>Ga0302230_10000736_pt1 | contig 24638 bp, 35 predicted proteins | sample II_Palsa_N2_1_FD_193523 | JGI IMG/M metagenome (GOLD analysis project Ga0302230, IMG submission 193523) | Peat permafrost microbial communities from Stordalen Mire near Abisko, Sweden - II_Palsa_N2_1 | ecosystem: Environmental > Terrestrial > Soil > Palsa > Peat permafrost | place: Sweden... | reverse complement strand
ACATGCGCTCACGTACTACATGCGATGACGCCGCCTATGTGCACTTTTGGCCCCATCCGTTCATTTCTGCACTGATTTTTTTTTTTTTTTTTTTTTTTTTTTTGCGAAAAAAAAATTTTTGTTTGGGTTGGGGACACACACTTTTGGTAAAGATGGCGGCGGCCAATGGTATTCCTGCCCGCGGTGGCTTCTCGTTTGACAACGTGCAGCGGTATGTGCTTGTGTGCCTGGGCGGGGTGGGGTGGGGTCGTAGGGGAAAAGAGCGGGCAGCTCCTGCGTACATTTTCGCGGGCTCAGCAGAAAGTTTACAAAATCAAGCACAGGTGTGGCTTACGCGTCAACTGAACTGATCATCCCTGTTTCTTCCCTCAAAATAACTAGGAACACGCTGTTGGAGCGTATGGGCATGCGCGCGCCCATTGCTGTCAAGACGGGTACCACCATTGCTGGCATTATTTTCAAGGTGCGTTATCCTTTTTGTGCCAATCCGGGATTGTGCTGACTGTTTGGGGGGAAAAAAAAAAATCAGGACGGTGTCCTGCTCGGCGCAGACACTCGCGCGACCGAGGGACCCATCGTCGCCGACAAGAACTGCCAAAAGATCCACTACATTGCCCCCAACATCTACTGCTGCGGCGCAGGCACAGCTGCCGACACGGAGAATGTGACGTCGATGATCAGCAGACAGATGGAGCTGCACTCACTCAATACGGGGCGAAAAGGCCGCGTGACCACGGCTCTCACCCTTCTCAAGCAGTACCTGTTCAAGTACCAAGGGCATGTGTCGGCAGCACTTGTCCTCGGTGGTGTGGACATCACCGGCCCCCAGCTGTTCACCATCCATCCTCACGTATGCCTTTTTCCTTTGTCCGCTGTTGTTGTTAATTTTCAAACATGAAAAGGGCTCCACGGACAAGCTGCCGTATGTGACCATGGGCTCTGGTTCGCTTGCTGCCATGGCTGTGTTTGAGGCCCACTACAAGCCTGGACTCGAGGTACTCTCGTGATTTAGTAAGGCCCGTTGTTTGACCGGGTTATCTACAGCTCGAGGATGCAAAGCACCTAGTCGCAGAAGCCATCCGGGCGGGTATCTTCAACGATCTCGGCTCTGGCTCCAATGTAGATCTGACGGTACTGTCTATTTTATTCTCTTGTTTTTCTGTAGCTAAACAAGTTTTGTTTTTTTTTTCCCTAGGCGATCATGAAAGATGGTAGCGTCCACGTCTTCCGCAACTATGACAAGGCAAACCCCAAGCCCGAGATCTTGCTCGACTATTCGTTCAAGCGCGGCACAACTGGTACATCTAAGACGAATGTTTTTCTATTGTTACTTTGGTCTTACTCCTGATGACCGTTTGTAGCCGTCCTCACGAGCGAGATCAAGCCTCTGAAGGATCTGGCCGTTGTCGTTGCTGAGGATGTGATGGTTGTCTAACGTTACGGCCAGTGTTTTTTTTTTGTTTGTTTGTTTGTTTGTATCTTTCTCGAGTTTGGAAAATGGGCAAACAATTAAGGTTCAACCGAAAAATCGGTTTGCATTGTTGCTATCGGAGAGTACACGTACTCGTTATATATGTACGTCATTTTTCACACAAGGGCTCGCGTGCACGCACGAGGAAATAGCAGGCGCAAGCATTACTTCTCCTTGTCTTCGGCTCCTGAGGCATCGCGTCTTGACGCATCCTGCAGCAACTCTGTGTCGACTGAAAGACACACGAAATAAGTTGAAACCTTGGGAGCAAAGAGAAAGGGTTACCTGCTTCTTTGGGTATGTGGACGTATCGAATGACTGAACCTCGAATGAAGCAGTTCTTGACAGACGCCTGGAAACATGCGAGATTTCAGACACACTCCTCCTGTCCTCGTGCTTACCATGTGCGGGTACTTTCGCTCGTCCACGACCGAAATGTTTGTCAGCTTGATGTTGAGATACTGGTCCACCTGCAGGGATCTCCAAGGTTACACACGAAAGGAAGCGCTCTCAAGTCTCAATATACAGAGTGCATTGTCCCGCGAATAGACATTTCGTTCTTGAGCTCGACAATGACCTCCTTGCCAATGAGGGTCTTGAAAAACGAGTAGAACAGCTGCGTACGAGAGAGGGAGAGAGGTCAGAGTAGGCTGCTGCTGCTCCCACTTACCATGATGTACGGGCAAAGGACTTTCTAAAATAATGGCGACGGCAGGCATTCGCACAGCCTTGCGTTTGGCGCGGCTCGCACCACCCGTCTTTTCAAAGCGCACGTACGCGGTGCAAAAGAAGGGCAAGGCTGGTAATGCTTGGGAGTTGGCCCGTTTGCGTGCTCCTTAACCCCGCCCTATTTTATCCAGCGATTGCCGAACGTCGAGCGCTGAATGAGCGTCGCAACTTGATCGACAAGGCCAAGGAAAAGCAGGCTCTCACCATTGGCAAGACCATGAAGGGTAGGCAGTTCATTTCCCTCTGTGTGCTGTTTTAAATTCGGGTGAACAATGCATAGCTCAAACGTTGAAGGAAATCAAGGCCAAGATGGAGGGCAAGAACCTGTTGCAGTTTTTGCACGAGGAGGCGGTCCTTGACATGGGCATGATGAACCGTCGCAACTGGCTGCGAAAGAACTCTAGGGGTAGTGCCAACTCGCCAAAACCCCTTTTTTTTTAAAAAAATAATATTAAAAAAAAAAATCTTTGTTCTCTGAAAGATTGTCTCAAGCCGGGATACGCCATTGAGGTTACTGCGATCACGTCCAAGACGCTGCGCAAACGATACACGTACGTGGGCACGATCATCGCCATCCGACGAAGGGGTAAATCATTGGGCCAAAGAAACTCATTTCAGTCTTTTTTTGTAAAACAAATTTTTTTTCTGCTGCATGGCAGGTCTGCAATCGTCGTTTTCACTTCGCAACACTGTCCAGGGAGTCGGATACACTGTATCCTTCCCCATATACTCGCCGCTTATCGTTGGCATGCGTGTGCTTGATACGGTTCGTCCTGGCCCTTTATTTTTTATCAATCAAACAACAAAAATTAAACTGACCACTTCTTTTTCGCAGAGCCTCAAAGTCCGTCGCAATAAGCTCTACTACATGGAGCGCAATCCGGATAAGAATGTTATCATTGCCGAGGACAGCGGCACCCAAAACAAGATTGTGGACCTGAACGCCTCGAAGAAAAAGGCGGCTGCCTCGAAAGCAAAGAAAGCGCCAAAGCCGGTCTCTGTCACGGGGCTGAAGAAGCTCGCCAAACCTGCCAAGCCCGCAGAGCCCAGTACACTCGCAGAGGCAAAGACGGCAAGTGGAAAGGCCGCTGCCTCTGGGAAGCATCAGAAGCCGGTAGTAGCAAAGCAGACCACACCAGAAAAGTCATCGTAGGATAGAGCTTTTTGTACATTTTTCAAGCCAAACAAAGAGTCATCACCATGGAGACGATCAGAAAATTGAGGCAGTCGTCCAAAAATCCCATCGCCGCGCTTGCTCAGTACGGTCATTGCGGAATACTCCTGGCTCACATGGTTACACACACAGAGGTACAAAGGAGGCTGCGCTCCTATCGATCCACGTGCTCACGCATGCGCGCATACGCGACAAACTGTTTACGCTTTGGAAGCCGACGGCAATCGCGGTCCTTGTGCTCTTTCTTGTATATGCACACCGTGCCTGTATGCGCGCTCTAACGAGTGCGGCACTAGGTTTCCTACGTCCTCTTCCTGCCCATTCGTAACATCCTTTTCTTTCTCGGCTTCACGGATGTGGTGGAGCTGCACAACGCCTTTGTCGAGGGCCTGGTTTCGGTGACTTGCTTTTGTTTTTTTGATTGTTTTGTTTTTCGCGTCCTAAGACCCAACCTGCAAGTAGATTATCCCGTTTGCGTCCCTCATTTTGCAGCGCTACTTTTTCTACGAAAACATTGACCACCTCTTCAAGTCCACGCTGCATGAAGTCGACGAGTCGTACGAGAAGACCCTGTACGACCAAAAGACGGCTCCGGTGTTTGCGACCACTCAAAAGGCGATCTACCGCATGCTCAAGGGACTCTGTGTGGTAGTGGATCTCTCAATTCCACACCAAGCCATCTAACCCAGCGCGCAACAGCTCGTGGCACTCAAGGTGCTCTCGTTCCTCCCTGTCGTCGGAGTGCTTGTGTTTCCGGCCGCAGAGTTCCATCAGCTCTACAGGTCATATGGCCTGTGGACTGCATTCTGGGCCCTACTCTTCCAGAACTCGATCGTCGCACTTGGATTGTTTCAAATCAGCTCACAGTTTGTACGTTTTCCTGTGTTCTTGCAATCGCGTCCTTATTGGCCCTTGCACCGAAACGTAGATCACATCCGTCCTCAAAGTCTCAATGTCGATGACGCGCGAATTTCTCGAGCCGCACTTTATGCGGACGCAGCCCGATGACGCGGCCAAGGAAAGGTTCTTCAGAAAAAATAGCGACCTCCTCCTGGGCTTTGTCATCCCTTTTGTCGCCCTGTCCAACGTGCCCATCGTCGGGCCGGTCACGTTCACCATCGCTCAGTCGGCCATGGCGATCCTGCTAGTGCGCATTGCGCAGCCCAATGGCACCTTGCTCCCCCCAGGAAAGACGCTTGTGAGCTCGTCGGATCCAAACCTAAATGATGCTGTGGTCGCCTCGGAACTCATGGAATAAAGTTTTTTTTTTTTTGTTTGGTTTTGGTTTTGTTCTGTTTAGTCAAAATATCTACGTAGTGGGAACAAGGATCTACTTTAAAGTGTTCACAGGTGGAGGGGTGCCCTGCCGAGCGAGGGCTGAGCCACGGGGAGGGGTTCCAAAGCGTGGCGCAGAGCCGAATCGAGACAACTTTGGTTGCGGCATTTGACCTTGCTGAGTTGCAATCGGCACAGACGCCATCGAAGTCACCGAGGTCGGAGTTCCAGGGGCATTCGCCGTCGTGGGTGAACTGAGGAAGGACTCGAGACCCTTGGTGAGGTCAGCACCCAGCGAGGTCAGCAAGGAGGCTGCTTGCTGATCTGTCGAGAGTTTGTTGAAACAATCATCACAGACACGCACAGGATTCGGTCCAGCTGTTGTCAGCGCTGTCCTTGACGAGCAGCTGTGACAGTAGATGCGGCCACAGCTCCGACAGTGGTGCTGCAGTAGTGTTTAAATAAATAAATAAATTCTCTCTTCTACCCGGCGACGGAAAAGTGTAAACTCTTGTTTGCAGGACAAACAGGACGACGTGTCCTGGTCCTTGGTCCACTTTTGCATTGTGATGCGCGCACGCTCAGACTCGAGTTGCTTCAGAATCTGCAATCGACGCAACTTTTCATCCTCGATCTCGCGCTGGAAGTCCATCAACAACTGGGATTGTTTGTTGCAGGTTAGAAAAAAAACAAAGAGGTGTACTTTCATGCCTTTTGCGTCTCCCCGACAAATTCGGTCTTTTCTTTACGTTCGTTTTGGACCAACTCGGTGTACTTGAGCGTATCCTTCTCGTACTTGGCCGAGAGTCTATCAACAGTGTTTAACATTTGCTTTTTTTTTTCTTTTTCATGGACAGACCTTTGAAGCTCTTCCTCCATGTTTCGTGCCGACTCCTCGATCATTCGACGGGCTGCGCTCTCTGCATTAAGTTCGTCCTTGAGTTGCTCGTTGTCCTGGTGAAAGTGTGGGGCGGGGAGTTGATTACGGCCGTCGATATTTCGCTTGCATACCTTTTCAAACTTTTCAAAGCGGTCCTCATAGGCCTCGAGACGATTGCGAAGGTCTTGCACTTGCGTGGCGTCCTCAACGACTTGTGCTTCCTTCTGAGCCATCCCCTTCTCGAGGTCTGCAACGATTGTTTGAAGGCTGGCGAGCTTCTTCCGCTCCGCGTCCAGCTGCTTTTTCGCATCAAAGAGGTCCTGTGCACGCTGCTTCTCGGCTGCCTGTTGATCGTTCCTCGAAAGTTCCGTCTGCAAGATCCAATCACGGCGATGCTTGAGCTCGGATTCCAACTAGTATACAAGTCGGTGGGCGGTGAGACAGCAAATCGCTCAATTCGTTACCCGTGAAATCTCTTCATCTCGCTTGGCAATCTCGGCAGCGTGAGCAGCGCTAGTCTCGGCACTGGGAGCACCGGAACCTGCCTGTGCCAAAAGGTGTTCGTAATACAGCTGCTTTTCGCGCAGCTCGGTAGACTCGACCAGGACGTTGCGAGCTTTCTCCGCGTCGAGCTCGAGAACAAGTTGGTCCAGTCTTTGTGCCAGATCTGTCGTTCTCATTTTTTTTAAAAAAACAAACCGACGAGTACTTTAAGCGCGCACCTCCAGGTATGACTGACGACGGCCTTGGGGTGCCCTCGATTTCGCCAACGCGAGTCTCTAGGCTTTTGACTGTGTCCTGCAGGGCCGCGATCCGCTCCAGCAATTCGGATTTCAGTGTGGCCCATGCCTTCTCGGCGGCGTCGCGTTTCTTCTCAACAGACCTCAGCTTGTGTTCGAGCGCTGTAACGGTCGATGCGAGCGCTGCCTTCTCGTCGTCTTCCTCTTGCTCCAGGTCCTTTTTGCTTTTTGCGGGTGAGGGCGAGGGCGAGGGCGAGGGCACAAGCGCCGGCGTGATCACCGCCACCGGGGTCGGTCCTGCCCCTTTGGCGTCCTTCTTGCCGCCCTCGGCTCGCGTCGCCGTCCACGAGTTGTCCAGATCGACATTGGTTTTGGTCAGATTGAATGTGAACGAGTTGACCTCGTATAGCAGCGTGATGAGAGCGTTGGCGCAAAACTCGTTGCACAGGAATGCCCGGTTCGAGTAGAACTCTCTGTGGGTGGTCGCACGTCAGTCCTTATCCAATAGTGGACGGCACTTGCACCGACGTACTCTTTCAACGACTGGTCCACCAGGAGAAGCTGCACCGCGTCGGCCAGCGACTTTTCTGCCAGGGCAAACCGTATGAATGCACGCCCCTTGCCCTGAGGCGTCTTGGCCTAGCGAGCAGCATGAGATCTAACTCGCTGTGCGTAACGTACCTCGAGCAGGTTCTTTGCGTGCGTGAGTTCGTAGTGCAGCGCATTGTTCTTCTGCAGGCTTTCCATCCAGTTCCAGTAGTCGCGGCGCTCGTACCCGAGAAAGTTTGACTTGGCTGTGTTGTGCACACAGGTCAGGAGATCCCACCCGCCCACCAACAAAAAACAACGCACCCGTCAGACCGTTGCGCAGGATCTTCTCCAGCACAGACAGGAAAGGCACCAGTGCAGGCGAGTCGTCCTCAACCACGCCGGCGTGGCGCAGCTTCTCGACAGATACTAAATGCCACAAGTTAGGAGCTCAACCCGCAGTCGAAACGGCGAAACCGTGCCCGGACGCACGCACCTTCGAGCTCGCGCAGCAGATTCGTCGACGCACTCAGCTCACTCATCGCTTTCAAGTTTGTTTTTTTTTTTCCCCCAAAGTGGCGACTTGACCAGCCGATGAACTTTGAGGTCCTTCCCAAGCAGCCACCACACCAGAGCGCCAACACGAGCGGCAGTAGCAAGAAGCAACGGCATGCACCGGCGACACCAGACGACGAGGACATCGGCGGTGTCATGTCAGATGGCGCCCAAATGAGTGGTGGCGCTCTCGCGTCCGGAGGTTTGCCGTTTGTGTTTTCGATCGTGGGTGGCGGATCTCCTGCACCGTCGCCGTCGCATGTATCGTCAGCGTCATCTGCCTCGCAACTACGATCGTCCGCCAAGAAGAGGGTGGTGGCAACGGCGGCGGCGTCTGCATCGCAGCCAAGGCCATCTCCGAACTTGCGATCACCCTACAACACATCCCAGCGAACAGCAAGTCCTGCTGTGTTTACCAGCAGTCAGCATCATCATCAACTTCATCAGTACCACCCTGCTGCCGCTCCCATTGTACGCCCTTTTTTGGTGTGAATCGCGTAATTAATCAACGACACAGGAATGGCGCGATCGTTCAGACATATCGCCGTCCAGTGTGCGCCACACCGGCTTCACACTCGGCGGCGGCGGCGGCGGCAGCGATCTGGACCCAATGGTGACTAAATTGAAGTTTGACGCGACCGCCGACGACGACATCGTTGCCCTCGACTTTGATGACGACCAGCTGATCACTGCTCATTTGTCGACTGGACCGCCTCAGCCGACATTGTCTCCCTCCTCCGTGACACGAACGGCAGTACGAAGCGACCGCCCCCCCATCGACGACGTCAACGACGACGACCTCGAGGCACTGTTTGACGACACGATCGACCGTGGCATTGACCGGCCAACTACCCCTCCGCCAATGCAGCCGTCCACTCCGCAATTTTCCTTCTCAGTGCCAAAGCTGCCTGTCTCTATCACCAGGTCCCCTGCGCGCTCGTCTACTGCCAGTCATGCTGGTGGTGCAGGTGACCGTGATAACAGTCCTACTTTCAAGCGCACGAAGCCGGCCAGTCGCGGTCCGCTCAGCGAGCAGTACCGACGTGTGCAGTCGCAGGAGCACTTTGCGCATGCCACAGCCAAGCCGGCCACCGACAGGACGTACGATATTGTTGCCATCAAGATCGAAGGTGACGATAGAAACAAGACGTATTTTTATTTATTTTTTATTTTTATTTTTCTTTCATAGGTACGATCGTGTACGTTGAGGGCAAGTGTGTGTCAACAGGCGCAACAGACTTGCTGTGCTTCCCGTCACTAAAGCCCAGCGCTCTCGATCAACTGGCGCCCGGACTCCGAGTGGTCGCCCATCAGCCAGTCCACCAAGTTGCGCTCCCGCTCCAACAGCGACCTGTTGTGATCTGCTGCAACGTTGTACTTGTGGCATCACCGTACAGCTCGTCATCGTCATCCGCGACCCCCGCAACTCACCCAGCAACAGCGTCGAGATTCGTGCCAATACTACGTATGATTAATTTTCAACAAACAACAACAAAAAAAAAAACGTATTAATCCTTGGGCAGCATCGTGGATCAAGATTCCCGCCCAATCGGTGCCTGAACTCAAGACGCCTTTGATCAGTTCGACAACAGTGGTCATAGATCCCGAGTATGTTCCCCATTTTATTATTTCGTTTTACCGATTGTCGTGTGTAGACAAGCGAGACTGCAGGCACTGATAAAGGTTGGAGCAGACTCTGGGACGACACTGGCCGACTCCATCCTCCAGCGTGCACAGACGAAGACGTGCGTCGATTAGTCTTAGTGCATTTTGTGTAACCCTTCCTTGCTTTTTTATTTTTCTATTGAAAAAAAATGGCACAAAACAAAAGTTGCGTTCCTTTCTTTTTATTAAAAAACATTGTAGGAAAAAAAAAAATTCTAGACGACGACGTCGGTGTCCTCGTTTGAATCGGCGAGGATGTCTTTGGGTGCCGCGGCAGTTGCTTGGGTCATCAACGCAGCTATTGCAAATACGATTGTAAGAATAATAATATAAAAAAAAAAAAGACGACAGCAAGCGTAGTATACTGTTCACATCGATTCCTGCGGCCTTGGCCGACTCTTCCAACTTGGATTTCTTCTCCTTGTCATCCTTTGCTCGGTCGCGCTTCTTCTTGTCTTGGACTTTTTTCAATCTAGCGAGTCATCACTACATCAGGGCCCAAAAACCAAAAGAAAAAAAAAAGGCCACATACCGGAAAAACTCCTCACGATCTTGCTCGTCGAGCTCGGATACGATGTAATTGATAGTGTTTTCAATGCGGGGGATGATCACGTGCTCGATGGCATTGACACGTCGGTTGGTCATCTTGATGACCTCGTCCAGGATGACAAAGGAGGTTTGCTGCGAGGCAAGCTCAACGAGCATCTGCACTGCCGATTTGTACGTCTTCTTGCACGACTGGATCTGCTGGCCACCGCGACCAAGACCCGTCAACTCAAAGACTAGAGAAGGAAAACACATTGTATTTGGAACCGGTCGACATCATCGCAAAAAAAAAAAAAAAAACGCACTGTCATTGCCCTCCGTCAGCGACTCGAACTGAGGCAGCTGGACACCAGCCACGTTCTCCATCTTTGAGCGGACCTTGAGGGTTGCCGAGCCCGAAGCATTTTCACGCACTTGGATACTGTAAGGGGTTCGTCCGAGTTTGTTAGGGACACGCCCACAAACAGTCTCACGTACCCAATGTGATCGCCGGCAACGTAGACGACCTGGGCGTAGGCAAACGCAGCCTCCTGCATGAGCGAGCCCATGAGCTTCTTGTTCTACAATCGGGTTTTGATAGGGTGCGTGGTTTATAAAAATCGTTGGCCAAAGAGAGACGCGAACGCACCTCCATGATCTTCTTTGTAATGCCACGGAACTTGAGCGAGAGGGCGTCGCTCTTCTTCTTCAGCAGGCTGTAGCCGGTCTTGGCACCCTTGAGGCGCTGCTTGACACCCGTGAGGGCCCTGTTTTTTCAAACAGGAATAAAAACCCACACCCAAAAAAAAAAAAAAAAAGCACAGCAAGAAGGGCAACGTACATGCGCGTGGGGAAGATGTTGAGACGTGCGTTCGAACCACCCGACATAGTTGTTGCGTTCCCCGGCGAGCAAGAGGTGGTGAAGGTTAGTTCAGGGTCTTGCGCTGCTGAAAATGGTGTTGGCACGTGCTCAACTTTCACAAACACGCCTGAGTTCTACGAGCGATAATGGCAGAGTACCTCTTCAAGACCCTTGTTATTGGCGACGCCGGTGCAGGTGCGTTGACCCCCCCGAAAATAGCACTTGCTCAAAAGTCCAGGGGCTAATGCACATGTACAACAGGGAAAACGGCCATCATCCAGCGTTACGTCAAGAACAAGTACGACGCCAACTACAAGTTTACGATTGGCGGTACGTCGGGGCGCTGTCTGTCTGAAGCTAACCGTGTTTTTTTTTTCCCCCTTTTGTTGTGTGGTGTAATAGTGGACTTTGCGCTCAAGGTCGTGCAGTGGGGCAAGGACGAGACAGTTCGGTTGCAGGTAACGTGGTCGCGGGTGCATCGGTGGCCTTGTTGACATCACTCTTCTCCTCTGTGCTTGCAGCTATGGGATATTGCAGGACAAGAACGATTTGGACGGATGACACACATCTACTACAAGGACGCATCGGCGTGCTTGATAGTGTTTGACATCACAGGACGACCAAGCTTTGACGCAGTCGCAAAGTGGAAACAAGATTTGGACAGCAAGGTGCACCTTCCCAACGGTCGATCCGTACCGTGCATTTTGCTCGCAAACAAGGTGCTCGCAGACAAATGAAAGAAAATTTAAAACTGACAGCGTTCGACCAAAAAAAAAAAAAGTGCGACATGTCACCACCCGGTCGCATTTCAGATCACGAGATTGCCGCCAAGTGCAAGGATTTGGGTTTCATCGCATGGTACATGCTGCCTAAAAAAAAAAAAATTTTTTTTTTTATCTTTTTTTAAAATTTTTTTTAGGTTTGCGGTTTCGGCCAAAGAAAACATAAACATCGGTGAGGCGATGAATGCGCTCATTAAAAACATCATTCAAGAAGGCAGTTTTGCAAACCCCAACACACAGGCACCAGGTGTTGTCCAGGTCGCAATCTCGCCAGCGGGCAACAGCCCTCAAGAGTCCGACTCTGCGTGTGGATGCTAAGTGATTTTGATACTCTCTCTCTCTCTCTCCCCCTCCCTTGTTCGTTTCGTTTGTCTTTTTCTCTCGTTCGTATTGTTTTCAGTGGTCCCTTGCATCGCCGTCGGGCAAACTCAAAACGTCGGACAAACTCCACCCCGACCCCACACTGCGCGATTTTCCTTCTCTCTCTTCTAATATTGTCTTGTCTTTCTCTCTTCTCTGTCGTGTATAGGTCTTTGACGCAAACAGGCGAAAGGAACTCGGATGGTTGATCGGAACAAAAGACGTCATTTTTTTTTTCACGCGACGGCAGCAACGAGAGAACCAACCTCCTTCGTTCTCCTCGCGCCACACAAACACGAACCTCGGTGACAGCGGAAAGAACAGACGGCAATGGGACTACTCTCCAAGGGCACCCCGCTGGCGTGGGAGGTACCGTTCAAGCGCTGGCAGGGCGGCAAGGGTGCCCAGGGCAAGAGTTGCTTACCAAATCAATCGCACAGGAAGCCGAACAGTACGCAGACCATGTGCGCAAGCATGGCGTCCTCCAGTTCCTCAATATCTGGCGCAAGGTCAAGGATCTGAACAACGACGAACTGCTATGGTACTCGGGCGCACGGCCCTTTTGTGGCCTTTTTTGAGAAACTAAGAAAGAAAAACGCGGCAGGGGCGACGAGGTCGAATACGTCCTCGTCAAACTGAGCGAGTCGAGCAAGGAGCCCAAGCTGCTGCTCGCGGGCCCGGAGCTTCTCGACGAGTTGCAAAAGCCCGAGAACGAGGCGCACGGCGCGCCCGTTGACATCTTGTGGCGCCCCGAGTACGGCCGTTACATGCTCGAATGTAAACTGCGCGTTCCCGATGGTTTGACGCTAACGCACGGTTTTGCTTCCAGCAACCCCAGGATCACCCTACGGGTCCAAGGCGCACGATTTCCTGCTAGTTGAGCCCAGCATGGTCCTGCGACGCAAGCAGGTGCAGGCGCTGCTCGCCAAGGACGAACATCTCATGACTGTGACTGCGTTCCCCCGTCTGGGGTCGCCGCACTTTCTCGAGCCCCACCATTCGCCAAACGGCCAAGCGTCGCAGTCCCTGTTTATCCCCGACGAGGCGATCAACGTGCACCCTCGGTTCAGGTAAAACTAGCTTTTCAGAGCGAGGCAACATCTTACGTTATCACAGCACGCTCACCGCCAACATTCGCAAGCGCCGCGGGGCCAAGGTGGCCATCAACATTCCCGTCTTCAAGGACAAGAACACCCCTTCTCCGTTTGTGGAAACGTTCCCAGAGACATCGTTTGCCGAGAGCAGCCAAGCCGCCAAGCCCGATCATATCTACATGGACTGCATGTGCTTTGGCATGGGATGCTGCTGCCTCCAAGTGACCTTCCAGGCGTGCAACCTTGACGAGGCACGTCTTTTGTACGATCAGCTGGCCCATTGGAGCCCCATCATGGTATTCGGTTTCTCAACAACAACAAAAACGTTTGACTAAAACATTTAAAAAAAAAAAAATTCGCACAACAGCTCGCCCTCACGGCTGCGGCTCCCATCTTTCGCGGGCTGCTTGCAGATGTCGACGTGCGCTGGCAAGTCATCTCTGGATCGGTAGACGATAGGACTGCGGAGGAACGCGGTGAAAAGGTTTTTTTCCTCTCATTGCTGTTGTCTCCAAAAAAGATAAACTTTCTCTTGTGCAGCCGCTCGAGAAGAACAAGCACAGGATCCCGAAATCACGGTATGACTCCATCGACTGCTTTCTGTCTCAGGGTCCCAACTACCGTCCCGAGTACAATGACCTCGATCTGGTATACGATCACTCCATCTACGATCAGCTGCGAGCCGAGGGTGTGGACGATTTGCTGGCACGTCACATTTCGCACCTGTTTATTCGCGACCCCCTCGTGATCTACCGTGAGCTGCTCGACCAGGACGACGCCAACTCGACGGACCACTTTGAAAACATCCAATCGACCAACTGGCAGACGATGCGGTTCAAGCCGCCTCCACCAAACAGCCCCATCGGTTGGCGCGTCGAGTTCCGCTCGATGGAAGTTCAACTGACCGACTTTGAGAACGCGGCCTTTGTCACGTTCATCGTCATGCTCACACGCGCCATCCTCACCTTTAACCTTAATTTTTACACGCCCATGTCCAAGGTATTGAAACGTCCCCATTGGGCGCAATATCTAACCGTTGAATCTAGATCGAAGCAAACATGGCCACAGCGATGAATCGCGACGCCTGCACCAATGGCAAGTTCTACTTTCGCAAAAACATCTTCTCTTCGACGAACAACAATAATGGAAACGGCCCCGATCTGCACGAGAGCGTGGACGCAGAGTACGACCTGTTTACGATCAACGAGATTTTCAATGGCAAGGTTTGTGCCTCTTTTTTTTTTTCTTTTTTCTTTTTTTTTCGTCTTAAAAATGTTTTATTGAAACAGGCGGGGACTCCATTCAAGGGCATCCTACCTCTCATGTACTCTTACCTAGACTCTGTCAACGCCGACTTTGAAACCCGCTGCTGCATCGGCCGCTACCTCGACCTGATCAGCAAGCGCGCCTCAGGTGAGCTCGTGACCGCAGCCTCATGGACACGCCAGTTTGTGCGTTCGCATCCTGCCTACAAGTTTGACTCGGTCGTGAGCGACGAGATTGCCTACGACCTTCTCCAAAGGTGCAACGAGCTCGCTGCTGGCACGACCGCTGCGCCCGAGCTGCTGGGTAGTTTCATGAAGCATGCCAAGAAGTAGAACCCCCCCCTATTTCTGTGAAACACAATGAAATCATCCTGCCGGACACTCTCTGGACGCTCCGGATGGCTCCACATACTTTTTTTCTTTCAGCACTGCAAATCATGTCAACCAACAGTCTCCCCAGCAATGTACGCGCTGCGCTGTGCACGGGGCCTGGCCAGGTCGAGGTGCGCAGCGTGGGCAAGCCGAAATTGCTGGACCCGCTGTCCAAGGTGCCATTTTCGCATGGCGTCCTCGTCAAGGTCATTGCGAGCGGCATCGGAGCCGCCGACCGTGCGCTCTTCTTCGGCGACAGCACAAGGCCCAACAGCATCCTGGGCCACGAGGTCCTGGGCGAGGTCGTGCAGTGTGGCGCGGACGTGCGCACGCTCAAGGACGGAGACATTGTCAGTGTCCCGTTCAACGTGGCATGCGGCCGATGCGGCAATTGTGCGAGCCAGCGGACACATCTGTGCGAGCACACACACAGCGGCGTGTACGGCGCCGGCGGTGCGTGGAGCGGCGGCCTGGCAGAGTACATGCGGGTTGCCTACGCCGACTTCAACTGCCTGAAACTACCCGACAAGCAGCTCGCGATGCGCCACCTGTTTGACCTCACCCTGCTGGCCGACACCCTCCCGGCCGCGATGCATGCGTGCAAGCAGGCCAACGTCGATGTCGGCAAGACGGTCCTCGTCGTGGGCGCCGGATCGACCGGGCTGTGCGTGGCCATGTGCGCTCTCCGCCTGCTCGGTGCGGCCGCTGTCATTATCGCCGACGCCAACCCCGAACGCATCCGCACTGCCAAGGCCGCTGCCCCCCAGGGGCTCTACACGCTAGACCTGTCCGAGGGTGAGCTCAGCGGCCAGGCCGTCAAGCGCCTGATCGGGCAGCCCTTTGTCGACTGCGTGATTGACGCGACCAACGCGGTGTCGTCTGCGGCCGCTGCATCGCTCCGGGGCGAAGACGATTCATCCGTCCACTTTGACGAAACCCACTTCCTCTCGATGGTGCCAGCGGCCACAGGCGGTCCCGGCAACACAATGGTCGACGGCCCGCTCGTAAACAAGCTCAAGCAGTCGCTCCTCTCAACCGAAGGCACGAGCGCGCCAGCCACCCCCAACACCCCCAAGACTCCCAAGACTCCTACCTCGCCGTCGGTCTCGTCTGCACCCGTATCCCCCACGGACAGCATGGCCTCGTCGGCGGGCAGCAACGGCGACGCCATCGACGGTCTCGTCAAGGTGTGCGACTATGGAGGCAGCATGTAAGTCCAAATTATCCATCATGCAGCAGCTCAACACACACACGCGCATATTACAGCTTCATCATGGACGAGTGCTCGACCTGCAACAAGCCCAACGCCAAGGTTTCCCTCCCGCTGAGCCTGTGCATCACCAAAGCGATCACCATCTCGTTTGGATCGGTGCGTTGTGATAACCCCCCCCTTTTTTTACGCCATTAATGTAAATAATAAACCACCACACAGTGTCCTGTGGGCAAGTACAATGCAGAGCTCCTGCGTGCCATCCTCCATGGCCACTTTTCCGTGTACGACCTCCTCGGCGTCAAAGTCCTCCGTCTTGACGAGGTCGCCGTTGCCTTCAAGGACGCCGAGGGCGCGCACAAGTACATTGTCGACCCAAACAACGTCATCCGTGACCACTTTGTGGCCCAAAAGCTTCCCCTGATGTAATTTAATCTTTTATGGTTATGTTTTTTGCAACCCATCGACGTCAGTTTTTGCTTGCACATCATGACAATTATCAGACGACAGTCACAGGTCGATGAGAGACGATTGTCCATCCTGTGCGCTGGGCATTTTGGGGAGCCCACAGTTGCAGAAGCCGAGTACCATTGGCGTTGTTGGTGGCGTTGTAGATGGCCTGGGGGAGCAGCGTCTCAATTGCTTCATACACGTACGGCGGCCTCTCTTCGACCACCGTGCCCACCACCTTGGAGCGGACAAAGTCGAAAAAGCTGTCTGGGCTGCGCTGGTGTCGCAACTCGATCTCACCATCCTATCGTGTTTTTTTTTTTAAAAATATTTTTTATTTATTAAAGTTAAAAGGAAACAAAAACAAAATCAACGTCGCGTACTCGGCGCAGGACAAGCATCGTCAGCTTGGACTTGTTAAAGTACGCGCTGGGCTCTCGAGCAATCTTGTGATTGGGCGTCATGCGGATCCAGCAAATGTTTTCGACGCACCTTACGAGGAGATTTTTTTAAGAATTATACCAAACTGCTAAAAATGAATACCTAAACTTCCAACCCTCTGCCATCGTGATGAAATCGTGGATGTTTTCCTTTTCAATCCACACAAACAGGAAGCCGTTTGAGCAAAGCTGGGGGATTGGGAGTTTGGACTAGCGAACTCAAAAATTTAAATAAAATAAAAAAGTGCAAAAGGAAAGAGAAACGCATACTAGCTGTGCCATGGAGATCTTGCCCGGCTGCTCTTGCTCGTTTGGCAGGAGGAGCGGCGGGTCCATATAGATTGCCTGGTACTGGCCTCCGAGATCGGCGAGGAGCTTTTCACCCAGGTTGAGGACGTCGGCTTGGTAGTAGCGCGATCCCTTGGGTCTCTCGAGCGTCTTTGCAAGCGGGGGGATGGTGATGCACCAGGCGGAAGGGATTGGGTCTGGTGGCACGCGAACGTACGTGGGTACGGATGGGTCAGTTTGCTGGACCCGGCGGCGCACGGTAAACAGGTTGCCCATGCGATCCTGCATCTGGAACTGAAGGACCTTGTAGCGGTCGATGATTTCTGCACGCAACGTTAATAAAGACGATCACAAGAGAAAGCGTCGTACTCTGTCGATCCTTGCTGTTGTTGCGATTCCGACCGCCTGCTGCTGCAGGATCTCGTACATGGGGTTCCCCACCGCTGCGCGACTTGCGCTTGTTGGATGGCGCAGGCTGCTGCTGCTGCGCTTCGTCGTCGCCGTCGTCCATCCAGTACTCGCTAAACTCCTCGTCCGACAAGGCGTCGCCGTTCGCGTGCGAGTCCCGCTGCCATGCCTCGTCAAACTCCTCGCCGAGCAGGGCCTCCACATACTCTGTCTCGTCCATGACGATGTTGGAGAGCGACGCAGACCTGCAATGTTTTTTTTTTTTCCCCTGTGAGTGTGATGCTTAGTATACCGTATACGGGGCTACTTGACGCTGAAGCTGGACGTGCGCTTGAAGATTTCCTCGAGCTGTGCGTCGCTGTACACGAATTCAGAGTTCTCGGCCGCTGGCAGTGCTGTCGCCGCCGCCGCCGCCGCCGCCGCCGCCGCCGCCGAGGACGAGGATGAGGACGAGGACGAGGCAGCAGAGGACGAGCCGCCCTCGTGTTGCGCCTGCTGCGCCTGCGACGGCTGCGGCGTTTTGGTTTTGAGCTCGCGCTCGTACTCCTCCATTGCCGCGAACTTTTTCATGATCGCCTCGACGCTCTCGTCATCCTCGACATAGCCCACAAAGTGCGCCGAGCTAAGGCGTGGTTGGTTAGGCGCGACACAGGAGCATGCAGCCCACATACCTTATGTTTGCCGTCGGCTTTTTCTTGGTTGATTGGCGCGCTTTTCGCTCCATCTTTTTTAAAACAGTGTGCTGCCCACATGTACAGCGTTGCCCTGCTCGACATCGAGGGCACGACGACGCCAATCTCGTTTGTGCACGACGTCCTCTTCCCGTACATCAAGACGCATGTGCAAGAGTACGTGCAGTCCAACTGGGGCAGCTCGGAGCTGCAGGCACACGTGAGTGCCATCCGCGCCGATACTGCCGTGGCCCCCCTTGCTTCGACGGAAGGCGTTGTGGAGGTCCCGCTGGCCTCGGATGCCGCCCACATCCAGCAAAAGCTGGTCGAGAACGTCCTGTGGCAGATGAAGCACGACTTCAAGACAAAAGGACTGAAGGGTCTGCAGGGCCTCATGTGGAAGGACGCATACGAGGCAGGACTGGTCAAGGGCCTCGTGTACGACGATGTCCTCGAGGCCTTTGAGTCGTGGAAGCAGACTGGCGTGAGCATGTACATCTACTCGTCCGGGAGTGTGCCAGCGCAAAAGCTCTTGTTTGGATACTCGACCAAGGGCGACCTCTTACCCTACCTCAGCGGCCACTTTGACACGACGATCGGACCAAAAGTGGAGGCATCGAGCTACACTGCCATCGCCCAGGCGATCGGAAAGCCCGAGCACGAAATCCTCTTTGTCACCGACAACGTTAAGGGTAATTTTTTTTTTTTGTTGCCGTCGCTACTAATGAGCGATCGCAAAAAATCTACAGAGGCCCGCGCAGCCAAGCTGTCCAACTTTCAAGTCGCCGTGACAGATCGGCCGGGCAATGCGCCCTTGAGCGAGCAGGACCGTCACGGTATATGTATTAAAAAAAAATATGTTTTTTTTTCTTATGACTTTTTGGTGGTTGTACTATAGATTTCAAGGTTATCGCGTCTTTTGCGTCCTTGCTCCTCTTGTGAACCAAAAAAAAAAAAAAAAGAAAGAAAGAAAGAAAACAAGCCATGGAGGGTTATAGACCCCATGGCCATAACTGTAAAAAATGGAGGACACCTATTTTTAGTCAGGCGGGGCTTTTGCTTGTGTCGCCGCCGGTCCTTCTTGGCGGTGTCGTCGTCTGTGCTTACGGGCAGTGTTGCAATACGTGTGCACTCCGACCGTTTTGATCTAGTTTCAGTCTGGGTTTTCTACGCTTTTTCTTTCGGTTAATCATCAATCCACGTTTTTATTTGTAGAAAAAACAGCCGCGTTCATCTTCAGAGCAAAATGGCCGATACTGCTGAGGAAACCGTCATCGCCGCGCCCGAGGCCGATCTCAAGGTGGAGGAGACTGCGCCCGCTGACGAGCCCGCCGCTAGCAACGCTGCCTCCGCCGCATCTGAGGAGGAAGCAAAGCAGGCCGACGAGCCCGCGGCGCCTGCTGCGGAGGAGAAGAAGGAGGAGGAGCCTGCGGCGCCTGCCGCTGCTGCTGAGGAGGAGAAGAAGGAGGAAGAGGAGGAAAAGAAGGAAGCAGAGGAGGAGAAGAAGGAAGCAGAGGAGGAGAAGAAGGAAGCAGAGGAGGAGAAGAAGGAGGAGGTTGCCGAGGAGAAGCAGCAAGAGGAGATTGCCGAGGAGGACGCTGGCGAATCGGCCAAGGACGACGCCGCCGATGCTGCTACTCCCTCTGCCGACTCGAGCCGTATAAAAAAAATTATTTTTCCTTATTTTTCCTTGGTAAAGAAGGCCAAACAACAACAACAAAAAATAGCCCACAAGATGAGCAAGTTTGAGCAGGAGCAGGAGGAGAGCAAGAGAATATCGAAGGCTGCTCGTGAGCAGCAGCTGAAGGAGAGCGAGGAGGCTGCGTTCCAAAAGCAGATCGTCGCCAAGCAGAAGCTGGAGGAGGAGGAGAAGCGTCGCGAGGAGGAGAAGAAGAAGAAGCTTGCGGAGGAGGAGTCCCTGCGCCAGAAGCAGCTCGAGGAGCAGAAGTCCAAGATGGCTGCTTTTGAGGCCAAGAAGGCCGAGGAAGAAAAGAAGAAGGCGGTATGATAAAGAAAAAAAAAATTTTTTTTTTTCACCAAGCATAGCATGTTCTGAAAACGTTGTGTCTTCCAGGAGGAGAAGGAGAAGGAGCGCATCGAGAACGAGAAGGCCGCCTTCGAGAAGCAGCGCATCCTGAAGGAGAAGCGCGAAGCCGAAGAGAAGGCTCGCCAGGCTGCCGCCGACGAGCAGGCCAAGAAGGAGGAGGCTGAGCGCAAGGAGAAGGCCGCAAAGCAAGCCGAGAAGATGGCCAAGTTTGAGGAAGAGCAGCGCATCAAGAAGATGACGGATGAGGAGCGTGCGGCCTACTACAAGAAGAAGGAGGAGGAGGAGCTCGCGAAGAAGCAAAAGGAGGAGGAGGAGCAGAAGAAGAAGGAAGAGGAAGAAGCCAAGAAGCAGGCCGAAGAGGCCGCCGCCAAGAAGGCCGAAGAAGAGGCCGCCGCCAAGAAGAAGGCCGAAGAGGATGCCGCTGCCAAGAAGAAGGCGGACGAGGAGGCTCTCGCTGCAAACAAAGGTATCCAGTTCCGATACAGTTGTTACATTGAACTGACACACCCCCTCTGGTGTAGTCGAGCACAAGGAGGCTGCATCGGCCCTCTCCACAAATGAGGACATCAAGCCGAGCGCGGACAAGCCCGCAGTTGATGCCAGTGGACCCAAGACCAAGTCTAACTGCTGCATAATCCTGTGAGCACGCAAAAAATAAAAAAGTTGACTCGTGGTTTCTTTTTTTCTGCATCCGTTTCCACAATCTACCCTCAGATCTTTATATTTTCAATCTCAGTGTATTTTCTTGTTTGTGGTCTGTTTTCTTGGACGCATTAAAAGTACAATCATTTCGCAAAGCACGGATTTCGGTAGGCCTAAAGGACGAGAAATAGTCGGTGAGAAAATAGGTTTAGTTTTGTGTTTTCGTCGCGCCAAAATCCCAAATCTTGATGCAACGGTCGTCGCTTCCCGTGACAATCATAGACTCGCTCATCCCCAGGCAATTGATTGAACCCTCGTGGACGATGAATGACTGCACCGCTTGTGAGCTCGTGGACTCGATGTTTACATCGTCAATGTCCCAAATCTTTTTATTTTTTCTCAGTTTTTGTTAGTTCAAACGCAGTGTTGTTGTCCAGTACCTTGAGAGAGCGGTCGTGTGCGCCGCTGATGATGCGCAGCGAGTCAAAAGCGAGGCACCACACACCCTCCACGTGGCCAAAGAGAGTTTTGAGGCACCTGCCGGTCTCGATATCCCAGATCTTGAGAGTGTTGTCCAAAGACCCCGTGACCAGCTTGCTGCCCTTGACCTGGAGGCACTGCACTTGCGCGGTGTGGCCAGCAAACTTGCGAACAATCTCGCGCTTGCTGAGATCCCACATGATCACGCTCATATCGTCCGAAGCCGTGAACACGCGATCGCCGTAGAGTTTGATGCAATTGATGCGGTCGAGATGTCCTCTAAACCTCCAGTTAAAAATCGGGCAAAAAAAAAAAAAAAAGAAAAAGAAAAAGAAACTAATACCCAAGAGAGTAGTGGCTGGTGGTAGTAAAGTCCCACACGTGCACCGTCCCATCGACTGTTCCGCTGACAATGCGTGCTGCGTCAAAGTTGACCGAAAGGACGCTAAGGGACGCATTGGTGTTGGCGAGAAAAAAAAACGAAACAACGAAAAAGATTGCGGTACCCTTCAGAGTGCTCGAGTACACGGATGCAACGACCAGACTTGGGGCACCAGATGCGCACGGTCTTATCCATGGACGCACTGACGATGATACAGTCGTTGAACTGTAACGAGAGGACACCAAGCTCGTGACCAGCGAGGACGTGTGTGCACGTTCTCGTCTCAAGATCCCAGATGCGGATCGTGTGGTCGTAGGACCCACTGACGACTCGGTTGCCAGAAAACTGCAGACACACGACACCGTCACTGTGCCCACAGAGCGTGTACGAATTGCTCTTTCCCGACTGCATATTGTTTCATTTGAAAATTTTATTTTTATTTTCGCACGTCAGTACCTTCCAGTTTCTTGCAACAATGTGCTTTTCTGCGTACAAACGCTTGTATGGCTTGCCCTGTTCAATACGCGTCAGAGGGGTGAAAACCATATTTTTATTATTATTATTAGTTACAAGGGAAGCTGCAGCGTCGATAGCACCCGTCGGCAATCCCCAGCCGCAATTCTGACACCTGTGCCCGATGTGCTGCTTGCACATGCGCAGCCAAATTTGGTTGTATTCTGCCAGCTGTTTCCAGGACTTGCACACCTGTGCTGCGCGACATAGACTGGTCGCATCCAGGTACGACAAAATTTTGAATGCAATCTCTGCTCGGGGTGGTGTTAAAAGTTTTTTCTTCCTCCTCACAAAGTACAGCATACCGTTAGGGACCACGTCCAAAAAATCGACACGGAGGAGGCCCTTGATCAGGTTGGATGTGTACGGCAGCTGGGGCCACTGACACCTTGCCATCATTCCGTCCAAGAATATCTAAACCAGGCGACATTGGGGAGAGTTTGAAAGGAAACGACTCGTTAAACGGTACCTTGCGCGATGCGTCGTCCCATTCGGAAAACTGTTGCCATGCCACCTCCATGAACGAGCGCACTTGCGGGCTCCTCTTGGCAAACAGCTGAGCGCGATGAAAAGTAAATATACAAAGAGACTGCGAAAAGAAAAAAGAAAAAAAAGTACCTTTGCATTGTTGGGCAAGAGAAACCTTTGCTGTGGCGTCTCCTCCTGTTGTGTCGAGTCATCGTGCAGGGAGCCCTCCACCGGTCGCCGGTGCACGGGCAGACTACAATAGCCCGACAACGAGGGAACCTAAACACATGACCTGTTAGGCTGCGAGCCACGAAAGACATTCCGTGGTACCAGGACGCAGTCCAACCGCGCAAACTTGGGCGCCCGCTGGTCGCCGCAGCTGTCGTAGTCGTGGTCGCCGTCCATGTAGCGTGTTGTGGTCGGCACAACAACAGCAGCCGACGACGTGTTCGCATGGCTTGACCCGTTTGCACCACTGTTTTGACTCCCAGAGCTCTCGCCGCTGCCGCTGCCGCTGCCGCTGCCATTCTCTCTCCTCCTCTTCCGCATCTCCTCGTCAGCTGGCACGAGCTGTTCCATCGACGAGGTCGCAGATAACGCCATTCGTTGTCGTCGCCGCGCTTCAGAAATTCGTTTACCCGATCCCCGGGACAGTTAGATGCTGTAATGGCTGCCGGATCTATTTCAGCAGTTTTTGACCGGAATTTAATATATATAAAGGGTGGAGAGAGGGGATGCTCATGGACGTGGAATCGAGACGCGAATGCAGCGCGGAACATTGCCGATCTGTTCGAGGCGCACATGGCCGGCGCCCCTCGTCCGGCGGTGTTCTGCGGCCCGAGCCATTTCATCTTTGGTTGAGTGTCCTGATGGTATCTCACCAAGTGGGGTTTCGCAATCCCCTCTACATGCTACATCTTCGAAAAGTGCCAAGCCACTAATTAGAGTTTGTACTGTACAACTGAACGGAAAAAATGCATCAGGCAAGGTGGCCTGCCCAGGTGGGTCCCTTCGCCGTCCCGTCGACGTACGGCTCCACGATCGCCGCCGCGTCGCCATCGCGCCTGTTTGCTGTCCTGCGAGACGGGCGAGTGGTTCAAGCGACCACGGCACCCGAACAAACGCAGGAGGGGGACGAGGAGAAGCAGCAGCACGAGCCAGGCCCCCTGCAGTGGCACCCAAATGCATTCTTTCCCGCCTCCAAGCATGGAAACATCGAGGCCATCGTGGCGCGACAGGTGGCCGGCCAGCTCGTGGTGGCCACAGGAGATGACCGTGGCACGCTCCGTGCTGTCACTCGTGTCCAAGGACAGCCCGAGCCCGAGGAACAAGGAGGTGTGGCCGAGGTCGTACCGGCAAAGGAACACGTGCGCGATGCGGGGTTCACAGGCGTCGATGTCCATCCCATCGACCCCGGCAAGCTGCTCTCTGTGCGCCACATGCAACGCACGCTTGCCTTGTATGACTATACCGCTGCCGGTGCTTCTGGTGCCAGTGCTACCAGCGCGAGTGCCGCTGCCCCGATCGCATCCACGGCGCTCATCTTTGGGCCCACATCGGCCACGTTTGTCGCGCGCAAGACCCAGCAGTTTGGTGCGGGGTTGGTGGCAGTGACCGAAGGGCCTAACCTGGTCGTGTGGGACGAGCGCAGCGGGGCTATCGTGCAGCGGACAAAGGTATATCCACTCGGATTCTCCTATCAACCCATAGCAAACACCAGGTCCTGCAAAACGACGCGCTGTATGCCGTCGCATCGTCCGAGAGCCACGTTGCCGTCGGCGGAGCAGAGCGAACAGTCACCGTGTATGATCCTCGCAAGTGGAACGTGCCCGTGGTCTCGTGGATGAACGCCCTCAAGTACGAGGTCATGTGGATCGCTTTTGCAAAGAACGGCAACGGCGATGCAACAACGACGGAACACAACCTCTACGCCTCGTCCAAGACGGACAGCGAGGTGTCCGTGGGGCCCAAGCGTCCGGCCCGACTCCGCTGTGACGCCCGATGGCTCGGCCTGGCCCAGACGGCCGACAGCACAGACGATTCTGTTGTGGGCATTACTGCAGCCGGATCGATCTACCGGTTCAACGACCTCCACAAGCTGTCGCATGATAAGGGCCACCCGACCGAGCACCTTGACGAGGAGGACAAGAAGAGACGCGATCTTTTGGACGATGACTCGATGGAGTTGTAACTACTGTTTTGTTTTGACTTTTCTTTTCTTTTTTTTTTTTTTTGCTACCCCGGTGTGCACAATCGATGAGAATCAACATTTTACATTCACGTTCATTCAACAACAAACACGCCCTTTTTACAAGTCGTTCACTTGGAAATCACTTTTTTCCTTTTTCATTCGTTCGCAGCC
>Ga0302230_10000730_pt1 | contig 24778 bp, 30 predicted proteins | sample II_Palsa_N2_1_FD_193523 | JGI IMG/M metagenome (GOLD analysis project Ga0302230, IMG submission 193523) | Peat permafrost microbial communities from Stordalen Mire near Abisko, Sweden - II_Palsa_N2_1 | ecosystem: Environmental > Terrestrial > Soil > Palsa > Peat permafrost | place: Sweden... | reverse complement strand
TGAGCCGCAAACCATCGCGGACAAAACAGAAAGTACTCCCCCCCCCAAAATGATCGTCGTCTAATTCGCGTGCTCGCAACGTAACAGACGTATGCTTCTGGGATGTTAGCGAGACCGGAAGGCGATTCCGAGCGAGTAACTGGCCATAGGGACTCGCGGTTTTGAGACCAAATTCATGCAGAGCACTCTAGCCCGACGTTTCAGTTAGCTTGCAAAGCCGGCTTTATCCCGCCGCTGCCGCCAGGCGCACGACAATAGGGGCCTTTGGTTTTCGATAGACACAGGCTTTCTAGTAGCTTTCACCTGATTTGGATCGAGTAGACGGAGTCCACCCCCCAAATGGGCCGTCGCGACTGCTGTCTATTCCTGTACGACTGGTCGTATTATAAGGGCCAGCACCGAAGCGAGGAGGTAGTGGATATGAACGAGAGATGCAACCCACAGCCACATGAAAGCCTTTCCGGGAGCGTCCTCCCGCCAATTGCAAGTACCCTTTACCCATGGTCTGCGGTAAAGACGCGTGGCAGAACGGCGGTGATACCCCTACTGCCTCACACACGGACGGCAAACGCTTCGGTCGAATACATTCACATGCCAAGGCTGGTCGTTACTGTCCATCTCAATCCACTGCAAGTCCAACAGCGGTGGCTGCTAGATGTTTCTGCTAACCTCGAGGTCAACATGCCCGGGAACCTCAACCTCTGCCCCGAATGCATCCTTTCCCCTGAAGCTGCACACATGTGCGACTCCGTTCAATTTCATCTTCCACGGACGATACTCAATGACTTTACGGACGCGAACGGACTACCTCGCGTTTCCACAGAATCCCATGGCGATTTGAGTGAATCCCCGGTCTTCGCCCAGCTTACGAGCCTCATCATTCCCTGCATCGAAGCTCCGTCTCTGTTCTCGTCGACCTTCATGAATCATTTCGTGATGCTTTTCTGTTCTCAAGTGGTTCACCTCTGGAGTTCGCAGCCAAAGGAAGCGGAGGTACATCGGGGCGGACTTTCCACCTGGCAAAGACGCCGGGCGATGGAGCTATTGTCAAAGGGGACGTATGACGATGTCCGGCTTGCCGTGATCGCCAAAGAATGTCGCTTGTCGGTAAGCCATTTTGCGCGTTCATTCAAGAAAACCTTCGGACTCCCTGTTCATCGCTGGGTGATCGATCAGCGAGTCGATCATGCCAAACAACTTCTTCTCAACTCGAATGAATCACTTCTTGAAATCGCTTTTCAGGCGGGTTTCTGTGATCAGGCGTCGTTCAATCGGACATTTGCCAAGCTCACTGGTACCAGTCCCGGCCGCTGGCGCAGGAACTCCAAAGCATAGACCCCCAGTTTTCGCACAGTTCGCCGTTCAAAAGCTCTCTGTGTTCGCTAACGCTGGCGGGCGCGGTTGACAAGCTCCTTGACCGCTGCTGTTGCGAAGCCCCGCGAGCCTGTATCGCGCATGAAGCGCTCCGAAACATGAAAGCTGAAATAGATCCCACAAAGCTCGAAGACGAATTGCTTTGCATCGAGATCTTGGCGGAAGTCGCCCATTGCGACGGCCTGGGTCACTAGATCGCGCAAGTGAGTACACCAGCCAATTCCTTCCTGTAAGAGAGAATCTCGAACCGAACCCTCGCGGTCATCGAATTCGAAAAAGCCGGCTAGAAGGGGAGCACCGCCCAACGACGCTGGTCGAGAGGCCCATGTTAGCCAATTCGAGATGGTGGCTTCTAAGCGAGGAAGTCCTTCAGCCACATCTGAAGCGGGTGACACAACTTCCGAGCGGAAGACAATCCCGATGTGCTCGATGAGCTCCCGGTGAAGTTGCTCTATCGATCTAAAATGCGCGAAGAGTCCGCTCTTCGACATCCCGATGCGTTTTGCGAGATTGCCTAACGTCACGCCGGCAAACCCATAGATGCAGACGATCTGGAAAGCCGCTTGAAGGATTAGCGACCGTGTCCGCTGCTCATTATGTTTTACAGTCATGCACGCTCATTTCTTCATCATTGACGAAGGTAAGCATCGTCGCCGAGGCTTCTTGTTCATCCGGGCGAGGGATGTTTCTCTGGCAACCAAATAACGATATGGTGGCGATGGGCCGAATGCTTGGCATATACCGCTCAGTTTTGTCTGAACACACCGTCAAAGATAAGCTCAGCATAATCAATACGATTGGCGGATTGGTTTTGGTACGACTGGTCGTATTATTGAGTTAGCCCAAGATCTACTTGGACTTGGGGTGACCGATGCAGTCACATAACGAATGTGCAGATTACATTCTTCAGGTTTCCGGAGTAAAAGCGGTTCTACAGGGCAAGTGGAGCCTGGAGATCCTATGCGCTATGCGAGCGCAACCCGTCCGTCTCAGCCGACTCATGAGGCTCATTCCCTTGGCCTCGAAAAAAGCACTAAGGGCCAATCTTCGATCCTTAGAGTCCGCGCACATCGTTGTGAGGAGGGATCTGAGCCATACCCTGCTTCATGTCGAGTACGATTTCGCCGATGACACGCGGGAAGTAATCTCGGATCTCTTGGACCACCTTGCCGCTTGGGGACAGGTCCTGCAAGCCAAAGTGAAAACCCAGGCTTCCTAGCCGCTAGCGCTGAGCCCTGGCCTGCCCGTCTAGAGGCGGTGCACATCTGCTTCAGTCTCTCGATTGTTTGCAACAATCCTAAGGCTTATTTGCAAAGACGGCTTCTAGTCGAATCCGTAGGCTTAGGGAATGCCGGACGCTCGGCGGGTAAACAGGGACGGGGATTACGTATGCATAAGGGAATAGACGGCAGGGTCGCTATCGTTACTGGAAGCTCCAAAGGCTTCGGTTCGGCTATCGCTAAGGCGCTTGCGGCGGAAGGTGCGCTAACGGTCTTGAATTATGTCTCGGACAAAGCAGGCGCAGAGAAGACTGTGGCTGACATTACGTCGGCAGGTGGAAAGGCGGCGGCTGTGCAGGGATCAGTCAGTAGCACCTCCGATGTAAGGAGAATCTTTGACGAAGCGATCAAGCTTTTCGGCAAGGTCGACATCCTGGTGAACAACGCAAGCGTGTATACCTTTAGCCCTCTCGCGGAGATCGAAGAGGCTGAGTACCGGCGGCAGTTCGACACAAATGTTCTGGGAACGCTTCTGATGTGCAAAGAAGCTTCTCTTCGGTTCGGTGAGACAGGCGGAAGCATCATCAACATTGGCACCGCGGGTACGACTCTGAATCTACCTGGCACTGTAATGTACACGGCGACCAAAGCAGCCTCCGATTCCATTACCCATGTTCTCGCCAACGAACTAGGAAGGCGCGGTATCCGAGTGAACTCGGTAAGTCCCGGGATTGTACTGACCGAGGGTGTCACGGCCTTGGGAATGAATCCTGAGACCGCCTTTGTCGTAGACCTTGTTGCCCAAACCCCGCTCGCGCGTCCCGGAACGCCCGAGGACATTGCAGATGTCGTGACTTTTCTCGCCTCTGACAAATCACGTTGGGTGACCGGGCAAGTCATACAGGCCTCGGGCGGCCTTCAGTAGAGCCAAGCAGATGAGTCTTGCCCAGGACGCGTTCTCCGTATGATGGGCGAGCAATGCGTTTCCGGCGGGGCGGATATCTGGGCAATTCATTTGGCAAACACCGGCCCTCAACCTGGGTGATTGCTCCCCTAAATGCAAGTCAACCGGAAGCAGGAGACAACATGAAAACCTTCAAGATACTCAGGATTGGTATAGTCGCTGGCATTGCGGTCGCAACACTTCTTTGCACAGCGTCCCTGGCAGCGGCTCAAGAGCCCAAACCCAGCAAGATTGGGACAGTGATACTGGTCCATGGGGCATGGGCGGACGGATCATCTTGGACAAAGGTCATCCCGCGTCTGGAGGAAAAGGGCCTCAACGTCGTGGCAGTCCAGCTTCCCCTGACGTCTCTGGCGAACGATGTTGCGACGGTTGAGCGTGCGATCGCGATTGCGCCTGCGCCTGTGCTCCTTGTAGGTCATTCATATGCTGGAGTCGTCATCACACAAGCTGGAAATGATCCCAAAGTAATCGGTTTGGTGTACGTTGCGGCGTACGCACCGGACGCGGGTGAGTCTGCTGTAACGCTCAATTCCATGTATCCACCTGCCCCCATAGCGGCGGAGAATTTGATTACGTCAGATTCTCTCGGAAATCTTAAGCTGCTGCCAAAAGGAATCTTGACGGACTTTGCAGAAGACCTACCTCTGAGAGAGAAGACCACGCTCATCGCGACACAAGGCCCAACGGCCCAAGATGTGTTGGGTACACCGGTTACGGCTGCAGCGTGGCGGACTAAGCCATCATGGTTCATCATTGCAGGGCGAGACCGCATCATTCAGCCAAAGTTGGAGGAGTTCATGTCAAAACGCATGAATGCTGTCACCACCACCGCTGATTCGTGCCACGTGATCATGCTGGCCAAACCGGATGAGGTCACAGACGTCATTGTTCGGGCCGGCCAATTTTTCGATAAGTAGAGAGTGCCCAACGGAAAACGGTGGCGCGTTGTTCAACTGAGCTATGCGCCAACCGCTCCACACCTGACATGCAATACCGAGGATGTCGCTGCGGCAATAGACCGATCCCGAAACGTTCTTTTGAATCCCTTGGAGGAATCACGATGAAGGAAAATATCACAAACAATTCAGACGTTGAAGAAGCGCTGCAGACCAAATTGAGCGAGCACCATGTTCATCAGCGAAAATCTGAAGCACCGAGGTCCGAAGCAGGAATTGACGAAGCTCCTCTACCTAAAGGCATGCGAGAGAAAGTGGAAACAGTCGAAGTTTCGACTTTTAAGCCGAAGGCATAACCATTTCGTCATGCTGCCATAGACATGGCTCTCTGTCGGGACCGATCGACAGCACGAAGGAGAAGGACATGGGAAAACTCGATGGAAAAGTGGCGTTGATCACAGGCGGCACGAGCGGAATCGGCTTTGCCACTGCAAGGCTTTTGGTGGCCGAAGGAGCGCAGGTGTACGTTACTGGCCGTCGCAAGGAAAAAGTTGATGAGGCCGTGAAGAAAATTGGCGAAGGCTGCATCGGCGTGCAAGGGAACGTCGCAGATATGGGCGACCTCGATCGTCTCTTCAAACAAATCGCAGACGAGAAAGGAAGACTTGATATCGTCTTTGCAAACGCAGGAACAGCGGAGTACGCCCAAATGGGCCAAATCGATGAAGCGCACTTTGAACGCATATTCAATGCAAACGTCAAGGGCCTGCTATTTAGTGTGCAGAAGGCTCTCCCGCTCTTGCATGAGGGTTCGACGATCGTCCTCACCAGTTCCGTCGTTGGAAGCAAGGGTTTCGCATCCAATTCAGTGTACGCGGCTTCCAAAGCTGCTATCCGTTCTTTCGCGCGGACTTGGACCACAGATTTAAAGGATCGCAAGATCCGTGTCAACGTCGTCAGTCCTGGTTCAATCGACACGGAGGGATTTCGGGAGTTGGTAGGAACATCGTCGGTGGGTCAGCAACGAATGATTGGCTTGGCGAAAACGATCCCGGTCGGCCGAACAGGCCATGCGGAAGAGGTCGCAAAGGCGGTCTTGTTCCTTGCCTCGGACGACAGCAGCTACATTACCGGAGGTGAACTCTTCGTTGATGGCGGTTTGGGACAGGTCTAAGATCTGGTTCCGCTAAGGCTGTCAGCTACACTCTATGCGATGGCGTGGCACTCACGAGGCGGTTTGGCCATGCTGGCTGTAACAATGACTTTGGTCCAACTCTTCGACGGAATAGCTGGATTCAGCTCGGTCCCCGGCCGAGTTACGGGCCGTTTGTGTTCGCTGCCGTCAACTTAGGTCTGATTGGTGGATGAAGCGGTCCTTTGCGACCTCGATCAGAGATAGCAGCCTGAGAACCCCGACATGTTGCGCAGGGGACAGCTCCGACGAGCAACCGGATACATATAGCCCAATCTCTGAAGCTAGCGGGAAGTGAGAGGCTCGGTGTATTCCTTGAGGACGTTCGACCCTCCACCGTCACTCCGCAGATACTTGGCTCCGAGGGATACCTGAATCTGTAACCCGGCGACGAAACTGGTGCCATCGGTGAACTCAATCTGCAATTCAGGCCCATCAATGCCTTGCTCATAGAGATGGCAGACGCGAATGACTTTCCCGGCAAGTTCTTTACATTCGATCATGGAGACCTCGGCGCATCAGAGGTGAGTCGAACCGTTCTCGGTGACCGAGAATATCACACTCATCGTGTGTAGACTCATAGTGGTCAAGGACAAACCATGATGAAGTGGCTAAAGTCTCGACCAAATCCCTCTTCGGAAGGGCTTTACGTGCCTTGCGCGAAGACCGCGGCTACTCGCAAGAGGAGTTGGCGGAACGGGCGGGACTGCATCGGAACTACGTCGGCGGTGTCGAGCGTGGGGAAAGAAACGTAGCCTTGGAAAACATCGTAAAGCTCGCAGGAGCGCTGTCGGTGCGGACACGCGATCTTTTTGACTCCCTCCCCTAGTGTTTTTCCGGAGATATCTGGAGCGATCCATGTGGGGCGGAAGGCCGCGTGGTCTGACACCACGCATAGGCATCTGAGGGAGCTTTGGAGAACACCGAATGACTGTGGAGATCGCGAGCTGGAACGTCAATTCAATCAAGACACGACTGGAGCAGGTCAAGGAATGGCTTGAGGAGCATGCGCCGGACGTGTTGCTTCTACAAGAACTGAAAGGCCTCGAATTCCCTGCTGAGACATTTCGGGGGATGGGCTATGAAAGCATCGCTGTCACCCAAAAGGCATATAACGGCGTGGCGATTCTATCGCGCACGCCGATCAAGGCCGTGAGCAAGAGTTTGGCCGGCCTTGAGGTGGACACTCATGCACGTTTCCTTGAGGTCATCATCAAGGACATCCGGATCGTGAACATCTACCTTCCCAACGGCAATCCGATCGGCACAGAAAAGTTTGAGTACAAACTGGATTGGATGGATCGGCTTCGAGCGCAAATGAAGCGCTGGCTGGCGGGCGACATCCCAACCATCGTGGGCGGTGACTTCAACGTGATTCCCGAAGACATCGATTGTCACAAACCTGCTTCATGGATTAAGGATGCACTCTTTCAACCTGAACCTCGCGCACGTTACCGAGGTTTTCTCGAAATGGGATATATCGATGCGTTTCGCTCGTTGCATCCGGACGAGAAGGGACAGTTCACGTTTTGGGACTACTTCCGCCAGGCGTTTGAACATAATCGAGGTATCCGAATCGATCATTTCTTGTTGTCACCGAAACTGGTCGGTCGTTTGACATCGTGCGAGATCGACAAGCGACCGCGATCTCTGCCGAAGCCGTCCGATCACACCCCGATCGTTCTGACATTGGACTGAGACCTGACAGATCTACTTGGGCGCGTCCTCATCGTGAATCCCATCGAAGATCGGCTCTCTCGTTCCAGGAAAGAGGCCCTCGTGTTTTTTCATGAGCTCGTGCATGACGCGGAGGGTGATACTTGCGGCATAGCTGATCTCGCGATCGAGATCACCATCGACGTTCGAACGCAGGGGATCCCCTGACGCCTTGGCGGCCCATTTCGCAGTGCGGATTGCGACGATCAGTGCGGTGGCGATGAGAATCGAGGGTCCCATCTTCGGCCAATCGGTTTTCCACTGTGTCCCAATCTGTTTCATGGCGAAAGTATAGGCGAAGAATAGGCGAATATGTCAGAATAGAATATCTGCTGAAGCGCGGCTCCTCCGGAGGCACACATGGCCCACAATGCGATCCCGCGCGAAGGCCCAATGGTGCGGGTCTCCTTTTGTGAAGCCGGAAGCCGCCTGCTTGAGGACTTCGCGGCAGCCCGGCCCCGAGATAATACGTTCCTCGAGCCGAAGGATTTCAGCGATCTGCGCAATTCCGCGTTCGTAGGCATTCCTGAGTGGGACGCGTTCGCGGATCATGTCCAAACATGCGCGCGTTGTGGTGAAGTTTAGCCATGTGCGGACGATACGTAAGGCGAAGTGATAAGCAAAAGATTGCGGAGCACTTCCACGCAACTCCTTCCCCGCGGGAGCTGCCGATGCCCGCAGCAGACTATAACGTCGCGCCCACTACGCATCAGCCCATCATCCGCCAAAGCCGGGAGACCGGCGAACGAGAGTTAATCCTCGGCCGATGGGGTCTCGTCCCGTTCTTTACAAAGGACCTGAAGACGATCAAGGGACTCTCGACCATCAATGCCCGCGCGGAAACGATCGCTACGTCGCGCACCTGGCGGGAACCGATGAAGAAACGGCGCTGTCTGATTCCGGTGAACGCATTCTATGAGTGGCCGAAGGAGGGTAAGCCTCCCAAGCAGCCCTACGCATTCGAACTGACAACCGGCGGCTTATTCGCGTTTGCCGGCATTTGGGATGCCTGGAAGGACGAAGAGGGCCATTGGCTGCAGTCGTACGCCATCGTGACTACCGAGGCAAATGAGTTAATGTCAAAGATTCATCCGCGCATGCCCGTCATCCTGCACCCGCGGGATTATGACCGATGGCTGGACCGAGAGGAAACGGAACAATTGCCGCTGGATCTATTGCGGCCGTTTGAATCAGAAGCAATGGAGATGCGTGAGGCGAACCCAAAAGTGAACAATGTCCGAAACAACGGACCCGAACTGTTGGAACAGGCCGAGCGTGCCGCCGAATCTGGACAGTTGCCTTTGTAGGAAGGCCGTTCGCTGCCAGTGAGGGGAGGAGACGCAGGAAGCCGGAAGGCCTTGCTGCAGCGCCGCCGGCGAGCGGGGGTGTCGACAGCAGAGCGGGAAGAGGGTTTGGGAGAAACCGAAGGGGTGTCTCCCGGCGCCTTTCGTACGACGTGTCGAGAGACAAAGCGGCCCCGGACGAATCCGGGGCCACAGTGGAAGGGTCTAGGGAGCTTCTCAATCTTGAGCTACCGGCCGCGGTGCCAGCCTCCGGCGTATTCGAGGATGCGAAGGACGGTCTGCATTAGGCCACCTCCGCCAGTTCTGCATCCGGTATCTCTTCCTGTTCCGCGCTGGGGGGCTTCAAGGCGGCAAGGATGATTCCGGAGGTCTGCTGAATGACCTCCAAACTCTCAGCCAAGAGAGAAGCATTGCCCTTATAGAGCTGGATATAATCGGCGCTCGCCGAACCCGTCTGCAGACCTACGGCCTTGCCAATCACAAAGGCGATGGCCTCGGCCTCGGTCTCACGGACTACCTTGGTCGTGGCCGCCCTGTGCAACATCTCGTGCGCGAGTTCATGGACAAGGGTTGAAAATTCCTCAGCCTCGGGCTGTCCGGGAAGAATCACTATCTTTCCGCCATAGCTCATGCCCAGCGCGGGAGCGATCTTCTCGCTGAAGGAAAGCTCAATCCCCTGCCCTTCGATGAAGGAGATCAGTCGATCGCAGTTCTCGCCCACGGTTCCGGTTATCTCCCGTAAGGCGGGAAGCTCTGCACCTTCGGTCTGCTCCACGTCGAAGACATAGGCGTTGCGGAACCCGATCAAGACGCGGGTGTTTTTTCGATTGATGTCCTTTGCGGTTTCCTCGTCCTTCTTGCGCTTGGTGCCGACGATAGGTGCAAGAATCCGAATTCCCTTCTCGCCTTTCTTCACCTTCCGGCCTAGCTGGGTCCATGTGCAAAAGCCAGCAACGCGGATTGCGGTCGGCCGTTGCCGTGCGATCTCGAGAATGTTTCCGAAACTGTAGTTATGAAAACGGCTCATGGCGTCGAGGTAGGCGGTGAGCGCCTCGGAGTGTCCGGCCTCCAGCTGCTCGATGAGGCTCTGGACGTTGGCGGCGATGATGTCCTTGGCGGTCTGTCGTTGCTGCGGCTGTTTAGGATTTTCGCTGATGGGGGTGAGGGTGGTGGTCTTCATGGGTGCTTCCTCCTTGGGTTTGGCTGCTGCACGTCCGCGTTGAAACGCGGCATGTACATGCCGAACGCCACCTGGCGAAGGCGGGGGTAGCAAGGCGCAATGGGGAGGGGTCTCCCCACCCTTGAAGAGAAGCCAAAGGCGGAACGGAAAGGGCGGAGCGTGAGCGGAGGTCTGCACAAGCGCAGACGGGTCCACGGCGGGCGTTTTCTGACCGATGGGGTGGCAAGCGCGGAAGATTGGGGATCCCCTTGTCGCCGCGCGGGGGGCAGAGCCCACTAGCAAAGGTCTGTTCACGTTTCCTAGCGCGCAGCGCCGGTCGGTCCGGGGAGGGCGTTGCGGGAAGGAACGTCCCGCGGAGGTGGCGCGTGGAAGACGCGCCAGCGGCTGCAACGGGGGAGGCAACATCCTCCCTGTGCAGAGTGTCTGGACGAACACTCCGCTACTATCGTCATTTAGAGGCTATTTATGCACGACGATGTTGACTGGAAAGCCGCTCCGAAAACCGCTCAGTGGTGGGCCGTGGACGCTGATGGGAAAGCTCATTGGTTCAAGTCACCCAACGTCGCCGCGTTCACCGATTTCTGGTTTACGGAGAGCGAGCAAGCGCCCCTGTTCGGCTATTCGGGCGACTGGCGCGAGAGCCTTACCAAGAGGCTGTGACCAGCCGTTACAACGCTCCATGAGGGCCGAAATACTGTTTCCAGTCAACGGTAGCAACGATCTCTACGGCGCCTCGCCTTACTTCAAGGCGAGAGGATGTTCCGATTCGGCTCCACTGAATGTGCTTACCGGGAATCGGCAGCCGGTGTGTCGTTGAAGGTGTTCGATGTGGGCTCGGGTTCCGAGGCTCGATTCCTTGAGCGCTTGCACTGGGCCGTGGCAATATTTGCAGCGCATGATCTCATTGCGTTCTGTAAGCGCTTCGTAGAGGGTGCATGGGAGCCAACGTCCCCGCACCTTAACCTCGCAATCCGTCATCACCGGCGGTCTATTCTTCGTAGGCATTGACGTGTTTAGATGCCTCCCAACGAGTTGTCGGCATCCTCTTTCCACGCCGTTGATGCCAGAACTCGAGGTGAGTGCGCCTTAGTGCGGGCCGGGGATACCCTAGGTAAGGTACGGACAAGTCGGCCAGTGTCCCGCGACCTCGTCGACGAGGGATGGATAAGCGGACACTGCGGCGTTTAGCGGTACTAATTTCCCAGAAACTTCAAGATTGCCGGATAATCGGACATCGGTAAAGTCGTCGTGTTTATCCAGTAGGAATCGAAAGGAACCCCGTTGCGTAAGCGCGTCCTCAAGTCCAAATCGATGGACGAAAAGCTCAAAGCACTCAAGTCGCTTCAACAGCTGATATGCCTGGCAGCCGCAGCGGTCCTAGCGTTCGCTGTAACAACCGACCGATCTAAAGACTACCGGGCGGCGCTCAGCGAACTGGAGATTTACAGGAAAGTCGATCTAAACAATTATCCCGAGTATGTGAAAAGCCAGTTTGCTAGCGAAGAAGGTAAGGATCGCGCCGCTCTGTCAAAGGCCGCTAGACAAGCACACTTGATCATTCGCGATTCCACCGTGTTCGATTATCCCGTCATCATGAACGGTCCACCCCAGGGGGCCTTTATTCGTCTGCGTGATTTCGATGACTTCATCACCAGCGAACAGAGCGTTGGAGTTTGTCTGGTAAACGATGAGCGGGAGGTTTCCGCGAGACTTACCGAGCAACTGAAACAAAGGACACAGCCGATGGTTGGGCCAATGCAGCCGATGCAACCGATCCCGGAGACAAGCGTTCCTCGGAAAGACGTTCCTTATACGGTTACCGAGGTGTCAGTGCTACTTGGAGGAATCGGCCGGTCATTGAACGGCGTCTCGATTGCCGATCCTGTTGTGCTGCATAACAGCCCAAACGTCGAAAGCCTTCAATTCCTCCTTTTCAACGGGCTACCGATGCCTCCTTCGATCAACATCTCAGTTGGTTGCACGTATACACCCAGCTACAAGCTGCATCCCGCCCTGGATTGGCTGAAAGCCGATGAAAACGGTAAGAGGCTGGTTGATCCGAAATCTGGTGTCATTTTTCCAAAGCTCAAACCATTTTGGGATCGAATCGCAGATATGGGCACGGAGAACGCGACTCTATTCTTGCAAGAACGTATCGAAGCAACTATGCACGGATCGTTGAATTTGTTCGGTGTCTCTGTGGATCGTGACCTCGTTCTGTTGGCCGGCCCCGCAGCTCTATTCGCGCTATTGTTATTTTTTTTCCTCCACCTTAAACATGTGAATGATGCCCCGCCCTTGAATTACGCCGAGGCCAGATCTAGCAAAGAGTATCCGTGGATTGCTTGTTTCCGAGGTCGGTTCAGCGGTGCTGTGACCTACGGTTGTTTGATTGGTCTGCCCATCGGAGCGAGTTTGCTTCTTCTCATTAAGCACGGTGAGCTGAAGGAGACTACGACAAACTGGGGCGCAGGGTTTACTCTGCTTCTAATTGTGATCGGAGGTTTTACGAGTCACGAAATTTACTGGTTCCGACGGCGAGTATCGAGCAGCACGCAGAACCTCTAGTTAGTAACTCGAAAAGCGGCTCATGAATCCTCAGAAGTCGGCCAGCGTCCACCGATTCGATTTCGATCTCCATGCCGGGGATATCAGAACCTTGCGGCGTTCATCGGTACTTACCGCGCTGCGGATATGTTCAGCGAACCGGCCAATCTGACGATGCACGTATACGGGTCAAAAGTGTTCGTTCATATCGATAGCAGTCGGGAAACGTTCAAATGTTCGCCATGGCGATTCGAGAAACCTCCGCTCGGAGAGCGGCGTAGAATCGTATCCATAGGCCGTGAAGCTATCTGACTATGTGCTCGAAGAACTCGGGAGTATGGTGGTGGGCGATGAGGATCATTTCCCCTACCGGAGCAGCTATCGAATAACCCAATTTTTCGAGAGCATTGGGTTGCCTCTCAAGCATGATGGTTCCACTCGTCGGATATGGGCGAAGGAGCGCTTAGCGGAACTCAATTCTGGCGTGTCAAGGTCACCTGATCTTCCATCGATTGAATTGTGCAAGGTGATATCCCGGCTTTTCGATCCGGACGACTTCGCCAGGGCAAACAAGCGGGTCCAGGGGGAGCGAAGCACGCGCCCTCCTGCGGACGTGAGCTCAGCCCTTGGTAAGTTCAATGAAGTTGTCAAGCGCCACGGCATCGTCGCTTATCTGGATGAAAAAACGGGAATAGCCTTCGTAAAGAGCACCGGAGCTGGTGTTAGTTCGGAAGATTTCCTGGGACAGGGACGGCCGCTTTCTGCCGAAGAAGTCGCTCAAAGACGGTCGTTGGCCACGTTCCTTGATCGGGTAAGCGAGGACGAGTTTATCGAGAAGGTGCTCGTACCTTTATTTCAGCGTTTCCAGTTCCGACGCGTAAGCCCAACCGGGCACAGGGACAGGTCGCTTGAGTTTGGGAAAGACCTCTGGATGAAGTTCCAACTTCCCACCGGCCATTGGCTCTACTTCTCCGCGCAGGTCAAGAAGGACAAGATCGATTCGAATAACGCGAGCGGTCTGAAGAATGTATCGAGCATCCTGAATCAGGCGCGCATGGCTTTCGATCATCCAATTTTTGACCCGGAAGAGAATCGCAAGGTCTTGCTCGACCATCTGTTCATCATTTCCGCGGGGGAAATCACAAAAGCGGCCAAACACTGGCTAGCGGAACAGCTTGATGCCAGCCAGCGACGTCAAATCATCTTCATGGACCGCGACGAGCTCCTCGACCACGCCGCGAGGATCACTCTCGATCTAAAAATTGAGGAATCGTCCGAGCAGCCAATGCAGTTGAGCGACGATGACATTCCGTTTTGACAGAATCCAGCGTCGCCTATCCCAACCACCTTCGCTGCCGTCCCAGACCGGTTCGAGATCAGGACTTGCATCGAAGTCTTGTATTCAGGTCTGGAGCGGGGAGGCAGCCGTGACGGGATTCTGTATCTCGAATCCAGCGGGCCAGACGAAATAAGTTCCACTCGTGAAAGCGAAGTCCGTTTCCACCTTCAGCTGCTGAAGCGGCAACACGAGCTCTTTCGATAGGTACTCGACCAACTCGCCATACTTATACTTTTGATCGCGGGGCACAAACCAGCCCGTTCGCGACTCATCGACTGGATTCTTACTGAGGATGCTGACGCTATCCCACCAGATGTCAGTGATCACGCGGGCACCAGTTGCATCTGCTATGGTGCTGACGCTGAGCGTGACCTCGTTACCACTGCCGGGGATCTCAAAATAGTAGTCAGCAAACGGCACCAGACAGGCTTGAATGAAGCTGAAACTGCTGGCAAGTGCAGAATTCGCCTGGAGTTTAAAGATTTCATCAAAGCTGTCAAGCTTAGGCTTCTCGCGGTGCTGGCCTTCGGAATCGAAGAAAACTTCGTAGAGCATGCCATCAAGAATGGCTTTGCGCTGAGGTTCACTGAGCCGGGCGGTCTTGTCCGCAAAACCTTCTAAGAATAATCGGGCTGAGTTAGCACCGCCGCAGGCGGCCTGATAGATGTTGCGCCCCAATATAAACACTTCATCGGCCGGGGATGACCGGATCTGCTCCAGCGTGAGGGCATCGAGAGCGTCATTCTGCTTGTACCAGTTAAGAGTCTTTAAACCTTCAACAGCGACGCCAACCGGCGTGCCGCTGCGAGGTGCGAGGCCGTCGGCGATCGCAGCCGGGCCGTACCCTGGAACGGCAGCCCTGACGGATGGGCGGAAGCGGAAATCACCGGTCAGCGATGTGTGCTCCCAGGAGGTCTGGCGGCCGTCGGTCAGGCTTTCGAGCGTGCTTCGCACCCGTTTGAACATCGTTTCGACTAGCAGGTTCGGAGTGCCTAAATGCTGCAATAGGGCCTCGGTGTACGGCCCATTTCGGCCTGTTCCATCGCGCGAGGTTTGGCCGGGCGAAGTTGAGTACGCTACCAAGGTGCCCTTCGGCGCATAGACTGAAGCCAACTCGTTCGATGCAATCGATCGCAGGCGTCCGGCAAAAGGATTGTTCCGGCAGGCATCGAGGATGACGAAATTCGTCGGAGAAGCTGCAAGCTTCATTACGTCCAGGACAAAGTCCAGATCGAGCGCGCTGTACTTGACGCTGCTTTCCGTGGTGGTCCTGGTATCGACGGGTGCAAGATAGTTCTTGCCCTCGATCTGGAACGCATGACCCGCAAAAAATACCAGGCCGACGCTGCTGGTCTTCAATGCCTCGCCGAATTGCTCCAGCGCAGCCCCCATCTGCTCCCTGGTCGCATTGGTCAGAGTTGTCACCGCAAAGCCGAGATCCGTCAGTTTGCCAGAGACGTCCACGGCATCATTCGTAGGGTTCTTAAGCGCATCAACGCTTTCGTATGTGGAATTGCCAATCACTAAAGCCGTCAGTTTGAGTTCCATGCCGCTCTACGCCTCAACAGTATGCTAAACCGCTATGTCAAATGCTTCCGTCATCGTGCGCGCAAAGTGCGTCGCAAGGGTGCATCATCGCCAATGCGTTTATTGAAGCGGGATTAGTACCGAGAAGTCGGCATGTCGGAAGTAATTCCGTCCGCGAATCGGAAGATGGGTTGCCGCCTTACACGGGCGGTGACATTGCCACTTAAAGATGCGGACCCTCAGCGGATTTTAAGTCCGAATTTTCTACAGTTGCAGGGGGTCGCAGGCTCTCGCATCCTCACTGCATAAAGCCTTGCAAACGAACCGTTTGCAAGAACATTGACCTTCGCATGGCATCGCAGCTCAGCGCACTGAATCCCGGTACAAAGTATCACCAAAAGTATCACAAAAAATGTCTGCAGCGATCGGATGAGCTGCGTCTCCTCGGCTGACTTGCAACTTCAAAGACTCGGTTGAAGAGCGCGACCACTGATCTGCTGCAGACCTCGAGCCTATGTTCTCAGCATGAGAATAGCTGTTGGAATGCCCGCTAAAACGGTGCGGATCAATGTGCCTGCATACATACGCTGAGCACGCTCAAGCCGCCACACAGAGTATGGCCCGACGATTAACATTGTTCTCAGCGCTATCTCATTCGCCATTTTGAAGTGCGCGTTTCTGACGTTATTCGAGAGCTCGCGAGGCACACATACTTCAAAGCTGGAAGCCATGAGCAGCGACCGCTAATCGGGGAAAAACTTAGCGAAGAAGTGGGCAAGCGGGAAGCAATCGCCGCGAAAGCGTCAGGCCCTATGCGCCGGCGTTAACCGAAGCCTTGTCGCCCTTTTTACCAGGCCGGGGAGAGACTCGGCTTGCATCTTTTGCATCACCCTGCCACGGTGGGCCTTCACGGTGATCTCACTTATACCCAACTCAGCGCCGACCTGTTTGTTCGAAAGTCCAGAAACACCACCAGGACCTCCTTTTCGCGAGGCGTAAGCGATGCGTAACAATCTCGAAGCGTTCCTGTCTCCGTCTCTCGACGAAGAGCCACGGTGCTGCGCTCAATGGAGTGCCGAACGGCACTCAAGAGCGCTTCGTCATTTAACGGCTTCATCAAGAACTCGACGGCTCCCGCTTTCATGGCCCTGACCGTCATCGGAACATCTCCATGACCGGTAATGAACATGATCGGCATGTTTTTCCGGTCGGAAGCGATGCACTTCTGCAGATCAAGACCATTAAGGTCAGGCAGATCTACGTCGAGTATCAGGCAGCTTGGAGTGACAACGCGTGGGCGGGTCAGAAATTCCTGTGCGGACGCGAACGCCTCCGGCTCCCAACCCTCGCAACGGATCGGCGCTTCCAGCGATTCGCTTACAGAAATGTCGTCGTCGACAACAAACACCATCGGCGTGGCATGTTGCATAGCGATGAACTCGATTCATATCCGATGAAACGCAGCCCATAAATATTGTTCTGTAGAGCAAGTTGCAAGTCGTTCAGCCTGCCTTAAATACGGTGTCGAGTGCCTGAAGAAGATCCGTCTCGTTAAAGGGTTTCAGCAGGCATTCGACGGCCCCCAATTTGAGCAAACGCGGCCGGAGAGCTTCCTCTCTTTGCGCGGTAATGAAAATGATAGAAACATTTCGCCGGCGAATCGCCAATTCGCATTGCAGCTCTGGTCCGGTCATTCCCGGCATGGCGACATCAAGGATTAAACAGTCGGTTTGGTCGAGGAAGTCAGACGCGAGAAACTCTTCCGCGGACGAGAACGTCTGGGCAGCAAATCCAAACTCACCCAGCAAATCCGGCAGCGACTCGCGTACTGATTCATCGTCATCAACCACAGAGATGAGTGAGCGTTTGTTCTTCATATGTTTCTCACCACGCTCTGCATGTCATTGAGAAAAAACCGCCAATCGAGGCAATTTCCCGAATCAACGCGGACAGCGCGTTGACGACGCGACTGAACTCATCCTCCACGGGGTCCTTTCTGGCAGTGCTCAGTAGCAACACCATGCGCCATGAGCCATTCCGATGTCGATAATACTTTGGTATTGGGTCCTTCGACGTGAGACGGAATCGCCATCATGATCCATCCACGAAATGCCTCATTTCAGACGCAACGACCGTCCCCTTCCTTCCGGGATGAATTAACCAATACCAAAGCATAATGGCGCCTGCCTTCGAACCCGTTCTATAGTTGAGCGGCACGCGAATAAGTGAAGAGTTGAAAAGTATCGCGATGATCCACGGCTGAATGAGGCTGGCGAGAAATGGAACGGCAAGCAGGCGTGCTGATCAAGAAGCAAATAGCATCCCTTCCGCAGGATATGGGGAATGGGATGTTGCGGGCACGCCTCAGCGCGCTCACACGATCGCAGATCGGTTTCCTTGTGCTATCAACGATGTTCTGGGTAATCCAGACCGTCGGCGCCCAGGAATTGAGAAACTTTCATCACACTGCGTGGTCCTCTAACGGCGCGATGGGTGCAGTGTTGGACATTCAGCAAAGTCCAGACGGGTATTTGTGGCTTAGCACGTCGAGGGGAGTCTTCCGGTTCGACGGATCTCGTTTTCAGACTGCCGACGAAATCACTTCGGGAGCCACGAAAGGTTTCGAACTTTTCTCAGCCTTCGTCTCGTCTTCAGGAGACGTCTGGTTCAGAACTCGATTGCCTGGACTTCTACTTTGGCGAGATGGAAAATTATCGGTATATCCCATCAAGGGTTGCACGCCGGGATTGCCAACGGAATCGACTGTTGAGGGTCCTGACGGCACAATCTGGGTCGGCGGGTCAGCCGGCCTGTTCATCGTGGGCGAAGGAAGGTGCGAACGGGTAGGCGAGAAGTATGAACTTCCCGACGGCCTTCCTTACGCCATATTGTTTGACAGAGCTGGCACTCTCTGGGTGAAGATGGATTCAGGCAAACTCCTGTATCTGCCGCACGGTGGAACCAGGTTCAAGCTGAGCCGGTATGGCGACGGTACGGCTGGAAATAATTGTTACTTGCATAATGGGCCAAATGGCTCGGTGTGGCTCTCCGACGCTGTGGGGCTGCGACGGGTGTCGGAGAATGGCGTGCCGTTCGAAGCAACCTCCGCGGTAAATCCAGACCGTCCGAAAGGTCCGCGATTCGTAAACTTTACCTTCGATGGCAGCGGGACACTCTGGGCTGGAAGCAGCACCGGATTGAAGCGGATTCCAGACGCGACTGGAGTGCCGATCGGGGTGAGTATCGATCCAGCGGCCGGGCAAAACTTCACCGTTGCTCAGGGACTCAGTTCTGATGTCGTTCGGAAGCTTCTGGTGGACCGCGAAGGCAGCATTTGGATTGGGACGAACGCGGGGCTCGATCAACTTCGACGAAATATAATATCGCAGCTTGAGACCCCGCCAACCAATGAATACCAGTTTGCAGTCGGGTCCGGCGACCGTGGTTGTGTTTGGACGGGCAACCGAACCCTGCCTCTCACAGAGGTGTGTCCCGATGGCAGGACGAAGACGTTTGCCAAAACCAAGCAGGCCATGACGATCCGGCGCGACCTCAAAGGCGATGTCTGGTCGAGTGGGTTGGGCGCCGTGCCACACCTCTGGAAGGCCTCCGGGGATAGGATAAAGCCCGTCACTTTTCCTAATGATGCCGTCGAATTTGTCGCCTCGATGGCAGTCGACAAGAACAATAACCTCTGGCTAATCACCTTTGATCAGCAGGTAGATCGCCGCATCGGCGACACTTGGGAAAACGAGAACAAAGTGCTCGGAAGAGAACCTGGCATATTAGGCGCCATGGAAGGAGATGAGGCAGGCAATGTTTGGTTCGCTTTTTCGAACCATGTCATCGAGTGGGACGGCGCCAACTACCACCGATACACCTTTAGCGGAAAGAACCGCTATCCCATTTCTCTTACGGTGAAAGGGACGCACGTCTGGCTTGGCGCGGAAGATGGCGTTCAACTGTTCAGCAAGGGCGAGTTTCACATGTTGCGGTGGAAAGATCCGAGCCTGCCGGGACGAGTGACGGGTATGGTGGAAACGGCAGCAGGGGATCTTTGGACCAGCGGATTTTCAGGCATCGCACATGTCAAGGCTGACGAGCTTGCTAAGTGGTTACAGAACCCGGATTACGCCGTCTCAGGGGAGAAGTTCGATACCTTAGACGGGCTTCCGGGCCTCGCTGTAGAGAGATATATCCCGTCGATTGTTGAAGCCGGCGATGGCCGATTGTGGTTTGCCACGATTAAAGGAGTTGCATGGCTCGATCCGGCGTCGCTCGCTAAAGCCCACAATTCAACGCCGCCCAACGTCCTCATCAGGTCGCTAGTTTGGAATGGGAAAACACATTCGAATCTGAAAGGACTCGTGGTACCTCCACGCACCGGAAGGATAGAAATCGACTATACCGCGCTTAGCCTGGCGATCCCAGAACGCGTCCTGTTTCGCTACAAGCTTGAGGGATCGGACCACGATTGGCAGGACGCCGGAACACGCCGCGAGACCTTTTACACCGGTCTTGGGCCTGGCCATTATCGTTTCCAAGTTATCGCCTGCAATAACGATGGTGTATGGAACGAAGAGGGCGCTAACCTTGACTTCAGCATCGCGCCCGCATGGTTTCAGACAAGATGGTTCGAAGTTCTCTGCGTTGGAGTTTTTCTTCTGTTGCTTTGGGCACTGTATCAATTTCGCCTCAGCCAACTTGAGCGGCAATTCAACGCGACGCTACGAGCGCGCGTGGATGAGCGGACCCGCATCGCGCGAGAGCTGCACGACACTCTGCTGCAAAGCTTCCAAGGGCTGCTTCTCCGCTTTCAGACCGTGTCGAATTTGCTGCCAGCGCGGCCCGAGGACGCCAAGACGCGAATCGATAGTGTGATCGAGGAGGGATCCAGTGCGATTACCGAGGGCAGAGACGCCGTGCATGAACTGCGCTCCATGGGACTGACGACGATCGATCTAGCGGAGTCCATCAGAAGTTTTGTCAAAGAACTGCTCGGCAATTTTTCAAGTGGGAGTTTGCCAGAATTCAATGTTCAGGTGGAGGGCACTCCGAATGACCTGAATCCCGTGGTCCGGGACGAAGCCTACCGGATTACAGCGGAGGCGCTGCGAAACGCGATTCGACACTCGGACGCCAAACGAATCGAAGTGGAGATACGTTACGACCTCGACTACTTGCGACTGCGAATCCGCGACGACGGTAAAGGCATCGACAACAGCATTCTCGACAAGGAGCACGCACCCGGACATTGGGGCTTACGCGGAATGCGCGAACGGGCCAAACTGATCGGAGGAACCTTTGAAATATGGAGCGAGACGGGCTCCGGTACCGAAATTGAATTGAAGATACCGGCCGCAAGCGCTTATGCAAGACGCTCCGCTTCGCTCAGGTCATTCTTTTCGCGGAGCTAACAATGAACGACGTTTCCGTTCCAATTCGCATCCTCTCGGTCGACGATCATCCCATTTTTCGCGGCGGGATAAAGGGACTTCTGTCCGACCAGCCGGACATGCTGCTTGTCGCCGAAGGGTGCAATGGACGGGAAGCGATCCAGCAGTACCGCACCCATCGCCCGGACATCACCCTCATGGACATCCAGATGCCTGAGATGAATGGCCTCGACGCCGTCATCGCCATTCGTGGTGAGTTTCCCGAAGCCAAACTCATTGTGCTAACCACCTATACCGGCGATGTCCAGGTGTTGCGAGCCTTGAAGGCAGGCGCCCACGCCTACCTGCTCAAGAACCTCCTCCACAAAGAATTGCTGGATACGATCCGGGCTGTTCACTCCGGCAGAAAGGCCTTATCGCCTGAGGCATCTTTCGAGATCGCACAGCATGCGACAGATGATGCGCTGACCCAGGGTGAAGTGGACGTGCTGCGGCTGATCGCCGCGGGCAACGCCAATAAGCAGATCGCCGACCGTCTCTCGATCACCGAGGAGACGGTCAAAGGCCGGGTGAAAAACATTTTGTCCAAGCTAAATGCAAACGATCGGACCCACGCCGCGACGATCGGACTGAAGCGTGGAATCATAGAGCTTTAGCCACGGACCTCGGGCACCTTGCCATTTACTGGAAAGATGCCATGGCGGAACCGGCACATTTCTTCGCGACCCTTGCGCTAAGGTACTCCTGCCACGGGCGCAACTCTCTCCGAAGCCGCAGCGGGCAGCGAAGCCCCATTGGGAAAAGCACAATCTTTAACGCAAAGTCCGCCAAGGGAGCCGAGTTGCGCCACGGCTTCTGTAGTTGCGCCGTAAGGACAGGATGGCTCTTTCGAGAGCCGGATGCTCCAGCCTGCTCGAAAGAGTCTTCCCCGGACTCTTTCGAGGGTATCTCGCGAGCGCTACAAAACGGTACCTTCGGTCAGAGGTTCATTTGCGTCGTTTATTCTCTACCTTCGCCCGCGGCTTACCCGGCACAGGACTCTTGCTGATGCGGTTGGCTTTGGGCATCTCCCTCATCGCAAACGGAGTCGTGAAATTCCAAGCTGGCCAGGCCATTGAGTTAGAAGTCCTCAACATTCTCACTATTGTTGTCGGTGCGCTGGTAACCATAGGGCTCTGGACGCCCATTGCAGGGTTTCTGGTGATGGTGCTGACCACATGGGGCGCTCGCGCTCAACACACAGGTGTTTGCCCTGCTGTTCTATCGGCCACCATCGGCGCGGGGCTGGCTCTCGTAGGACCCGGAGCGTGGTCATTGGATGCGTGGCTCTTCGGATGGAAGAGAATCGATCTCGAAGATTAGGTCCACCTTCAGCCTGCGAGATTTTGCCGACTCGAAACGGGCCTGCCGCAAACTCGATCCAGTTCGCACACGACTCTATCTGGGGTTTCGCGCGCTCACCGCATTCATTGAGAATCGGCACAAGCATAAAAGAGTTCCACTATCTTTTCTGCAGCGATCAGTAACGAAACAGGGAGTGAGATATGAATCTGCTTGCAAGTTCGTTGCCCCAGACCTCGATAAGCGCTGCAAAACTTGGATTGTTAGCTGCGTCGATTGCACACGAAGTCAATCAACCGCTATCGGGGATCATCACCAATGCAAGCACCTGCTTGCGGATGTTGGCGCTTGATCCTCCCAACATTCACGGCGCACTCGAAACGGCACGACGCACGATCCGCGACGGCAACCGCGCCGCTGAAGTCGTCACACAACTCCGCGCACTCTTCGCCAACAATGACACCCTGACCGAACCCGTGAATCTGAATGATGCCGCGCGAGACGTCATCGCACTGACATGGGACGAGTTGCAGCGAAACCACGTAGTGCTTCAGTTGGAACTTACAGACGGTCTCCCGCCTGTCTCAGGTTTGCGTGGGCAACTTCAGCAGGTCATTCTAAATCTGCTTCGAAACGGATCGGAGGCGATGAAAGATGTCGAAGACCGTCCAAGGCTGTTGCTGATTAGAACCGGACTCGACGAACACGGCCATGTTCGCTTGACCGTTGTAGACTCCGGGATCGGGTTCGACGCTCAAGCCACCGCGATGCTCTTCGAAGCGTTCTATACCACGAAGAGTAGCGGCATGGGCATCGGGCTGTCCATCTGCAGGTCTATCGTGGAGCGCTTCAGCGGTCATCTATGGGCAATGCCAAACGACGGCCCCGGAGCCACATTTTCATTCTCAATTCCATGCTTTTCCAGGAATGCCGAAGAGTCGCGACGGCATCACGCGTTGCAATCAGTTTGAACATTCAGATCCTGCAGCAGAACCGCCTGATTTTAAGAGACGTAAAGCCATCACCATCAGGCTGACTGAACGCAGCAAGGCTCTCGTCTCCGTCAGCGGTTATCTGATCGGTAGCCAGGCCGCCGGCAAAGTGCCCTTGCCTCCGAAGGCTGAACTCCAGTGGTGCTATCAGTTTTACTTTGCCACCGAACGCGGCGAGGCGGGGTACGAGAAATATCGGCGTGACTTTGCGAAGCTCATCTGGCAGCTCGCATCGCCGGGATGGAACTTCGACAATGCCACCTTCGCTCGCAGCGCGGCATCCTTCGATAATCCGGATCACGTCAAAATCGTGATCCACAACTACCGCTGGCGGCAGACTGTGGCTGAAGGAGAGCCGGAGTATAACGAGTTGGAAAAGCGACTAGCCGCGAAGTCCCGTCATCGCCGTGCCCACCATCACCCTGGAATGTGATGCCAATGGCGCACCGCATCGGCAAGCCAGTGCCTATGCCAATTAATTCTCCGGCAAGTATGCTCATCGAATCATCACAGGCAGCATCGGCCACAACCTACGTCAGGAAGCCCCGACTGACTTTGCCCAGGCCGTCGTGGATGTTGACGGCTATTGAACAAATCCTGTTCACATTGGACGTGATGAAGGCAATTCACCGATTGCGCTTTCTTCACCGGCACGCATAGGCACGGTATCGCTGGAGTGGTTCCAACTCGACCTCTACCTTTCTGGTCTGACGTCGAGGAGGCTTGCTGGTGGCGGTTTTCCGGTCAATTGCTGCCTGGAGATGGAAAATGGACAGTAGAATAGGACTTGTCCTGACGGTTCTTCAAATCCTGCAGACCCTTTCTGGCCAAGGGTTTGATTGCGGCATACAAGCATGCACAATTACCCTTCCGATCCCGCTATTGAAGTCCAACGCCTACAGCGTTCCATGAACGATCTGGTAAGCGCGCTTGCTCTGCCAGCTCTTTGGAGCGGTAGCGAACCGGGTCGAGTCGTTGAAACTTTTCTCGATGCTCTGGTAGGAATGCTCGATCTCGACTTCCTGTATGTGCAAGTCAGAATTGGTTCCATCGGCATCCCGATCGAGGCGCTCAAAACCGCTCAGTCTTATGGCGCGAGCCATAGTCCAAAGCAAATTCGCCAGGCTCTGGACCCGTTGTTTGGCGAAGGTGTGCAGCGACGGATTACCAAGTCCTCGGTAACTCTGGGGGATAAGGAGGTATCGATCTACCCTCTGCAAATGGGAGCAGAAGGCGAGGTTGGACTCATCGTTGCCGGATCCGGCAGATCAGGCTTTCCCGAACAGACCGAAAGGCTTGTCCTAAGTGTAGCGGCGAATCAGGCGGCCATCGGTTTGCTGCACGCACTACGCGTGGATGAGCAAAAGCGGTCTGCAAGTGAAGTCGGTCTCCGAGTCGCGGAACGCACAAGGGAGCTTGTCGAAACTAACAGCGAGATGGAAATCCAGGTTGGAATACTGCAGCATCTTCCTGTGTCTGCCTGGACCCTCACGCCTGATGGGACACCGGATTTCGTGAATCGAGTCTGGCTCGAGTTCTCCGGCCAAACCCTCGACTTCGTCCGCTCGCATCCCGAGGCCTGGATGACTGCGATCCACCCTGAAGATCGAGAGAGGGCAGGCAAAAGTTTTTGGGAGGCTGTGCAGTCGGGACAGGGTTTCGCGATCGAAACCCGGTCTCTCCGCGCTCAAGACGGGTTATATCGCTGGCACCTGAATCAAGCTGTGGTCTTGCGCGACTCCCAGGGAAACGTCCTCAAATACGTCGGCACGACCACCGACATCGAC
>Ga0302230_10000724_pt1 | contig 24875 bp, 13 predicted proteins | sample II_Palsa_N2_1_FD_193523 | JGI IMG/M metagenome (GOLD analysis project Ga0302230, IMG submission 193523) | Peat permafrost microbial communities from Stordalen Mire near Abisko, Sweden - II_Palsa_N2_1 | ecosystem: Environmental > Terrestrial > Soil > Palsa > Peat permafrost | place: Sweden... | reverse complement strand
GTTCAATCATCGCGACCACTACAACAACCCGCCGGCCTGGGGCTGGAATAACTGGGGTATGCATTGGGGCGGTGGCGGCAGATACGGCAACGGTAACGGTGGCGGTTGGCAGCGGCCGGCTGTGGTTTACAACAACACAACCTATGTGTCGCGCTCAACCACCGTCGTCAATCGCTATACCACCAACAATTACAACAACCGCACGGTCAACAACAACACGGTCAACAACAACATTACGCGCAACCCGGCAGCGCAGAACGCCAGCAACTTCAACAACCCCGGCAACCGCTTCAACAACTCCGGTAACCGCGGCGTGGCCAACACCCCCCAGGCCATGCAGAACCGACCGGGTCAAACGCCTGCGTCACGCCCCATGAGCGTGCCGAATTTCGGTACGCCAGTGCGCGGCGCCGAGCCGGCGCGCACTGGACAGGTAGGTGCTCGACCGGGACGTACGCCGCCGACGCAAGTTGCACCGCTCCCGAACGTCCCGCCCAGAGGTGCAACGCCGCCGCGCAACGGTGCATCAGCTCAGGGGTTTGCTCGCGACCAGGCCCGTAATCCGGCGCAGGCGAATCCATCCGCGGCAGGCCGGCCAGAAAACCCGAGGTCTGCGACAGCCCGGCCAACGAACCGCCCCGCGCAGCCGGCCGCGACACGACCGTCCGCGCCCAACAACGTCAACCGGCCACAGCCGGAGCGCGCAGCACGGCCCGCGGCGCAGACGCAGCCCACGCCACGGCCGGCGGTTACGCGTCCGCAACCGGCGCAGCGTCCGCAACCTGCTGCACAGCCGCGCCCGCAACCCGCACAGCGTCCACAACCCGCGCAACAGCGTCCTCAGCCAGCGCAACGGCCCCAGCCTGCGCAGCAACGCCCGCAACCTGCAGCACAGCAGCGTCCTCAGCCCGCGCGCGCACCCGCACCGGCCAGGCCCCCAAAGAAGGACGACAAGGACAACGGGCACTGAGACAACGATTTTCACCGTAGCGTCTTCGTGATCTGGCCTGCTGTCGTATGCCGTACCCAGCAGGCCGACAACGAAACGCCACCGTCGAGCTGATCCTGTGGAAATGAAAGGGCCGCACTCCCCGGAGCGCGGCCCTTATTTTTGACACTGATTCGTCGGATTGAGGTTCGAGTTCTGGCATGGGGACATGCCACGCCACGCCATCGCATAGCATCACGACGAGTCGAAAACGGTCACACGCGCATCTGAACCTGTGCAGCCTACGCAGATGCCGGCGAAGGACTCACGCGATGCCCAACCCCTCGATGCCGGTAATCCCATTGCCATCGAAACCGGCCAGATCGGCAAAGCGGCGACCGCGTTCGGCGTAGTCGCGGAACTGGTCAAAGCTGGGGGCGCCAGGCGACAGCAGCACGCAGCCGCCCGGTGGGGTAAGTTTGCTGGCGAGTTCGACAGCGGCATCAAGGCCGTCGACCAGTGCGATCTCCGTAACCACTTCCGCCTCCTGCAATGCGGCGGCGATGCGCGGCCCGTTGGCGCCACTGCAGATGATCGCCCACGGCGGATTTTCCGCAACGGCGTCGACGAACACGGACCAGTCCAGCCCGCGATCGTGGCCGCCGACCAACACCGTCACCTGTCGCCCAGGCAAGCTGTCCAGTGCAGCCAGCGTGGCCTGCGGCATGGTGCTGATCGAATCGTTGACCCAGTGAAGTCCTTCGTATTCGCCCAGCGGCTGCAGTCGATGTGGCAGCGGACGGAAATTCGCCAACGCAGGCGCCGCGGCAAGCGCGTCCATCCCGACAGCGGCCAGTGCGGCCAGCGCGGCGCAGGCGTTGAGTGCGTTGTGCTGGCCCGGCGCGGCCAGCTGCGTCACTGGAAATACGTCACGCGTACCGCGCCGGATGAAGCCATCGTCCACGTGCCAGCCTTCCGGTTTGCCGAACGGCAGTCGATGCGGGTGATCTTCCGTGCACTCCAGCAGAACCTCCTGCTGCGCATTGATCAACAGCTGTTGCGCGACCTGTGCCAGTTTCAATTTGTCGGCCACATAGCGCTCGCGCGAGCCGTGCCAATCCAGATGCTCTTCGTACAGGCTGGTGATCACGCCAAGTTCGAGCGTGCCGGCCTCGCCAGTCTGGAAGCTGGACAGCTCGATCACCCACAGCTCGGCGGACTGATCCAGCAGCTCCAGCAGCGGCATGCCGATATTGCCGGCTAGCCCAGTGCGCACGCCCAGCGCACGCGCCAGGTGGGCAATCATTGCGCTGGTGGTGCTCTTGCCCTTGGTGCCGGTCACCGCGATCACCGGCGCCTGCCTGCCGCTATCGGAAGAGGGGTTGCCAAGCGCGTGCTCGCCAAACCACAGCGCAGTGCCCGAAGTGAATCGCGTCCCCTGCTTCGCCGCAGCCAGCAGCGCAGGCTTGTACGCGGAGATGCCCGGCGACTTGATCACGACATCGAACACAGCAAGTGCGGAGGTATCGGGTTCGTCACTTCGTACGTCGAGCGCCGCATCGAATGCATGCGCGGCTGCCGTTTCGGCCGCAGTGCAGAACAGCGTCAATGGCTGTTGTGGCAATCGCTGGCGCAACGCCGTGATGGCGGCACGGCCTTCGCGGCCGAAACCCCAGATCGCCACACGCTGGCCAGCCAGCGCGGCAATAGGCGATGGCGCGGCCGACGTTTCCATCAGCCGATCGCCGCTAGTGCCGGCCGCAGCCGCGGCGGAATACGATGCTCGTCCGATGGCACCAGCCACGGCTCCAGAGCAAGCTGCGCGGCATCGAGCTGGGGCAGGATTTCACTGCGGAAACGCGCGACCAGCGCGTCCTCCTGCCACTCCGACCGTTGGCTGAGCGTATACATCGCGGCGCGTGCTTCGGCGCCCTCGCCCACGCATTCGAACGGTTTGTGGTCCTGGTATTCCAGCAATGCATCGAAACCGGCCGCCTGCGTCTCGTCGTCCAGCAGGTTGCGACCAAAGATCGCCAGCAACCGCGGCTTGGGCAGGAACGGCGCCAGCGCGAGAAACACGAAATGGCATTTCGGACACTGCCCACACCAGCGATCGGCCGGCTTCGGACCGAGCAGCTTGAAGTTGCGGTTGCAACTGGAGAACGTCTCGAAGTACGGCGTGAGCTTCGCGAAAGCGCGGGTGATCGCCAACTCCGCATACGGCCGCAACAGCGAGCAATAGTCGAGATCGGCAGCGACGTGGCTGTGCAGCCAGTCGCCAAGCATCGCCTCGAACGCGTAGCCCTTGCTCCACTGGTGGTTCACCTGCTGGCCTTCGTATTCCAGCGTGGCAGCGGATGCGGAGCGCTCGTTCGCAAACGCGACGGAATCGTAGCCATACAGGATCGCCGCCACGGCGAGGATCGCGGAGTTCACTGCGGTCACCGGGATATGCCCGTTCCACGCGCCGAGCCGGTTCAACTCGAACAGTCCTGGCGCCAATTCGCGCTGAATATTGAGTGTGGGCAATCCGGTGCGCTCGGCGCAGGCGGCGATCAGCGGTGAGTTGCCAACCCATACGGCCGTCGCCTCACCGCCGATCGACTTGATCGCCTCCACCGCAACCAGCGAATCCTTGCCTCCGCCGATCGGCACCAGCGTGCGTTGCGGCAGGCCAAGCACCTTCGCTCTCGGCTGCGTCGCAGCACCACGCGGGAACGCGATGCGCCCCCGTAGGTCAAGCCCGTTGCGATAGGCAAATTCGGCCAGGCCATGCAGATACAGCGCATCCAGCAAGTCGGCGGTGGCGTCGTCCAGCGGTGCGCCGGTCACCTCGATCTTCGGCGGCACGCCGGCCTTGTAGTAGCTGACCCCGGCAATCAGGTGCAGCAGGCGAAGGGCTGCTTCAAACGACGCTGCACGCTCAACCGAAATCGCCGGTGCGTGCGGAAAACGAATCCGCTCGATCAGTTCCTCGCCATCGTCGAACGCGTACGCCAGCTCCGCCACGCCATCGGCGTAGCTAGTGCGCACAAATCGGAATACCTGGGTCAGGCGTGGTTGGATCACTTCATTCACTCTCATCAGTCACCGCGCATTTACCCCCTCTCCCCCGCGGGGAGAGGGTTGGTGTGAGGGGCCGGGCTTGCCAAGGCCTCCATCACCACCTCAAGCACACTATCGATATTTACCAGTACGTCATTGTTCCAGAAACGCAGCACACGGTAGCCCATGGCCTCCAACTGCTGCGTGCGCCGTTCGTCATAGTTCACCTGATCCGCATGCTGACCACCATCCAGCTCCACAATCAGCAGCGCCTCCGTGCAGACGAAATCAACGATGTATCGATCGATCTCATGCTGGCGGCGGAATTTAAGCCCTGACAATTGACGATTGCGCAGATGACGCCACAGCGTTCGCTCCGCATCCGTCATGGTTTGGCGCAGTCCACGCGCCCGATCTACGTTGAGACGTTTCATCCGTGAACGTCCTTGATCGTGGGTTATCGCAAGAGTGGCCCCTCACCTCAATCCTCTCCCCGGAGGGGAGAGGAAGAAAGGCTAGTCGATGATGACCTCATCCGCTTCGTCGCGCAGGTTGTAATGCGAGGACATCACCTTGCCGTAGGCACCCGCCTGGGCGATCAGCATCACGTCGCCCTCCTGCGCCTCGGGCAGGCGGCGGTCGGTGCCGAGCACGTCGCCACTTTCGCAGATCGGGCCGACGATCTGGAACAGCGCCGTGGCTGGTTCGTCCAGCCGCGTCAGGTTGACGATTTCGTGCCAGGCATCGTACAGCGCGGGACGGATCAGGCTGTTCATGCCGGTGTCGATGCCCAGGTAGCGCAGCTGGGCCTTGCCCTTCTGCTGGGTCACCCGCGCCAGCAATACACCGGCGTCGGCGACCAGGTAGCGGCCCGGCTCCATCCACAATTGGTATTGAGGATAGGCCGCCTTCACCTCGCTAAGCACGCGATCGAGCGCTTCGATATCCAGCCGCGCCTCACCGGGATGCGCGGGCACGCCAAGACCGCCGCCGATATTCAGGAAAGCCACGCTGCCGATGCGCTCCGCAAGACTGGCCAGCTGTGCGTAGACCTCGCCCCAGTGGGCCGCATCAAGCACACCCGATCCAAGATGCGCATGCAGGCCGCGCACCGTCACGTCATGGCTCTCGGCAAGCTGCAGGAACGCAGCAAGCTGATCCAGCGGCAAGCCAAACTTGCTGCCGCTGCCACCGGTCCGCACTTTCTCGTGATGGCCTAGGCCGCGGCCCAGATCTACCCGCAGCACGATCTCCCTGCCCCGGAACAACTCGCCCCAATGCTCGACCGGATACAGCGCATCCAGCGTGATGGTGGCGCGCGTGCCCAGCGCGAAAACGTAGTCGGCGCGCGCAGCGAAGTTCGGCGTGAACAGCAGCGGCGTGGATTCCGGCACGATCGCGCTGACCGCTTTCAACTCACCTGGCGAGACGCACTCGAACGCGAAACCCTCCCCAGCCAGCGCGTGCAGAATCGCCGGATGGGTGTTTGCCTTCACTGCGTAGTGCAGCCGATCGACCGCAGCCAGTGCCTTCAACTCGCGCGCCTGATGACGCACGGTCGGCAGGTGATAGACGTAGCGCGGCGTCGTCTCGGCAGCTAGTTCCAGCAGTTGTTGCCGTTGCGATTCGCGCCACCATGCGGCGGCACTGTCAGGCGCCTCGCCGCTGCCGTATAGCGTCTGCCAACTGGGGCCGAACAGCGCACTGTCGTCGGTACGCAGCGCACCGGCAGCGATCAGCAGGTCGTGCAGATGCGGCAGCAGATCGTCCACCACGTTCTCGTCGACCACAAACGTGAGGTTGAGGTTGTTCGACGACTGCGAAATCAGATGCACGCGAAGCTGGCCGAACTCGGCCAGCACGCCGGACAACGTATGCAGCAGCGATCGCATACCGCGACCCACCAGGGTGATCGCCGCACACGGAGCAATCACCTTGACCCGGCACACCTTGGCCAGATCGGTGGCCAATGCGGCGATCGCATCGGAGTCGAGCAGATTTTCAGTGGGGTCGAGCGACACGGTGACATTGGTCTCGGCCGAGCCGATCAGATCCACCGACAAGCCGTGCTGCTTGAATTGAGCAAACACGTCGGCAAGGAAGCCGACCTGCTGCCACATGCCGACCGATTCCATTGACACCAGGGTGATGCCCTTGCGCGCACTGATCGCCTTGACGCTGGGCGCGTGCTCGCGAACTTCAGGGCCGATCACCGTGCCCTCGAGTTCCGGTCGGTTGGTGTCCTTGATCAGCAGCGGCACGCGCGGTTCGCGCAGCGGCGACAGACAGCGCGGATGCAGCACCTTGGCACCGGTGGAGGCGATTTCCTGCGCCTCCTCGTAGTCCAGCCGTTGCAGCAGGCGTGCGCCCGGCACCTGGCGTGGATTGGCGGTGAACATGCCGGCCACGTCAGTCCATATTTCCACCCGTTGCGCCTTCAGCAGCGCGCCGAAGTACGCGGCGGAAGTATCCGAGCCACCGCGCCCGAGCAGCACTGTCCTGCCCTGCGATTCGCGAGCGATGAAGCCCTGCGTGATGAACACCTCGCCTTGCTCTGCCAGCCGCGCGCTGAGCACCGGGTCGGGTCGCGAATCGACCATCGAGGACAGTAGCCGAGTGCGTTCGTTCTGATTCGGCAAGGCGATTGCGGCCAGACAGTCCCGCGCATCAAGCCATTGCGTGGACAGGCCACTGTGGCTGAGAAAAGCCGCACCGAGTGCGCTGGACATCAGCTCACCGTGCGCCTGCACCTGCGCCTGCCAGGCCAATTCGCCGAGCGCGGCCGCGCCGTCGTGGGCGAGTGCCGCCAGATCGCGCAGCCGCGCACCCAGCGTGTCCGGCAGCGCAAGCTGCATATGCTCGAGCAACTCGTAGTGTCGCTGTGCGATCGCCTGGGCTGCTTCGTTGCGTTTGCCCTGGTCGCCCAGCGTACACAGTTGTTTGAGCGCGTCAGTGATGCCGGTGAGCGCGGAGACGACCACCAGCACGCGTGCGCCTTCGGCCCGGCGACTGCCAACCAACTCACGAATGTTCTGCCAGCGAGGAAGAGTGGCGACACTGGTGCCGCCGAACTTCATCACGATCCAGGGGGCGTTTGCGGGGAGCGGCGTCGGGGCGTTCGAGGTCACAAGCGTCTTATCAGCTGTTGGGGAAAATGTTTCATCAGTGTTGCGCCGCAGCAGTCCGATTGCAATGGTGCGTGGATGGAGTGACGTTTGGACGTCTGTTTGATGGCTGCGTAATGGCAAGCATCATTGCGAGCAGGGGTGCAGATTGGGGTGCACAGGAAGAGGACGCAGGCTTTGCTCCCTCTCCCTCGCGGGGAGAGGGCTGGGGTGAGGGGCCGCTCTTGCGGAGACTCTGGTGCAGTGCGTGCTTCGATCAGCACACCCGCGAGCACCCGCCCCTCACCTCAATCCTCTCCCCAAAGGGGAGAGGAGGCTAATGCGTGCGCTGCGCTCAATAGTTATTGAACTACCACGGGGATTTTGCCGATGCGCGCCTGCCATTCTTTCGGGCCGGTCTGGTGCACCGAGCTGCCGAGGGAATCCACCGCCACGGTCACCGGCATGTCCTGCACGGTGAACTCGTAGATGGCTTCCATGCCCAGATCGGCAAAGCCGACCACACGCGAAGCCTTGATCGCCTTGGAAACGAGGTACGCCGCGCCACCAACGGCCATTAGGTAAACCGACTGGTGTTTCTTGATCGCCTCGATCGCTGCCGGGCCGCGCTCGGCCTTGCCAACCATGCCGAGCAGACCCGTCTGTGCCAGCACCTGCTCGGTGAACTTGTCCATGCGAGTCGCCGTGGTGGGTCCGGCCGGACCGACCACTTCGTCACGTACCGGATCGACCGGGCCGACGTAATAGATAAAGCGGCCCTTGAAGTCCACGGGCAGCGGCTCGCCCTTGTTCAACATCTCGACCATGCGTTTATGCGCAGCATCGCGGCCGGTCAACAGCTTGCCGTTGAGCAGCAGCACCTCACCCGGCTTCCAGCTGGCAACCTCTTCGCGCGTCACCGTGTCGAGATTCACGCGACGGCCTTTGGAGCTGTCGTAGGTGAGCTTGGGCCAGTCTTCCAGCGAGGGCGGATCAAGCATCACCGGGCCAGAACCGTCGAGCGTGAAGTGCGCGTGGCGGGTGGCCGCACAGTTCGGGATCAGCGCCACTGGCAAGTTCGCCGCATGGGTGGGGTAATCCTTCACCTTGATGTCGAGCACGGTGGTGAGGCCGCCCAGCCCCTGCGCACCGATGCCTAGCGCGTTGACCTTCTCGTACAGTTCGATGCGCAGTTCCTCGGCGCGATTGCTGGGGCCGCGCGCGATCAGATCCTGGATGTCGATTGGCTCCATCAGCGCTTCCTTCGCCAACAGCATCGCTTTCTCGGCGGTGCCGCCGATGCCGATGCCGAGCATGCCCGGCGGACACCAGCCGGCGCCCATCGTCGGCACGGTCTTGAGCACCCAGTCGACGATGGAGTCCGACGGATTGAGCATCACGAATTTTGATTTCGCTTCCGAACCACCGCCCTTCGCCGCAACGATCACATCCACGGTGTCGCCCGGTACGATCGAGACGTTGATCACCGCTGGCGTGTTGTCCTTCGTATTGGTGCGCTTGCCGGCGGGATCAGCCAACACGCTGGCGCGCAGCTTGTTGTCCGGATCGTTGTAGGCGCGGCGTACGCCTTCGTTGACCATGTCCTCCAACGACAGCGTGGCCTCCCAACGCACGTTCATGCCAACCTTGAGGAAAACGGTGACGATGCCGGTGTCCTGGCACAGCGGCCGATGACCTTCGGCAGCCATCCGCGAATTGATCAGGATCTGCGCTATCGCATCCTTTGCGGCCGGCGATTCCTCGCGCTCGTAGGCAGCGGCGAGATTGGTGATGTAGTCGACCGGATGGTAGTAGCTGATGTACTGCAATGCGTCGGCAACGGACTGAATCAGGTCGTCTTGCTTGATGGTGGTCATGGGAAGGCTTCGAGGATGGGGAGGTGCCGGAACAGGTGTGTTCACGGCGAACAATCGCTCATTGTGCCGCAACTGGGCCGAGCCTCAAAAAACAACGGCCGCCCAGGGCGGCCGTTGTTTTCACGTTGAAATGGTCATTCAGAAGCGATATTCGACAAAAAACGACGACAGCCCCACATTGCCTGAATAGTTGACATCGAAGACGCGGTACTTGATGCGGTAGGTGTCGTAGGCCAGCCCAAGGCTGAAGTGTTTAGTGAAATCGTAACCCACGCCAACGCCGCCGTAACCGCCGCCGCCGTGGAAATCATACGAACCGAAGCCTCCGCTGACACTCGTGTCAACTGTTGTCTGGAGATAACCCAGGCGGCCGGAGACGAACCACTGGTTCGCGAATTTGTACTTGAGGTTGATACCCAACAGCGGGCCGTCCGCCTTCGCGCTTTCGGTGATCGCTGGAATGCCTACGGTGTATAGCGGGCTACGAACCGTCCCAAGATTGACATAACCGGCTTCGACGCCAAAATCCCACTCTTCGCTATACCAGCTGTAACCCCCACGTATAGTGCTTCCGAAGGTGGTATTGCTGGTCACCGTACCGCTGTTGTAACTCGACTGCCCCAAATTTCCGTTGATGAAAAACCCACCCGTTTCATCGGCAAACGAACTGCTCGAAGCTGCCGCTAGCGCAAAGGCAATGGCGGCAACCTGAAATTGCTTTCTCATTAAGCTTCCCTGTCTGATGATTTTGCATACATGCTCCGCGGCCCCATGCTCGCGGACCGCGCATTCTTGAGGATTGTCGAAGCATCCGCAATCAACGTAAAAACATGCGCCAAAATGATGAGCGTCCTGGCAATAATCGCAATATCTTACCGACGCCCTTCCTGCGTGAGCGTCCACACACGCACCACGAAACGTTGCGAATTTCGCGCGCGTTGAACTCGAGAGTGGCCGCACCGCTTCAGCGGGCTCACTTGCCCGCCTGATCACTCGGGCGAAGCGGACCGCGCGGGCATTGTGTAAACCATAGCTAAGCACTGGACGACACCGCCAAACGGGGAGCACGATTGCTTTCTGCCGCGGCGTGCAGCCAGGCAGTAGGGAACATTGACGAAGGTGATCGCAATCGAAGCCAAGGCTTCGCTGGGGCCAAATGGCCAGCCAGTATTGCGTGATGTCTCATGACACGGGGCATGGGGATAAGGGGCAGACAAGCCTGGGGACTTACGCGGCAACTTTTTTTTTCGAATCCTTACTACCGCGACATTCAAGGGAGGTGAACTTACGACTGGTGACAGTGACAACTAACTAACACAGCAACAGGGGGCCTCGCTTTTACTCTGAAGTATTGGGAGCAGGGTCATGACAAACAAACATTTGTTGATCTACGTCTCGATTGCCGCAGCACTTGCAACGCTGCCCGCAACCGTCCTGGCTCAAGCCGCAGCGTCGCAGAATCCTGCCATCGCTGGTCTCAACACCGCGGAAATGCCGCGCGTAACGCAAGCCGTCGACAACCGGGTCGTGTCGGTTCTTGCAAACAGCCATCTGAAGATTGTCAGCTCGACGAAGCCCGCGGGCAGCGTCGCCGACTCGATGCCGATGAACCACATGCAGCTCGTTCTCCAGCGCAGCGCGTTGCGCACATCCGCACTCGAGTCGTTGATCGCCGCACAGCACGATCCGGCCTCGTCGAAGTTCCAGAAGTGGGTGACACCCGCTGAATTCGGCGCAACCTTTGGCATTGCCGATGCGGACATCGCCGCGGTGAAATCGTGGCTGACGTCGCAGGGCTTCACCGTCAACGGCGTGTACCCGAACAAGATGCAGATCGATTTCAGCGGCACAGCAGGTTTGGTCCGCCAGGCGTTCAACACGCAGGAAAACCATTACACCGTCAACAAAGTCAGCCACATTGCCAACGCCAGCGACATCAGCGTTCCGGCTGCGCTGCGCAGCGTGGTGGTGGGTGTCGCAGGCCTCAACGATTTCCGGCCGCAACCCATGCACGTGCCGCCACAGGTAGCGCAGTTCAACGCCTCCAAACATAATTTCCAGATCAAGCAAAAAACATCTGCGGCCAGCGCTGGCTTAGGAGCCAAGCCGATGGCCGTGCCTCTCTACGGTGTGCGCGGCTTCGCGCCGTACGACATGAATGTGATCTACAACACCACCGGGTTGTACAGCAGCGGCCTGACCGGCACGGGCATCACCATTGCGGTGGTCGAGGACCAGGACATGGATGTTTCGGACTGGTCAAACTTTGTCAGCCAGTTCAGCCTTGGTACTTACGGCGGCACCTTTACCCAGTTTCAGCCTCAACTGACGCCGAGCACTGGCAATTGCACCGATCCGGGCGGCACCACCCCCGCTGGCGAAAGTATCGAGACAGTGCTGGATTCGGAGTGGACCACAGCGATGGCGCCGAGCGCCAATATCTGGGTCGCGACTTGTGCTGATTCCGACAGCATGAACTTCTTCGGTGGTGTCTTTACGGCGGCGGACAACCTGATCAATGGCACTTCGCGGCCAAACGTGATCAGCGCGAGCTACGGCTATGGTGAGGGTTTTACCGACACCGCGAGCAAGACGGCAATCGACCTGATGTGGGCACAGGCAGATGCGGAAGGCATCTCGGTCTTCGTTTCCACCGGCGACTCTGGCTCCAATCCGAGCTTCAACGGCTCCATCATCAACGGTGCCGGCATTGACGCGAACTCGTTTGCCACTTCGCCCAATGATACCGGTGTCGGTGGAACAGACACCGCCGATGTGCTCGATGGCACCACCTCGACGTACTTCAGCAGCACATTCAATTCGGTGTACGGCTCAGCGCTGTCCTATGTGCCGGAGCTCACCTGGAATACGTCCTGCGGAAACACGCTGGCCGCAAAATCCCTGGGTTACGCGACCGCACTGCAGTTCTGCAAGAAGTCCCTGAAGTCCGACCCGTACGGGTTCACCGTGACCTCGGAAGGCGGTAGCGGCGGGCCCTCTTCGGTCGACATGAAACCAGCCTGGCAACGACAGGTCATTGGTGCAGCGAAAGACCAGTCGCGTGACCTGCCGGATGTCTCGTTGTTCGGCGGCTCGTATGGCGGGGATTCGTGGGTCATCATCTGCACCGGCTACTATCCCTGCACGCCTGACTTCACCGGGCCGACGTTCCTGGTGGCTGGCACATCACTGTCCTCGCCGATGTTTGCAGGCGTTCAGGCGCTGATCGATCAGGGCTTGTCCAATGCGGGCCTCTCGGCGTACCAGGGCAACGCCGCACCGACTCTGTATGCACTGGCCCAGAAGCAATTCCGTAGCTCGCTGGCGACCTGTAATTCCGACAACGGTACCAAGGGAACCTCCGCGTGCGTGTTTCATAACATCACCAGCGGAGGCAACTCTACTCAGTGCATCCAGATCACTGCGTTTGCACAGTTCACTCCGGATTGTTACTTCTACGCAACGATTCCGAACTTCTATGGCTTCTATGGTCAGACCTTTGTGGGTCTGACCTCGACCAGTGTAACCACGTACAACAACACCACCGCGGCGTTTGCCGCCAAGCCAGGCTGGAACTTTGCCAACGGCCTGGGTTCGGTCAATGCCAGCAACCTGCTCGCCGCATGGAAGAAGTTTGTTTTCGTCCCATGACGGGATTGATCCACGCACCATGATGGATTGAAAAGCTCGGACCATCTCCTTGGCGGCAGTCGTCCGCCAAGGAGATGCATGGCGAACAGTCGCTTTTCTTCACATTGAGCAGAACACAGCGATGCCCAACCTCGCTGTGACGGTCAACGCCGGGCTCGATCTCACAAGCGCAAGCCGCACCCCATCTGTGCCTCGGGGCGCGGGCAAGCCTCGCTGCCCATCCGCCAGACACCACGCAAGCTGCTGAAGTTCGCTTCCAACCCGTACACGCGACACAACCATTGGATCGATCTATTGCTGGTGTGGAAATTCGCTCTTTCCATGGCACTTCCGTTCGGTACATGCGGCGAGTAGTTTCGACGTCTCGGTGCGAAGCGAACTTCAGGGGGCGTCGCACCGACCGTGGTTGGGAACCACATGAGTTGATGAAACGCACTATGGCCTGGCCCGGGGAGACGGGGCGGTCCCGCATGCATGACAGACAACTGCCGGCTGCGGGTGAAGCTACCGCTTCGCGCCAGAGTTTTCGTCATTGGAGAAACTCACATGCATATGAACCTGCAACGCAAGGCCTTGGCAGCATCCCTGACACTGTTGCTTACAGGCCTCTCTACCGCTTCGCTGGCAGCTAGCCCGCAGACGAGTACTGATCTAGGCGCGACCACCAACAACCAGTCCGTAAAAGTCACGCTGGTACTGAAGCTGCACAACCAGGCTTCGCTGGAGAATTACATCCAGCGATCCGTTACCCCTGGCGATCCGCTTTACCACCAGTTTCTAACCACGGCCCAGTTCGCTGATCGCTATGGCGCCACCGCTAGCGAGATTGCCCGCGTCCAGGCGTTTCTGAAACAACAGGGCATCACCTCAACCACGGTCACGTCCAATCACCTGGCGATCGAGGCCACCGGTACGATCAGTCAGTTCAGCGCGGCCTTCCAGACGTCTGTTCACGACTACCAGTCGGCCAACGGGCGGCACTTTCACCGGCCCAGTACGCAACCGGTCATCCCGTCCGTCATCGCCGATACGCTGCTATCCACCGCCGGACTCAACACGGATGTGAAACTGCATCCCAACATCGCTCGCGCGGATCGAATTGGCGCCTTTAAGTTGCCGAGCAAGAGCACTGCCTTCGCGCAAGCCAAGGGCAACGGTACCGCCACGGGCATCCCTGAGCAGTACACGGTCGGCGACGTCGCCAACTTCTACAACATCAACCCGCTGTATCAAGCCGGCATCAATGGCAAGGGCTCGACCATCGGCATCGTCACCCTGGCGGCCTTCCAACCCAGCGATGCGTATGCGTACTGGAGCATGATCGGCTTGCCAGTCAAGGCCAACCGCATCACCGTGATCCCGATTGACGGAGGCGATACGCCCGTTGCAGGTGTCGGCGATGACGAAACCTCGCTGGACGTGGAGCAGTCCGGCGGCCTGGCGCCCCAGGCGAACATCCGCGTTTATGAAGCACCCAACAACACCAATGGCAACTTCGTCGACGCGTTCTATGCAGCCGTCTCCGACAATATCGCGGACAGCATCTCGACCAGCTGGGGACAGGCCGAGGAAGACCTGTTTCCACAAATGAATGGTGGCGTCGATGAGACCGGCATTCTCAAAGCCTTCCACCAGATTTTCCTCGAAGCCGCCGCACAGGGCATCTCGACGTTCGCCGCCTCGGGGGATTCAGGTGCCTACGACCTGGTGGAAGAAGGCTTTGACTCCCCCACATACAGCACACCGCTGACGGTGGATTCGCCCTCCGACGATGCATACATCACATCGTCCGGAGGCACCACACGGCCCTTCAGCTTCAACATCACCTATTTCTTTGGCTCAGGCGGAGGGCCGACAGAGTCGATCAAACACGAACAGGTGTGGGGCTGGGACTATATCGCCAACTACCTCAACGCCTACGACCCGATACCCGGTGGCTGGCGGCAACAGCTCTTCAGCTCGGGCGGTGGCGGCGGTGTCAGCATCTACTGGCAGGAGCCGTTTTATCAACTCCTCACCCACGGGATCCGGCGCAGTGAACCGAACCAGTCTCTGATCTACTTCGGCGGAAGTACGCCGCAGACGATCTTCACGCTGCCGGCGAATTTTGCCGGGCGCAATGTGCCGGATATTTCCCTGAATGCCGATCCCGAGAGCGGTTATACCCTTGTCGACTCGGTGGATTTCCCTTCCCCCGGTGTGACTGATGGCTATGGCGGCACCAGCTTCGTTGCGCCGCAGCTCAACGGCATCACCGCATTGCTGCGTCAGGGCAACGGCCATCGCATCGGCCTGTGGGGCCCGCAGATCTACCTGCTGCAGAACTTCTTCGGCTACGGGGCGTTCTCGCCCTTCAACAACATCACGGCCGGTGACAACTGGTTCTACTTCGGCATCCCGGGTTACGAGCCGGGTGCTGGCATCGGCACGCTCAACGTGGCGAATTTCAATACGTTCCTGCGCAGCGGCTTCTGAGTATTGCTCAAGCCAGACCTGTACTGCTGGCCAGCAACCTGCTCACCGCATGGAAGAAGTTTGTATATGCCGATGATGGATTGATCCACGCACCATGATGGGCTGAAAAGCTCGGACCATCTCCTTGGCGGCAGTCGTCCGCCAGGGAGATGCATGGCGAACAGTCGCTTTTTTTCACATTGAGCTGAACACAGCGATGCCCAACCTCGCTGTGACGGTGAACGCCGGGCTCGATCTCACAAGCGCGAGCCGTACCCCATCTGTGCCTCGGGGCGCTGGCACGCTTCGTTGCCCATCCGCCAGACACCACGCAAGCTGCTGAAGTCCGCTTCCAACCCGAACGCGACACAACCGTTGGATCGATCTATTGCTGATGTGAAAATTCGCTCTTTCCATGGCACTTCCGTTCGGTACATGCGGCGAGTAGTTTCGATCCCTCGGTGCGAGGCGATGTTCAGGGGGCGTCGCGCCGACCGTGGTTGGGAACCACATGAGTTGATGAAACGCACTATGGCCTGGCCCGGGGAGACGGGGCGGTCCCGCATGCATGACAGACAGCTGCCAGCTGTGGGTGAAGCTGCCGCTTCGCGCCAGAGTTTTCGTCATTGGAGAAACTCACATGCATACGAATCTGCAACGCACGGCCCTGGCAGCATCCCTGACACTGTTGCTTACAGGCATCTCCACCGCTTCGCTGGCGGCCGCCCCGCTGACAGTCACTGATCTGGGCGCAACGGCAAAGAGCCAGTCGGTGAATGTCACGCTGGTACTGAAGCTGCACAATCAGGCTTCGCTGGAGAATTACATCCAGCGATCCGTTACCCCTGGCGATCCGCTTTACCACCAGTTTCTGACCACGGCCCAGTTCGCTGATCGCTATGGCGCCACCGCCAGCGAGATTGCCCGCGTCCAGGCGTTTCTGAAACAACAGGGCATCACCTCAACCACGGTCACGTCCAATCACCTGGCGATCGAGGCCACCGGTACGATCAGTCAGTTCAGCGCGGCCTTCCAGACGTCTGTTCACGACTACCAGTCGGCCAACGGGCGGCACTTTCACCGGCCCAGCACGCAACCGGTCATCCCGTCCGTCATCGCCGATACGCTGCTATCCACCGCCGGACTCAGCACGGATGTGAAACTGCATCCCAACATCGCCCGCACGGATCGAATCGGCCCCTTGAAGTTGCAGAGCAAGACCACTGCCCTCGCGCAAACCACGGGCAACGGGACCGCCACCGGCGTCCCCGGGCAATACACGGTCGGCGACGTCGCCAACTTCTACAACATCAACCCGCTGTATCGAGCCGGTATCAATGGCAAGGGCTCGACCATCGGCATCGTCACGCTGGCGGCCTTCGAACCCAGCGATGCATATGCGTACTGGAGCATGATTGGCCAGCCAGTCAAAGCCAACCGCATCACCGTAATCCCGGTCGATGGGGGCGATACGCCCGTTGCAGGTGTCGGCGATGACGAAACCTCGCTGGACGTGGAGCAGTCCGGCGGCCTGGCGCCCCAGGCGAACATCCGCGTTTATGAGGCACCCAACGTCACCAATGGCAACTTCGTCGACGCGTTCAACGCAGCCGTCTCCGACAATATCGCGGACAGCATCTCGACCAGCTGGGGAGAGGCCGAGGAAGACCTGATTCCACAAACGAATGGTGGCGTCGACGAGACCGGCATCCTGAAAGCCTTCCACCAGATTTTCCTCGAAGCCGCCGCACAGGGCATCTCGATGTTCGTCGCCACGGGGGATTCGGGTGCCTATGACTTGGTCGAAGAAGGCGCCGTCCCACCTCTATACAGCGCGCCGCTGACGGTGCAATCGCCTGCCGACGATGCCTACATCACGGCAGCCGGAGGCACCACCAGGCCCTACGACATGGCCTTTACTCTCTTCTACGGCAGCACCAGCGTGACCGGGCCGGTCATCTCGAACACACGGGAAACCGTGTGGGGTTGGGACTACCTCGTCAACTACGCCAACAGCAATGGTCTCACTCCGCCACCCGGCGGCTGGAAGCAACGCTACTTCAGCACGGGGAGCGGTGGAGGCGTCAGCATCTACTGGCAGGAGCCGTTTTATCAACTCCTCACCCACGGGATCCGGCGCAGCGAACCGAACCAGTCGCTGATCTACTTCGGCGGAAGCGCGCCGCAGACGCTCTTCACGCTGCCGGCAAATTTTGCCGGGCGCAATCTGCCGGACATTTCCTTGAATGCCGACCCCTATACCGGTTATTCCGTCGTCGATACGGTGGATTTCGCTTCGCCCGGCGTGGCCGATGGCTTTGGCGGCACCAGCTTCGTTGCACCGCAGCTCAACGGCATCACCGCGTTGCTGCGTCAGGGCAACGGCCATCGCATCGGTCTGTGGGGCCCGCAGCTCTACCTGCTGCAGAACTTCTTCGGCTATGGGCCGTTCTCGTCCTTCAGCGACATCACGGCCGGTGACAACTGGTTCTACTTCGGCATCCCGGGTTACGAGCCGGGTGCCGGCATCGGCACGCTCAACGTGGCGAATTTCAATACGTTCCTGCGCAGCGGCTTCTGAGTATTGCTCAAGCCAGACCTGTACTGCCGACCAGCAACCTGCTCGCCGCATGGAAGAAGTTTGTATATGCCAATAATGGATTGATCCACGCACCATGAGGGGCTGAAAAGCTCGGACCATCTCCTTGGCGGCAGTCGTCCGCCAAGGAGATGCATGACTAATAGTCGCTTTTCTCGCAGCTTGAGCTGAACGCAGCGATGCCCAACCTCGCTGTGACGATTACCGCTGGGCTCGATCTCACAAGCTCAAACCGCATCCCAACTGTGCCTCGGGGCGCTGAAAGGTGTCGTTAGCCACTCCCCAAGCACCACGCAAACTCTCGAACCCCACTGCTACACCGAACACGCGGCGCAATCATTAGATCGATCTATTGCCGCCATGGGAATTCGCATCCCTCCATGGCACTTCCCCTGCCCACATGCGGCATGTAATTTCGGGTCGTCTGCATGCGGTGATCTTCAGGGGGACGCCGTGCGGATGGGGACTCGTAATTCTTGCGTTTTGATGAACTTCACCAAGGCCTGGCCGGATGGCGGGAAACCCTCGCATGGATGTACTGCGGGGAAGCCTCTTCTTTGTGCCAGAATTTTCGTCATTGGAGAAATACACATGCTCGCGAACCTGCATCGCACCACCCTGGCGGCGTCCCTGACGTTGCTGTTCACCGGCTTCACCACGGCCGCACTGGCAGCCAACCCACAAGCGGTTACCGACGTAGGCGTGGCAGCAACCAGCCAAGCCGTGAACGTCACGCTGGTACTTAAGCTGCACAACCAGGCCGCACTGGCGCAATACATCCAGGACACCGTCACTCCCGGCAGTCCGCATTACCAACAGTTCCTCAGCACCAGCCAGTTCGCCAGCCAGTATGGCGCGACAGATGCAGAAATTGCCCAGGCACAGGCATTCCTGCAGAAGCATGGCCTGAGCAGTCAGGTCTTGCCGAACCACATGGGTATCCGCACCAGTGGCACGCTTGGTCAGTTCAGCTCGGCCTTCCAGACGTCCATCCATACCTACGTCTCACGCACCACCGGCCAACAATTCCATCGCCCCGCCACACCGCTGTTGCTGCCTCCCGAGCTTGCAGGCACGCTGGTAACCGCCACCGGGCTCAGCAATGAGCGGAAATACCGTTCGCATCGCGTCCACGCACCAGCTCCTTCCTCTGGCCCAGGTGTAGGCGCGACCGCGCTGACCGCCACGCCGGGCAAGACCGCCTCAGGCAATCCTACGGCCACCGGACAGCCAGGCAACTTCACCGTTGGTGACGTCGCCAACTTCTACAACATCAATCCGCTGTACAAGAGCGGCATCACCGGCAAGGGTTCAACGGTCGCCATCGTCACCCTCTCCGACTTCTATCCGGCCGATGCGCAAACTTACTGGACCAACATCGGCTTGGCCACAAAGCCGAATCGCATCACCCAGGTGCACGTGGACGGCGGCGGCGCCATCGATGACGGCAGCGGCGAAACTTCGATCGACGTGGAGCAGTCCGGCGGCATCGCACCCTTTGCAAACATCATCGTCTACGACGCCCCCAACGCAGGCAATGGGTTTACCGATGCCTTTATGCAAGCGGTTTCCGACAACAAGGCGGACAGCATCTCGACCAGCTGGGGCGAGGCGGAAATCTTGAATTTCGCCGCACTGAACATAACCGGCGCGAGCAACACTGACACCAGCGACGCCGGCGACTTGATCGCGTTCGACCAGATCTTCATGGAGGCTGCGGCTCAAGGGCAATCGGTGTTCGCCGCCGCCGGTGATTCCGGTGCTTATGACACCGTCCGTGATCTGGGCTTCGGCACCGCCGTAGGCGACTTCAGCAGCGATCCGCTAACGGTGGACTCGCCGGCATCCGATCCGTACATCACGGCGGCAGGTGGCACCACCCGGCCATATACCTACAGCTTCAATGGTGGGCCGACGGCCTCAATCACACAGGAAAGCGTGTGGGGCTGGGACTATCTGCAGAACTACCTCAACAAGGTCGCACCGGGCAAATATGACCTGTTCTCCACCGGTGGCGGCGGTGGTGTGAGCGTGTACTGGCGGACACCGTTCTACCAGCTGCTTACCCAGGGCATCCGCCGCAGTGAGAAAAACCAGTCCCTGGTCTACAACGACCCACAGGCAGGTCCGACCACCCTACTGGTGTTGCCCAGCCAGTTCAGGGGCAGGAACGTACCCGACATAGCGCTGAATGCGGATCCCGAAACCGGCTATCAATATGTGTCGACTTTTGATGGCGGCGCCGAGAACGGTGAGGGCGGCACGAGTTTCGTGGCTCCACAGCTCAACGGCATCAGCGCGCTGCTGATGCAGAGCACGAGGCACCGGGTAGGCTTCTGGAATCCACAGGTGTACTTCCTGCAGAACGTCTTCGGTTACGGCTCGTGGTCGGCGTTCAACGACATCCATGCCGGTGACAACTGGTTCTATCAGGGCATTCAGGGTTACGGGCCTGCGGCTGGTATCGGCACACTCAACGTGACCAATCTGGCACAGTTCCTCAGCATCGGTCTCTAGCGTTTCCCGCCAGCCGGCCCCTCGCGGGCGCCGGCTGGCGACATTTCGTTGCGCTTCATCCCGACGGCGGGGGCTTGCCGTCATCCGATCCAGCCAGCATGCTCGCCGCTACTTTCCTGCTGCGGCGATACGATGAGCGATTCTGCGACACCCGCCTACCTGCGCAGTCTGCGCCCGTCGGACGCCGCGTTGATCGTAGTCGGCGGCATCATCGGCGGTGGCATCTTTCTCAACCCCGGCATTGCCGCCCAGCGCACCGATTCGGGACTGACACTGTTGCTGATGTGGGTGGGCGCTGGTGTGCTCACACTGATCGGTGCGCTGTGCTACGCCGAACTCGGTGCACGGCGACCGCAGGCAGGTGGCAGTTATGTCTATCTGCGTGAGGCGTTCGGGCCACTGGCCGGGTTCCTGTTCGGCTGGACCATGCTGCTGGTGATCTACTCCGGATCCAGCGCGGCGGTCGCCACGATTTTTGCCAGTTATGCCTGCGCCCTGTTCGGCCTGCCACCTGCCTGGGCATTGCCCCTGACGGTTGGCGCCTTGGCGTTTGTGGCCGGGCTGAACCTGTTCGGCCTGCGTCTGGGCGCGCAGATCCAGAATCTGTTCACCTTGCTCAAGCTGCTGGCGGTCACGGCGCTTGTGGTCTGCGGTCTGTTCTTCGCAGGCACCGACCATACGCAGGTGCTCGCAGTGGATCCAGCGCGCAGCGGCGTCGGCTTCATCGGCGCGGCGTTGCCGGTGCTGTTCGCCTATTCCGGTTTCACCTATCTCAATAATCTGGCCGGCGAAGTGCGTGATCCACAGCGAACGCTGCCACGCGCACTGCTACTCGGCATGTTGCTGGTGATCTCCGCATATGCGCTGGTCAATGTGGCATATCTGGCCGTACTTGGTCATGCCGGGCTCGCGGCCAGCCGCGCGCCGGCTGCCGACGTGATGCAGCAGGTATTTGGGCCGGCCGGTGCCAAGGTGATCGCGCTCGGCGTGACGATTTCCGCAATGGGCTTCTGCAATATCACGCTGATCGCCGGCGCTCGGGTACTGCAGGTCATGGGCGAGGATGGGCTGTTCTTCCGCTCGGTCGCGCAACTGCATCCGCGTTACCACACCCCGAATACCGCCCTGCTGTTACTGTCCGGCTGGGCGATTGTGCTGGCACTGTCAGTCAACTACGGCCAATTGCTGGATTACGCCACGTTTGGCGACTGGCTGGCGTGTGCCGTCGGCGTCGCCACGCTGTTCTGGTATCGCCGCCGGGATGCCGAAACCATCAGCTTTCGCGTGCCTGGCTATCCACTGTTGCCACTGCTATTTGTGGTCACGATTGCGCTGGTGTTGGTGGCAACCCTACGCAACAGCCCGCGCAGCACCGGCATCGTCCTGTTGATCATGGCCGCTGGCGTGCCGGTGTATTTTGTCTGGCACCGGCTGTTCAGCCGCACGGGCTCCTAAGCCGCCGCGTCAATGCCACAATGTGCGGATAGTTTTGAAGGAGATCTTGAATGGCGCCAGTGCAAGCCCAGGCCGTGCCGGTCACCCCCGACAGCAGCATCGTTCCCGAGAAGGTACGCGACGGCATTGCCCTGGAGATCAACGGCGAAAACTACCGTCACACCGGCGATCCGCAGATGCCCCTGCTGTGGTACCTGCGCGATGTGCTGCGCCTGACCGGTACCAAGTACGGCGGTGCACACGGTGAAAATGGCGCCGACCTGGTGCTGGTGAATGACAAGACGGTCTCCGCCATCACGGTGCCGATGGCCAAGCTCGCCGACAAACGGGTGATCACGGTGGAAGGACTGGCCGCCAACGACGGCATGCTGCATCCGGTACAACAGGCCTTCATCGACGAGGACGCGATCGGCTGCGGCTATTGCACGCCCGGCTGGTTGATCGCCGCCGTCGACCTGCTCAAGCGCAAGAAGCAGCCCAGCGATGACGACATCGACCAGCTGCCGAACCTGTGCCGCTGCGGCTGCCAGACACGAGTGCGCCGCGCGATCAAGCGTGTCGCCGCCGGCAAGGCGGGCCAGCCATGAGCGATCGCACTACCAACGACGGCATTCGACTTTCGCGCCGGCGATTCCTGCAGGTACTGGCAGGCGGTGCCGGTGTGCTGATGGTCGGCATCCGCGTGGCCGAAGCGGCCGATGCACCAGTGCCGCTGGGTCTGCTCGGCAACACTTTCTACGATCTGGGCGCCTACGTGCGGATCGACAGCGACGGCAACGTACTGATCGGCGCGCGCGATCCGGATACTGGTACCGGCGTGGCCACGTCGTTGCCACGGATCATCGCCGACGAGCTCGACGCTGACTGGAGCCGCGTCCGCGTGGTTCCGCTCGGCCTTGGCGTGGCCGACAACAACGGCCAGCCACGCTGGACCTATGGCCGTCAGATCGGTGGCACCGGCAGCTCGATTCCCGCCGCCTGGGCCGACCTGCGTCAGGTCGGTGCATTGGCGCGCTGGCTGTTGCTGCAGGCCGCTGCGCAACGCCTCGGCGTGCCAGCCAATCAGCTGCGCTGCGAGTCCGGCACCGTGATTGCCCCGGACGGCCGTCGTCTCAGCTACGGCAGCCTGGCCGGCGATGCCAGCAAGGTCGCGTTGCCAAACAATGCTCCGCCGCCGAAGAACCCCAATAGCTATCAGCTGATCGGCAAACCTGCCGGTGACGTGGACGCACGCGAAATCGTTACCGGCCAGACGCCCTTTGCGATCGACCAGCAATACGGTGATGCGCTGGTTGCGGTGCTGACGCACTGCCCATGGCCGGACGGTACGCTGGAGCACCTGGACATTACCGACACCATGGCCATCAAGGGCGTGGTGAAAGTCGTGCAGCTCAAACCGGAGCCCGGTCAGCCGTGGGGCAGTACGGTGATCGCACCGGCCGTGGCCGTGCTCGCTGAAGACACCTGGTCCGCACTGCAGGGGCAACAGAAGCTCAAACTCAGCTGGAAACCCGGTGCCAGCGGCAGCGAGAACAGCAGTGCACTGGAGCAGCAGGCCAGCACCCTGCTCGCCGGCACCAGCGACCCCAGCGCTCACGTGCGCAACGATGGCGACGTGGATGCGGCCAGCAAGAAAGCCGCCCGTCGGCTGCAGGCAACCTACTTCCAGCCATGGCTGGCGCACGCCACCGCCGAGCCGATGAACTGCCTGGTGCGGCTGGAAAAGGACCATGCCAGCGTGGTCGCGCCGACTCAATCGCCGCGTGATGCCTGGGCGGTAGTGCAGCGCCTGACCGGCCTCAGTCCTGCGCAAATCGAGATCAGCGTGCCGCGTGTTGGCGGCGGTTACGGCCGCCGCCTCGATCATGATTACGTTGCCGAGGCTGTGATGCTGGCACAGGCCGTCGACAAGCCAGTGCGCCTGCTGTGGACGCACGGACAGAATCTCAGCCATGACTACTATCGCTCCGGCAGCGTGCATCAGCTCAGCGCGGTGCTCGATCGCAAGCGCCAGCTGACCGGCTGGAACCAGCGCATGGCCAGCGCCTCCGCACTGGCACGTCGCGGTGTGCCGGACAATCGTCTGTGGACGTCCGAAGTGGACGCCGATCAACTCCCCGCCGCGCTGGTGCCCAACTACCGCAGCGACTGGTACGCGCAAACCTCGTCGATTCCGCGCGGACCTGCACGCGGCATGCCGCATCTCAGCAATGCTTTCGCGGTGCAGAGTTTCATCGACGAAATCGCCCACAGCATGAAAGAAGATCCGCTGGACACCCAGCTACGCCTGCTCGGTGATCCGCGCCAGGTCGCGCTGAGCGCGGGCAGCACACTGGACACCGGCCGCCTGATCAACGTACTCAAGCTGGTCGCCGATCGCATCGAGTGGAAAAACTGGCTGCACAGCGTGAACGGCCTGGGCATCGCCTGCTGGCACCTCAACGGTGCCTACGTGGCACACGCGATCGAAGTGGCGATGCAGGGCCAGAAGCTGATCATCCAGCGCGTCGTGTGCGCCGTCGACGTCGGCCGGGTAATCAATCCGATGGGCCTGGAAGGCCAGGTCGCCGGTGCCACGCTCGATGCACTGTCTACCGCACTCAACCTGGCGATCACGTTCAATGACGGCCAGATCCAGCAACACAATGACAAGGACTATCCGCTCGCCAGCATGGCCCAGCTGCCCGATGCAGTGGAAGTGATCGTCGTCCCCAATGATGACCTCCCGCCCACTGGGGCCAGCTTCCTCGCGATGCCGACAGCTGCACCGGCACTGGCGAACGCGGTGTTCCGCGCCAGCGCAGTGCGCGTGCGTCGCCTGCCGCTGATGAAGGAGCTGCTGCGGTTGCTGTGAGTGGTAGCGATTACATGACGCAGCAATCCTGACGATAGTCGAGCCTGATGATCGGGCTCGATAAATCGTGAGGCAAAGGAAAGTTCGACCACCTACGCGGGGAATCGTCCGGTTGAAACCGCCGTCGGCGGTGGCCATTCCAATTCAGCCATACATGAACTGATTTATCTGAATGGGTAGCGTGTGAGTCAACGTCGCGCCCACCAGCGCTACCGTGCAGGAAGTCATGGATGTGAAGCGGCGCGTCTTGCCGATACAGTTGGCGTGTTGCGCAATCGCGCACCTCCTTCCACCCAGCAGCGGGTTCGGCCATGGCGATGGTCACTCCGCATCGGAGCACTTATGCGCAAGTTGCCGCTCACCCTTGCCTTTGCGTTGTCTGCACTGTTGT
>Ga0302230_10000719_pt1 | contig 25001 bp, 46 predicted proteins | sample II_Palsa_N2_1_FD_193523 | JGI IMG/M metagenome (GOLD analysis project Ga0302230, IMG submission 193523) | Peat permafrost microbial communities from Stordalen Mire near Abisko, Sweden - II_Palsa_N2_1 | ecosystem: Environmental > Terrestrial > Soil > Palsa > Peat permafrost | place: Sweden... | reverse complement strand
GGTCGCCTGCTGCGTGTCGGCATTGCAAACCAGGAGAACACGTTTGTCGCTCCGGCCTCCAACTTTGCGTCGTTCATCCCTTCGACAGTGCGTGAAAAAGAGAAAAAACAATGAACACAAAATTTTATTATTATTTAACCTCACCTCGCATTATGAACAGCTGTCGGCGCAAAAGGCGTCTCTTTTGGATGACTCGGACACCCGCGGTGTGAGCCTGGGCGGGATGGCGCGCGTGGAACTCATGCAAAAGCTTAACCGTGGCGGCGAGATCGCAATGCCCGGCAGCGTACCTGTTAACTCGATGTCGCCCGGTTCGCTCCACGGTGCGACGGCCTCGGCTGTCGGTGGTGCAATGAACCCATCCAAGTGCATTTTGCTCAAAAACATGTTTGATCCTAGCGCTGAAAGTGGCTTTCAGTGGGAAGAGGACATCAAACAAGACGTCACGGAGGAGTGCTCCAAGTATGGCCGCGTAATCCACGCCTTTGTCGACCGCCACAGCGATGTACGTTTGGCATTTGCAGGGCAATGGCTAAAGCAATGTTTTTTTTTTTGTTTTGTTTTTTTTCGTTCTTCTTGTGACAGGGCCATGTCTACCTCAAGTTTGACAGCATCATCTCTGCCACAGCAGCCGCCAACGCTCTCAATGGTCGCTGGTTCTCTGGCAAGCAGATCGTTGCCGAGTTCATGGCCGAGAACGCCTACACCGCTCGCTTCCCTGATTCCATCCGTCCAGTTTCCTGAACGCCTCCCAGCCAGCCAAGAGAAAAAACATAGATTTCCACAGGGTCGCTTGTTTCGTTAAGCCTCTGCAGCACGATTTGTACGCAGTAGTTGAATGGAAAACAATATGGCGAGGGATTGAGCTGTTCTTTTAATGGCACCAAGGGCAGCTGCCACTATCTTCCTTGGTCCCCTCGCGCTCAGCAATGAGGGGCGCTTTGATTTGGCCTCCTCCAGATTTATAATTTCCTGGTACAAAATGAGTTGTGCAAGTGAACACTCGGCATCAATCACAATCATAGCGCGCAGGAAAACAAGCCGAACGCGCGCACACTCGACTGTGGAGGAGCAGCCGTAGTCACATCAATTTCGGTTACACGGTTTGAGTTTTTCAATCTGCTTGCACACAAACTCGGCGGTCTCGTCCTCGGCAAGGCTCCAGACGAGTTCCAGCTGGACCGAGCTGCCCGTGCCCGCTGAGATTGTGAGAACGACAGAGTGGCTTGAGATCGTCAGTGCTGCTGCGTTGAGCTTGAACGGGATCTGTCGACCTTGGCCCCTGTTTACGGTTTGCCAATATTATTATCATGGATTACGTCAAATATGTCCGTACTGCCTCAGGATCGTGTGGGTTTTTTCGGCGGCCAATCGGAGCCAGCTGCGGACGTCGGCGACCATGGCGGACGATGGCAGCTGAAGGGACGAGGAGGTCACTTGCCAGGTCTGTCGAAACTGGACCGTGTGCTGGTTCATGTCAATGGCCGACGAGGCCTCGTCCACGTCCAACAGTTGGATCCTGTCGGTCTGCCAAAAAAAGAGAAAGCTTTTAACCCTTCATTTCATTTTACTGACAAGCGGGTTACGTTGTCGGCATCCATGACGAGCATCCCGTCCACAAGGACATTGCTGTTTGCAGACACCGAGAGCAGTCGGGATCGCTTGCTGTGCTTTTGGCTTGTAGTCTTTTCGGATTTGACATTTCCATCCGCGTCCATGGCTTCGGCGCTAGATGCTCCTATTGAAGAAGCCGACGACGAGGAAGAGGACGCCTTCTCCTCCTCCTCCAATGCACGCTTTGCTTTCTCGCTGTTGCCGCCGTACGTGTCGTCATCTTCCTCGTCCTCATCGTCGTCCTCGCTGAAAAAGTCGTTCCTGTCCTCGTCGTCGTCCGACAGCATGGCCGCAGAAGAGGAGTCGGGCGCAAGCGACATCGGCCGTTTCCGAAGGCGGTCAGATATTTGGACCCCGATCGAGATCGCCGGCTGCAGAGTCACGGTCATGCCGTTGGGCGGGTCGTAGCAATTCACGCCAAATTCTTTCACGATCTTGTCCTTGAGGAAGCCCCTACGATGGAAGAAAAATTTTGAATACTACATACGAAAAGAAAACAAGTCTCTGACATTTTGCCCTTTTCGCCGTGGACCAAAATGACATTGCGGGGTTCGCACATCCGAATGAGCTGCATGATTCCCTTTGCATCTGCATGGGCCGAGAACGAGAGGTGCTGTACTTGCATGCGCACTTCGACCGTGGTCTTCTTGTCGATCTCGATCTATTTTTTTTATATTGAAAAAAAAATTGCATGGGCATTTTCAGAAATATACCTGCTTTTGACCAGCCAGGACCTTTGCTCCGACGGTTCCAGCAACGCAGTAACCAGGCATGATGACCATGTTGTCCTCCGAGGGTGCCCACTTTTTGAAGACCTCGAGCGATGTCCCAGCGTGCAGCATCCCGGGTGTGGCAAAGAGGACCATCGGCCCCGGCGCGTCTGCGTACGAGCGATCAAAAGACCCGATGTGTTTAAAGTCAAACATGTTTCTGGCGGGTGGTATTAGAAAGGAAGGACGGCACATCATTGTCTCGGTTTTACCTTTGCACAAACGTCTTTTTGATCTTCTCGTTTGTCCAGTTGATGAACAGCTTGTAGTACTGGTTGGCCTTCTCGGTCATGCCTGCGGAAAAGTATATGGGCACCTTCAAGTTGACGCGGTCCCAGTACGAGTCCAGGAGGATGCATAGCTCCTGTGCACGTCCAAGGGCAAAGACCGGGATGAGGACCTTGCCCCCCTTTGCCACACAATCGTGCACCTTCTTGAGAAAGTCGCGCTCGCGTGCCCGCTTGGAGTCTCGGATGGTGGTGGCGTAGGTGGACTCTGTAATGAGCACATCCGGACGGACCTTTTCGATCCACGCGGCGCCGAGGTGGCGATCGGGGGTCATGTTGTAGTCGCCCGTGTACACGGCCGACTCGCTGCCCACTCGCACGTGGAACATGGCCGCCCCCAGGACGTGTCCCGCGTAGTAGGCCGTGAGCTCGAGGTCGTCGTCCACCTGGATCGTCTGGTGGATGTTGACGGCGATAACTGGCGCTCACATAGTTCAGGACACAAGGCATGGCTTGGGACCATACCCTTTTTCATGCAGTCTTTGATCATCTTGGACGTGAAAAAGTTGGTTTCGCCCTTTCTGTCGACGGTGATCTTGCGGTAGTCCTCCAGCAGGATGGGTGCAATGGCCTTGGTGGGGTGCTAGTCGACGTGTGTTGAGCCGAATTGCATGCGTGACCATACAGAAACATTACCGTCATGTAGATGGGGCCGTGATAGCCGCACATCTCGCTAAAGTAGGGCAGGGCACCGCAGTGGTCCAGATGGCTAGCAGTGCGCCGCATAATTAGAACAAGAAGAAGAAAGAACCATACAAGTGCGTAATGACAACGGCATCGATCAACTCGGTGAACCGGTTGTCCTTGGAGATGTAGTTGAAGTCGGGAAAGCGGCGCTCGTCGTTGTAGCCCATGTGCATCCCACAGTCAAACATCACGTTCTTGCCGCCAACGCTCACAAGCACGCAGCTGCGGCCCACGTCCTGGCCTGCACCCAGCGGTACGACTTGCACAACCATTGCTTTTTCAAAATAACAATACACTTTTTTTTTTACAAGCGGCAAAAACAAAAAGGAGCATGCTCTCTCCTCTCTCCATCTATCCGTCGGGTAGAGCACTTAACGGACCCATCGGTGGAAGCAGTCCTTGTTGGAGCACACAAAGAACAGCTTCATGTTGGCCTCGGGGTTCTCGCTCGCCTGGAAGAAGATGGCCTCGTCATTGCCGCACCTGTATAAGAACACGTTCAGCACTCTGGCAGGTTCTGGCTTTCAGGGTACGTACTTTTCGCAGCGTTGGTTGGCTCGTGGCAACGTCGGATCGGCGGCGATGTCGTGCAGACCCTTTTGTTGCTCTCTGTTTTTAAACCAGTGAGCCACCGGCCCGGCAGGCCCAGAAAAACAACAGCGACAACGACAACGTACTCAACGGTGGAGGTGTACTTTGTCTGCGACACGCGGTGGTCGACCCTGCGTGCCTCATCGACCGTGTCTTGTTGCACCTCTTCCTTGTGCCCGCACCTTCGGCACTTGTACACCAGCTTCCGGTTCTCCTCTACAGGGTAGAGCAGGTTGTCACTGGGCGTGGGACGTGTATGAGTAACAGGCAGAGGGACAAAAGGCGGGTTCGTACCAGTCGTTGCAGATTCGCATTGCTCGGACTTGGGCCGAACCTTGGGGGGTGTACTGTCTAAAATGGGTTGGATTCTAATGCCGCTTCAAAAAAGCGTACGATAGGAGGATTCCATTCCTATACTCGTGTACTTTGGAGGAAGAGGATGAGAACAAAGTCAACGATAAAAAAAAAGAAGAATTATTGCAGAGAAAAAAAAAAAAAGAATAAAATTCTACTCGGCTTTGTGGGACTCGCGCTGGTAGAACTCGTTCTAAGAAAATAGTGTATCGTCATGTCAATATACGAAAAGCATGAGACCAAAAAAAAAAGAGAACGTACGATGATCTTGGCGGGAATACGCTTGAGAAGATCCGAGGGGAAAATGCGCATGAGTTGCCATCCGATGTCGAGGGATTCTTGAATTGTTCGCGCCTCGTAGTAGCCCTGCGAGACAAAGTTCTTCTCAAACTTCTCGAGGAACTCGAGGTAGAGCTTGTCATCCGAGCTGAGGGCCTCCTCACCGACGACAGCCTTCATGCCCTGGACGTCCTTGCCGATGGCATAGTTGGCATACTATATTTCATGATTTTTCTCATGTTAGGGTGGGCGAAAAAGGCGAATATCGCAGTGCTCACCATCTGGTTGGAAACATCACCGTGGTCCTTGCGGGTCATGCCTTCACCGATCGCAGACTTCATGAGACGCGACAGCGAGGGGAGCACGTTGATCGGGGGGTAGATCTGACGGTTGTGGAGCTGGCGATCGACGTAGATCTGACCCTCAGTGATGTAGCCAGTAAGATCGGGGATGGGGTGAGTAATGTCTAAATTAGAAAACAAACAAGAAAGAGAGCAGTCGGGTTATGTTTATTATCAAAACAAAGTAAATAAATATATGTGTTACCGTCGTTGGGCATCGTGAGAATGGGGATCTGCGTGATCGAGCCAGTGCGGCCTTCAACACGACCGGCACGCTCATAGATGGTCGACAAATCAGTGTACATGTAACCAGGGTAACCACGGCGACCGGGAACCTCCTCACGGGCAGCAGAGACCTCACGGAGAGCATCGGCGTACGACGACATGTCGGTCAGAATGACCAGCACGTGCTTATTGAGCTGGTAGGCATAGAACTCGGCAACGGTAAGGGCAAGACGGGGAGTGATGATACGCTCAATCCTATTTTATTTTATTTTTTCAATGTGAGCAAGACAGAATAATGGAGATGTTGACTTCGTCTCCTTACGTGGGGTCGTTGGCGAGGTTGAGGAAGAGGGTGACACGCTCCATCGAGCCGTTCTCCTCAAAGTCCTGCTTGAAGAAGCGGGCAGTCTCCATGTTAACACCCATAGCGGCGAAAACAATGGCAAAGGGCTCCTCCTTTCCAGCCTCCTTCTTGACGAGACCAGCCTGACGACAGATCTGAGCGGCGATCTGCATATAAAAAAATATAATATAATAAGAAGTCTGTCAAGCTCACGAGTCTGTCAATTACCTCGTTGTGGGGAAGACCGGCAGCCGAGAAGATGGGGATCTTCTGGCCACGGGCAATCGAGTTCATGGCATCGATGGTCGAGATACCAGTCTGGATCATCTCCTCGGGGTAGATGCGGGAGAAGGGGTTGATGGGCTGGCCTGTATTCGCATTAGACTTTAGACAAAAAAAAAAACTGGTGACGGCAACTATTTTTACCCTGAATGTCGAGGAAATCCTCGGCAAGGACCTTGGGGCCCTTGTCGATCGGCTTGCCAGAGCCGTTGAACACACGGCCGAGCATGTCCTCCGAGACGGGGATCTTGAGGGTGTCGCCAGAGAACTCAACGCGGGTCTTCTTGGCATCGATACCCGAGGTACCCTCAAAGACCTACAAAAGCCCCCTTGTGAACACACGCACAAACAAGGGGGCGTTACCTGAACGACGGCACGGCGGCCACCGACCTCAAGGACCTGACCCGAGCGCTTGGTGCCGTCGGGGAGGGTGAGGTTGACGATCTCGGCAAACTTGGGGAACTGCGCGAGTGTTTTTTGTTGGGCTCCCGATAAGTCCAATTTCCTTTTTTTTTTTTTTGCAAAGGGCTCGTACCTTGACGTTGTCGAGGATGACAAGGGGACCGTTCACACCCGAGACCGTTCGGTAGTCTGTTTGTTTGCCACCATGAGTACACGCCCACCCTTGAGGGCTAAACCAGCGTGCGTACCAAGACGAGGCTGCAGCGAGTAGTTGCGCGTGACAGCGGCAGCGTGGGCAGCGGCGGCCTGCTGCTTGTTGAGAGTCGTCGTGGGGACGCCCTCGTCCTCAAAGCTGATGAGCGACTTCTCGGTCTTGTGCGCCATTGTGAAATAAGAGGGCCTGCACAACGAGAGGGGGGTGGGTTCAGTCTTTTTTCCTCCTGTCGCGATGGGACCACACACTAAAAAAAATAACAAGATCCCTCCTGTGCGCGCAAAGGACACAGCATGATAATATCAAGGACCAACAAGGGAACAAGCACGAGAGGCCCCTCCACCGAACGCCCGTGCAATGGCACTATCGTTCCTTGTCGACCGAAAAAACAGGTCTTTCTTTTTTCTCGCTTTGCGAGCACCTGGTCAGAGTCCTAGCCAAAAGTATCTGTCGCGCCGCTACTAATGTTTGTCTGAATTTCCACAGGACGCGGCAGTGCATGAAAGATGGCCGTGCTCGTTTGTCGTGTTGCTCGTGCGGAATGACTTACCTCACCGTTAACAGGCAGGCTTATCACAACGAATGGCAGCCGCCGAGTCGTCGAGAAGAAGGGCAACAAGTGCCGCCGCAGCTGTCGTCGTCGCTTTGCTCGCGCTTGCCGTGCTGACCGACGCCTCTGCTCTGTTGCGTATGTTCGTTTACAAGACATCACTCTCGGTGGAGGCAGTTCTTGGGGTGCGGGTGGGGGGTGGGGTTCTTGTGTGGGTGGCGCTGTCTGTGTTGTGGTCTTGGGTGCATGCGTTTCGTGGTGGTGATTGAACAACCGGAATATGTTTGTTTTGCTCGACTGATCACCTCGTGCGTCCAACGAAAACAGAGAAAATGCAAGTGCACGGACGCTACGACTACAAGCGCTCGTTCAAGAAGCCTTACTTTGTGCCGACCGCGGACGGTGGTTCCAATTCCATCCCTCACTTTGCCGTGGTTGGAGGTAACCGGCAGTTCGAGGGATACTAATTTTTTTTAACCTAATTTTTTTTTGTTACTTTTTTTACCAAATCTAGACGCTATCCTCTCGCCTGATTACATCCGTCTGGCGGCGAGTGTCCGCAGCCAGAGGGGCGCCGTGTGGTCCACGTTGCCTACCGATTACAAGCACTGGTCGGTGGAGATCAAATTTTTGATTTCCGGCAGGTAAGCTCGATGCACGCTTGGATCGATAAATCGATTTGGTATTTTCTTTATTTAAAACAGGGGACGCCTGGGTGGCGACGGCATCGCCTTCTGGTACACCAAGGAATCGCAGCAAATTGGCCACGTCTACGGTAACCGCGATCAGTGGGACGGCCTTGGCATTGCGCTGGACACGTACGACAATGACGGCCAGCACAACAACCCCATCGTCATTGCCATGCTCAACGACGGCACCTCCAACTATGACCACAACAAGGACGGCTCGGGCCAGGAGGTGGCCAGCTGCCAGCGCCACTTCCGCAATCCCTCTGGTCCCACGGCCATGCGCATCGATTACATAGACGACACTCTCACCGTGAGCATGGATACCGCAGAGTCAGGCAAGGCCTATGTGCAGTGCTTCCAGATCCAGGATATCGATCTGCCCCAGGGCTACTTCTTTGGTATCTCTGCTGCCACGGGCGGTCTTGCCGGTATGTCCGTAACTAGATGTGGATCTTTTTAACGGAATGTGATTTGCCTCCCTTCATTGTAGATGACCACGATGTGTTCTCATTCGAGGTTAAGCAGCTCTTTGGTGGCCAGGACAAGAACGCCCCTGCTCCCGAGGAGGCGCATCTGTCGCACGAGCAGCAGCAGCAACTGGATAACGTGCAGCAAAAGGTTCAGGAGATGCGTGAACAGCAAGAAAAGGAGCAGTCTGGTGGCAGCGCGAAAGATGAGAACCGTGGCTATTCGATCGAGATGGTGAGTTTTTTTTTTTTTTCTTTCAAATTTATAGACATAGTTGCATTTTTTTTTATTTTTTTTTTGTTAGGAAGCGGTGTTGGCCAAACTGGACGCAATGGTTGCCATGCAGATGGAGCTCTCCAAGCAACTCGACGTTTCCGGAAGTCGCCCTGTTAACATTGTCGGTGGCTCTGCCTCGACAATCAACCAGGCAAACGTTCAGCGTCTCATGGAGGACTCACAGCGCACCAGCCACCTTGTCAAGGAGATTGAAACCACTGTGAAGAAGCTCAACCAAAACTCTGGTGGCGACGGAAACAACAACAATGCCTTTGCTACCCTGGAGCGCCGTCTTTCCAACGTCGATGTATTCCTTTCGCCTCTATTTCTTTTTTTTTAAAAAAAATTTTTTTTTTACAACACTAGACCGTCCTTCAAGGCCAATCAAACACCCTCAACAAGTTGTCGCAGGATATAAACCAGCTCAACCACCTACTGCAGGCTGGCGGCGGCGGCTCGGTGGGCGGCTCGGTTTCGACGACCACGCTCTACATTATCTTGGGTATCGTCGCTCTCCTGGGAGTAGGCTTCGGCATCTACACGTTCCTCAAAGGCTCCTCCAAGAACGACTTCAAAAAGTTTGCGTAGAAGTTTTTTTTTCATACTTTTTTTTTTTTCCCAAATGGTTCACTGATCAAAAAGACATTCATTCCAAGAAGAAGAAAAAGAAGAATCTGCAATGATATTTCAGGCTTGAGAGCGCTTCAAGGGCGAACGGCGAGCCACTCGCTGATGCCAGGAAACTTGCTGACACGGTCCAACAACTGGGCGATGGTAGGGCAGTGCTGGAGCACTTCGGGGTACGTCTCCTTGAAGATTTCGATGATGTGGAAGGCGTAAATGTCTGCGAGGGTAATGTCTTTGCCAACAAAGAAGCCCGTGCCGTTGTTGTTCTTGATCAGGAGCGCCTCCAGGTACCTTGCAATTGAGACCGTGAAAAACAGATTGAATGTTTTGTCATTAATCCTACTTGAGCCAGAGGGGGAGCACGTCCTTTGCAAACGTGGCCTTGGCCTCGTCTTGGTGCGAGCCAGCGGGCATCATACGAATCTGATAAAACTTTGATCGCACATCGTTGAAGCCCTTGCACGGAGAAAGAGAGAGAGAGAGAGTTTAGAAACAACGAGACGAAAAAAGTCGGTACCTCCATGACTTGGTCGATTTGCGCCGCATCCCATGTCGTCTTGCCGTAAAAGCCTGCAAGTGGATTGTGGTTAACGCAGCACAAACGCATTCGCACGAACCGAATTGGCGAGCGAGGAAGCGGTTGATGGCATTGCTCTGGACGACGAGCAAGCCGTCAAAGTCGAGCAGTGGTACCTGGTTGAACGCCAGCTGACCCGTCTTCTTGAGCTCCTCCACACCCTCCTTTTTCAGGCGCACGTCCTCGTACTTGACATGCGCAGCCGCGAGGAGCAGCCGCGACACTTCGGCGAGACCTCTATGTATTCAACCAAAGATCAGGTCTCTTTTGACCGTCTGTCCGTCAGCAAGAGCGTTGTACCTGCCGTCAAAGTAGACCAGCTTAATCTTGTGCTCGACCTTGGCACACTGGCACTGGCCCACGGGGCATCCACACGACTCGCCGCAGCTGCACATGGCAGTGCTGACAGTGCTAGTCATCGCGTCCGAACTTTGAACTAATAAATTAACCGTTTTTTGCACAATCAGCAGCCAGCACTGCGGCCAAAAGCAGCAGCACGACTCATCAGGACGAAGTTCCAAACAAAAAGGACACGGAAGGTACTTGTAGCATCAAATTTGCAGGCTACAAAACTTGTAGCTAATTGTGCTAATGCAAGCGGGCAAACTCGTCGATCGTGCGCGTCAGGTCTTCCACAGTAACGTCAACAAGCTGCTGGCCGCCCTGGTCGCCGCGGATGACGGCCTCCTTCTTGGCCTGGTCCAACTCCAAAAACAGCTCGATCAGGTCGCCGTCGAGGTAGTTGAACGACTCGGGCGAGCGCTGCTCGCTTCTGAAGTTGCGCCAGCTCGTGTGGTCAAAACCGCCGACACCTTTAATGATGCGAACGAGGTTGTCCTGCACGCGCTTCATAAAGTTGAACTTGGTCTGCAGAGGAGGGGGTGGCTGAGCATGGGGTAAAAAAAGGGAACTCTTCTTACCTGCGGGATCGAGGCAATGACACCCAGGGCTCCAGAGACGGTGCAGAAGACAAATGTGGGTACAGATGCGAGGTCGTGGTCCGGCGAACGCATGACGAGAGACCCTAAAAATTTCTTTACACATACTTTTTTTTTTTCCCAAGTCAATGTGAATACCTGGACGGATCTGGTTGATCATGTCGCCATAGTGGAACAGACCAGCGACTTCCAGTTTCTTGGCGTCGTCTGGATTGACAGCATCAGTGGTCTTCTTGAAGGTGGTCCAGTTGTAGTCGTTGTCACTGATGAGCAGACTGCAGAAAATTTTCATTTTAAAAAAAAAAAACTAATAACGGAGAAAAAAAAAACTTACACGTCGTCATCTACAATAGCTACAGATGTGACCCACGCTGCGCTGTTATCTTTGGCGACCTAGAAAAAGCAAAAAAAAATTACTATTAAAATACTTGCGCGAATAAAAACCTCTTCTAGCGAGTGGGCGTTTTCGGCAGTGTTGTAACGCAGAAGACTGGCCGATTTCATCAAGTCACCGACAACGACGAAATCTGCCAAGGATTTTTTTGGCTTAAACCCTCACTTGGAACGAAAAAGAGAACGATTTACCTCCACGAGTCTTGACATAGAGGGCGGCTAAGAACGACTGCACGTTGGTCTCTGAAGTCAACTTGAACGAGTCTGAACTTCCCGCTTCTTGCCAAGCAAACACATGCACAGAATTGTTGATCGATGCCACCAGTTTACCGTGCAGCTTGTCCATCGACAAAACCGCTCCGCGCACCTCCAAGACCGACACCTGGCGAAGCCGGCGCGTCTCTGTCACCTCAAAGACACGGATGTAGCCCTTGTGGGGCAACTCCTGCTCAGGTGCATTGATCCCCGTGCCTAGTATTCGGTCAGGTACACTTACAACATTAAAAAGGACAATACCGAGGACAAAGTACTCTGTTGCTGAGCCTTCAAAAGCCAGCGATATCAGCGACCATGCTTCCTCATTGACATCGAGGACGACATCGTCCAACGCTGAATCGCGAACGGTTATTATGACAACAGAAAATAGCGCTCGTACACTCATGAGTCTGGGCATCGATGAGACGGAGATGGCCCGTTTCCACCTCTGGCGTCATGCTGGTTTGATCATTCTGAAAAAAAAAAAAAATGAGGGGGTTAAATGCGTGGACAGAATCATAACAATAATACGGCAATCGTCGAAACGGCCAAAGTCAGGCTGGACGGTTGGTAGCTTATCCTACGAGGCTCCTCCCTGAGTGGGATCGATTGGATATGAAGTTTTTGGACATCGTCAATTGTGCCTGCGTAGAAAAACAATTATCGACTGCGATAGCTATCCACGAGTGTACCAATCGTGAGGCCAGAATCGCTGGCAATGGCAATGTGGTTCGGGAAAGCCTCCGAGTTGAAGGGCGACATAAAGTTGACGACGTCCTTGATGTTGATGTTGGAGAACAAGAGCTTTCCGTTGGACTCGTGGATGATCGTAGGTCGGTCCGAGGACGCAAAGACATGGTTGGATTTTTGCGTCGAAAACGAGTCGAGGGAGATTGGCTGGGTACCCACAGCAACCTTTTGGCGATCAGAGAGTGCACACGTGCTCGCGTTGACGTTGAACGAGTAAAGCTGGCCATCACCGAGGCCCACAAGGAGGTACGAGGACTTGGCAAACGTCGGCAGCGATACTGAACGCGCAATGTAGTCTGGTAATAAGAAATAGAGAAGATGACGTCGATAAGTAAGCAACCATAGCAGGTTTTACCTCCATCCAAATGCTCAACCGCCACCTCGGTAAAGTCAGCGACACGGAGGAGACGCACAGACATGTCGGACCAAAGGCCGATGGCACAGACCTCGGCCAGACCTGTTGCAGCGTTCACGAGGCCTGCGGTTATGCACGAGATCTCCGATGGCAGCTTTGTAGTCCTTCGCTCGACAAGGTGCTTGCCCTCGACTTCCAAGTAGACAACGTATCCGCCTGTGGTCGTGACCAAAACTTGGCTTGGCGTTGTCGTGGCAATCGAAATGCTCAGGCCCGCCGGCGGCTTCCATTGCGTCGAGAGCGACTGGGTGACGGCATCAACGACAGTGACAGTCGACGCGGTGACTTGCACCTATTTTCACAATTACTATTTCTGTTATTTTTAAAAGGAAAAAACATTTTCTACCATGAGGTCATTCACGAGATTGGCAGAGTACAGGGTCTGCTCGTCCGTGACAAAGTGAGGAATCTCACTCACGACTGGGTCGTCGCCGTCAAAGACGAGGAAGCGGGTCTGACCGATGAACGAGACGGCCAGGATGGCATCGAACGCGGCGCCTGACGCTGTCTTTAATGACCAGAGGCCTTTGATGCTTGGCAGCTCGATGGAGGCCGCTTCGTTGATTCCGACTCCACTGCGAATGATGCGGAGGGAGCCGTCCTTGCCGCATCCCGAGCATGTCACGACCTGGCCTTGGCGCTCGAGGTCGATCACGCAAAAGTCGACAATCGGGCCAATGTTGGTGTACGCCTCCATGACCGCAATTTCAGACCCGTTCTCGTCAGGCTCGTCGCGCAAGTGAATCAGCTGCGAGTCGCCGAGGCGAGAACCGACATATACGACGCCGTTGTCCAGATACGCGAGCGCAGAAGGTCGGGAGATCTACGTGTTTAATTCTCAGTGTCACTTTCTTCTCTCTTCAGTTTTACCTCTCCGACTTTACGAAAGTGCATATTGTTTACAACACCGACTTGTGATCGCACAAACGACAGCACGTACAAAAAGCCCTTGCCGTCTCCAAGGAGAATCCGCTGCCCATCCGTGTCCACCAGTCCATACGTGTCAATCTATCGTCCCAGAAAGAAAAAAGTGTGATTCTTTAAAACAAAACAAGAAAATACCAATAAATAAAATCACATACGTCGTTTGAGGGAGCACTGATGGAGACAGTTGCAGCTGTGCTGCGGTACATGATCGTCTCTGAACCGACGGCAAGTACACCACCGGCAGGCTTTGGGATTGCGATGAGCTTTTTAGCGGTCGTGTTGGGCTGCGACCACGGTCCATTGTCGAGGCGTCCGTCTTGCACGTTCACCTCGTACGTCTTGAGGTGTGAGACTTGCTTACCGTCCTGCAAACATCAAAATGAAGGCGCGGACGCCCCCTATGAAAAACGTACAGTGTACAAGACTGCGATCGTTGGCTTCGTGCAGTTGTGCAAAAACGTGATGTCGATCACACTGAGCTCCTCGAGGCTTTGCAAGATATATTTTGAGCAAACGAAAAATCATTGCTCATACCGGATGTTGACGGCTTCCTGCAACTTTCCAGCCTTGTCCATGGGCACGACCTTGAGCATGCCCACATACTGGTGCACAAGGAACATGCGACCTTCGGGATCGATCGAGCTGATTGGTCCCAGCGGCACGAGCTTGCCCACATCGTTGCGAAGCTGCATTGGTCAGAGAGTGTCTGTCAGCACAACCGCACTCGGAAAAAAAAAAAAAAAAGAAAAAAAAGAGGAAGAGACGGACCGTTCCGGCAGCCTCAGTCATGATGTGGTGCGTGACAGGGTTGTACGACAACACAGAGAACAGTTGACGCTCGGTGAAGATGAGTAGCCAGTCCTTCTCTTGGCCCTGGACGAGTGAGGGAGGGAGGGTCAAATCACAAGCAGTCCGCCGGTTTCGTTACCTGTGCACGGAACACATGCATGGCAGACAGGCGCGCGTACAGGGGGACCTCGTGCACCAAGCGCAGGCCCTCGGCGGTGACAACGTAGACCTCGACGCAGTTGAACTTTGCGACGAGGAGATTCAGGTCATCCTTGCCTGTGAACGCTCCTGTTGCGGCAAACTAATTTTTATTCATGTACGTATGGTCTGTTAGTAGCGGATACGGCCGGCGCTTTCTTCTGCATTCGTACGTTTGTGGCCGTGGGCTTTTGCGCGCTCACAACGTAGTTGTAGATTGACATGGGTCGCGCTTTGTGGAAAATGGCGCGCGCTGGTTTTCTGACAGGCGGCTTTCTGGATGGACATCGCGTTGCAGCTGTGGCAGCAGCTCCTGCTGGATGTGTCCGCCGTGGCCAAGGTATATGACTGGGTGCACTTGCCGCCACTAGAACGGCTTGCTTTCAATCGCAGGATGAGCAGCAACCAAAGCCCACCAAAGCAGGACCTACTCAAGAGGCCACATCGACAGCCGCCACTGCAGCAACAAACAAAGAGTTTCTGGTCGCACACGATCTGTTGCTTGCAGCAACAAGTGCAAAGAGCGCGGCAGTGGTCACGGCTGAGATTGCACCGAGCAGCAAGCAGGTACCTCCTGATGGATTGTTTTGTCTGACTGACACGGAAAGCCAGGTGGCGGCGGAGCAGCTGTCCGAGCGATTGAGCAGTGCGCTGGAGGAGGTGCGGAAAGTAAAGGTACACATCGCCCTTTTACCCTAGTTATTTAAACTAAATCAAGGGGAGGATAGTGGCAATTGGCGCAGCAACAGGACGAGTGCACGCAAAAGGTGCCCCAGCCAATTAATTTCGACAAACAAACCAACCTCTTTTTCTTTTCTTAGGGCGAGGAGGTCGAGCGGCTGCGTAGCCTCGTGCAACAGTTGACCTCGCGAGTGGGCGAATTCCAGCAGGTGCATCGATTGCTGCTTTCTCAAGTTGCCGAGGCAAAGAGCGATTCCGAGTTGTGCTCGCGAACCGGTATGTTTTTCGTCCAGCTTGGCGTTTGTTAGTAATTAATTGATGTGCGCTTGATAGCCACCGATCTGGCACAGTCGCAAGTGGTTGTGAACCGCGAGCTTGCTCGCAAGACAGCCACGGTGTCGTCAATGAAGGCTTCACTGCAGCACGCCAATCAGGGCTGGGAGGACGCACGGGCAGAGCAACGTCGGCTCACCATGGTGATCGCGGACCACGTAAAGTGGCTATCGAGTTCTCGCAACGCGCTTGATGAGGTAATGGAGATTGACTGAGTTAATAAAGACTTTCTTTCTATACAAAGGCTCAAAAATCGATCCGTTTCCACAAGGATGAGATTGCCGAAAAAAACCGCCACATCGAGATGCTCACGACCGAGCACGCCAAGACTCTCGGTCTGCTCGCTCGCGCCATCGCAGTCCAGCAGCAGCCACACGACAAAATGCCCGAGAAGAAGACACCGGCACCGGTCGCGGAGATGGAGGTCGTTGTTGAGGCAAAACAGGCCGAGGTTGACCCGACGTCAGTTCAAGTTACGACAGAAGTTGTGGCCCCATTCATGGTCGAGACGCTCGCTGTTGTTCCTGCCCCGGCCGCGTTTGAGGCGCCGCCCACAACTGAGTTTGTCGAGACGATCGAGGCTCCGGCTCCCCCCACTCCTCAAGCGCCATTAACAGCCGAGGCGCCGCAGTCGCTTCCGCCTCTCCCGCCATCTTCACCTGCCGAGGAGAACACACAAAACAAAGTAAGGACTTGCTACGAAAATAATTTTTTTATTTTATTTTTGCTTTGCAGATGGCGTTTGTCTTCCATCCTCTGCCTGCATTTTCGCCTCTGGTGCAGTCTCCAGGCCGCGACATCTCGAATCTCCAAGACAGCTCCATCTCCATCATTGGCAGTGACGCCAAACGTGCCCGGCATTTATGAGTTTCAGTTTGTATTTATTGTGTTTTTTTTTTTCCTTGACGTGATTTGAACAAAACAGCAACGCGAATTTGATGTGAGGATTTTTTATATGATATTCATTGGGCTGCTTGAAGAAACCCGTGCAATCTGTGGAGAAGAATGTTTGCGTGGCTGGTCTCAATGTTGTTGTGCCCAGCTGTCTGAATGTACAGAGGCTCGGACGGGATCTTGCAGAGACTGTGCAGTTGCCTGCCGTGTGCCACGGGGATGACTTCGTCCACTTCGCCATGGATGATGAGGATTGGCGCATTGATCTTTCCAATCTACAGAGTTTTTCAGTCAGGCTGAGAGAAGGAAACGAAAAAGCGCACAGGGCACCTTTTTTTGGTTGATAAAGATATCACCGAGCATGCCATCAAACACCGATAGGTCGACGACCACACGTGCAGCCGACGTGAACGTGGATTGCAAGATCACCTTTTGCACTGATTTGACGTTGAAATAGATATAAAAGGGATAAAACAAAAGCACCTCCGGGGTTGCGCACAGCCGCGTGCACGGTAGCTCCGCCGCCGAGACTGCGGCCATACAGGACAATGTTCTCTATGGGGATCCGGTGCGTCGTTTGCACCCATCGCATTGCAGCATCGACGCTCTTGTAGTTTGCGCTCTCGGAGCACGTTGAATTTTCTCCACTTGGCCCGTACCCTGCATCGTTTTCCGTTTGCCTCTCATCAGCAAGAGACACGTCACAAACTTCCGCGCGTACCGACATAGTCGTAGCCGCACACGTTTATCTGGTAGAACGTACATTGAGGGCACAACGTGGTGACCCAACCAAAAATACCTTGAGGGTCGTCGCCAGGACCACAAACCAGTCGTATAGTTGTCCGATGTCCTCTGCGTTGCCGTGGCTGTACAGTATGGTCTGGACGAGCGTGGTTCCCTCCCTGTTGCGGTGTACGTGGCATTGTTTCTTTTTGAGGGGTCTTTATTTTTTTTTTTTTTTGGCACGTACACACTCAGCCCGGGCGCCCGCACAAAACACATTGCAATCCGCTCGCTGTTGGGCTTGCTCGTCAACGGCACCCACGAAAAACGCGGGTCGCTGGCCTCGTACGTCGCCGGCCGCGGCGGCTGGAACGCGAGCGACTCGATGTACGACTTGAACATGGTACGTACTGATGGTACGTACTGCGTACAGTATTTCAAAAAAACTGTCATCGGAACGAATGAGTCTTTCGCAAAAGTTCGCGTCTATTGCCAAGGAGCGACGCGACAGGTATGCTCGATGGCATCCCTCCCTTGTAACACTCTTGTTTTTGCCCATTGACAGAGGGCTCGAGCCATCGCTGCCGCCGGCTGTGACATCGGCGGGCGCTGTGCCGGCAGCCAATCCTGTGCCGGCAGCCAATCCTGTGCCGGCAGCCAATCCTGTGCCGGCAGCCAATCCTGTGCCGGCAGCCAATCCTGTGCCGGCAGCCAATCCTGTGCCGGCAGCAAATCCTGTGCCGGCAGCAAATCCTGTGCCGGCAGCAAATTTTGTGCCGGCAGCCAATCCTGTGCCGGCAGCCAATCCTGTGCCGGCGCACACGAATGGATTCGCCGCCCCTGCTACAATCCCGGTCGTCCGCCTGTCTCTTTTCCAGCTCGCTGACGAGCCCCCGCGGCCGGCAGCAGTCGCTCCTGCACCAATTGCTGCCGCGGCGAGTCCCGATGGAAACGAGCTCTTCTACGAGCTTTTGTATGAGACGACCAGTGATACACAGCCGTACAAGAGCATTGTATGCCTGGGACTTCTTGCTCGGTCTGGACTGAAAATCGCGCTCTATCCCGTAGAAATTTGACCTCCTGAAGTCGCTCACCCCTGACGGAATTGCGTGTCCAAAGTTTCTCGTGGACCACCTTTACGACCACGACAAGGTCTACCGATTCCGCGTGGTGAAGAGAAAAGTCGGCTCAAAGGGCCAAGCGGGAGAGGCAGAGCATGAGATCGCTGTGCTCACGTTCCGTTTGTCCGCCTGGTACAACCACTTTCGCAACTCTCTCCTGATCACGTCCACGTTCACGCTGGCATCTTATCGGCGCGTATGTTGACTTCTCTTGTTTTCCAAAGGTAAAAAAAAATACTGAAACTTGTTTGTTTGTTTGTTTGTTTCCAGCAAGGTTGGGGCAGGATGCTCTACACGTGGATCGTTGCCATCTGCAAGCAAAAGAAAATCGAGACCATCCAATCGAGCGTGCACTCCCGAAACGCTGCCGCCAAGGCGTTTCACAGGAGCCTCGGCTTTAAAGTCATCCGCACCGACAAGGGCTATCTCGACGAGATCTACTACATAAATCCAGAGCCTCCCGCATCTCAATAGAATCATTACGTACATACTGCCATATAAAGAGCCGCCTCGTTTCAAGAAAACCAGAGTTCATTCACTGATCAGTTCATTTGACAAAAAAAACTCGAAATTTTTTTACATGTTGCTCGAGGTCAAGGTTGGTGTCGTTGGCGGCTTTGCGCCTGCAGTGCTCAAAAAGCACGTCGTGGTGTCTGTCAGCGACGCCGATGGTTCGGCCCAGGTCACGTACAAGCAGCTCACGCCCGGCAAGCGCATCATGAACCCGAGCGAGAGTGACTACCAAACCTATGTGGGACAGCTGACCCCGTCTGATGTGGCATCACTGAGCGCGTAAGCAGTCCAGTGAACGGCAGGTACTCAGCGACATTTGAAATACGGTATGTAGGGTCGTTGAGCAGATTTGGACACTGCCGGTCGAGTCGCCCGCTGGAGCCGAGGACATTTATCGCCAAGGTTTGTTTATGTGATTTTTACCTGGACGATGCATGTGAACGATGCTTTTCGACAACAAAAAGACACCTTGGTCCACATCAAAAAGGCCGATGGCAAGGAGTGGGTCAACTACTCTCCCGAAGGATGTGCCCACGGCATCTCGACAGCCGAGGCCAATGCGGATCAACGCAAGTTGTTCAAGCAAATCGCCGAGGTAAGCCCAGCAATCCCAGTTGAACCTCGTAACATTTTCTCTGTACGTGCATGTGCGTATTAGGCTATCCTCCGTGTGGGTACGAATCTGTCGTCTGCTGCGTCGTCGTAATTGTGCGCAGCGGAAAAAAAGCATGTGCGCGCAATTTAATTTTTTAAGCTCTCCCGTGGATTTTTTTAAATGAGAAAGTTGACTTTATTTGACACGCGAGAGGCGAGAGATCGCCCCTCCCAAATACAACGCGGTGGGGAGGGTTCATCTAAATCTAGCTGCAAAAAAAGAAAAAAAAAAGAAAAGAAGGTTTAGAACAGCTTGGCTTGGGGGTGGTCAAAGCCATCGCGCTCAGACTTCTCTTGCAGAACCCGCTGCCAGTGCTCTTGAAGGTAGGGCTTGTCCTTTTCAAATATCTCGTTTAAGAAAGAACGAGCGACAAAAGAAAAAAAAAGAGGCTTACTTGAGCGTCCGTTGTTTGTTGATCCTTGGGGAGGACGTTCTTAAGGATTGAGAGCTGGATGGCGTACTTGTGGCGGAAATGGCGGTCGTACACATGGTTTGACGGGAGACGACGGAGGGCCTCCTGCATTTCAGGGTTCTCCTCCATGATGATGTCGTCGTAGACCATGCCTTTTTTGTAAAGAACCAAAAAAAAAAACGTAAATACAAATGAAACATGGGGCAAAAGGCAGAGCAGGAATAGAAGGGGGAGCGTGGTAAGAGGTCAGACATTTGTATAATTGTGGTGACAAAGGTTTGTCTCATTGGACGACCAAAAAAGGTCGAGCCTCTGAAGTAGCAAATATAAAATGTGTTGTTCATCATATGTTTTCAAGGAGTCCCCAGAGTCAGGAAGAAGAAGAAGGAGAAGGAGAGAGCGACCGACACAAGGAAGCACTCCTCATTGTCGGCTGGTTTTATTCAGACCGGAAAAAGAGGAACACGGGAAAGGGGAAAAAAAAAAAGAGTGCTTGCCTCACCCCAACCCACTAAAAATTACCGTATTGGCGGTAGGTCGACGCGTTGATGAACCATTTGCTGAGGGGAACAAAGAGGCTCTTGAGGCCCTTGCTCTTGAGAATGTACTGGGCAACTGAGAGTTCCATCCGTTTGTGTGTCGGTCTCTTTCGTGTAACACACCCAGGTACTGAAAAATGTGGCCGCGTCCCATGTGCGCCTGAAAAAAATAGTGTGGGATTTCGGGGAAGGGGCCAAGGGCTTGGGCGGGCGCAGGTTGGAGGCCCAAGGTGGCCTCCACGGTGCCGTGCGCGGGCTATGCGGGGTAGTCTGTGTGCATGGAGTGAGCAAGAGGCCCAAATCTAGCTGCTGCTCGTGAGGGTCGGGTCTGCTGTTCGTGTGGGAGTGGGGTGTGGCGAGCCGGGTGGAGAGGCCACGTCGCGAGGGGTTGCGTGTGGTGGTGAGGGACCCACTCAACTCGTGTCCTCCCCCCTTCACTGCCTTAGCGCTCGTGGAGCCTGTGTTCTCTACTCGAACAGCAATTTTCCTTCCATGACGTTTGTACTGACGGACCACTTTTGCAGGTTAGCGGACTTGTGTGGCTCGTCGTCTCTTTTTCAAAAGCTCACAGAGAAAAGGACGTGGGAAGGAATAGTCATTTCTTCTTGCTGCCTCTTTTTTCTTTCGAGCCGACAAAAAGGAGAAGTAGAGTCTAACAGTCCCTTTCAACTTTTTCGCGAGCCCTTTTTTTTTTTCTTTTCTTTCTTTCCTTTTTTTTTTCTTTTTTTTTTCTCCCCCATCTCGTTCTCCTGTTTTCCCCCACCCCCCTCCAAATCCCTTTGATTCGGCGCGACAGGCATCGGTGTGTGGAGAGGACTTTTCATCAAGAAGCAAAAACCAAAAACGTATATATATATATATATATATATTAGTGACGTTGTTTATGGCAAACCCTAACAAGCAACCATTAGCTCTTGAACGATGTCGTCTAAGGACACCACACCCTCGGCTCCGCGTAGCCTGCTTTCTGCCGAGCTGTCGAAAGCAGCCGCAGCATCTGCTGCACCCCCGGCCCAAAAGACTCGTATGTTTCGCCGGCCCCTTTTTATCCATCTTTTTTAAGTTGTTTTCTTTTTTTTTTTTAGCCGTGCAATCAGCCTGGAGCAAGGGCCCACCCTCTCTCGCCGGCGTTTCCTCGTCGATTCCTGTATCTTTTCCTTTCAACGCTTCGCGCAGAAATAATGATGGTGTTTCAGGTTGCGATTCCTGCCCTGGCGGCCGCGTCGTCCTCTGCCTCGGCGCCCTCCAAGGCTCAAGCCATCCCAGTGTCATCTTCAACTGGCGGCAACAAAGGAGCCAGCAACAACAGCAACAATAATGCCAACAAAAAGAAGGGTACGCGATTCTCTTTGACGAGATAAACAAGTTGACACATAATCAATGCCACTAGGTGGAGTCAACAGCAACAACAACTCGAACGGCAAATGGGTGAACTTTGAAGAGTACGTGCAGGATGGTACCTCGGTCAGCCCAAACAAGACTGGTGGCTCGTCACCCTACCAGACTGGCGGTGCCTGGGGAAGCCTCCAGAATGCTGCTCCTGCTTTCGGCGGTGGCTATGGCAACAGCAACGGCATGTCCATTCCTGGATCGCACCAAGCAGCAGCGTCCGCAGCGGCTCCGTCGTTCATTGGCGGTTTTGGCCACTCGGATTCCCGCAACGCCAAGCAACACAACCAGCAGGGGCATCAACCACAGCAGCACCAACAGCACCAGCAGCAGCCGAACCGCCGCTCGCAACCACTCTCTCGTCCTGTCTTTGACAGCGACTCGAACGGCTTCCAGTCGCGCCCGCCCCCAGGACCCGCTAGCTCCACCGCGCGCAACCAGCCTGGCTTTGCGCGACCGCAGCGAGTGAACCAGAACTACCAGGGCGAGTTTGGTATTGCAGAGTCCTTTCATGAAAAAATGGGTATTAAAAAAATATTTTAAAAGCGCCGTATGGACCCTCCCCTGTCGCCATGAACGGCGAGGACCTCCTCCTGTACATCCGTGGTCAAATGTAAAGAAGAAAAATATTTTATTTTTTTTTATCTTTTCCGAATTTTAAAAAAAAAATTTTTACCTTGTCTAGTGAATACTACTTTAGCGTCGAGAACCTCGTCCGCGATGTCTACATCCGCAAGCAAATGGACGCCCAGGGCTTTGTCCACCTGGCTATTTTGGCCAACTTTAACCGTGTCCGTGCCCTCACTACCGACCTTGAACAGATCAAAGAGGTTTCTCTTTTCTTTTTTTTTCTTTTTTTCTCCTCCTTCTTACTGTTTGTTGTCCCAACATGACGTTCTAGGCCATCAAAGACAGCAAGGAGGTGGAGCTTCAGGGTGACCGCATCCGCAAGGCCTCTGACTGGAAGAAATGGCTCATGCCTGCAGTAAGAGCCGTCAATTGACCTTAGATTCATTTCCTTTTTCCCAGCCTATGCAGTCGACACCCACCACTGCAGCTTCGGCAGCAGTTGCCGGTGCCGCGGCTGCCGCTGCCAACGTGGCCGCCAAGGCGTCTGACCACACCTCGTCCAAGGCCACGACTGAGATTGAGAATAAGCTTGGTTTGAAGGCCGGTGTCGGTCTCGACGCCTCTGTTCCCTCTTCTGCCTTTGGCAACCGCCGTGGCAGCACAAGCAGCTCGTCCAATAAGCAGGGCACCAACAAGGGCGGAAAGAAGTCCTCTGCCCCACAGGCCTCGTCCAGCAACAACGCGGACGATGACCTCGGCTTCCAGTTTGACGAGGAGATTGCCAAGGGCGTCACCACCAACGTTGGCGAGGACGCAAACGAGGTCGATGATGACTTTGTCGCCAAGCTCCTCATCGTCACCCAGAAGAACTCCCGCAGCACCTCCTCAACGACCGAGCGCCCCGCGGGCTCCAAGCCTGTCCTTCCAGGTAAAAGAATAAGTCTTGAGCAAGGCACCTGATTCTTTTTTTTTTTTTTTTTTTTTGAGCGTAGATGAAATTGGAACCCTGATCAACGAGGGTCTTCTCGAGTTTGAGCAGCGCCTTCACAAGCGTTTCCAAAAGACCGCGAACGGCTCTTCGTCGGCACCTACTGATTCGTCAACGCCGCTGTCGACCAGTGTGAGGTATTTTTTTCCGACAACCATTTTTCCCTACTAAAACCCTGCACTGTAAACAGCGACCAACTGGAACAGCTCAAGGTCCAGGCTGCCAACACAGGCCGCAAGGATGCGTCGTCGGCGTCGAACTCGCCTAGTGCCTCGCCGCAAGTGGGTCCCAACCTGGCAACTGGTTCGGTCCCTCCGTTCTCTCTCTCGGGCTCGGGCCCGAACTCGGGTCCCGGCTCGGTCAGCGGTAGCTTCAAGCCCCTCTCGGCTGCGGCGATCGCTGCGCTGGCCGACGTGAATGCCCAGGCCAAGGAGGAAAACCTGACCAAGCGTTTCTTCCCGGTCACCAAAAACAAGGCCTCCAACGCTAGCTCCGACTCGGGTCTCGACATTCCGCGCAAGCAGAAGACAGCATATGGCCAGAACCCCCCTCAGGAGAGCCATGTTGGCTGGCTGCTCGGGTACGAAACCTAGAATGTTTAAAGCAGTTCTTTTTTTATTATTATTAATAAAATAAAATACTTTTTTTTCCCCCCTAGCTCCAAAGCTTATACCGAGGGAAGCTCATACGATCCTGCTGCGAGCCCCGCCTCGTCGTCGTGGAAGGGCCCTTCGTCTGTTTCGTCTGTTGACTCGACCCCGTCTTCGTCGTTCAGTGCGCTGCAGCACCCGTCGAGCGCGATCCTCAAGGAGAACGACTTTGTCCAGCACAAGTACTACAAGTACCGGGCCAACGCCCTCAAGGAGCGCAAGCGCCTTGGTTTTGGCATGTCTCGCGAGATGAACACGCTCTTCCGTTTCTGGTCCATCTTCCTGCGCGAGCATTTTAACCGCAAGATCTACCTCGAGTTTAAAAAGCTCGCCACCGAGGACGCAGCGGTGGGTCACCGGTAATATACTTGTTTTTCTTCTCCCCGTCTTATTTTCTTCTCCTTTTAGCTATGGTCTCGAGTGTCTCTTCCGTTTCTACTCGTACGGTTTGGAAATCAAGTTCCGCCCCGACATTTTCCGCGACTTCCAGGAGATGACCTTCAGCGACTACACCGAGGGCCATCTTTACGGCCTCGAGAAGGTAATTTCTAAATCATTTTTTTTTTATCACCAAACAAAAATGCTTTCTGTGCAGTTCTGGGCGTTCCTGTACTACCGCCCCGAGAAGGAAAAGAACCGCGTGGATGTGATCACGGATCTCAAGAAGGCCTTGCTCAAGTTCAAGGGTCTTGACGATTTCAAGGTGGTCTGGAGCACCAAGCTGCACCAGCAGCAGCTGCAGGAGCTCCAAAAGCAGAAGGAACAGGAGCAGATCGAGGCCAAGGAGGCGGCCGTTGCAGCCAACACCGCCGTCGCGACTGTAATCGACTTTCTTATTTATTGCGAACACTCATTTATTTTTGCTGTAGATTGAGGAAATCAAGTCGAGTCTTGCTCCGCTCAAGTCTGGTCAGGCCACCGAGTAAAGAAAGCAGTTCAGTTGTGTCGTGTCCTCTTCTCTTTCAAGTTGTACCTCCCCTTCCCATCCATCCTTACTTTGTACTGTCAAAAGCTTTTTTTTTTTGGCCAAGGCCACGTGGCCGCCACGTGGCTCAATTTTTTCAAGTTCCGACGAGTTCGCTGGATGACCTGCTCGAGCGGCTTCTTGTGCACTCGTGCCTTGGGCTTGCACGCCGTCTCGGTTTGGTACGTGACCTTCTTCTCCCCTCTCTGCCGTTTGTTCTCCTCGTCTCTTTCTCTTTCTCTCTTTTTTCGTGATGAACCGCTTGAAAAATTCTTAGGACACCCTTGATCCTTTGGGGTTGCCTCTGTCGCACTGTATTCAAATTCGC
>Ga0302230_10000718_pt1 | contig 25006 bp, 28 predicted proteins | sample II_Palsa_N2_1_FD_193523 | JGI IMG/M metagenome (GOLD analysis project Ga0302230, IMG submission 193523) | Peat permafrost microbial communities from Stordalen Mire near Abisko, Sweden - II_Palsa_N2_1 | ecosystem: Environmental > Terrestrial > Soil > Palsa > Peat permafrost | place: Sweden... | reverse complement strand
GTTGGCCTTCTTGGCCGCCTTATTGTATGACTCTAGCAGCAATCTGTCCATTCTATTTGACTGGCCCCACATGATGCCCAGAACGGCCCCTTTGCGGAAAAAATAGATTCAAGTTATTATTTCTCTCTAACGCCCGATACATACCGACGCACGGAAATACAACCAATATCACGAGGGACAGCTGCCAACCGCTGTAAAACGCAGAGGCGAGCCCAAATATAAACGTTGCAATATTCTTTATTATGAGGCCAAACTTTTGGCCTACGCCCTCTTGGAAGAGCTGAACATTGCTGAAAACGTAACAAACAAAATAAATAAAAGAACAAGAGCTCAGCAAAAGAGGGATACTTGGTCAAGAGCGCGATCACCTCTGTTGACGGATGCTGCTCGCGCCAGATCGCGCTCTTATTCAGGGCGGCACGATGGTAGATTTGTCGAAGACCCTACACAAAAATAAATAAAATAAAATAAATATAATAAAATAAATATGCAAAACAGGCCACGTACACGACTCTGGACCTCCGCCGTGTACATCCACAGGAACGTGTGCAGGCTCGTGGTCGCCCACGATCCGAGCGCCATCCAGCAGCCCAGCACAAACAGCCCCCACAGCTCCTTCATAAAGTGCTCGCCCGTCACGCCGCCATCTGCAGATCCATAGCTCGCAAAGAGATCGGTGAACTTGCCAATGAGCATGTTGCGCAGGGGCAGCGTCATCCCTTCAGAACCAGGTTAGCCAGATGGAACGAAGGCACACGCGTACCGTCGACCACGCTCATGAGCACAGCCAGCACAAGCAGCAATCGCACGCGCCCCGAGGCGTACTTGAACAGCTGCCAAATAGGGACCTCTGGCGGTGTCTTGGCGACGCCATCGGCCGGCGCGGCAGGCCCAGTCGAGACTGATGTCATCGAAGCGGGGAAACTAACGTGACATCACTGCCAAAGGACGCTGTCATGGTCCAGGTAACTAATGTTTCGTCACGCTATTTTTAGGGTTGGCTTGTTTTTGCCACCAACTCGTTGCTCTGTCCTTTCGCCCGGGGGGACCGAGGGCGGCGTGCTGCTGGGGGATCCACGCGGTGCGGGTAGCCGGGGGTTGGCTGCGAGTGGTTGCCTCTGTGTTGTCACGTTTTTTTTGTTGCGTGCGAAATTGGTGGGAGTAAACAAAAATAGCCAGTCGGACAGGCGTGGGCGTTTTTTTTTTTTTAATATACCTCCGCCGTTGTGGCCCGGGGCGACCTGGCTGTGTGTGTGCAATGTGTGTGCAATGTGTGTGTGCCTCTGATCGGGCTATTGTTTTGTGCCGCTTTTATGTTACTCACGCTCTTCCCGTCTGCTGCGCGGTCTATAGGTGGATCTTCGCTCGCCCAACCGCGAAAACCGCGTGCGTTAAAATGAGTGACCACAGCCCGAGCAACAGCAACGGCGGCACGCCCACTGGGTAAAACAAAAGGCCACCGCAAGCAGCAGCAGAGTACTAAAAAACCGCAAGTAGCGTGAGACGATTCGCCGAGAAGAAGACCAATCTGACGGCAAGCGAGATGCGCAACATGGCACGCCTCGAGACCACGACCAAGAAGAGCCTGGCCAGCGCCTCGGTCGAGGTAACGTTGCTTGCCCTAACCCCTCCCTGCTGTTGCTTTTTGTGAGATTAATTATTGCCGTGGTTGCAACACACAGCAACTCAGCACGCCCACGGCCTCTGGGGAGTCGATCGCGTCGGCTGGGCCTGCCACGGCCAACCCGGAGCAGGCACAGGCTGAGGAGGTGGTGCTGGTCGAGGCCATCGACTATGACAAGCTGCTGAAGGAGAAGAAAAAGGTAAACGGGCTCTCCCTTTTTTAACTAATGCCATTTCATAGCTTATTGACAAGGACAACGTCAAGAACCTGCTGCTCTTCCCCGAGGACGACATTGCCTTTGAGACTGTGCAGCGCGAGTACCGCACCGTTCGAAGCAGCTTGCCGGTATGTTTTTTTTTTTTTTTTTTTGGTTAGAGTATGGGGCTTTTACTGATTCCTCGTGCAGAAACAAGCCTCGACAGAGCAGAACCAGGTCTACATGAACGACGTGTTTGACTTTTACACTGCAGACTGGTCCGTTGTCAACAACAAGAACGCACAGTTTTCACACTACCCCCGATCGAGCTCTCGCCAGATCGAGGACGCTCCCACGTCGTCGGAGAAGCGAAAGTACAAACGAGACTACTGATAATTTCTTTAAAATAAACATATGTTCGCACCAGGCTGTCCACATTGAACTTGAATATTTTCGCGCCCCAAAAGTACGAGGTCGATCTCAAGGACAAACGTACGCACAAAACATACGACATCCCTGTCCTAAAGCATACTTTTTTCCCTTCTAGATGCAGGCGATGCAGGCTCGACAGACGCATCAGCTGAAGGCATTTCAGGCAAGGAGCGTGACATCCGCACAATGTTTGTTGCCGCGCCCAGCGACAGTACCGAGAGCCTCTCGTCCAAGCGAGCGGTCACCACGAACGAGCTCTCGAAGAACGAGGCCGACCCGTTGATTCCCACGTTCCTCACGAGCGAAGGCAAAACCGACATTGGCGAAGTACGATGACGGCATACCTTGCCAAGAAAGAATGCTCATGTCTTTTGTTTTTCCCACCATGCAGGAGGCGGGGGCGGAGAACGGCGCAGGAGTGTTCCGATCCTTCCGCGACTTGGAGTTTATTGAGCAAGCAGAGGATTTGGAGGAGCGACCGATCGGTGAGCCCTACCGGGACGAGTTTGGACGTCGCTTCCTCGTCGAGTGCAAGAGTCTAACCATTGGCGATGGTGCGTCCATTTTCACTCACAAAACATTCGTGACCTTTTCTCGTCCAGTTGGCCACCTCGAGCCCTTTTTCATCACTCTCGCCCTGTACGATCTCGGCGCGAAGAAAAAGATCTCGGAAAACTTCCACGTGGATCTCAACGCGGACGAGTCGATGGATCTTATCCGCGGCCACGTCAACGGCAAGGATCTCCTGAGCATGTCGAAGCACGCTCTCTTCCAGGTGTGTTTTTCCCGCCCTAATTCTGCTTGTATCTGACGTCTGCTGCCGTCCACAGACCAACTTTGTAAACCAAGACATCTACCTCGTTGTGCGCATCGAAAAGGTGCTCGAGGGCGAGCCCGGGCCGGTGTTCGAGCGCTACATGGCCGGTGTGGGAAAGAAGGCAGGCAAGGACGTCGTGGGCGAGTTTTGCGACCGCCTCGGCAAGTACCGCCAGCCGTTCGCTTGGGGCTTTGTCCAGCTCTTTAACGAGGATCTCGACCTCGACCTCGGCCAAGACACCCTTGACGACTGCATGATCAAGCCATTGTTCCGCCAGGACGGCGAAAAGGTGGGAAGAAAGAAAAACAGCACAGAGCGCTTTTTTTCTTACCACCACCACAAACCCAGATCGGCGACGAGGAACTCCTTGCAACCATCATCTCGCTCAACAGCGCCAAGGGCACGAAGAAGGCCAAGAACGTCACGGGCGAGTTTCGGTTTAAGATTTCCGAGGTGGAGGACGAGCAGCCCACAAACTCGTTCACTCCCCACCTCGTCCCCGTCAAGGTAACAACAACAATGAGACAGAGTACAATCCGGCGGCTGGCTCATTTCTCCCTCTTCTTTGCAGCCGTTCTCAAACGACAGTGACAAGATTGTCCGTGAGGTGGAAGAGTTCCCGCAGAACCTGATCGTGCGCCCCCAGATCGACTACGTCAACACGCTCTACGTGTACCCGACCTCGCTCAACATGACCAAGTACCAGGGCCAGTCGTCTGCGCGCAACATTGCCGTCAAGGTGCAGTTTGTCCCAAGCGCCGAGAGCGACAAGGCGCCTGGAAGCAACGCCGTCAAGGCCATCTTTGGCAAGTCCTCGTCCAAGGTGTTTGTGACCGAGGCCTGGGCCGCCGTCAACTTTCACAGCAAGACGCCCACGTTTTACGAGGAGATCAAGATCGCCATCCCCCTCAACCTCACCAAGACCCACCACGTGCTTTTCTCCTTCTACCACGTTGGCTGCAAGGTCAAGAAGGGCCAACCAACCGAGGAGACGCTCCTGGGCTACTCGTGGCTTCCAATCCTCGATAACGGCCAGTACATTTTTTTTTTTTTTTTTTTTTTTTGCCGTGTTGTGCCAACTGATTCTCCCTTCCTCTGCAGTATTATTGGAGACAGCGTGCTCAACCTCCCGATCGCCTCGGAGCTCGACAAGCAGTACGACACTTCGACCGCCAACAAGTACATGGACGGCAAGAAGCCCCTGTTCTCGGTCCGCACCAAGCTTGTCTCGTCCATGTACACGCACGATCCGCACGTTACCTCGTTCTTCAACGCCCTTCAGGATGCCAGCCGCGGCAGCAGCACCGGCGATGGGCTCGCCAAGGCCCTGCAGCAGCTCCTAGAGGCGAACAAGGCCATCCTCGTCCAGTTCTCCCCCGTACTCTTTGACGAGCTCTTTGGCATTCTCTCGCGCAACTTTACCAACGAGTCGGTCTACATCCACGCATTCCATGCGCTCATCCACGTCGTCGCGACGGTCCACACGGAGAAGGCATCGGGTGCCAAGCGTGACCCTTCCCTCGTCTCGTACGTCAAATACCGCTACAGCAACAAGGCCGCCGCACAACGCAGCGTCTTTGAGGAGATTATCCGTCTCATGCTCTACTACCTCGAGAACCTGGTAAGCAGTCGATGCAAAAAAAAAAGGGGGGGGGTTCTTTCACTGAACACCTGGAAAATATTTTACAGACAACCGACCCAATCGTTAAGGAGCTCGAGCGCTACTCGTGGTTCTTCTTTGAAATTTGCATCAAGAGCTCGCTGCAGCACCTCAACTCCAACTGCCAGTGGAAGCCCGGCATGATCCCCGAGCCCAAGACGTGGTTCAAGCCCGAGCACGTCAAGTTTATCAAGAAGCTCTACCCGCTGCTCACCCAGGAGGTCCTGAAGCACAGCAAGACGAGCCTGATTATCGGCAAGGAGCTGAACGAATCCATGGCCTACTTTCTGAACGATATGTCGGTCTGCTTTGAGCGCAAGATGATTTTCAAGCTGGTACGCTCCTTTTTTTGCGTTCAAAAAAAAAATAAATTTTTTTTTTGTCTAACGCAACGCGCACGCGCATAGGTCCAACACCACGTCGGAGAGATCACGTTCAACGACACCGAGGTCCTGCTCAGCTTCAAGTTTGACTTTTTGCGCATCATCTGCGGTTACGAGCACTTTGTCGCGCTCAACCTCCCCACGTCCGACTACCTCGAAAAGCCCTTTGAGAAGCTCTCGACAATCGAAAAGGACTTTTGGTATGTATGCATTGAGAAAGAAAGATATCAACGCCTTCCATGTTAGGAAACGACACTTCCTCGTGGGCCTGCTCTTGCACGAGGTCGACGTGATGATTGATCACCCCAACCGCCTGACGCGTCTCAAGGCCATTTCCACGCTCAAGGAGGTCATCGGCAAGCACGACGCCGACCCCCGTATCGACACCAAGGAGAAGCGGACCCGTGTTGCGGGCATGTACTTTCCTCTCCTCTCGATCGTATGTTTTTTTTTTTTTTTGGTAAGATTTTCATCTGTGCTCACCTTTGTTGTTGTTGTTGTGCAGCTGATTCGCCACTACCCGGCCATTTCGGACGAAAAGACGGAAGAGTACTCGTTCAACAACACTGAGCGCAGAGCCATCCTCGTGTGCTTCCTCTACGTCATCCGCAGCCTCGACACCAAGTGGCTGTTTGAGTGGCTGCGTAAGGAGACGGTGCAAAACTTTTCCACCTTTATCGATATCCTGGGGCTCTGCGTCAACACCTTCCAGGTAAGCAGCCAATAATAACTTAGTGGTACTCAAAGAATGGGTCGCTGTTGCAGTACCTCGGCAAGGACGCGATCTCGGAACGCCACTCCAAGGGCGAGAAAAAGGGCAACCTGGCCAGCGACATGAAGCGCCAGTTTGAAAACTTTTACGCCAACTCGATGCAGAGCCGTCTCGCCGCTCGCACGACTGGCGGCTCGGTCAAATCCGGCACACGTATGTTTTTTTTTTATTTTTCTTCTTCTATGCGTGCAGCTCACATATCTTTTTGTTTAGTGGGAAAGGCAGCCAAGGGCTCGCTCTCAAGCCGCTCGTCGGTCTCCCGCCGGTCGCAGAACTCATCGTCGGTGCGCAACACGCTCAGCAAGAGCAAGAACCCCGCCCTCGAGCTCGCTGACGAGATCCGTCTGGAGGGCTCCCTCGCCTCTGAGGTGAGCTTGGTCGTCCTGGACCTGCTCGAGACCATCCTGCACGCGCACAACCCCAAGGAGAAGGACACGGTGCAGGCGGCCAAGATGTTTGAGCTGCTCTCGAGGCTGTTGGACAAGAACCAGTCGGAGAAGGTCCTCCTGCGCCTCTTCAACACGACCAAGACGTTCATCTTCAAGTTTGCCCTCCCAATCTTCAAGGAGAGCAACGTCTTTGCGTCCGAGTTGTGCCGTCTCGTCCTCCGCTACTGCGCGTCGGTGATCACTCCCGTACGCCAGTATGCCTCGGCCCTTTTCTTCCTCCTGCTCAAGAAGAACTTTGAGGCGACCAACAAGGACAACTTTATGAAGGTATGTTTTGTCGTTTGTTTTCTCTGTTTTCTAAAAAGAACAAACAGGTCCGGATCCAAACGACCGTGGCCCTGAACAAACTCTCGCTCAAGGACGACGAGCACCTGCGCCGTTCGTTTGCGACCGTGCTCGAGTACGCTATGGCCGAGAAGGACCTGGCCAAGACCAAGTTCCCCGCGCTCGTCAAGGACGCCATCGACAAGCTCTTTGTCATCCTGCGCGACTCTGTCAAGATGAACGACTTTGTCGGCGACATTGACATGCTCTGCGACATGCACTACCGCATTGCCAAGGGCTACATGAACGCCCCCGACCTCCGCCTGGCCTCTCTCGAAATGCTCAAGGGTCTCCACTTTAAGGTGATAAATAAAACCTGTCTTGGAAGGCAAAGGTTTAATGTGGCGTTGACAGGAGGAAAACTTTGCGGAAATGGCCATCTGCATCCTGCACTCTGCGGCCCTCGTGGCCCAGTGCCTCCAGACGATGAAGAACAAGCACAAGCACGACATTGACCTGCGCGGCGCGCCCAACGGCGCCAAGGCGTTTGCGTTTATCTCGCCCAACTTTTTGGAGGAGGAGGGCGCGAGCACCGAGGGTGACGGCATCGGCGAGTCGCCCGCCTTTTCCGAGCGCGGCCTCATGAACCTGCTCGATTCGTCCATCCACCAGCTTGCCAAGGCAAACCTGTACGAGATCATCAACGACGTCTACAAGCTGCTCATCCCCATGCACGAAAAGTCCAAGGACTGGACGCTCCTGAGCGCCGACCACTTTACGCTGCACAAGCACCTGACCGAGCTCGTCAAACTCGTAACTGGGTGCATTTATTTTTTTACGTTTTATTTATTTGTTTTATTCTTTATTAGAACCAGTCGGGCAAACGCTTCCTGGGCACGTACTTTCGCGTTGCCTTCTTTGGCAAGCTCTTTGGCACGCTCGCCGGCCAAGAGTACATTTACAAGGAGAAGAAGATCACGCGCCTGGCCGACATCTCGCTGCGCCTGGAGCAGTACTACTCTGAAAAGTTCAAGCCCGAGAACTTTGAGCTGATCACCGACTCGGCCACGGTCGACGTGTCCAAGCTCGACCCCAGCAAGGCGTACCTCCAGATCACCTTTGTCGAGCCGTACTTTACCGAGGAGGAGCTGAAGACGAGGACGACCATGTTTGAGCGCAACAGCCAGATCGGTACGCAACATTTGTTTCTTTCTTCGAACGCACGATATTTAACAGCTGCTGTAGACACGTTTTTCTACGAGACGCCCTACACCAAGGACGGGAAAGCGCACGGCGGCGTCGACGTGCAGTGGAAGCGCAAGACGATCCTCAAGACCGAGCACTATTTCCCGTACGTCAAGAGGCGACAGCCCGTCGTGAGCCAAAAGATCATTGAGATGAGCCCGCTCGAGGTCTCGGTCGAGAGCATTGGCAAGCGCTGCGAGGCCCTCCAGGCCGCCATCACCGCCAAGGAGCCCAAGTCGCTCCAGGTCGTCCTGCAGGGATCGGTGCGTCTCCAGGTCAACGCCGGTCCCCTCGAGATTGCAACCACGTTCCTTGCGCCCAGCAATGTCGCCAAGGTAAATACTGAGAGCTGCTCTTTTTTTTTAAGTAAAAAGTTTACTTTTTTCATTTTTACAGTACGACAAGGCCCAAATAAAACAGCTCATGCAAAACTTTGCCAACTTTTTGCGGTTATGCTTTGAGGCGCTCAATCTCAACAGAAAGTGCGTGTTGCTGGGTTTTTTTTTTTAATTTTAATTTATTGATTTATTTGTCTGTTTTTTTCTAGTTTGGTCAAGTCGGACCAGCGTGCGTACCAAGAGGACCTCGAAGAGGGCTACGACGACGTGAGACGGCAACTTGTACAGTACATCGACACCTCTCTCGTGAGCGATCTCGGCGGCAAGGGCAGTGCCGGCATGCCGGGCGCCAAGAGTGTGTTGGATGTGATCAGTGGCTTTGACACAGACACAATGTCGTTCACCATCTAAAAAAAGACTACTCCTACTCCTACCTTTTTTACATTTTTTGCTTTCCTCCGTGTGTTTCTTCTTAACGATGTTTTGTTCAGTCATTCAGGCTTTGAAAATAAAAAATAGGATTAAAAAGTTTAAAAAAAGGTACGGCAAAAAAAAAACAAAAAAACATTCCATTTTGTTCCCGGACTGACTGGGCTTGGTTTGTTTTGGCTTTCGCTGTCAGTTCCGATTAGCCTGGCGGCGCTGGGTCGCAGCCTGCTGTGGTGATTAATGGGATTTAAGGGTGTTGGGTGCACGCACGCACCCAGGCGCCGCGGATATTTTGGTGGTGTTTTTTTCTCCTTCAAACAACAGGAGGCACTTCCCTTTACCCCCCCTTCATTCCTCGTGTTCAGTTTGGGGCTCTCTCGGAGGGTACGCCTTCCTCCTCCTTTGTGTGTGGGACAGGGTCTGCGGCGACCCCTCCACACACAAACAGCATTCAAATAAGCGCGCGAGTTGGTTGGGGTTTTTTGCGGGTGAGTTGGAGGAGGTTTTTTCCCTCTACACGTCGCGGTGTGACGGCGACCATGGCTCTGTTTCTGCTCAACCTCCCCCGCCCCCTCTGGCAGTGGCTGTGGCTGCTCAATTGATTTGTCCGTCTGATTTATTTGTTGTGTGTTTTTTTTCCTTTGTTTTTTGGGGGGATTTCCGCGGGTTCGATGGAAGAAGAATGGTCAACGTGGCCTATTTGTGTGCTTGTGTCTTCTCAGCGCATGGACAAGGGCGTGGTGTTGCCATGTGTGTGGAGACGCCCTATTGCCTTCTCCTTTTTATTTCCCTTACCCTCTCGCGCTGTCTTTCAGAGAGCCAAGCACGTTGTTTTTTTTTTTCTTACCCAGTTCACACACGTCGATATTTTAGGCTTCTGCTTAAATACCTTTTTTCACCCGTGCTGTCTTGTAGGAGGAAGACTCACCGCACATGATGGCGCAGCAAGGCACGTCCACCATGCGCGGCATCCCCGCCACGCAGCAGACGTCTGTATGTTTTTTTTTTTCGTCCTTACCTTCTGTTTTTTTTTGTTTGCTGTACGCCACTCACTGATGGGCACTGCGTACGGTAGGGCCGTGTAAAAGCCAACGAGGCCACCGCGTCCACGTCCAACCCCGGACGCAGCACGTCGCTGTCATTGGTGGGCGAGCGCTTCCGTGTGGGCAAGAAGATTGGCGAGGGCTCGTTTGGCATCATCTACGAAGGTACACAGGGCAAGGCAGAGTGGCGGCGGCGGCGGCACTAACCCTTGCTTGCGGTAGGTGTCAACACAGAGACCAACGAGCAAGTAGCTATCAAGTTTGTACGTGGTTGGTTTGTTGTTTTTGTTTTTTAATCCCTCCCAAATAGGAGCCACGCAAGTCGGACGCACCACAACTGCGCGACGAGTACAAGACCTACCAGATTCTTGCTGGGACACGTATGATCGCTCGCTGCCCTTGCCATTGAACGATTGTTTTAACCTGTCCGCTCGGTTTTAGCCGGTGTGCCCCAAGTATACTTTTACGGCATCGAAAGCTCGTATAATGTGCTCGTGCTGGACCTGCTGGGTCCCAGTCTAGAGGACCTCTTTGAGCTGTGCTCTCGGACCTTTTCCATCAAAACGGTGTGCATGCTCGCAAAGCAGATGGTACACCCAGGCCTATTTTGTGTGTCGTCACAAGACATTGACCCTTTCGTCGTCAAAACAGCTGCAACGAGTGCGACAATGCCACGAAAAGCACCTGATCTACCGCGACATCAAGCCCGATAACTTTTTGATGGGCCGCGGCCCCAACTCTGGCGTGGTCTACTTGATTGGTAAGTGGGTAAAAACAGAAGCAGATAAATGACTCGTTGTAAAACATAGACTACGGCATGGCCAAGTACTACCGGGACCCGCACTCGAAAATCCACATTCCGTACCGCGAGAAGAAGAGCTTGTCGGGCACGGCACGCTACATGAGTATCAACACGCACTTGGGCCGTGAGCAGAGCCGACGCGACGATCTCGAGGCCCTCGGGCACGTATTCATGTACTTTTTGCGCGGCGGCCTGCCCTGGCAGGGACTCAAGGCAGCCACCAACAAGCAAAAGTACGAGAAGATTGGCGAGAAGAAGCAGCAGGTCTCGATCAGCGAGCTGTGCCACGGCTTCCCTGGTACGCTTGTTTTTTTTCTTTGCTGTTTTGTTTCTGATTTTGACACTGCAGATGAGTTTGCCAAGTACCTCACGTACGCACGCCATCTCAAGTTTGAGGAGCAGCCAGACTACGACTACCTGATCAAGCTCTTCAACTCGGTCATGAAGAAGCAACACCTGGTGGACGATGGCGTGTACGACTGGATGACCCTCGACGGCAACAAGGGCTCCAGCTCACAGGATATGGACGGCGGCGCCTCTGCCCGAAGGCCTCAAGGGAGGGATGAAGTGCGTCCCAAGGAGAAGCAAAAGTAACTCGGGGAGCGGGGTGGAAAATCAACCGTGACTGATCAATTCGTTTTTTAGGGCAACGGCTCAGCAGCAACAGCAGCAACAGCCCGCGCCTCAGCAGGTCCACCACGACGACGATGACACTGCGCAGGGTGGTTGTTTCTGCTTTCGCCGGCGGAAGTAAAATTTTGCATTGAATTTCTCTTCTCCATCCATCCATCGTCAGTTTCCTCTTTTTTTTTAACGTTTGCTGCACCACCACCACCACTTCACTCACTCTTCATAATTCTACTACTCCTTTTCTCTCTCTCTCTCTCTCTCTCTCTCTCTCTCCACACTCTTTTTATCCAACCCAATAAAAAATTGAATAGATCTTTCCTCCTCACCAAGGCTACTCGTGAGGACTCTTATTTCAAAAAAAAAAAAAAAATTCCCCAAAAGCTCTTTCATCACTTTCTCTCTGTATAAATCTTATTCTTTTGTTCTAGGATCAAACAACAATAATAACAATGAAAAAAGCAATTCTTCTTTATCATTTGCACATTACGGAACCTAGGCTCTCGATATCGGCAGAGAGGAGTGACGAGGGCACGTTGAGATCCAGGACGACCTTTGGCAGGGCAGAGGGCGGTGAGGACGACAGGACGGCGTCGGCCTTGGCCTGAAGCTCCGAGAGGGACTTGACTAGTGCGGCGGCCTTGGAGAGGTTGGCGAGCTTGTCTCCGCCTCCCTTCTCGAGCTGGCGGAGGATCTCGTCGAACCCGGTGGTGGTGGCCGAGGCGATCTGGTCATGCAGGGCCTTGGCTTTGTCGCGGGCGGTAGTGTGCGACGCGATCTCGACCGCAACAACGTCTTGGGCCTCCTGGACGAGGGTCTGGCGGCGATTATTAAGGCTGCTGGCGGTCTGGTTCATGTCGTCGACCAGGCGGGTAAACTCGCTGGCGATCGACAGAGCCGTGTTCATCGAGCGAGCGTTGAGGCGCTGCATCTCGCCGTCAAAGGCGCTCCGCTGTGTCGCCAGGGAGAGGTCGCGCAGGTACAGCTCCTCGCGGTACGCCTGGAGGTTGTTTGCGACCTCGATCGCACCCTCGTCGAGCCCCAGGATGCGGTGGCCGGCATGGTCGGCCGATGCGGCGCAGAGGTCGCAAACGGCCATCAGGCACACATCGCAGACGCCCCCCAGCGTGGCAAACGTGTGTGTGGCGCAGTAACGGTAGCTCGTTTGCTGGAATGAAGCAGCAGGAGCAGCAGGAGCAGGGGCAGGCCGTGGTGCAGCTGCTGCAACAGGCCCGGGAACAACATACGTTGCCTCTAGGGGCACAACGGGGTGATCAAACGTGAAGCGGCTCTGTCGGTGGGCCCTCTCGCAGGCGTCACAGTAGGACTCTTCGCACTCGTTGCAGCGGTGCCTGGCAGCGGCATCTCCACACTCGGTGCATTTGACCAATCGTCTGCGTCAGGATAACAATTAAAACTTCAAAGAATAATTGTGGCGTACTGTTGCTGCATTTCTGGCTCTGGATGGTAAGCGGCCGGGGGCTGGGGCTGGTACAGGGGAATGAGCGGTGTTTGCAGCTTGGGTCGGACAGGTCGCCCCGCGAATGATGGCCGCTGCTGTTGCGGTTGCGGTGCGAGGATAGGTTTATGTTGCTGCTGAGCAAACAAGGGCGAGAACCCGTGGCCGATGGCGGGTGGCGGTGCAAGCATGAGGACACAGGTCGTATGGCCGTGTTTGTACGCGATTTCTCCGGCTGTCTCGCCCTTGTTGTTGCGCAGCACAAGGTTTGCACCTGCGTCCAGAAGCATCTTGAGCACGCCCACGTAGCCCCTTTCGGCCGCACAGTGGATGGTCGTGTTGCCCTCTAAAATTAACTCAGTATTACCACATGTTTATGTACGTACCGCTGTCAGAGGCATTCACCTCGGCCCCGTTCTCGAGCAGGATGCGAATGCTCGCGAGTCTTCGCTTCTCGACATCCGGCTTGCCCCCCTCAGCCTTTAGTGCTGTACAGAAAAAGAAAGGAGCATCTGTTAGTAAGTCCCCATCCGATCCAACTTACTCTTGTCCACGGTCGATGCCAGGGGCGACACGCCCTCCATGTCGCACAGGTTGACGAGCGCGCCGTGCTGGAGCAGGACCTTGATTGCGGCCACCTGCAGGGCTGAGCTGGCACGCAAGAGGGCCGTGTCGCCGTCCCGCGCGTCCCGTGCGTTCACGTTCACGCCCACCGCAAGCATGCTAGCGATCTTGCTCGTGTCGCCCTCCATCGACGCAGCACGCAGCTCCTCCTCCACCTCGTGCACTTTTCACCAGGCAGATCAATTGGCAGATTTGGCATCGTAATATACGGGAAAAGGCGCGATTCGCTCGGCTGGTGGTGGGTGTCCCCGTGCTCGGCCCTGCTCAACGCAAGAGACAATCGGGCCTGGTTAGTTGCTGAAAGCTCGGCAGTGTGCGTACAGGGCGCGCTGTGCTGGAGGTACTGGGACATTGCTCTGGGTGACACATACAATATACAATGTGCCTGGCATTTTAGTACACTTCACCACCCAGTGCGCGCCAAAAATCCTCCAAAAAAACACAAAGCACGAATGTCTGTGCTCGTGCGAACGCCTGCGAGCTCTCGCAAGAAGCCCGTGACGCTCAACGCCAAGTACCCGCAGCGCCTGCAGCTGTACGCGGCGGCACCGCAGCTGGAGCTGTCGATCGAGGAGTTTGAGACGTTTGCGCTGGACCGTTTGCAAGGTACCGATTGTCCAATCCCTGGCTTTGGCTGCTTGCCTCACACACACACACAAACACGCACAGTGCTCAAGACGATCGAGACGTGCAAGGTGCGCAACAAGAAGGACGACGATCTGCGCCGCGCCGTGGACGAGGCGCAGGACAAGTACCTTCCGCTGCACTTCAACTCGGCCGTGCAGCACAACCTGGACCAGGAGCGCCAAAAGGACCACATCTCGCACTTTATCCTCCGTCTGGCCTACTGTCGAACGTACCGGATTTTCTTTAAAATATAAAATTTATTTTTATTTTTATTTTTATTTTTTTGATAGGGAAGAGCTACGTCGATGGTTCCTGGCCCAGGAGTGCGCCCTGTTTAGGCTGCGATTGCTGGAGGACGACAGCGGCGTGATCGACTTTGTTGCGCAGAACAAGCTCAACTACTCGCCCATCCCCGACGGCGAGAAGAACCAGCTGCGCGACGTCCTCGCGGCGTCGTCAAACATCCCGCTCAAGTTGTTTGAGAAGGAGAGCTTTTTCAAGGTGCCGTTTGAGGAGGTGATAGAGCTCGTGGCCATGCGCCGCGTCTTTGTCATGGCTGGAAATGCCTACGTCCCATCGAGCGAGCTCATCACACTCATCACCAGCGTCTTCCGCACGCGTCTCTCGCAGGCGCTTGTGGTACGGCCCTAGCTTACTTGCATAGTTGACATACGGGTTCGAAATAGCAAGCGGCAAAGAGCCTGCCAACGATGGAGGAGGACGAGCGACTGGTGCCCATCCTAACAAACATTGGCAAACAAAACATCGGTAACCCGACTGAAAGAATTATCTACTTAATGTGTCCAAATAGTTTCCGATTACAAGGTGCGCACCTCCGCCGCCGGCGAAGTCACCGCCGACTCGCTTGATTCTGTAACGCACACATCCGTTTGACAATTAGTAACGGGTCTGTTACCTCTAGCTGGTGGAGCATTTCCCGCTGTGCATGCGCCATCTGCACGAGGAGCTGCACAACAACCACCACCTCAAATACAATGGCCGTGAGCAGTTCAACCTGTTCCTCAAGGGCCTGGGCATGACGATGCAGGAGGCGCTGATCTACTGGCGGCGTGCGTTTGCGCCCAAGGTCCCCGAGGACAAGTTCCTCAAGGAGTACGCCTACAACATTCGGTATAATTTTGGTCAGGAGGGCAAGCGCGTGGACCAGAACCCGTGGGGCTGCCACACGATCATCGTCTCCAAGCACCCGAGCCCGGGCGAGAACCACGGCTGCCCCTTCCGTGCCTTCTCGGCCGACAACCTGCGCGCCAAGATGCGCGCGTTCAACGTGCCCGACGCCAACATTTCCGAGATCCTCACGCTCGTCCAGAACCAGCACTACCAGATCGCCTGCACGCGCTACTACGAGATCACGCACAAGGCCGAGGTCCAGATCGACATCATCAACCATCCCAACAGCTACTTTGACCAGTCGATGGGCCGGGCCAAGGCCTCCCAGGCGACGACGACGACACAGTCGGGTTCTTCGTCCAGTAGCAGTGCGTCGTCCTGACCATTGTTCCCGTTGTAAAATACACTTTTAAATTACTGCACGCATGGCAAAGGCGCCCCTGTTGCGCACGTTGCGGGTGCTGCTGCTGGGCCAGTTCCTCGCGGTGCTGATCGCAGGCACGGGCCTGACGTCGGAGCTGCTCGCGTCGACGTACGGCGTCAACCTGCCGACGACGCAGAGCTTCTTCAACTATGTGCTCGTGCTGCTCGTGTACGTGCCCGTGATGCTGCTGCGGGAACGCGACCGGGGCTTCATGGCAGGCCCTGTGTTCCGCCGGCGCTGGTGGCTGTACCTGATCAACGCCGTGGTCGACGTCGAGGCCAACTACGTGGTCGTGCTGGCGTACCAGTACACGTCGATCACGTCCATCATGCTCATCGACTGCTTCTCGATCGTGGTCGTCATGGTCCTGTCCCGCCTTGTGTTCAAGGCGCGCTACCGCTGGCAGCAGATGGCCGGCGTGGGGCTGTCGCTGCTGGGCATCGTCGTGCTCGTCGTGGCCGACCTCGTCACAGGACGCGCAAACAGTCACGCGCCCAACCCGGCTCTGGGCGACATGCTGTGCCTGCTCGCGGCGACGCTGTACGGCGTCAGCAACGTCATCCAAGAGTTCCTGGTCAAGGAGAGCGGCGGCATCAGCTTCCTGGCGGTGCTCGGTATCATGGCCGTGCCCGTCAGTGCGCTCCAGAGCGGGCTGCTGGAGGGACATCTGTGGGTGTCGATGGAGTGGACTTCCGACATTGGTACGTAGGCGGCAGTCTGCCTATCACCTTAGTGCTAAGCCTTTGTGTTCCTCGCGGTGTAGTGCTGCTCATGCTCGGCTTTGCTCTGTGCCTGTTCCTGCTGTACTCGCTCGTGCCCACGTTCCTGGAGCTGGCCGGCGCCACGCCGCTCAACCTGTCCCTGCTCACGTCCGACTTTTACGGACTGCTCATCGGCATCTTCATCTTTGGCTTTGAGGTCAATTTCCTCTACGCCTTGGCCTTTGTCGTGGTCATCGGCGGAGTCGTCATCTTTGAGACCTTCCCGTACGCGCCCAACCCGAACGAGCATCAGCTCCTGCTGAACAGCGACGAGGAGGAGGGCGGCAACGCCAACGATGCGTTCAACGGCATGTTGTCGGCCGAGGACAACGAGGTACACAATAGCGACATCAAAAGTAGCGGTAGTAGCACTAGCTCTGGCGTCCAAATCGCCGATATCTGAGTATTTGTAAAAGAGAAAAAAGTAATGTTACATTGTGTCTTTTTATTATTATTGGGGTGGTGTCGACGGCATCGATTTGCTCCTTGACTGGATGGAAAGAAAATAATAATAATGTATCTTTTTCTTTTCCAATGTTGCGTACGGAAAAGTGGATCTTTCGAGGCGCAGGCGCAGCGACTTCGGGCGTGCGCATGCCGGGGGACGCCATCGTCTCCTTTTCCAAGAGCTCATCGATGACCAGCTTTAACCTTTGCCGCACTTGAAAAAAAAACTCAAAAAGCAAGAAAAAAGCAAATGGGACCCCGTACAGTCTTCCTTGCGCGCCATCTCAAACTTTTTGTTGAGCATCCTGAGCTCGTCGAGATTGATGCCACTGCCGGTGGGCGTTGAGCTGCCGAGCGTTACAAACACGGTGGCGAGGACAGCGTCCATCAGGCCCTTTCCAGGGTACTCGAGCGAGAGCGTCGTTGTCATGATTGCGTTCTTCATCGCGAGGAACGCAATGCGCCAAAAGCGCTTCGCAAACTCCTCGTCTTGCGACGACAGCGTCCGGTTGAGCGCTTGAAAGCTTTCGAGTTGCGAATGGTACTCGTTGAACCCCGTGTCAATGTCCAGATCAAAGCACAGCACCGCAATCAGCTCCGACTCGTACTTGACCATTGTTTTTTTAGTCTGCTCGTACTCCTGCAAAGACGGGAAGAAAAGAGACGGGTTGATTGAACAAATGAATTGAAATAAAAATAAAAATAAAAAAAGGGCGCGTACGTGCGAGTGCACAAACTGTGACATTAAACCCCGTGTGACCTGCCCTTGCTCGCCCCAGTACGAGCTCCCCCGCTCGTCCGGCCGTCGGAAGCCCACCCGCGGCTCGTTCTTGCAATAGTGCACAAAGATCACCACGTCCTCCACCGAGAAATTGAGCCCGGGCGAGTGGTGTCCCCGTGTGTCCCTCACATCGGCCACCTTGAGCGACAAGAAGAAGGCCGCGCTCGCAATATCCTAGCGCGCGATGTCAGGCAGCAAACAAAAAAGCCCATACCCGATAGTCATAGTCCACAAACGACTTGCGCTGGAAGAATCGCTGGTAGTAGAGAAACGCAGTCCACTGGGCCTTGCTTCCTTCGCTGTGCCAGGAAGGCGATTACTTTACATGCCATCGTTGCCTTTAACAGTACGTTGTCAGGCGATCCCTTAGCCGCTTGAACAGCTCATCGATAAACTCGCATCCGCTCTGCCGCAGCGCACCAATGTCCTTTTGCGTCAGGCTCACACTCGACGGACAGTTGACCACCTCCTGGGTTGTTTGGTTGTTCTTCAAGCACACACTCCATCGCAGCAGCACAATACCACATCCGTAAACATCCACTGCGACCGCGCCCCGCTCATCGTCGCCCCGCTCGACAGGAACGGCGTCTGCGGCGTCTGCGGCATCTGCGGCGTTGTCGGCGTCGAGCTCATCCGTCCGAGTTTACAAAGTGATTCGCCCAGACAGTCATGGCCGAACCCACCAAGTATGACAATGTCGCTGGTTCCCTTTACTGAACCCCTCCTTCCTCATTGCCCTGCCCTGCTCTGCTGCTGCAAAAAAAGATTTGACCGCGAAAAGCTGCTGGGACTGTTGTACGTCGTCGTCGTTGTTGTTTTTTTTTGCCTTGTCCATCCCCCTGCTCTAATGGACTGATGGTGGGGCCTCGATAGGTTGGGCAGCATACAGGTCGCGGACATGCCCAAGGACGTGGTCGAGAGCAGGCTGCGGGAGATCGAGGAGCTGGCGTTCCGTGAGTGGCAAAAGGACACGAGCCAGGTTTTTATCCAACGACGGAGAGCCCTATTGTTCTAACCTGTCTCGTGTTCCCTATAAAGCCGTACAACAAGCTGCTGGCATTGCGCGTGCTCGAGTGGAAGCAGAACAGTACGTTTGGATGAAGCAAGCACGTTCGTTGTCCATTCTTTAGCTTCCCTCCTTAGTGGAAAAGCAAAAGGCCGCGGCCCAGCAGCTCCAGCAGGTGCAGCAGCAGCAGCAGCAGCAATTGCAACAGCAGCAGGCCAGGCAGCTGCAGCTGCAACGTCAGATGCAGCAGAGTGCGGCTGCGGCACTGCAGGCGCAGGGGACCCTTATACCAAACTCAATCAGTGGACCGACCATTCAGCGGCCGACACAGACGCCCGTCGTTGCAAAGGTGGTTTCGGCGTCGGCGGCGGCTGCTGCGGCGGCGGCTGCGGCGGCTGCGGCGGCAGTCGTTGGATCAACAGCGGCAGCCCCTTCTGCCGGGGCTGCTGCAGCTAGTGCTGGCGGCGCCTCGCAGCCTGCTGCTCAGCCTCCGCCAAAAAACGCGCTCGGTTTCTCGCCCGTGTTTCCTCAGCTGCGTACGTCTTGTTTGTTGCTTCCTTTAGAAATAAAATAAATAAAACAAAATCACCCCCCGGATTCCGCCCGCAGAAGGCCTGCCAGCGAAAAACCTCACACCCGCTCAGATTGACGAATCAAAGAAAGCGCTGCAGCAGTACCAGGCGTTCGTGCAAGAGCACAGGGACAACATCAAAGGCATTAGGCAGCAACAGCTTGCAAATCAGCTGTCCAAGGAGGACAACGTGTTGTTTGCGAGGCTGTCCGACATGGTACGTTTTCCACCTTTTTTTTTTTTTTTTTCCTTTTTTGAATCTTTTTGTTTCCCTCGCAGATCCAGTGTTTCAATTACCTCATCAACAATGCGACCAATAATACCTTCTTCATCATGCCCGACATCATCCTAAACATGCAGGGGAAAATCCTCGAGTTTTACAAGTAGAGTACCAAAAAAGAAAAAAAAAAAGGGATTTTATTGACCCCGTTCCAGTAAACTCTCGTCGGTCGCTGCCAAGCAAGCCCAAGCGGTCCAGCCACCACCGCAGCGTCAACTGCAGCAGCAAACCTCGATGCCATCGCTCAACCAGTCCCCTGTGGAACGAACGCCGCCTCAATCCGCGCCTGCATCAGCGCAACCCGTCGGCCAGCAGCCCTCACGAGGACGACCTCACGCGCCCCGCCCTTCACCGATCTCGACTGAAACCTCTGGCTTGGGCACGGTCACCGCCCCCATGGTCATCGGGACGCCGCCTCCTGCGTCCGTCCCCGAGTCTGTAAGATGGGGGAGGGATTGTGTGCGCTCTGTTGAAACTAAAATCGTTGAAACAAGGCGGCCACACCCAAATCGTCGTCCATCCCTTCGTTCTCGACTACTCCCGTACCGCTCACACCAAACCAGCAGATACTGCAAGCGCAGAAACTGGGCGTGCAAGTCCAAGTGGACTATTACAAGGGCCCGATGGAGCAGCTCGCCTTCCTCGCCAGCGAGATCCAGGACACGGCCACCCTGGCCGACATCGTGGAAAAGACCTTTAGACCGATGATCGTCGCACTGCCCCATCTGTCGCAGCCACAGTTCAGGACAGGCTCGGTCCCCGACGAGAATCTCTCGCTTAAACGACCACGAGCGTCGCGGCCCGCGTGTGCCTGGTACGACCAGCTCGAAATCCTCCCGCCGTCGGACGAGCCAACGACGATCGTCGAGCCCACCTTCGAGCATGCCGGTGGCTCTTTCACGGATCTGATCCCGACCCTCCCGCCTGTCCCCGCCGCGCGGTCCGTGAAAACACGGCGCGTTTCGGGCATGCTCCATGCGGCCGACCTCATCGCCATCATCCCCAGGGACTTTGAGATCAACTACGAGGTCCTGGGCCCCAGCATCGCCACGGGCGCAACCCTCAGTTCGCAGGCGAGTGCGTCTGTGCTCTTCACGTTTGGTACGCCGTGTGGTGGCGTCGTTTTGTTGTTGCTGACCTTTCTTGCGTAGGGACGAAAATAGCACCGGTCAACGTGATCATTATGTTTCCCGAAAGGTTCCCCAGCGAAGAGCCAAAGTACTCGTTCCTCACGCCCAACCTCGAGTCGCCCTCGCCACTCGCACCTGCCCTCGTCGAGATCAAGCGACAGCTCGAGCTCTTGCCCAGACCGGTGTCGCTGGCAGACCACCTAAATACCTTTGTACGTTCGTTTCTACATTTAACAAAGCTCATTTTAATTTTTATTTTTTTTCATGCTGTTGCAGAAGTCGGTCCTGGACGGCTTTAGTGTGTGAGTGCAACGCAGCACAGCTATATAAAAATAAATAAATAAAAGGCAAATGCCATATCTGTACTGATGAATTCTTTCAATGTTTATTTCCTTGTCCTTCACACTGTTGTCTATTTGAATGGTGGAACGCTGAGGATGATCTCGCGGATGCGGGTGATCTTGATTGCGGTCAGGTTGTTCTTGCCCGTCTCGATAAACAGCTTTGCCTGGGCACACAGGCTCGAGTCCTCAAACTCAAACTTGGCGCTCCACTGCCGCCCCGACGACTTGAGCACACCGCCGCCCGTGTTGGACGTGACCGTGACGTCGAGGCACGTGTTTTTCCTCTTGTCGACCTCGACCAGGACCGCGGGCAGGGCCGAGACCTCGCGCACAATGCCAAAACCCGAGCGGCCGCCGTCGTTCTCCGCGAGGATCAGCCGGTAGTCGTCCACAATCAACAACCGTGGTAACCGGAAGCCGTCCTTGTCGACCACGGTGCACTTTGACGAGTTAAAGTGCACGACCTCGAGGAGATCGTTGGGCTGGATGGGCACGTTGGGCTGTGCCAGCGGCAGGAACGGTGCCTCAGCAAAGGTGAAGAGCTGGTTGCGGAACAGACGCAGGGCCAAAAAGTCTTGGATGCTTTTCCGTATCCTCTCCACGTCGTTTGTTGGCAGGCGCTTGTTGAGCTCGACGCCGGGGGCAGCGTACGTGATCGGCGGTAGTGCAACAGACGGGTCCATCACGAGTCTCGCGACCTCGGTATCTTGTGCAGATTAAACGTAAGATAAGGAGGAGGAGGAGGAGGAGGAGGAGGAAGAGAAGCGCTAAAATACCTTTGATGTTTTTGGCCACGTCCTCGAAAGCAAGGACAAACTGGTCAGAAAACACGTTGAGAGACGTCAGCAGGTTTGCCTTCATCAATTCCTCGGTTTCCTGTGCATCCCGATTGCAGCGTTAAGAAGGAGAAACAGACAACCACCAAAAATAATTACCCTGAAGAGCTGGACGTGAGGCGCGGTGAGACACATGCTCGTGCCCTTGGCAAAGACGAGCTCTAGAACAACGCCGATGGCTGCAGAGATCGACACTGACCTGCACGACCCAAACGACGGCAGCAGAGTCCGCAGCACGTTCCCCACGAGCTCAGTGTTGTAGTACGTGTCCACTTTGGGGTCCAGCTTGACAGACGGGTTTCTCCTGTGCTTGTTGGCCGACGACGATGGCTTGGACGGCGGCGACGACGACGGCGCCGAGCTGGTGAGGTCCGCGGGCGACGACGTGCTCGAGTCGGCGTTGTTGCCGGCGCCGTTGGTCTCGGGCGCGTGGCTCTGGTGGCTGTCCACCGCCTCTGGGACCGGCAGTGGTGCTTCTATTGGCAGGGCAGCAGCGGGAGTCGGCACGGGCGTTTGTGGGTTGTCGTCGTCGTCATTTGCCGTCGATGCATCCTGGGACACCAGCGCATCCTAGAGAGGGGGATAGATAGGTAAACAACAATGTTCCTTTGAAGTATTATCACCAAGAGGGCTCTTGACTTGATGTATCGCCGCGGGAAGATGTTGGCGTCCTTGAGGATATCCGGGTCAACCGAGGGGTTCTTGAGTATGAGCTGGAGCAGGCAGATGGCAGGGAGGGCGTGCTGGTCGTTGGTGGACGCGTCCAAGTGGTCAAACACGGCCTGGCGAAACATGTTTTTGACCGTCTTGTGCAGGGCAGAGATCTCGTGCGGGCTGCTGCCGTCGGGTATTTGCGGCGACGCGATGATCGGCTTGGGCACAAACACAAACAGCTCCGAGGTGACGCGCCCTGCGCGGCCGTCCGCGTCCACGGGTGGGCCAAGTGAGCGGGCGCTGGAGGAGACCGAGCTGGAGGGACTGGACGCGCGAGGCGATGGGGGCGAAAAGGACGAGTGCGAGGGCGCGTTGCGTGTATGCCCCCGGTGGACGTGCTGCTGCGAGGGCGAGAGCGAGACCTGACTCCCAGAGTTGGACGAGGGGATGGGCGGCAGCGATTTGTTGCCCGAGTACGAAAAGCCCCTCTCCGACAGGGGTACTAGCTTGGTGACGGTCGGTGGGGGTTGTGGCTCGGCAAACCTACTTATCCGCACTTCCGACAGCTCGTTCTGGAACTCGTCCATCAGCTCAAAATACGCGCTCGCGCTTTCGTTTATCAAGATCTGCCGTGAAAATACGATATTCAAAAAAAAAAAAGCCAAAAAAAAAAAAAATACCTCGCTGAGAACGTTGATGATCGGCTTGTGCGTAAAGATGAGCATGAGCTGTGCGAGCAGATAGAGCGCCACGCTCGGCAGTAACCTGGGCTCGCTGGCGGTTGCCTCAGACCCAGGCAGCAAGGAGAGGGAGTGTGCGGGGATGAGCGAGTGCACGTACAGCGGGATGACTAGCTTTTTCAGCACCTGAGCGGTCAGGACTTCGTTGATCGCAAAGACCTGTTTTTTGAAAGATGCGTTACAATTGGTTTTCTGCCCACTGTTTTTGTTCACCTTGAGCGAAAAGATGTCGTTGAGATAGTACAGGTTGTCGACGTGCTCGGCGACCAAGTCTGGGAGCTTGCCCATTTTCCCGCTCGATCCGACCTTGATGATCTGCTCGTTGAGGCTGGTGCTCTGGTCGCTGATGAACCAGACGAGGTTTGAAAAGTAGGGCACGGCTGTCCTGTCGAGAATGAACCGCAGCATTCTTTCATCGGGAACTGCGTTTTCCATACAATTTATAACTGCTTCCTTTCCAGGGGGGGAAGGGGAGGGGCGCAACACATACCTTTAAAGACATTGAGCGTGAGCGTGCGCACGGCCACCCGGATCATGCTCTCCGAGTGGTTGAAAAACTTGATGGCCTCGGTGTAGAGAGGGAAATCGTTCAGGTGCTCATTGAAGAAGAAGTGGATCGTGTTGCGGTTGAGCTTGAGCGAGAGCGTCTTGAGGAACGAGACGTAGTAGGCCATGATCTCCTCGTCGCTAAAGTCAAACTTGTGCGTAATGATCGTGTTGACATAGTTGTTTGACAAGAGAAAGTCTGCAAATGGTGGGCGTGTTAGCGGGCGGAAAGGCTCAGCTCTGCTTTGGGGGCTTACAGATGGATGTGTCTGTCTGGATGTTTTCAAAGAGGATGCTGAGCGTCTGCAGCAGCTGCACCATCACCGTCGAGCTCGTCTTCTGGTCCAGCACCTTGATAAAGTGCGTGTGGATGTTTTTCTCAAAGAAGAAGCTGCAGTAGCTCATTAGCCAACGCGACACACGACAAAGAAAAAAGGACGCCGTACTCGAAGAAGCGCTGCTCGTTCTGGTCGCCCCATATCAAGAGCTCCGCGATCGACCGCAGCGTCTCGATGACAACGACCTATTCCAACCAGACCAATTAATTGCGCTTGCGCGTTTAGGTCCCGTCCGTACCTGGTTGGTGTCGTCAATGACCGGGTACTTGAGCAGCGTCTGGTACAACTGCCTGTTTGCAACGTAAACGAACGAAACGCACACACACCAACAAAGAACACACGTACTTGAACGTCTCGAGCGAGTACTTTTTGCGCGGCTTGGACAGCGCGTCCGTGATCGACTTGAACATGACCGGACGGGGACTGGAACGGGGACGCAGCGTACGACACGGCGAATGCTGGGTGCTTTTTTTCACGGCTCTACTCCCCCCCCTTTCTGCCGAGTCGTGTTACGTGTGCGAAAGTGAGTGAGCACTTAAGGGGGATCGGCGCAGAAAGAGAGGAAAAAACACCAACAGAGCCAATGAACGGCGATAGACAACACAGGCACGCTCACGAGAGGCCAGCAAAAACAGCACAGCCAAGCGCCAAAGCGACCTAAAACGCGCCTCAGCCGACCTTTTACTATGTGGGCCACTCGTCACTAAAATGGCCCATTCTCAAAAATGCTACCACGTGGCCTGGCTTGGTTCGTCTCGTCGCTCTGCTCAAAGCCCTCTGCAGCAGCAGCAGCAGCAGCAGTGGCCCCTGTGAGGACGCTGAGCAGCGGTGTGCGCAGCAGCGTCATGGGCTCCATTCCGGCCCGCGCTGACGAGTCCAAGAGGAACAGCCAATTTGCAAACGACAGCGGTGAGGACCCCAAAGAGGCCGAGGAAAAGTAAGGCTTGCTGCTTGCCACCTGGCTGGGCCTAACGTGCTCTAACAATAACAACGAAAGGTACCGTCTTCTAATGAAGATCATCTTCCCGCCCGAACACCTCAAGCCGCCAAGGAAGATCTCGCCCGAGCTTGCCGAGAAGCGCATGGTGATCAAGATTGCCGCAAAGCGCTTCCGCCTGGCGCTGTATAAGGACAAGCTGCGCGCCGAGTCAAAGTTCTACACAAGCGGTATCGCCGCGCGCCAGCGGTTCAAGCTGTCGTTCCCGGAAGAGTCCAAGTGGGCCGAC
>Ga0302230_10000715_pt1 | contig 25099 bp, 45 predicted proteins | sample II_Palsa_N2_1_FD_193523 | JGI IMG/M metagenome (GOLD analysis project Ga0302230, IMG submission 193523) | Peat permafrost microbial communities from Stordalen Mire near Abisko, Sweden - II_Palsa_N2_1 | ecosystem: Environmental > Terrestrial > Soil > Palsa > Peat permafrost | place: Sweden... | reverse complement strand
CCGGGCAAGCAGTCTGTCAGACAGAGCACACACGCGCACGTTTTTCTGTTTCTCGCTTACACTTCCTCGAGGGGTCGCACCTTATTGGCGTAGATGGCCTTGAGACCGTCCACGACCGAGCGCACCACCTTGGTGTCGACCGGCGCCTTCTTGCTGCTGCTCCCAAACATTTGCGGTGCTCGTCACACTGGCAGGGGGAGTTTTTCGTGGAAATGAAACGGGAGCGCACTTTACGTAATCATGTCGAAGGCCAAGAAGTCCGCTCTGGCCAAAAACGAGCGGGTTCAGCAGCGCGTGTCTGCACGCATCCAGATCGAAAGGCACGCACAAGATGTGCAGTTGACGCTGCTGGAGGAGAACGTGTCGTACGATCAACTGGACGCAGTGGTACGCACGTGCGCAACAAAGGAACAGGGTGAATGAACACTCGTTTTTCGGTACTTAGTCGCGATGGATGCAACCGCCAAACTTTGACGAGGTCGTGGAGGAGCGTGCGGCGCTGAACATGTGCGGCCTGCCGACATGCACCAATTCGATCAACTTCCAGCACAATCAGTCGATCGTGTACTTTGACGAGACCACCGAGCGCAATTCGGTCTACCAGGTCATGCGGCCGTTCTTCTGCTCAAAGACGTGCCTGGTGTCGGCTCTCTACTTTCGTGGACAACTGTCGACCGAGCCCATCTACATGCGCAGCGAAAAGTAAACATGCGCACAAAGGAGGATGATTAAGAACAGGATGTGCAGGTACCCAATGGCGAAATGTCGCAGGCCCGACTCGGAGGTGGGGGAGACCGGCGAAGGCTCTGCAGCAGCAGCAGCAGCAGAATCGTCGTTCCATGCAGGACTGCGTCTGTTTGAGGTGTCTGTGGCGAGCGTCAAGGAACAATTGCCCCCAGTGCCGTTAGAGGCCCTCAATGCGCTCTCGATCAAGGAGACGGTCATCAGCAGCCCAACAAAGAAACGCGTCTCCTTCCACCCTGACGTCGACAAGCAGCAGCAGCAGCAGCAGCAGGAGCGACCCGCCGAGAAGCCCGTCTCGATCTTTCGCAAGCAGCTAGAGCAAGCCTCGTCAACGGCAGTGATTTCTGCACCGGCACCACCAACAACCGCGACGTTAAAGCGTCCTGCAGTTGCCCTTCGTCGGGCAGGGGCGGCTGCGGCGGTCACTCCATCTCTCCAAACAAATGAAAAGGTCGTCATTCGAGACGTCGTACAGCCTCCTCCGCCGCCGCAGCAGCAACAGCAAGAGATCGTCATCCTGGAGGTCGCGCCACCAAAGACAAATCCAAGGCCCAAGGCGCCAACGATGCCACCCGCAGTGCCACAACCCCCCAGCGTCGTGGAGCAAGCAGAGCTCGAGAGCGAGAACGACTCGGGCGAGGAAGACGAAGTGGGTGACGATGACGATTCCGGCGACGAGTTCACGGTCGACGCACGAACCGACGAGCCGCTGTCGTCGCAGGATAAACGGTCCATCTACTTGCAGCTGTCGTTGTTTGCACGGACGTGGGGTTTTTTCTCAAGGGCCGTGACGCCCGAGTCCATCAACGTTGTGCACGGTATCCCGAACGTCACGACATCAGTCCCCAGACTAGTCGGCGACGACGGCAGCGACTTTGTGATCCATAATCCAGAAAAGCATGACCGGCAGCGAGTGTTTATGGAGCTCGTTATGAAAGGGTAAGTGCTCGACTTTTTTTATTGTTGTTTAAAACTATTTTATTTCGCTAGCCTGGGGACCCTGCGTCAACCACTAGGGATGGATCACTCGGTGGATCATCTCTTTATGGAGCTTGTCGATACGTTTGAGCTCGCAAACGACGTCGGCAATCTACAGGCCTCGGAGGTCCAAGTCATCTGCATCATTGCGTTGCGGGTGTAAGTGCAACGTGGTCTGAGAAAACTGAATTATTTGTAATGCGCAACAGGCTCGTGCCCCAAAGTCCACTCTTGCAACGAATTCTTGCGGAAAAGGGACATGTCATCTCGCAGATACTCGACACGCTCAGGATTACACCCGATCATGTCCACCAGTACCTGCGTCTGTTTCAACTGACCCCAAGAAAATGAGGGAAAAAAATTATGTATATGCTGGAACAAAAACAAACTATTGAATCATCTAGTGATGGAGGTCGCTGGCAGCCTTTGGTGATGTCCACGCCCGGTGCCATTCTGTGCTCTTGCTGTCCGGGGGGACGAGGTGGCCGCCGGTCAGGTCGACAGCGACGGCGGCAACGCCGAGGATGGCCGCACAGCCAAAGCCGATCTTGGGGCTCTGCGCTCGCACACCAAACAGGGAGCCCGCAGCGGCACCGGCAAAGAGCGAGTTGATCCAGTCCCTCTCGTTGCGCACGGCCTCGAGGGCGCACTCGGTGCCCGTGTATATAGCACCGACGGCGGCTTTAAAACCGGGTGAGAAACAAAGAGCACGCAAAAAAAAAAAAAAGAGCAAAAAGAGGGCGTTTGGTTACCGAGCACGGCCATGTGGTTCTTGATCAGGCTAAAGGTCATGCGCAGCATTGGTCCAGACTGGTCCTTGACCTGTGGGTTTGTGATCCAAGCGGCCTTGATCGCGCCATAAACACCACCTTTTCCAAAAAGACGAGAACAAAAAAACAAAAACAACAGCAACGTGAGCACCCACCGCCACTCCTTCTTTTCCGCGTACCAACAGCCGCGCTGGTCAGGCCAGCGCCCACCGCCTTGGAAAGGCAGTCGCCCCCGACTACATTCTCGTCGTGCCCACCCATGTCCGGGACTTTTACTCGTCTAAAATGGCCGCGGCCGTGGCCACGTGGGGTCGTTTGAGGGCTCTTGGCGCGCGGCCTGCTCGTGCCGCGATGCTGTCGACGGCGAGCCTTCCATCGAGAGCGGCAGCAAAGGAAAAGGTGTGTCTGCAGACTAAAAAATAAAAATAAAAACGTTTTGCAGAAGAAAATGTATGTCGTGCCAATGTTCCCCTACCCTAGCGGCAAGCTGCACATGGGCCACGTCCGCGTGTACACGATCTCGGACGTGATCGCACGTGCTCACCGTATGCAAGGCTTGCAAGTGAGCCACCCGATGGGATGGGACGCGTTTGGGCTGCCGGCCGAGAACGCGGCGATCGACCGCGGCGTGCCACCCGAGCAATGGACGGTCGACAACATTGCCCAGATGAAGGCGCAGCTGCAGTCGATGGCCACGTCGTTTGACTGGAACAAGGAGGTGACGACGTGCTCGCCCGATTACTATAAATGGACTCAGTGGCTGTTCCTCCGCCTGCACAAGGCGGGCCTCGCGTACCAAAAGGAGGCTGTCGTCAACTGGGACCCTGTTGACCAAACCGTCCTCGCGAACGAGCAGGTTGATGAGCACGGAAGATCGTGGCGTTCGGGTGCACTCATCGAGGCCAAAAAGCTGCGACAGTGGTTTTTCAAGATCTCTGATTTTGCAGAGGTAAGAGTGGGGGAGCGTTGCGTATTTGTCTCACGGCTGCAATTAGCCGTTGCTCAAGGGCCTGACAGACCTCAAGTGGCCCGAGCACGTAAAACAGATGCAGTACAACTGGATCGGCAAGTCAGAGGGTGCCCTGGTCAAGTTTGAGCTCGTCGGAAAGCCGTCGTCGTCGTCGTCGTCGTCGTCGTCGTCGCTCGATGTTTTTACAACGCGCCCAGAGACCCTGTTTGGCGTGACCTTTGTTGCCGTGGCTGCAGATCACCCCATCCTCGAGAGCTGTCTGCCATCCAGCAAGTGGGAGGAGATTGCCGCGGCAGGGACACTGTGGCAATCACAGGCGCTTGTGCAGCAGCCAGAGGAGGCCGCACAGGCCCTCAAAAACGCCGAGGGCATTAACACTGGCCTCGTCGTCAAGCACCCGATCACGGGCGAGCACGTGCCCGTCTTTGCAGCCTCGTATGTCCTCTCTGATTTCGGCGCCGGTGCCGTGATGGGCGTACCTGCCCACGACGAGCGCGACTGGAGGTTTGCGCAAAAATACTCGCTGCCAATCAGGCACGTCGTCCATCCCGTGGTCAGTGATCCTGCAGCAGCGCCGTCGCCGACCACCGACCTGTTTACCAGTACCGACGGCGTCGTTGTCAACTCGGACGAGGGCTGGAACGGCCTGCCGGTCGCTGCAGCCCGCAGCCGCGCCCTCGGCGATCTTTCCAAACGCGGCATAGGTGCGGCTGTGGCGACGTATCGCCTTCGCGACTGGCTTGTCTCGCGTCAGCGCTACTGGGGTGCCCCGATCCCGATCGTCTACTGTGAATCAAAATGTCCCAGGGTGTGTCTGTTGCCTCCAATGAACGTGTTTCTCAATGTGTTTTGCTCATCAGGATGTCCCAATCCCTGTCCCCGAGGAGGACTTGCCCGTGCGCCTTCCTGACAAAGTTGTTCTCAGTGGACGAGGTGCATCGCCACTCACGACTGCTCACGACTGGCTCCACACGAAATGCCCTCAGTGCGGGGGCAAGGCGCGGCGCGAGACAGATACGATGGACACGTTTGTGGATTCGTCGTGGTATTTCTTGCGGTACTGCGACGCCCAAAACTCCAAACAGTACGTTATTTTTTTTTTTATTTTCTTCCTTGCCTCCTTTTTCTGAATCGGAAACGTGCGTTAGGATCTTTGACGCCGCCAAGGTCAACGACTGGATGCCGATGGACTTGTACGTGGGCGGTGTTGAGCACGCCATCCTCCACTTGCTGTACGCTCGTTTCATCACCCACTTTTTGCACGGAGAGGGCATGGTGCCTGCTGCCGAGCCCTTCTCGTCGCTGCTGACGCAGGGGATGGTGCACGGTCGCACCCTCAAATCCAGCGTCTCGGGCAAGTACCTTCAAGCGCACGAACTAAAGCCAGGCACGATCGACACTGCCGTGCCTGTCGAGCTGGCCACCGATCTCCCTGTCGCGATCTCGTACGAGAAGATGTCCAAGTCCAAGCACAATGGCGTGGATCCGCAGGCAGTTATCGACGAGTACGGTGCTGACACGATGCGACTGTTTATCCTGTTCAAAGCCCCCGTCGAACTCGTCCTCGACTGGGACGCCAACGCAATCCTCGGTCCTGCCCGGTGGCTGCGTCGCCTGCGCACGCTTGTGAGTGATCTCTTGGCAGCCCGGCCGTCGCCCAAGCCCCACCAGCTGACCGATGCCGACGCGCTTTTGCAACAACGTGTGAACCAGAGCATTGAAAAGGTAAAAGAAATAAATAAATAAATAATAATAATAATAAATGGTCGCATCCGACGCGATTTTCTTCAAAAAAAGATAACCAAGGACATCACCGTCACCTACTCGTTCAACACGAGTGTGTCCGAGCTGATGATTCTCAGCAACACCCTTGCCGACGCCCTAAAATCAACCGGCTACTCCCCCGTCGTCGACAATGGTGTGCAGGTCCTGCTCAAGCTGCTTGCGCCCCTTGCCCCCGGCATCTCGGACGGTGAGCATCCCCCGCACCCCCAAAAAAGAGAATAAATTAATATCATTATTCTAGAATTGTGGTCCAAGGTCGTATCAGGGCCATCGTCGTCCGTCCACGAGCAGGCCTGGCCTCAGCCAGACAACACCAAGGTCGAGTTGTCCGAGCGGACCATCGTCGTCATGGTGGATGGGAAGAAGCAATCGCTCGCTCGCGTGCCCTCCAAGATCGCCCTGGACGAGCATGACCTCAGATCCTTCATCCAGGCGTCTCCCGAGGGAATCGCGGCCGTCAACCGGCGTGCCGTCCAGTCGACCATCGTCGTCCCGGGCAAGCTTGTAAACTTTGTCACATCGCAGAAATAAGTTTTTTTTTTTTTTTGGGTCATGTCGACGTCGTCGTCCACCTGGTCGTCCACGTCTTTGAGCGCGTTGTTCCAAAGGGCAGCGGGCGAGGTGCTCGACCGGTAACGGACAGGAGGAGGGAGGGAGGGACGGAAGAGAAGACTAACCGAGCGGGCGGAGCAGGTTCTTCTGGCTGTTTGGCGTGTTCCTGCTCGCGTTTGCTGCGGTGCTGATTGGCTTTTGCGTCTGGGTCTACTACTACTTTACGCTGCCGTACCTGTTCCCGTCGCTGTCGGTGGGCCTCGTCCTCAACTTTGCCGTCAGTGTGTGGCTGCTGTCCAACCTCGTGTTCAACTACGTGACAGCCGTGACGACGTCGGCTGGTGAGCCGCCCAAAGCTCCTGTACGTAGCAGTGCAGGTCTGTTCGTTGCTTCTGATTTCGCACTCGTCAGGTCCCCAATGCAGCAGAGGCACCGTTCAAAGCACCATCCGGCACAACGATATGTCGCAAGTGTATGTGCTGCTGCTGCTCCTCCTCCTCCTCCTCATTTGTGAAGTGTGTCGTTTAACGGTTCCTTGCAGGCAGAGCGATACGACCACCACGTGCGCACCACTGCAGCATCTGCAAGCGGTAACGAGTGTCCCCTTCCCTGGCCTCTTTTTTTAAACCCTTGTTCTTTTTCCCTTTCCCCCCAGGTGTTACCATGGCTTTGACCATCACTGTCGTATGCATGCGCCCACCCTTTTGTGTACTAAATCGGCGCGCAATAGCCTGGATGCACAACTGTGTCGGCCACAACAATCGCCGATACTTTGTGTTGACGCTCGTGTACCTGTGGCTCGGCTGCGTGTACTACTCGCTCTTCACTCTCACACCCTTTTATCAAATCCATTTCCTGGGCCGTCTGGATGTACGTCTCGTGCTCACACTGTGCGATATTAAGGGGCATTATTGCACATAGCTTGGGAACGTCGCAGGCAACCCCTCGATCATCACGTTTGTGTTTGTGATGGCCGCGGCAATGATCCTGGCCGTGGGAGCGCTCATGTTTTGGCACATCTATCTCGTTTGCACGGCCCAGACAAGCATTGAGTTTTACCTGAACCACTACAGTGCCGAGGACATGCGGATGGAAGGACAAGTATTTGTGAACGAATACGACCTGGGGATCCGATGGAACTTGATTTATTTCTTCAACATTGGCGAGCGATAGTACGCCCTTTTTTTTTTTTTCCTTTACTGAATTGATAAATAAATAAAAATTTTTTTTTTGCTAGTCCTTGGTGGCTCATCCTTCTTCCCGTGCGAGTACCACCCATCGGCGATGGCTCCACGTTTATCACTGTGCGTGATCACATTGACTACACCAAGTCCATGCAGGGACTTGCCACCGCCAATGTAAACAAGATTGTTTAAAAGGCTTGTACACACACGATTTTCCCCCTCTTCTCCTTTTATTTTTTATTAACAAGCAAACTGTATAAAACGTCTTTTTCTTCAATTTGCAAACAAATATACACACAGACATGACTTTCTTATTTTTATGCCGCGACAGTGGGTGCTGCCGCTGGATTGGGAGCATCCTTGGCAGTCTTCTTGGCGGCGGCTTCGATAGCCTCGGCAGCACGGATGGCCCTTTGCCTGGCGAGGATCTTATTGTTTGGAGTCCTGTGGGTCATGACAAAGGCCCGCTCCATTTCCGCGACCATCTTTGGGTACGTGGGGCTGTTTTTGTCCAGGAAGCGGGTCCGCACAGGCAGCTTGAATGCGGCCAGGCGGAAGGCGTCCTGCGCAAGCTCCTTGGGGACGCCGTCCAGCTCAAAGATGACCTTGTGGGCCTTTACGCGCGCGATGTAGTGGTCAACCGCACCCTTACCTTTCCCCATGCGCACCTCTGTGGGCTTCTTGGTCACGGGGATGTCGGGGAAGACACGTGCCCAGAGACGACCCAGCCTCTTGATTTTGCGAGAGATGGCACGGCGCGCGGCCTCCAGTTGGCGAGACTTTAGGCGGACAGGCTCGAGGACCTGGATGCCATATGTGCCGTACACGACCGTGTAGCCTTTATGTCCTCTTTAGAAGCAAGTAACAGCAACAGCAACTCTTTACCATTGCTCGCGTAGCCGCGCACGCGGCCTTTAAAGTGCTTGCGGTGCTTGACGCGCTTGGGGATAAAGTTGGACGAGGCGTGTCGGACGGGCATGAGCAGAGCCGGAAAAAGAGCGGGGCGGCGCATCGTTGCCGCATTTCCGGAGGCACGAGCAGCGGCAGCAGGGAGCACCGACGGTGACGACGCCGACAGGGCAGTGCCCGCCAGCAGCGCGAGGCGTCTGTGCAGGCCGATTTAGTAGGTGCCCTTTTTTTTTTCCCTCCACCCAGTGCGAACCTTAGTGCCAGTGCCATATTTCTAACTACGGGTATTACACTTGCGATTGCTGGCCCCAGAATGTCGGTCACTCTGCTTCTCGGGATGCTGCTGTGCATCCTGCTGCCCGGCGGCCCACTGGGCGTGCACGGCGTGACAGAGATCGTGGCGACGGGCGAGTTAATACAGGACCGCGCGGCTTCGTTTGGCCCCTGGCTGGATGGCAGTGGCGTGACCGGCGGTTTGGTGCCACTGCTCGCCTTTGCCAACGAAGGGTACGCGGTTCTCCCTCTCTCACTTGAAAAAAAAAAAAACTGAGCGCGATGCACAACAGGGGCTGCGATATATCCGAGCTGCCAGAGTACATAAACGGCACATGGGTAGCACTCGTGCAGCAGTCGACCCTGTGCGATTTTGAGTCACAGGTATCTCTGGTGTTTATTTTTCGTGTTTATGCTTTTTTTTTTTTTTGTGTCTTTGCAGGTGCGCAATATGCAAACGATGGGCGCTATCGCGGTCATCGTGGGGTCCAATACTGCTGGCGCCCCCTTGGTGACGATGGAGCCAACGTCGCTGGACCCGTCCAACATAACCGTGTCTGCCGTGTTTGTGACTTTCGAAGACTACACCAAGCTGGTGCAAAGGTCCTCCGATGCCCTTGCCAGCTTTCCGGCCTTCAAGGTATCTACTCTCGTTTTCTTCTTGCTATTAAAGTTGTGTTCCTGCATAGGTCCGGATATACTTTTATCAGACGTCGTATTGGCCGCTCGTCAACATCATCATCGTCCGAGTGGTCGCGCCAGCCATCATCATGATATTCCTCTACTCGCTTGCCTTTCGCTTCCGCTCAAGACAAAGGATACGACGCGAATGTGCCAACGTAACTCTTCTAAAAGATGTACACACAACTGAGACGCCGCCACAGGAATCTCTCGTCAAGGACCTGCCCACGCGCACTTACGCAGCCAAAACGGGATTATTAGGGTCCATCCAGCAGGCCGATGAGGACTTGGAAAGGCAGGAAGAAGAGCCCGACACATGCTCCATCTGCCTAGAAGAGTACCTCGTTGGCGACGAGCTGCGTATTTTGCCCTGCAAGCACGAGTTCCACACGTCCTGCATCGATCAGTGGCTCACGACGCGGTAGTACTTTTTCGTTAATAGTAATAAAAAATTTACCTTTTTTGATGTCCTTTGAAAACACAGGAAACGGTTTTGTCCCTTGTGCAAGCAGGACGCCTGTCCCGTCGAGGAGAGCCCCCTTGTCTGATTTCTTTATATATATATATTTTTTTTTGTGTTGTTTTCATCAACACAAAGTGAAACAAAGGAACGCCTCGTCACGTTCCAAAGTTTCTTTTTTGTCTGTTGAGCTGACCAGCGACGCCAAACCAGGAAGGAGACAAGCGTGATGGTCATTCGCTCAACCGCGTCGTCGTCGTCGTCGCTAGTGGCACCGCTGCTCGTAGCGCTGTTTGGGCTAGCCGCAGGTGCAACGTCGAGCACGCTCACGACGGTTTTGGAAGGTGACCAGTTCACGCTTTGGAATGGCACCACTGCTGTGTTCAGCGACCTGACGGCAAACTCCACGGCTGCCTCTGACAACTCGACCTCGTGGGATCTCAACGGTGGACAGGTTTGTTTCGCTGGTGGTGGTGGGTGGGGGTTGCTGCAAATCTAACCCGCTGGCCCTTTGTTTGTTTCTCTTTAGGTCCAGTGGTTTGCGCCCCCGCAGCCGGCGTTGCTGACCGACCTCTCCGATACATTCCAAGCTCTCTTTGCCAACACGACCCAGTTTGTCAACCTGGCCAAGATCTCGCAGAGCGGCCTGTACATTGTACCGTTTCTCCTTTTTTTTTTTTTTTTTTGGCTGTTGTTTTGACCCATTCGTCCCCAAATGTAGGTGGCAGACACAACGCAGGCGCCCTTTGTCACCTACTTTGGAGGAACCGGTGAGGAGGAGTATACGTGCTCGCCCGTAGCGCTTTCTGGACCAGTGGCATTTTCGTGCAACTTTACCAACACATCGACCACCTTTGGTCCCATCGCGATCGCCTCTGTCGACACAGATGGCACGGCGGGGTTGTTTTCGATCGAGGCGACGATCGACTTGGCGTTCTCGAGTGCACTGGTCAACCAGATCTCGGCGCTGGTCGCATTTCGTCTGCAGTCGCTCAGCAGCTTGACCACGACTATGACGGACCAGATCCTTTCGAGCAACCAAGTATGCACTTTCAAAAATATGACAATCTAAGTAAAACGCAAACAAACAAACAAACAAAAAGGATCGTCGCACTGTCGGCTACCAAGTCGTCGGAGGCGGTGCATTCATTGCCATCCTCGCCATGGTCGGCCACATCGTCTTTGCAGCCACGTTTTTCAGTTGGGTTGCCCCGATCTTTTCAGGCTTCCTCTCTGCAAAGACGTCCCTGCGCAACAGCACATCGACTGATCTATGGATTTGGTTTGTCATCCTCACAATTTTGGTTCTCTGTGTGTCACTGGGTGGCGGTCTACCCGGATGGGCGTTTATGGTCATCCTCCTCGCTGCGGCCGAGCTAGCCATCCTCATCACGTACGTCGTCGTCCGAGTCAGGGCCAAGAACTCCTCCGACCCAACGTCGCCCGTTCCCGATTCGATTGAGATGACCGACGGCAGTCCCAAAGATCTGGGCGAGTACAAGTACGTTTCGTTCCTCTTGGACAAAGGAAATAAATAAAAAAAAATTTTTTTTTTCATTTCAGGAGCCGTGCGCTGTGGACTTATTACCCCTATGAGATGGGTTACGGGCAGTCGCTACTCCTTGTCATCAGTGCGATTCTTATTGTGGTCTGCATCGTCATCCTGATTATCATTGCCGCTGTGTGGAGTGTTTCCAACTATTATGTTATCGACCGGGAAACTTACGATCCTGTTGTATGCTTTCTTATGTTTTTTATCTATTCTCACACAAAGGGTACAGGTGGAATTGCAACAAGCGAGCGTGTCCAAGTCGACAATGACAATCTACACGCTCGCCGGTGCTGCGACTGTCACGAGGATGAACTTTTTCCTTGTCATCTTCACATCTTACTGTGGGTACTCGTACAATGTCACCCTGAGCGATAGCGACAAGCCATCGGCGCTTTACGCCGACTACATCGAGTACTTTAACATTGACATGAACCAGTTTGAGCCGTCAGACTACATGGACTACTACAGCGTCAACAATTGGTTCATTCGGCAGCTCAAGAATGGCAGCCGACCGATCGACTCTCCCACCAATAACGATATCGTAACATCGGCTGCAGACGCGCGTGTCTTTGTCTTCACCGATCTCCCTGATGTATTCAAAATTCAAACAATTGCAACTTATTTTTTATTTATTTATGTAGGATTTCAAGATGACTGTAAAGGAGGAGAATTTCGACATCCCGACCCTAGTCAACAATGCTTCCATCGCGGCCAATTACCAGAATGGCTCCATGATTATTTGGCGCTTGGTTTGTGATCCTCCCTTCCTATTTTTTTTTTTTGGTGCATTAATCATGTTGCTCATGAACAGGCTCCTCAAGACTACCATCGTTTCCACTCTCCCATATCGGGCACAGTAACCTACGTGAGCGATGTCATTCCGGGAACGATCTTTGCCGTGAATGGTGTGTTTGTGGTGCTATTCTTATTTTTTTTTATAAATACATTCTACTTTTTTTGTCAGCGGATGCTGTTCGTTCCGACAACGCCGTCTACTACAACAAGCGACAGGTCGTGGTGATCGACACTGGTTCTGTTGGTCAAATCACGCTTGTGATTGTGGGCGCAACATGCGTTGGTTCGATCGTGCTCAACCTCGAGACCGGTAATTAGGAAATCAACCAACGCAATAATAAGAAATATATTTCTTTGCATTTGCAGGTGATTCTGTCCAAAAAGGCGAAGAAATTGGCTTTTTCCAGTATGGTGGCTCGACGGTGATCGGGTTGTTTGAAAACGGCGCGGTGACGTTTGACGATGACTTATTGTACAGGTAATGAGCAAAAATAATTTTCTTTTCGTTTTTTTATTTTATTTTTTAATCATGACTTGGGACTAGTTCGGCCATGAGTGTGGAAACTTTTGTCAAAATGGGTACGAAGATCGCCAGCAAGGATTTATGAGCCTGAGAAAAAAAAAAGAATTCAAATATGTGTATTCTTGTGTTTGAATTTATTCTCAATCAACAGCAACAGTCCGCTAGGCAGGTTTCTTTGAAGTTGCCCTGTCGGTCTCTTTGGAAGTGGTACAATTTTGGAAAGGGTGTCCTTGACGCACAGAAAAACTCTGCAATGTTGCCAAGCAAGCCTCGATGAAATGCCAGCGCACCGTCGGGGACTTCCTTGAGGTAATAAACTCTATCTGTGCGTCGCTTATCAATGGATAGAAATATAAATATACGGTACTCCTCCTCATGTGCTCCCAGGACGTTTGATTGGTGACCACGAGAAACACGTGGTAAAAGAGCAAGGCGTAAACAAAGAGCGAAAACCCAAACGTGCACCATGCGACTGCAAGATGAATGTGAGACCAAAAAAAAAAGAGGGGGCAAACAATGAAATCATAAATCATACCTGCAAAGAGGCCCGCATTGTAAAAGACAAATGGGAGCCAAGATTCATAGGATCTAATTGACCAGAAAGACTGTGTGGGAAATGGGAGCCTGGTCACTTCGATCGCCACAACAACAACAACAACAACAAAAGAAAAACATACATCGTAGACGCCCCAAGCCACGACAATGCCTTCGAGCACGAGGTAGATGAAAAACGTGCGATGATTCCTATCGCCGACACAGTTGCCAATCCAGAAGCAGTGGTGATCAAACCGCGCGACACACCGACTGCATCGCCTGCAATGCCTTGACCTGAGGGGCCGGTTGATTTGACAGATGGGGCAGTAGTCTGACTGGTTTGCAACGTCTGGCTTCTCTGCGTCGTCGTCCTCCTCGTCTTCTTCGTCATCCTTCTTCCTGTTGAGCACGTCCGCGTGGCGCGTGTCCAAATAGCCTGGGTCGGCCATGCGCAGGCGAAAGTAGAGCATGTGCGCCATCCCAAACACGAGGAAAAACACGCCGAGCCGCATTCCATCCAGCACTGTCACGACGCGGAACGACACCGAGTTGTACAGCCACAGCACGATGAACGCCACCGTGATCACGGCCAGGCGCACCGCTGCGGCCACGTTCCCCTCGTACTCTGCGGATGGTGCTGTGTTTGTTCATCGCTTCCGTCAGTGTCTCGTTGTGCACCAAGCCATTTTACATACTCATCAGTTATAAACGGCCATGACATCAAGTGGACTGCCCGTGGTGTGTGTCATCCTGACCACGACCGACAAGACCGGCCACCGGCTCGCGTTTTGCTACCCGGAGAACCCTGTGCTGGGCATCCGCGCGGGCGCGTCGACGTCGTCGGCAGCATCGTCGGCAGCGGCAGGATCTGGCGGCAGTGGTGCGAGCGGCGGCGATGACAACGCACAGACAACACGAGCGGGGTCCTTGACGACAGAGACATCTGCACAACCTGTGCCGGTATCTTCTGTTTCCGGGATCAGCCCCCAACAACAGCAGCAGCAGCAACAGCAGCAGCAGCAGCAACAACAACAACAACAACAGCAGCAGCAACAACAGATGCCAGTGCAACAACAACAGCAGAGAATCGCAGCGGCCCTGCAGCGCAACCAGTCGCTCATCCTCGACGTGCAGAGGCCGTCGACCCTGAGCCCTCTCGGCTTTGACCCGCATTTCCTGGCCGACATGCTCAGTCCTCGTGCGCGCCTGTGCGATCGCATGTTTATGCTCGCGGTCGACGATCTCGTCTTTGTCGGCCATCCGACTCTCGTCACCGGTGGCGGGGCCGAGGCAAGCGCCGTGCCACACCCAGAGGGGGACGTGTGGGCCGAGACGTGCGATGTCGATTCCGTCGTGGACCCGTCCTTTCCACCGCCTCTGCAGAAAGCTGTGGCCCCCGCAACGTCGGTGGCCAAGAAAAAGGAATCCGTCGCAGCAGCACCGGCAAAGTCCACATCGTCCACGGCGTCCATCAATATGTTTCATGTCACGTTTGTCTTCCCGTCGCATGTCGACCGCAGCCTTGTGCGTCAGGTGTACGAGCTTGTTCTCCGCCCCCTCACCATCACCCTGAGGTACGAGCAGATGCACTCGCAGTACGTCAGTCGCCAGGTCGACCTGATCGTGTCTCTCCACGATCGGGCCCTGCACGCGCAACGGCAAGCAGTCGGATACAACCATCACCACCTGCACCATCAGCAGCACTCGTCCCATCCTTTCCATGGTACGTCGTCGTCGTCGTCCTGGTGAAAAAAAAAAAAAATGCAAACATGGGTAACGAATTCCAATTAGCTCCAATGAACGATGTCCTCTCGGAATCGGATTTGACTGCCCAGTTGCGCTGTCTGTACGAATGCGTGGCCAAGGGCTCTGTGGCCAACTTGCTAATCAACAACTACATCCCACTGCACCTGCATGTGCCTCAAATAATGGTGACAAAGTCGCGCTCTCCGCCGCAGCTCCGTGAGTACCTATCGCTCGTGCTGATTGAGGAGCCCGTGTCCCTGATCTCCAAGCTTCCTGCCGACTCGTCTCCCAAGTTGATCCAGTTTATCAATGCCGTGTCACCCCATCAAAAGTAACTATTGTGCACGGTTGCGTGGTTTATTTATTATTTATTTTTGTTTGCAGCTTTGTGGATGTGCGCCTGGACATGAACTGCTCTCTCGCGACGATCTATCGCATGGCGTCGCACTTGGTCCTGTGGGGCTGGGCGAGGATCATCTACCCCGTCGCGACACACAATGTCTACGCCGTACGGCGTGAAGCCAAGCTGTCCATGTAAATACTTGTTTGCTCCTGCGCATCTAAGAAAAAGTAAACAGATCTGCAAGCACCCACACCAATTTCAACCTGCAGTACGGTGCGCACACGACTCTTTCTGCCTTTTTGGCCCTGTTTTCAAACAACCGCAGTATCAGCGAGCTGCAACAATCGGTACTGAGCTATCTATTTTTATTTTCATTTTTTGGTGCCTGCTACACAGGTGCCGGCGGGCCCCGCGCGAACGTCGTTCATCGACATGCTTTTGTTCTGCTTGCGACACGATCTGTTGGAGGAGCTGCACATGTACCTGTATGTGCTGCCGCGTCCGGGCCACGGCGACTGGCTTGACCGGATCGCCAGCAGCAAGGGCGCGCACTTTGCTGCGCTGCTTCGACGCATCAGCGGGCACATGAACGGCGAGCACAACCTGGACGAGATCATCTGGCGCGAAAACATTTCGCGGGCCGATCTGCTCACCGTCCTGGACAAGCTGCGCAACGACATTGTGACCGTTCTCCATCCGGCTCGGGAGTAGGCTCGTGTACGGTCAGATTAGAGGTAGAAGAGGAAATTTTATTTTCGTGATGACAACGACGACGACGACCAACGCAGCCACCAACGAGCTCATCAATAGGCTGCTCCCGCCCGTTGTTGCCGTCGTGTCGTCGGCAGGCGCAGACAAGATTGCCGCCACCGCTGCTACAGCGACAAACGCGGCGTCTGGGTTTAGCGTGGCACAGTTGCTGCAGCCCTTTTCCCAGCTCAACAGTGGCAGTACGATGTTGCCCTTTGATGACCATCCCTTCCCACCAACCAACCAAACTACCCCATAACCATGCAGTCATCCTCAGGGACGTGGCCGGCGTCTCGCAGACCGTGCACAACTATCGCGTCCGCTTTGCCACGGCCAGCGAGCTCGACGGCCTGCCCAATCTTCAGCACACGCTGGCAGAGGTCGTGAGTGCGACCGCGCAGCAGCCCACGACAAACGTCGACGTCACAGACAAGCACGACGCTGCCCAGGCCGCCTTGTGTATGTTGTTTGTGCCCTTTTGCGTCTCTTACGTACTCTGTTTTGTTTCTAGTGGACACAAACATCATCTCACCTTGGTACACCGCGTACCGCGACGTGCTGCTGCGCCGCACAGGCATGGCCGACCACGAGTTCCTGGGCCACCCGGTCGCCGTTGTGGTGGTGGTGGCATCCACCGACCTCAACCCGGTCCAGACCGCCCTGCAGCTCTTCCCACCCAACGCCCTGCCAGCTCCCTTTGACAGGCCGTTTGTGGACAGCAACATCCCGCGCTTTTTTGTGCTTCTCCACGACGCGAGCTCGGGGCGCAGCGTCGACGAGTACGTTGCTCCTCTGAGTGACCTTGTTTTCTATTTATTTATTTCTTTTTTTTTTTTTGCTGTTTTTGGCAGGGTGGATCAGCTCGTGCGACAGATGAAGACGTCCTTTGGCATGCAGACGGCCCTGCTCCGTGTCAACAACCAGATCTCCTCATCCATCGGCCGTGTCAATGTCCAGCCTGTCTGGCGAGATCTTCAGATTGGGCCCAACAGTGGCCAGTTTGACCTCCCGCAGGGCGACATTGAAGTCTTGGCCAACTTTGTCCGCGACCTCCTCACCCAGTTTGTCCTGCCCTACATTAGCAAGACAATCCAGCAGCTCAACGAGAACGTGGCTGCGTCACGACGCGGTCTCACAGGCCGGTTCTTCTCGGCGAGCAAAAAATACTTTGGTTCCGCCTCGCCTGCACCTGTCACACCAAGCCCATCGAGCAATCTCTCCCGATCGACTTCCTCGGCGAGCCTCTCCAACAATTCCCTCGGCGGCGGGCCAGGGGGGAGTGGAATGTAAGCGATACTAGTCGAATCCTGTTGAATTTTCTGCAATTTTTATGCTCTTTGCAGGCTCTACCCAGTCAATTCGTCAGAAGCACAGCTTCGCAAGCTCGGCGATTACTCGATGTTTGTGCTCGACCTCAAGTTTGCTCAGCAGATCTACGACACGGTCAAGAAAGACTACCAGCACGACAAAGCGAGCAAGTATATCGCCGGAGTCCAGGTATACTGAAAAAATAAAAAAAATTCTACAAAAAAAAAATTACATACTAGGAAATGCTCGGGATTTGCTCAGCTGTGTTGGAGGGCGTACGTGAAGCCGATCCCTTGTTTGAGCAGGGTGTCCTCTACTACATGTCTCGTTGCCGTTTGCCAATACTTGCGACACGCTGTACGCTGTTTGCGTACGAGTTTTACAAGATTCGGGGCTACTGGAAGGAACTGCCGATGCTCTTGTTGCGAATGACTACAGAGGTTTAGTCAAATCTCTTTGTTGTATGTATTGAATTTTTCGCGACAGGACGACGACCTGCGATCAGCTCTCTTGCTCGAGCAGGCTGCCCTGTCGTACTTGCGCGGAAGCCCTCCGCTCATCCGAAAGTACGCCTTCCATATGATCCTCGCGGGGCACCGCTTCAACAAATGTGGCCAAGTAAGTTGTTTCTGCTGCACTCGATTAAAAAAAAAAAATTTTTTTTTTTTTGGTTCTTCAAAGGCAAACGTGGCTCCGTCCAATTCAACAAGCGCCGTGACAACAACCGCCACGCCTCCTCCAAAGGACATCTCTCAGCGGGAGCATTCGTTCCGATGCTACAGTACAGCGCTCGTCCTGTACAACTCCAAGCAATGGGGACTGGTCGAAGAGCACATCTACTTTAACCTTGCTCGTCAGTCCTACCACCTCAGTCGTGTCGCCCAGTCGCTCCTCTTTTTCATACGTCTCCTCAGTGCAACGTCGCAACAGTCGGCCGTGCACCATCGCTCCTACATCCGCGAGTTTGTGTTCATCTACCAGGTAAAAATAAAAAAGAAAGAAATTAAAGAACAAAAAAGTTCAGTTTTGTGTTTGTTCTTTGTTAGCACTATGTCAATTACCAGCAGCAGCTCCTGAGCGCCAGCAAGTTTACATCCGATGGTGACGAAGTGCAAACAAGTCAGAAAGTGACCGAGCTCCGCACGATTTCGTGGACCGACACGAGCGCAGAGGGCCCTCGCCAACTCTCGCGCAGGATCGTCGGTGCAGAGTCCTTCAAGATCAACTCGGACGGCACCGTGTGGCTAAACCTCTGCATTCCCAAGCTCAATCAGCACAGCGTGCGCCTGCTCCTGGACGCAGTCGCAACCACCTCGGGGCCTGGGATCACGTCCTACACGGGATCGTCGCCTGCACTCCTTGCCCCCAACGGTACCCTCATCTCTGTGTCTGGCCATGGCAGCGCGGCAAGTGGCGGTGACGAACAAATCTGGGCACGCATGTCGGAACAACTGGTGGTGGCCCCCACAGGCTATAGCAATGGCTCGAAGGACACCAGCAAAGGCGCACGTCCCCTGTGTGTGCTTGGGGGTACGACGGATTTAAGATATTTTTTTTTGCGTTTACACACTAATTCAAAAAAAAAAAAAAAAAAAAGAACCCCAGGTGGTCGTTGTGGAGCTTACAAACCCGCTACAAGTTTCCATGATTCTCCAGCAAGTCGAGCTGGATTACAAATATGCTGAACACGACATCACCGTGACCAAGGACCCGCTCAGCGACAAGGAGACTGTCTTGATCAAGTCTCGGACAGGCGACAGCCGCTTGGACTCACCACCAGTGCAGATCGACTCTCTCGAGCAGGTAGTTATTGGTGCTGGCGAAACTTTGCAGGTATGGAGTAAATCATCTTTTTTATTTATTTATTTATTTATTTATTTATTTATTTATTTATTAAAATCACGTTGTCAGATTGCATTCACGCTCGTGCCCAAGGTCGAGGGTACCATCAACATCCTGGGATTGTCGTACCTTGTGAGCGGTGTCATTCGTGGTCGCCAGGTCTTTGACGCTGATCCGTCGTTGTCGCTCATCATCACCAAGCCTATGCCCCGCCTCGCGGTCAAACTGGATCCTCAGCAGCCGCCTCAGCTGCTTTCCGGAGAGGTCTTTTGTGGAACCCTCCATCTGTCCAATGTTGGTCAATCTGCCCTCACACATGCACGTGTTGTCCTGTCCCATCCGTCTATGGTGTACATTGGCAAGCAGCAATCGACCGAGGAGGCAGAGGAGGACGCCGCAAGCTGGACCTTTGGCAGCAACAAGCTCTTTGATCCCGCCCTTGTGACACTCTCGGGCAAACCATCGATCGACGCGTCCATGGGCATTGACATTGGCGTCCTCGAGCCAGGCACGTCGATCTCCCTGCCTGTGTGGTTCCGTGGAGAGCGCGTCGGCCCAACGGTTGTGCAGTTTCTCTTTGTCTACAACGCCACCGTAATAAATACACTTTTAGTAGATAAATTTCTAAAATAAAAAAATAAAAATTTTATATTTACTTAGTTTGGTCCAAAGGCACTTGCACAGCGGATCCTTCGGTACTCGACCGTTGTCAATGTTGCCTCGTCGATCAAGGTGGCCCACTTTACACGACCGTCTGCGCGTTCGATTGACGAGACCGTTATTGGAATCGAAGCTGAAAATCTCTCTTCAACCTTTTCCGTGCGCATCGATAGAGTTTCATCCTCGAGCCCTGGCTGGCAAGTTCAGAGTGAAGACATGAGGTATTTTTTTTCCGGCATTTATTTATTCTTATTTATTCTTATTTATTCATTTGCAAATTACAGTGCGCAATCCATCCTGATCCCGCCACTGTCGTCGGCCTTTTTGTTTTATCGAGCGGTTCCTGCGCCGTTTGACTCCTCGCCAGCCCATGACAAGAAGAATCTCTGCCCCGAGATTGCGTCCTCACGAGCGCTGTGGCATGCCTTCCTCGGTACAGACATCGGGCTCGTCAAACCGCTACCCAACATCGCCCTGTACCATTCTGACCTGGCCTTGGTGAGCACTCTTTTTTTTTTTTTTTTTTTTTTCCCCTTACTGGCTGGTTAATCTCGACGCTTGCACAGAAAAAGGACAATGCTGCGCAGTCCTCGCCGACAAGCATTCCGTACCTGCAGTTGCTCAAGCGGTCACGGGCACGCTGGCGCACACGTCGCTTGGTGGTAGCATTCCCCGATGTGATGAAGACGGTTCTGCCCTGGAACGTGCTCGTGAACGCGGAGGGCAAGAAGCTCACTGCCGAGCCTGGGTTTTCGTCAGACGTCGAGTCTGGTGTGCCCTTCAGCTCGTTCTTGCCGCTGTTTTCGACCGATGAGATTGACCTGACGCTGCTCTGGTCGACCGAGGCTGCCGGTTCAAGTAATGCGTTGTGGAACGGCCGTCGTGGGCACCACTACATCCTGGGACTGCCCTGCTCGCAGCTGGAGCCATTGGTCCTTCCGCTCATGGCGGGTGTCGGCCGTTCGTTTGGCGGTGACATCCACGGCGACCCGGTCGAGACCCAGCAGCCCAACTGGCAAGGCGTCGGCTATTCTGTCAAGCTGCTCACTCGGTTCCTCAAGGACAAGCGCAGCGCTGCCCTCCACAGCGCCATGGCCAAGTCGCTCTCGCAGGTGGCTCCGGCGGGCGCCTTGCCCGTGCCAGCGTCGTCCGAGGGACCGTCAGTCGGCACTGCTCGCGAGCAAACCTCGGAGGAAATCCCGCTCAAATATGCTGTCGTCTGCCCCGACGTCGTCAAGCACGACTTTGCCGTCCACAGCCTCTGCAAAGTGGATGTGCAGATTGTCCTTCACAACTTGTCGCTGTCCATGCCCATCCTCTGCACGATCCAGCTTGCATCGCCCGGCAGCGTCTCTGCGGCAGCGGCGGGAAGCCAACAGCAACAGCAGCAGCCAACAGCTCTAAAGACCGTCAACCCATACCCGAGCAGTTGGTTGGGTCCTGCCCAGCTGACCTATGTCCTCTTGCCGCGCTCGAAAAAGACGATCAATGTGCAGCTCTCGATTGCAGCACCGATCAGAGTCGACCTGGCCAGCGGTTGCACGATCCTAGCCTCGACTCTGTCGGGCGCGCCGTCGCTGTGGCTGGGCTCGGCAAACGCAAACAACACTGAACTCCTAGAGCAGCGCCTTCACTCGGTCCCATCCAAAATCGTCAATCCGATTGCCCGCCAAACATTGCTTCAGGTTGTACCTGCATAATTTTCCAAAGTTGGTGCATCAGAAAAGAATCCTAAAGGTGTGACAAGCCTGAGAAAAGAGAATGGAGGAGAAAGTTTAAAAAAACACGCCTAATCTGATGAAGCCGCGGCAGGCGCAGACGCGGCATCGCCCGATCCTGGCTTGGGCGATGGGTTGCGTTGGGCAGCCGGAGTGGTGCCTTTCTTGAGCAGCGACTGGAAAAAGTTTTGATACTGTTCGGTCTCTGCCTTTGGTGCGGCGGCAGCCTGTGTACATTTTTTTATTAAAAAAAAAAAGGGGGGTTGGGAGGGAAAAATAGTACATCAGTGGCGCCTGCAGGACGACCGCCCTCCGGCTTTGTCGAGCGAGGACGAGGACTCTTGCCGGCAGCGAGCGAGCCAGCCGACGTCCCAAGAGCGCCAGCGGCACCAGCGAGCGTTTTACCCTGAAGGAAATTAAAATTAAAAGAAAATGACCTTTATTTTCTTTCAAAATACCTGATCTTGAGCAGACGAAGCGACGATAGAGGCCAAGGTGGACTCGTCCATATTCTTAAGGCGCACCAGGAACTCATCCTCTGACTCGGCGAGCAGGGCCGCCTTCTTGGTTACTTGGGTCGACTCTGGGGGGGAGATGACTTCTGCGAAGGGCATGTCGACAGGAATGGCCTTGGCCGACGAGCCGCCCGCCTTTTTGGAGCCGCTGTCGACTGTCACGAGGTCGATTTTGGCCAGGGTATCCCATCCGGCGGGGATGAACAGAGCGTCGCGCGAAGCTATTCTGTGGCTGCCCGCGCGATCGATCGACGTGCCAAAGAGACGATGAACGAGGTACTTGAGGGTGGTGTCCACGTTTTTGTTTTGGGCGGTCGAGAGAAACGCGAGTGCAGCGCCATCTAATTGTAGTTTTTTTTGAGTACGATTTTTTTTTTCTCCCTTGCCCAGCCGTACATTTAAGCGCAATGCGGCGGAGGACCTGCTGAATATAATCCAGGTGGGGCTCGCCAATGTTGTTTGTCTTGTGGAGACTGTCGACGACGTCTGACTTGGCGACGACGATGGCCAGCGGGAGGGCCAGGTTGTGTTCGAGGACGGTAGCGCTGTTTGCCTCGGCGACCGACGTCGCGTCCGTTGAGCCGATACCGCTGAGTTTGTTCTGGTAGGCGACAATGTACTGCGCGACAGCCTCTTGTGCGGCCTGCACGGCGTCCTTGCTGAGGACCTGCGAGGCCGTGAGCGCCGTCAGCGTGTGCTGCAGCAGGTCGATCCACTGCAGCAGCGACGACTCGAGCGCCCACGGCTTGGACCAGTCCAGCACGATCACCACCGCGGTCTGTGCCAGAGCACCCGGGGCAGCAAGGGCCCAGCGAAGCAGGTCGCCAAAGGCCGCGTCACCCTCAAGCTGCCAGATCCCGATCCGACCCAGGCTCTCTGTTTCGTTTCGTTCGTTGTTGAAAACTAGGCACAAAAGTCACAGGGCTTGGTTGGTACCTCCGTCGTCCTCGTCCTTGACCTCTGTGTACGTGTACGACAGCGCGACGTCGTCAACAGTGGGAGCAGCCGTGTCGGCGGCATTCTTCCAGCGCTTGATCAACGTCGACTTCCCAGCACCGCGGTCACCTGTCCATTGTTTCGGTTATGATCAGAAAGGCACAGCGCGCGAGCGTGCTTGCTACCGAGGACGAGCAGCTGGCGCGCCTGCTGAGCGCGCGACGACGCCACCTCGGACAGGACCTGGCTCCACAGTGTGTCAAAGGTCATTCTCGATTTTCTGTGCCGAAAATAACCTGAACAACTATCAACCCCATCTAATTAGAAAGCTTGGGGATCGGACGAATCGTCGAGGTCGAAATAGGGACGGGAGGATGAGGAGGATGTGATCGAAAGGATGACATGTTGAGGGGACACGATGCGGCAAAGTGGCCAATCTCGCCACACTGCCACAATGTTATTCATTCCAAGTGAGAAAGAAAGAACCAAACAACGGGAACAAACAGTGGGATACCTTGAAGCATGCGCCAGGAGCGACGCTACGGCCAAGGAAACGAGATTGTGGCTCGGGCTATGAAAAAAAAAAAAACATATCTTTAAATAAATCCGCGTTTCTTCCCAACGCTTGCGTACTTGGAACGGCTGCTTGGTATTGTCCATTTGAAGCTCAAAGGATACGCTGCGATATCAATGGACAGTAAATAGAGAAAATAATAGGTGGATAGGTAGACGTACTGCTCAAACTTGCACTGGGGGCCTTCGGGACAAAAGCCAAAGAGGTAAAGTTTACAGGCGATCTTTTTGACATGCTTGTATGGGCAGCTTGGACCTGATGTGTGGATGTGCAACAAGAGTTAGCTTTCGGGGAGGCAGCATTAGTCGTACCTAGCTTGCAGAATCCCCTGATGTACCACGGGCACTCGCGAATGCGGGACCGCGGATCGACATGACGAAATTTGCAATCGATATTATTACATTGCCCTGATACCAACATATTTACGGCCCGCGCACAACGACAACAAAAAGCAACCCAACCGTACCGTACAGGGCGAACGAGTTGCATTCTGGTATCTTGTCCGCTTTGTATGCGTGCAGGAAATCGCATGCGTCGTCCTTGCGGCATAACCCACGCAGCCAGTGCCGGCAAACAGTCTTCTCCCTCGGCAAGGTCGGATGCCGATTAGGACAGGCAGATCCTCGTTGGCACGTTCCCTTGAGGTAGTACTTGCACACGTTTTCTGCCAAACACTGGTGAACAATCATCGTAAACAGCAGCAACCAATACCCATGTTTTCAAGACTAGGGATGCCCACGTCCTGGTCCCACTTTGGGGCCATGAACTCTTCAAAGTCAAAGGTTACAGTGGCGCCCACACTATCGTCCATGCGGTTTCAAAGTTGGACTGCAGAGCAGAGGCGGCGAAAATTACGCCATTTTAGCACTGTGATACATCCACAATGTCAGCAACGTCCTTCAACCAGGTCGTCGCCAAGCTCGCGGAGACGTACGTTCAGCGCAAGGGTGGGGGTGGGCAGAGGCAGAGGGAGCGGAGGGGGGGCTGCTGTTGTTAAGCTGCGGAGACGAGGGACATTTTATGCAGTCAGGAGTGACGGTGAGCGCGGTTGCCGCTTGGATCGGCAGCGGGACTGTCGAAGGAAGAGGACCTACAACACGCGCCTGAGGAGGCGGCGATTCTGATAAAGACTCACGCTGTTCCCCCCACACCCTCCTCGACCAAACAGGTACTCTGCGACGACGTCCACTCTGCTCAAAGTCATTGACTCGTTCCTGCTGTGCATCCTGCTCACCGGCATCATCGAGTTTGTTTACTGCGTGCTTGTTGGCACGTTCCCGTTCAACGCGTTCCTCAGTGGCTTTATCTCAACTGTTGGCACGTTTGCGCTCACCGGTATAACTCTCCAAGAACCGTGCGCAGAACGGTGAATCTAAAAAACGAATCAACTGTAGCCGCCCTCCGCTTCCAGATCAGCAACAGCTCAGAGTTCAAGAACATCTCGACAGAGCGCGCATTCGCCGATTGGCTCTTCTGCAATGTGATCCTACACTCGTTCGTTATCAGCTTTATGGGCTAGACCCCTTCTCCACGCTTGTGTACATTAAAAACAGCCTGAACGAGATCAAAAAAGCCGGAGTCGCAAAATTTTTCTCTGTGGAACTGCTTGACATCGGACAGTTTGATCCTACGACAGCCACGTTGAATCACTATTTACCGTGATAACCACCACCCTTTGTTCCTAGCTCGAAAAAACCGGCAGAAACATCCATGGGACGAAAGTCCTAGCTCGGTGATCAGTGGGCAACTCCAAGACGCCGAAGAAAACTCGAAACAACACGCGCGCGCGCGCGCGCCTTGCACTTGCACTTGCACTTGCACTTGCACTTGCACTTGCACTTGCACTTGAAAATTGAAAATTTTAAAAATCACAGGTTAGTTTTACCCTACTGATGAAGTGTTGTTGCAATAGTAATACAACTTAGTACGAGAGGAACCGTTGTTTCAGATACTTGGTCTTTGCCCTTGGCTGATCAGCCAGTGGGGCGACGCTACCA
>Ga0302230_10000706_pt1 | contig 25442 bp, 44 predicted proteins | sample II_Palsa_N2_1_FD_193523 | JGI IMG/M metagenome (GOLD analysis project Ga0302230, IMG submission 193523) | Peat permafrost microbial communities from Stordalen Mire near Abisko, Sweden - II_Palsa_N2_1 | ecosystem: Environmental > Terrestrial > Soil > Palsa > Peat permafrost | place: Sweden... | reverse complement strand
CAAAAGTTTAAAAAATTTATCTCCTAAAAATTATATAGCAATTGGCGTTTTGCTGGCATCCGAGGGCCCAGCTGCCTCACAGTTTGCGGCACCTCCCACCTCGGACGAAAAAGAAACTGCTGCTGCTTCCGCTGCAGCCGCCGCTGCAACGGGCGTCAGTGGTATCGGGGCAGACTTGCTGTCTGCGTCCTGTTTATCATGGCCCTCAAATTTATCGACCAGGTCCTTGAACGACCTGAGCGCCAAGCCCTCTTGCAGGCTCTCGCGCTTTCGTCGGTAAGCCGGCTGCTGCATATCTGTACAACATGTTTGGTACGCATTTTCAGCTGTTTTCGCGCGTACCCTTTTCTTCCACAATGGTGGCGAGGCTCATCGCATTCATCCACTTTGCAAACTCGACCTTGTCGTCGGCCGCAAACATCTTGGTCGCCATGCCCGCGTGGCTTGCTCGGAACGCCCAGTGCTTGTTCTTGTCATAGAGTGGGGAGATCGCGTACGAAGGCAGCACCAGCTTATCACAGGGCTCCTTGTCCTAACCCACAGCAATGTCGTCAATCGGGGAAAAAATGGCCAAGCTAACGCATACGGATGCTTTCTTGTAAATGTACAGGACGGAATTCTTGAGCACAAGGAACCTCCTCGACCAGCTCTTGAGATTTGAATTACTGTCCACCCAAAGAGTTCCGGTTCTAAGGTGGATTGGAATATTAGCAATAAATCGAAGGACATTCAGTTCCCAACAATACATGCTAGCGCCCTTGATGTCTGCAGCAGGGATCTCCACCTGCTCAGGCGGTCCCGAGAGGGACGGCCTCCGTGCGTCCTTTTTGCCACCGCTTCCAAAGATTTTGATGCCAGCCGACTTGCCGGTGCTCCGTTTCGTGCTCGGAGGCTTCTCCGTTGGCGACTTTGTTTCTGCGGTAGGCTGCAGCGGAGAGTCTTCTGACGTACTTGTGCCAGTGGAGGTAGAACTAGCGGCAGCGGCATCTGCTGTGCCACCGTCTCCTCCTCCGTACAAAGCCGTTTCTTTGCAATAGGGTAAACAAACTGTTTTTGCCCCCATTGTACCTTTGTCGGCGAGCACAAACTTCTCCGCATCCGACAAGTTCTCCAGCACATCGGCAGAGAACCTCAACTTTTTCTTGGGATAGGCCACGTTTGGTTTTCTCAGGATTGGCTTGATTATTCCAGTGAACACCTATTTGCGGGCGAGGTTAGACTTGACGAGCATGTGAAAGATCAAGGGCATACGGGGATTGGCGCTGGCTTCTCGGCTGTCTCGTCGTCCTCGTCCTCGTCGTCTTCTTCGTCGTCCTCGTTGTCCGCATGCCCCGATGTCAGGTTGATGAGGATGTCCTGAAAGTGCTTCATCCGAGCCTCGATCTCCACCAACCGCAGCTCGCAGTCGCTCAGTTTGGTCTCCAGCACAACGCGATTGGGCTTGGACAGCGTCGGGTTGGCCAGAACTGTGTTGAACGAGTTAGTCTCCGCTTGGTCTATTAATAGACACGTCACGAACGCACCTTCCTCAAAGCCCTGACGCAGCTTCTCCTCGACCTCCTGGAGGCGTGCCATGTTTCGGAGCTCTGCGCTGATCTACACGCGCCGACCGGGCGTGGTTAGGGGCAGACTAGGCAAAAAAAAAAAAAAAGAACACCAGACGCACCTTTTCAATCTCAATGAGCTCACGGGGCACCTCCTTTAGAAACGTGCTCGGCACAAAGCCCTCGGCCCCCGTCGCCACCTGCCGAACGTAGATCCAGTCCTCGTCGTCGTCCTCGCCCAGAGGGTCGGTCGCGTTCACGTACAAGTAGTCACCCATGGACAAGCTGCACCATGTCGTCGTGTTTATGTTTTACTGTCAAGACTACGGACCCAGAGCCCGTTGGCGTACCTCAGCTGTGAGTTCTCGGTGCCCGCAAAGTCGTACTGCGCCTGAGCGAGCAGTGTGCCCGACGGGCCTGGTTGCGTGGGGACCGGCATCCGTCTGATAGATAGGTTTTTCCAAACGCAGGCGTTTCAAGTGCGAAACACGATCGAAAATAAAAATACGACGGAGGAATTTTTTTTTTTTTTTTTGCTTGTTGCTTTCACTGCTGGCTGGACGGCTCGAATCGAGAGGGCGCATTGACTGAATGCGATCGCTGTTGACGCCTACGAAAAGAAAACACCAAAATTTTAAAAAAAAAATTTTTTTTTTAAAAAATGCAAGTAGTTTGGACTCGTACGTGATCAAGTTGTTCACGATCTGGGGTGGGGACGACGGCACTTCTTCCTCGGGATGAGCAAGCGCAATCTGGGGTGGCGAGAGAGGGATCTCCTCGGAATCGCGATCGTAGATATCGGGGGTTGCGAAGGAGGAAGCCACGGGCGACGAGACTGGCAGAGGTGACGAGGCGAGGCCGTCCAGCGTGGGCGAGTCGTTCACACCTGGTGTGCTCTTGATGGAGTCGATCACAATCGAGGATGGAATGGCGCCAAATGACCGCATGCTCGTGCCATCAAACGATTGCTGTGAAACAGGCGAGGGTTTCGCACGGAAGAGCTCTCCAACGCGTTTCTGCAAAGGACAACTTAAAAAAAAAAAAAAACGATTTGTGAAAGTCTCAAGGTACTGAAAAGGTTGACCGGTCCAGCACATACACCTTGCTCAAAGTTGTCGAAACGAGGTGCAGATCGATCAGTTTGTCTGCACAAAGCGAAGCAAATAAACACAAAATCAAGCCTCCGCAATAATACCATGATAGAGGGTTGGGTTAAGAGCGGACACCTCACGAATGAGGGGCTTGAGGGTCGAAATAAACAGACTCTTGTCCTCCTCTGTTGTAAACGACAGAGTTATCAGCCGCCCCTCCGTGTTGATCAGTTCCACCAAGTTGTTGTGACCAGGTGTGTCCTTTGGGTCTGAAATTTTAATGCGGATGAAATGGATCAGATGACGAAGTTCGTTCTTCTTTTTCTGCTTTGAGGGCCTGATGATCTGTTCGCCATAGTTTAGACCAACCCGAAAAAAAAAATACCCATCAATGATACCAAAAGCAGATCACTGAAGACGATCACACGGCGCTCAGGTTTGATCAAGTTGGGGGATGCTTGGAAGTACTGCTGATCTGGTATCTCCTTGGCCTCAAACTCGCGGATATAGCGACGATAGGGCTCACAGAACTTGGCCTGCAGCCCAGGCACTCCGTATGCACCTTCAATCCCGTCAAGGACGCGAACACACATTTCGTCGTCCTTGATTTTTATCTCGTTGTTGACGATCGAGATGTACAGGGTGCGCAAAAAGTCTTCCGGAAAGTCCTGCGAGTTGTTGATGCCTGTATGTATTTGCTTTCAATTGAAATACCTCTTACCAGCTTTAAGAAACTTGCCCCGGTTGTTCTTGATGAACTCGGGCAAGGACATGTGCTTCTTCACGTTGGGGTTGTGAGCATCCGTGTTGAGCATGATCGTCGAGTAAGCCAGGACGTAGCACGCGTCTGTGTTGGCAATGATGCCTCCCGGGTTTTGCTCCATAAAGTTGTGGGCAAAGGTCTCGACAAAGCGGTCAATCTTTTGGGCCTCGCCGGGCGAGCGAAAGTTGCAGTCAGACAGGAATTTTCTGCAGCACCAAAAAAAAAAAAAATATTAAGCACACCCGCTTCTTCAAATTATGGAAATTGAAAAGCTCGTACCGAAAAGCAAGCTCAAAGGACAGGTTGGAAAAGTCGATCTGGCCCACAAAGCACTCTTTCACCCGTTCGCTGTACTCTTCGCCCAGGCCAAGGAATTCACCCACTTTCGCCTTGTTGAGCCGCTTTTCGTGCAGCAGGAACTCGGCCACCCGTTCGTCGTCATCCGGTAGCCCTTTATTTTCGATGAGGAACTTGAGGCCCTGGAAAATTCTTGTTTGTTAATAAATAGTTTTTTTTCTTCGTTTCAAAAAGGGAGGAACCTTTTTCGGACTTGTGTTGAACATGTAGATCCCCTGAATGAGGAGCTGATCTTGTATGTTGAGTAACACAGAGGAGGACTGCCTCCGTTCGTCGCTCAAGAGAGCCGTGGACGGACGACGGCTACTGGTTGGCCTGGGGGCAGACGACCGGCGAACCTTTTGCAAATTCGAGATCATCTGCTTAAAATGCGTCCGCACGCTGAAGTATCGCCAGGTCCGCTGGATCACACGTGCTGCCTTTTCGCGCTGTTCGTTAGGGTCCACCACCACGATGTGAGCAGTTTCTACATCATTTGCAATAAAATAATATAAAAACAGTAGGAAGCTTACCAATGACCGCAGCGCTGTCGGAATCGGGGATTGCAATGAGCGATGACGTGGACACATTGTCATCAACGGCACGGTTGGATGCAACGATAGCTGCGGGCAAAATCTCGACTTGCTCCGGGACACCAAGCTTCGTACCCTTGGTGTCCAACACGAGCATGGAGACAGATCGCCGGGACCTGCGACAACAAAAAAATATTGAACGAATGCGGTAGAGACAACAAGATTACTGTTCGCCAACAGAGCTGGAGCGACGACGACTGGTTTCTACACTGTTGCGCCGAGATACATCGGCAACATCGCCAGCGTCCTTGTGTCGCTTTACTTTCGCGGTGCCTTTCTTCGATGCAAATGAAGACGACTCTTTCTCTTTGGCTGGTTTGACAGAGATGGCCGACACTGCGACCGGCGTGGGTGCTTCCACACTACCCGTACTGGACGCGTCGCTGTTTGTGGCAGCTGCCGAGGGATCATGCACATACTTTTGCAATCTCTCCTGCAGATATCGCGTGAAAAAAAAAAAGAAACACAGAGTTTATCCTTACCAAAACAGAGGACACGACCTTTGCAGCGTCACTGACTGCCGTCGTTGGGCCAGCCAGCCACTCGGCGAGCTCCTTGCAAATCAGACTCACCTCCTTGTCCAACTTTGACTAGACCATAAAATTTATGATTAAAAAAAAATAAATTTCAAGTGACAAATCCAAAGTCACCTTTTTCTTGATAGTGCCGATGGTGCCAGTGCCCGTCGCTGCGGCCGTTGTGGCAGAGCGTGAGAGATTCTTCCCACTGCCGTTTCTAGGAGATAGATTAGGACCAATGTGCCTTGTCCGCCAATGTGGTACGGGTCCAGGTCCTGCAGCCGCTCCTCCAGGAACCGAACACGCATCGCGAGCTGGTCGTTTTGTGCCTGCAGCGACTCTTTTTCGTGCCGCAGCTCGTCCACAGCGGCCGCATGAGCCTGTGCATAATATTGAGATAAGGTTTTCCAAGAAACAAACAACAGACAGTACCTCTACCGCACGCTTGTGAGCGGTCTCAAGCCCCGTGGCCAGCTGTCCAAACACAATGTCCAGCGCACCTACTGCAGCTGTGCGGCCTTGGCTGCTCGTTGCATCGACCTAAACAAACCGTGCGGGGTGTTTTTTTTTTGTTGTTGCGATTTTAACCAAAACACAGATCTGCACGCACGCACCACACAATAAAATATTTATTATACACGTACCTGTGCCGCGTCACCATGCGAGCCAACGCCGTGGGCAGCCGTGGCGGTCGTCCCCGACATGGCTCCTTCGTTCGGCGGTTGCGTGCGTTCGGTGGAAAGCACACACAAAAGTGACCACACTGTATGGGGTCATCACTTGGTCGCCATTTTTCACATTTTCGATTTGCGCGCGCTTTCTCTGAGCATGTCGTGGCGACGCGGCGGCAGCGGCGGCGGCGGTGGCGGCGGCAGAGGAAGCTATGGAGGCGGTGGCAGTCGAGGCGGTGGTGGTGGCGGTCACGGGGCCAGCCACGGGGGCAGCCACGGAGGGTCGTCGTCTTCGTCGTCTTCGTCGGGCCAAAACAAGCACCGAGGTCCGCAGGCGTGGACCGGAGGCAGCTACAAGGGCGGCAAGCAGCAGCAGCAGCAGCAGCAGCAGCGTCAGCGCAACGAGTCGATGGACACAGAAGTGGCCGGGTTCAGCTTTGGCAACTTTGACAAGAGCGACAGCTCTAGCAGCAGCAGCAGCAGCAAGATGGAGGGCGTGGCTCAGGCGGGACGCAGGCCGCAGGCCCAATCCAAGGGAGCCCTGTTTGGTCCCGCAACGGCACGCGAAGATCCTGACGACGCGGATGGCGACGACGCGGATGGCGCAAACGCAGACGACATGCCCGACTTGTATGTCTGTCATGCGTGTGCTCTCTCTCTCTCTCTCTAAACCTATATCGATACGTGCAGGAGGGAAGAGGACCTGTCGCTGGACGAAAAGTTTGCAGAGATCGTCAAGAACGACATGATTGACGAAGTCTTTGGGTACCGTCGTTTTGAGGATGGCCCCGATCGCCTCGGATGGCTGGTCAACATGAAATCGGTTTTGGAAAACAAGTCCTTTTGGCTCCGCACACTGAAACCAGTCTCTCATAGACACTCGTTCGCGACAAAGCATGGCCTGGAGGGCTCGCTGCGGTCGACTACTACTTTTTGCAAGAGGACGGATCGCGATTCAAGGTTACCAAGACGTACGAGCCCTACTTTTTGATCTCGGTCAAGGAGGGGCACGAGGCCGACGTCGAACAGTTCCTCCGTTGGAAGTTTTCCAAGGGCGAGATCGTCCGCATCGCACGCAAGCAAAAGGAGGACCTGGACCTGGTGCGATCCTATTTGAGATACGCGTTTCTGAAATTGGCACTGCAGGCAAACCATCTGCTGGGAAAGAAAAAGCTTTACCTCCAAATCGTCTTTCGCAATGTCGCAGACTTGCTGACTGGTAAACTGGATCGCGCTTTGCGCATTGAAAAACAGGGTACTCAATTACTTGCACAGTGCGGCGGTTCATTATGCCCATCGTCAAACGCAATGCCGACAGGCGCAACAACACGGACGTCTACGCTCAGTTGTAACCATCGTTTCTTCATTTTATTTTCTTCTACAAATCTCTTTTGTACAGCGCGCCGCAACCAGCTCCCCAGGACAATGCCGGTGCCAAGAAGAAACGCTACGAGGACGCTGTGGATCACGTTATCGATGTTCGCGAATACGACGTCCCGTACTGCCTTCGTGTCGCCATTGACTGTGGTAAGCGGTTCCCTATTATTTATTATTTGAATCTGCGTGCTCGCTAGAAATTCGCGTGGGCTTGTGGTACAATGTCAAGGTTACGCACGGTCTGGTGGAGCTCGCACAGAGAGCCGATCTCCTGACGTGGCCTGACCTTGTGGTGCTTGGTACTCCCCCCAATTAACAATATAAGTGCTGATCGGCTGGCTCTATGTGTGTGTGTGTGTGTGTAGCCTTCGATATTGAGTGCACAAAGCAGCCGCTCAAGTTCCCCGATGCCAAGACCGACATGATCATGATGATTTCGTACATGATCGACGGGCAGGGTTTCCTCATCACGAACCGCCAAGTCGTCTCAAAGGACATTGACGACTTTGAGTACACCCCCAAGTCTGAGTTCCCCGGTCCTTTCCACATTTTCAATGAAGCCAATGAGGTACCGCATCGTGTCAATTTTGTCTGTCCTGATCCCATGTTTCATCAGCTGGCCTTGCTGCACCGTTTCTTCGACCACATCCGCGAAGTCAAGCCCAATGTCATTGCCACGTTTAACGGAGACTCATTCGACTGGCCATTTGTGGAAACTCGTGCCAAGATCCATGGAATCGACATGTTTGAGGTACGTCCGCCTTCTCGATGATCAAAAAATTGGAGTTTTTTTTTCAAATTGCTTTTTATTTTTTTTTTAGCGTATTGGCTTTCAAATGGACACAAACAACGAGTACAAGTCGCGCAGCTGCAACCACATGGACTGCTTCCGATGGGTCAAGCGCGATAGCTACCTTCCTGCGGGCAGTCACGGTCTCAAGGCAGTCACAGCAGCCAAACTGCAATACCAGCCGCTTGAACTGGACCCAGAGGACATGACTCCTCTAGCTGGCGAGGATCCGCAACGACTCGCCTCGTACTCGGTTTCGGACGCTGTCGCCACCTTTTACCTTTACTACAAGTACCAAACATAAAATAAAATAAATAAACAATCGTGTTTTTTTTTAAATTATTTTTTTTAGGTACGTGCATGGGTTCGTCATCTCCTTGTGCAACATCATTCCATTTGATCCCGACGAGGTTTTGCGCAAAGGCTCGGGCACACTCTGCGAGACGCTTCTGATGGTGGAAGCCTACCGTGCCAACGTGATCATGCCCAACAAGCAGGTCGACAACCCACTCAAGATGTACGAGGGTCACCTCTTGCAAACCGAAACATATGTTGGCGGGCACGTCGAGTCCCTCGAGGCCGGTAACCCAACGAACGATAATTTTATCTTTAAAAGTTGAACAAATAAACAAAAAAATTTTCTTCTTCTTGAATAGGTGTGTTTCGATCCGATCTTATCGCCAAGTTCCGTCTTGATCCCACCGCCTTCCAAGAGATCATCGATCGTCTTGATGACACCCTCAAGTTTGTTGTCCATCACGAGATCAACGGCATGATCTCCAAGCAGAAGTTGGACGTCCAGGATCCCGACAGCATCGTGCTCAACTATGACGCTGTTTTCAACGAGATCAAAAGGCAGCTAGAGGACTTGCGCGACACCCCCAACCGAAACGAGTTTCCCAGCATCTACCATCTGGACGTGTCGGCCATGTACCCAAACATCATGCTCACAAACCGCTTGCAGCCGACCGCCCTCGTCGATGAGTCCACGTGCGCCACCTGCGATTTCAACACTCCCGACGCTACATGCCAGCGCGTGATGAAGTGGAAGTGGCGCGGAGAGTACTTTCCTTCGTCCGAAAAGGAGTTTGAGCAGCTGCGCAACCAGCTGGAGGGCGAGAGTATGCTCTGTCTTGTTTTGCTTTTTTTTTTTTTTTCTGACGACATTTCAACCTCAGAACAATTCCCTCCAAAGTTCTTTGGAGGACCCCCGCGGACTTGGCAAGAGCTCAATCTAGTCGAACAGTCGGCCCAACTGCACAAGCGTGTCGGTGATTACTCGCGCAAGGTGTACAAACGCACAAAAGTAAGCAAGCTCGTCGATCGCGAGTCGACCGTGTGCCAGCGAGAAAACTCGTTCTATCTCGACGTCGTGCGCAATTTCCGCGATCGGTTCGTGAATATAGTTTATTTACTTGTTTTTTCAATTCTAAAGAAAACTCTTGCTTTCCAGCCGATACATCTACAAGGAGAAAAACAAGGATGCCAAGAAAAAGCTCGAGACCGCACAGCAGTCGGGCAACCTTGAGGAGGTGGACAAGTCAAAGAAGCTCGTCGTTCTCTACGACTCGCTGCAGCTCGCCCACAAGTGCATTCTCAACTCGTTCTACGGGTACATGATGCGCCGTGGCGCGAGGTGGTTTTCGATGGAGACTGCTGGCATCGGTAACTCGCAAACCTATCTGGATGCATTAATTTAAATAAATAAAATTAATTATGCGGCGTTTAACAGTTTGCTACACGGGCGCCACCATCATCAAGATGGCGCACAAGCTCGTGGAGAGAATTGGCCAACCATTGGAACTCGACACCGATGGCATCTGGTGCATCCTTCCGTCGTCCTTCCCAGGAACGTTCAAGATCGAACTGGACGCCACTGTCGTGGGCAAGAAGAACACGTATGCCGAGTAATATCCTTCTTTTCCTTTTTTTTTTCACACGCAAGCGATTGCAGTTTCTCGATCGACTTCCCCGGTGCCATCCTCAACCACCTCGTCTACCTCAACTTTACCAACCACCAGTTCCAGGAGCTTGTGGAGCCTTCCACCTTCTCCTACAAGCAGAAGAGCGAGAACGAGATTATGTTTGAGGTCGACGGGCCGTACCTCGCCATGGTCCTGCCCTCGTCCAAGGAAAAAGGTGCCAATAACATGCTTTTTGAAAATATCCCCCTTTTTTTTATTTAATAAAGAAAAACAATTAGACAAGCGACTCAAGAAACGCTACGTCGTGTTCAACTTTGACGGATCCTTGGCCGAACTCAAGGGCTTTGAAGTGAAGCGTCGTGGCGAGCTCAAGCTGATCAAGATTTTCCAGTCGCAAGTCTTCAGTCGCTTTTTGGTACGCGCAGTACAGTGTGTCCTTGCTCACCGGGTTCAATTAATTAAATAAATAAATAAAAGGATGGCAAGACCATTGAAGAATGCTACTCGTCCGTGGCAGAGGTCGCAAACCACTGGATCGATGTCCTGTACAGCAAGGGCCGTGATCTCGAGGACGACGAGTTGATTGATCTCCTCTGCGAGAATCGAAGCATGTCCCGCACGCTGGATGACTATGGCGCACAAAAGTCGACGTCGATCAGCACTGCCAAGCGTCTCGCAGAGTTCCTCGGAGATCAAATGGTCAAGGACAAGGGTCTCCAGTGCAAGTACATTATCTCGGAGAAGCCACAAGGCACGCCTGTGACCGAACGAGCCGTCCCAGTCGCCATCTTTGCCGCTGAGCCCGGCGTCAAGGCCCATTACCTCCGTCGATGGTATCGATCCTTTCTTTCTCTTGTTCTCGAGAAACTCTTGGTTAACAACCGATCGCAGGCTAAGGGACCCCAGCTTGCGTGATTTCGATATCCGTACCATCCTCGACTGGAACTACTACCTCGAACGCCTGAGCTCCACCGTCCAAAAACTCGTGACGATCCCCGCAGCGATGCAAAAAGTTCTCAACCCGGTTCCTCGCGTCCGCCATCCGGACTGGCTCTTCAAAGAGGTGGCCGAGAAGAGCGACAAGGCTCAACAGTCTCGCATGGACACCTTTATGGTGGCTCAGACCGAGGAGGAGAAGTTTGAAGCCCTTGAGAAGGCTGCGCAGCTGCTCTCCTCAGAATCAAAGCATGATGGCAGCGACGACGATAGTCAAACGTATAAAAGCAAAGCTCAATCGGATTTTCGTCCATTTACTGACTGCGATTATTAGTGTCGACATCGAGGACATCGGGTCAGCCAAAAAGGGCAGCGGGTCCAAGCGCGCGATTGTGCACAAGCGCCAGACAAAAGCGGTGCGTTCTCAGTGAAAAAAAAAAAAGAATTTTAATTATTTATAAATTAAATTAAATGACAACATAGGATGATGTCGAAGATCTCAAAGCTCGACTGCCTCAAGAGATGCCCGATCGCTACGAAGACTATGCCGAATGGCTCAAGTACGAAAAACTCAAGTGGAAGATCCAGGCGTTTGAACGCAAGCGTGCACGCGTCGAAGGTGGGCCTGCTGCGTTACCCACTCGCTCGCTCGGGTCCACAAAGGACTTTTTCGAAAAGCAGTCGCGGGCGCTCGTCAACTCGCCCTGGCAGATTATCCAGATCGCGCCAACGTCGGAACCCGGTCGCTTCAATCTATGGGCGCTGATGGACCGCGGCCTTCACAAGATTTCGCTCGTCGTGCCACGCGTATTTTACGTCAACGCCCGCACCGAGCTCTCGCGAATCGGCGATGGCGACGTTGGCGACGACGACAATGATAGCGCGATGATCATCACAGGGTCATCTTCCAAGAAGAAGAAGGCCGACAACGTCCCGCGCAAGGTCACCCGTACACTCCCGCGAAATCACCGAGCCATCAATCTTTACGAAATCACGATGGACGAGAAGGACTTTACTGAGAAGCAAAAGGTAAGGCGCACGGAAGAGGTCATTTATTAATTGAAGGAACGGCAGGAGATCCACGAGTCCCTCTTGGCCAAGGCAGAGACCGACGGTGTTTACGAGCTCCAAGTCCCCTTGACCTTCCGTGCCATCATTGTACTGTTTTTATTTCCTTTTCTTTACAGGGTTGAATAAATCATTTTTCAACAGGATCTTGGTTGCGTGGCCGTGCTGCAAAACCAGACAGTCCGCGCCGATGGCAAGTTTGAGCTCGACGATCTTAGTTCGCGAGATGTCTCAGACAGCATGCCATACCTCAGCTCTGGCAGCCTCAAGTACGCGTGCCTAGCCGTTCAGTCGATCTCACCTTTGTCTTGCAGATACGTATTTGTCTCGCACAGCTTCCGGGATCAACGCCAGGTGTTTGTCTTGTACTTTTCAGGCCTCCAGCGTGCACGCGTGTTTATCGTCGACTCGCGCAGGTACAGATGAAATACCAAAAATAAATAAATGAAAATAAAATTCTTTTGTTATTGAACAGCAACCCCGAGCAAACTCCCAACTTTGGACGCATGTACAGCGACACACTCAACGAGCGTCGTGAGTACTCGAAGAAGAAGCACGAAGAGTTTGAATTTGATGACGTACGTTTTACTTTTACACTTTTTTTTAATATTTTGTTTAGGTCTTCGTGTTCAGCGACACGATCGAGTTCGATGTGCAGTACCCGACATCTGCAGGCGCGGCGTACCGACTGATCAACCGTGCGCTTGACGACTACAAGCGCGATCGCCGTGGTCCCACCGTCCTTGTGGTGCAGTCCAGCGCCCCACTCTCTGAGCTCATCTCTGAGATGGCCGAGTTCCCGATCATCCCCATGGTCGCTCAATCCAAAGACAACCAGTACCCTGCTCTTGATTGGCACCGCTTTGCACTGCGTCGCTCGCTCACCAACTACCTCAACTGCAACGAGTACTTGCACGAGCAGCTCAATCTCGCCCGCTTTGCTCAGATCCCCGTTGGAAACATCGAGGGAGACAGCAAGATCCTCGTCTGTGACGTGCAAATGAGCCGTCTCCTCAAGGCTCGCAATGCAGTCCTCTGGTACTCCAACTCGGACAAGCCCGATCTTGGCGGTAAAGAGCAAGACGACAACAAGTACGAAAAACATCTTTATTATGAAAGTCTTACAGTGCCTCCCCACCCCCCCACCCCCCACCCCCCACAGCGCCGAGGACCAGAGCAACTTTGAAATCAACAATCCTGGTGCCTACTCGAGCGTGACGATCGAGTTTGAGCTGTCTTCTCTTGCCGTCAACTCGATTCTCGAGTCGTCCCGTGTAAACGAGGCAGAGGGATCTGTTGGCGAGCACAACAACCTCACGCTTGATGATCACATGGTGGGCAACACCACGGGCTCTGCCTTTGACGACGTCACCGTGTCTGGCGAAGCCTTCAAGAATGTCAAGCTCTTGCTCTCCAACTGGTTTGTTGTTGCCCCAGTAGAGCTTTTCATTGTAATAAAATTTTTTTTTTTTTTTTTTTTTTTGCGTTCACAGGTCGAAAGAGTCCATCCTCAACCACAACATCCTGGCCGATCGCCAAGCAATGATGCTGTATCGGTGGATCAAGAGCAGTTCATCCAAGCTGTTTGACCCCGCTCTGCATCGCCTCATCCAGGGCCAGATGAAGAAGGTGTTCTTGCAGCTGCTCGCGGAACTCAGGCGACTCGGAGCACAGATCGTCTTTGCCAACTTTAACCGTGTCCTCATCAGCACGACAAAGACATCGGTCGACAATGCCCGCGGCTACTGCGAGTATGTCCTCGCTGCAATCAAGAAAAAGCCTCTTTTCCAGTGGCTCGATGTACGTCTTTACAAAAGAATTTCATATTTTCTTACCTCCCCTCCCGTCTTCAGCTCAACCCCAAGTTCATGTGGGAGCATCTCCTGTGGATGGACCAAGCCAACCTGGCTGGTGTTCTGGGTGCGCAACCAGAGGATGCAGAGAACGACCCTGGCGCAGACGAGGAGGAGCAGAGCATCCAAAGCATTCAGCAGTCGATCGCCAATCGTAAATATTCCAAGTCGTCTCATCTTTTAACAGATATAAAAAAAAAATACTTCCTTAGGCTTGCAATCTGACTGGAATATTGCCAAGTACCTGCCACCTCTTCTGCAACCGCACTTTGACAACTTTGTACGCGAGTTTGTCTACTACGTCCGCGAGCAAACTCTCCGTGAGCGAGCAAAGGGCCTTCGAAACCAAGTCAACTCGACGAGCGTACCCGATGAAGGAGCGGTGGAGAATCCCGAGTTTGCCGCCAAGCTAATGTCGTCCTACTTTGGACCCAAGCTGTTTGACCTCGTGAACAAGATTCGCGATGCCGTTGCTCAGAACCATGACAGCGAAGGTACATTTTCGGACACGAAAAGGAAAACCTGATTTTCTTTTTGACTATCTGAAAGATCTCAAATTCCCCGTGCTCGCGGGGTCGCATCTACTGTTGGCAAACCACCGCCTCGAGCTGTGCAAGCAGATTCTTCACGTGTTCCAACTGGACGCACGCTTCCGCTCCGAGGCCGACAAGCTCCGCAAGGTACTCGCTTTTTCTTAATTTGTCTAACCGAGTGTACCCAGAACCTCTTCTCGCTGATCGGCGTAGGTGAGTTTTCACCCGAGGCAAGCTTCCGTGATCCATGCCTCTCGTTCAAACTGAATGAGCTCATGTGCGAGTACTGCAACGTCTGCCTCGTAAGACAGCCGTTTCTCTTTTTCTTTTTTGCAAACAAAGATCAAAAACACCTTGCAGGACATTGACCTCTGTCGCGACCCGATGATGAAACCAGGCGACGAAAAGTGGCTCTGTGTGACCTGTGAGAACGAATACAACAAGGCAGTCATCGAGGAAGTGCTCGTGGAGACACTTCGGAAAAGAGTCGCGGGCTTCCAGCTGCAGGACATCAACTGTAGCAAGTGTCGCAAGGTAATAATAATAGGAGCACAAAATAAAATAAAAAAAATTTTTTTCAATGATGTTTCTGCAGATCAAGACGGACAATATGACCGAGTACTGCAAGTGTTCGGGCCGCTACAGCCCCACCGAGCCGGTGAAGGATGTCACCTTGTTGTATGTGCCCCCCCCCCAAAAAAAAGAAAGAAAATATAATCATCTAACGAGATCGATTTGCAGAATCAAGACTTTCCGAAACATGGCCAATTACTACAGCCTGCCCTTTTTACTCGAGACAACAGAGTGGCTGTCTCGGACGTGAGAAAAAAAAAAAACCTGCCATGTAGAAAATAAAAATTTTTTTTTTGTCTGCGTGCAACTGCGTGCAATGTACAACAACTGTATGTGTTCATACCCGATAAGTAAATAAAAAATTAATTCCTCACAAGTATTTCAGTTGCTTTAGACGATGTAGTGACTCTTGCGTATCGAGATCTATGAGCCGAGATACGAGATTGGTCTTGTTGCCGACGGCCCAAAATAACTGCAGGACAACATTGCTGTCTTGTAGGTCCGACGGCTGAGCCCATAAAGCAAACCGATCCTCGGCGAAAGGGCCTGGCATGTCTGCGAGACGCCACACAAACTCGCGGCATACAGCTCCTGAAAGACCACTGTCGTGTTGAACGGCCAGGACAGCCGCCAAAACAACAAGATCAAAATGCAGCATGCATATTATCCAGCCATAGTCAAAGGGCTCGAGCACCGGCAAGACGTTGATGATCCCACGAAAGTACACTGCCAGCACTTCAGGCGAAAGGGTGGAGTCTAGGAGGTTGGCTTCCAGGCTTTGCAACTGACTGGCCAGGCTCATCCCGACCGGGTTATTCCACTGAAAATGCATTTTAGTCATTTTCACGTTTTGCCGTTGATGTGTACCAAGATCTGAGATCTATCGTGATTCCCTGGAATGAGATGCCACAATTCTCGGAGCCAACGGAGCGCCTGGACATCTTTTGCTCTGGATGTGTGCAAAAGGACGGGATCAAAGATCATTCTGAAAAGCTACGTGGTTGCAAAATAAAAAATAAAAAATAAAAACGATAGTTTAGGCCAGTCAATACCAGTCGGTCATGAATAACTGTATTAAACCAAAAGGTTCCCTCGAGGCTTTTTCGGGTGTCGCTTGACTTTGTTTCGACGCCAGCTCCCAACAGATATTGTCGGCAATCGTCCATCGCCTTATTTCCAGGAAAGGTTGGGAAAATAAATATATATACGCAATACCTGATGGACAAACATTTCAGGAAACATGCGACAGAGGCCTGCTTGTACTGTAGGAGGCAGACGACTCCAAGCAACCGTGTCGCTACGAAGCTTCGAGAAGAACCAGGCTGGCAGTACGCACTCTTCGTGGCCCGATACGTCCCACCGCAAGCACAGCGTTATTAGCTTTTCCAGAGCACTCATCGCCTTGATGTCGTCAAGAAGAGGCACAAGCATGAAGAAGAGCTGATGGACGCTGGCCATCTGCCGAAAAACAGATGATGTATATCGTCTCCACTTTGCCACTTGATACCTCAGAGATCGAGGCCTCGTGTCCCTCAGACCTGTTCTTTTCAAATCGCTTGATTACTCGATTTGCCTGATCCAGGAGAGTGCCCACGATCTTTTGGCTGCGGAAAGCGTACGGACGAGCCATGAGCTCTGGCAGTGACTTTGACGACAAAAGATCCGGCAGCGCTTTTGACAAATCCAGCGTATCCAGACATCTCCGTGCCCATTCTCTAGCCCTACAACTGGGCATGTTAGTGCTTTTTTATCGTGTTGACTTGCCTCTCTTGCTCGGCTGCCTCTGGGCGATTTATCTTGGCAAACTCGACCGCGCAACACGCAACCGCCACGCGCACGCCATCGTACCCGGCCAGGACACCCGTTGTTGCGATCTCATTGAGCATCGGTGGCACCCACGCAAACTGGACCACCGCATCCAGCACGGACGAGCACACAGTCAAGTCCTGATTTGTACCAAAAAAAAAAAAAAGTTATTTCTTCATTGCACAACCAGATTACCGCCAATAGCTTTCGAAGAAACTCTATCAGCCGCTCGGGCAGCTCCGCGACATCCCACAGATCGGCCGCTGCGCGGGACTCGGCAGAGTCGCCACGCAGGCGCGCAATCTGCCGTGCCAGCAGCGCGTCCGCCTCCATGATTAAAAAGTGTGGTACCTAAGGTGGCGCGCTTTTTGGTCTCTGGGTCTTCCAGCACATACGGGACCCTATCCTGCGCCCTCCTCTCGATTCCGTTCTTGCGCGACTCTCCTGTATTTGTCCTGGTGGTCGGTTGTCTGGCCTGCTGAAGCGCGTCTTCTCAACTCGTCAGCCGTTTCATCGTGTTTCAGATTTCAAAAAGAGTCCGCCGCCCCCGCCAACGAATGGACGACCCGACCGCGAGCACGACAGGGCTGTACAAGGCCGAGTACGCATCAACGGGGCGGGCCAAGTGCCACTACTGCAAGGAGACGATCACGGAGGGTGCATTTCGCGTTGGCCCCGAATTGTACGTATTGGTTTACATGCGTCCCCGCCGGGCCGTTTGCTCAACGGCCTTTCCAAACAACAAACAGGAAATCGCAACGGTGGCACCGAGACTATGTTCGTTGGTTTCATGTATGTCCTCCTATCGTGTTTTTGTCCCTGACATGCCCATCAATTCCAGTACAAGTGCTACCAAAATGCAGGCCTAAACTTCCCGTCCGTCGATGTTGTTCTCGGGTACGAAGAGCTGCAAAGAGATGCGCAGACATTCGTGCGGGCCATGGTCAAAAACACCGAGGGGAGGTCTTCAAGCAGCGGTACTAGCACTGCTTCAAGGGCACCAACACGATCAGCCGCCAAACCGGTTGTCGAGCCTGCGGCAGCAGAGGACGCACCGAGAGCAAGCGGCCACAAGAACACGGAGCAGGTCCGTCAGGCAGCTCGCAAAAATTTCCAGCAAAAAATGGTCGAGGGTGACACCATAAAGGTATCCCATCGTATTTTCATACGACGGTTCATTTAGAAAGAAAAAATGTAGACCCTCGAGTACATCCGGCTCTTTCCCGACCTCGTGAACGACCAGACCATTTTTACGGACAACGTGTCGCCTCTGATGTTTGCGGTCATGCGCAAGAACCCTCATCTCGTGCGACAGCTGCTGGATCGGGACGCAGACATGAGTGCGCGCGACATGTAGGTCTTTTTTCAAGGGAAACCAAAAATTGAATATCGAATTTTTCTTTAAAGTCGCAACGATACGGCGCTCCACAAGGCCAGCCGAAGTGCCGATGTCAATATCGTCAACATCCTTGTTCGTCACGGCGCCAACATCTTTGCCCGCAACGATGAGTACGCCAAACCGTGCCCAATCAGTGGTGCTAATAACCCCCTCCCTCGACTACAGCATGCAAAAGCCACTTGACATTGCTCGCAGCAAAAACCTTAGCGCCATTGTCAAGGCCCTGGAGGAGGCAGAGGGAAAGAGCGACAACAGCACCCTCAGTACGCCTTTCAAGCCGACTGCCGCATCGTCATCTGCAGCGCACGTTGTCCCCGTTGGCAGTTCTTCGGAACCGAGTCAGATGGCACCTCCGCGCACCTCCGTGAACGAGTCGGCGATGGCAACAATGTCTGTCGCCGTGCATCAGCTCGCGCAAGATGCGAATGCGATGGAGACCACGACTGTTTCGGCTGGTCGAAGCAGTCTCAAGCGGGCTGGGGGTGCAGACACGACGTCAATAGATGCTGGCAGCAAGCCCAAAAAGGTGCGCGTCAATTCAAACCCAGAGTGGCTTGCGCCTGTCGCCGCTGAGACTGCAGCGGGACCATCATCTACCGCCGCCGCTGCCGATCATGAGCCATTGACCAAGTCATCCTCAAACTTGTATGCTTTTTGCTTTCCGACACAAAAGTCTGATTTTTATTTATTTATTTATTTATTTTATTTATTTATTAAAAAAGGACGCAAGAGCACGGTGGTCTCGAATGGGTGAACAAGGACCATAGACTGCGCCAACTCTTGGTGGCCGGTGGTTTTGACAGCACCGAGGACTTGAACAAGTATCCTTTTTTTTGTGTGTGTGTGTGTGAGTGAATCTAATGTTTCGGACGGGAAGGATTGCAACCATCCTGCGCCAGGAAGACATCGACTACAAGGCGCTCGTTATCATGAACGAGGCAGATCTTACGAGCATCAACATCCGTAAGGGCCCTCGTGTCAAGCTTCTCCGTGGCATCAAGCTCATGCAGGACGCCGAGACCATCCCGTCGGTTGTAGGTACATCCTACAGGACTCTTAGCGTCTGTTTTACACTTATAAACGCAGGCGGTGTTGGTCATGACATGGCGACGTCGCTCCCCCCCTCAACGATCACTCGTACGACAGCGATCGCAAGCTCAACGACGACTTCCTCCACATCAGCAAGAGACATCTCACCGCCCACACAGTTTGAGCTTCAGAGTTTGCATTATGTGAAAAAGCCCAAGCCGTCGTCCACATTGTCTCATCAGCCACCAATACCGCAAATTCAACAACAGCAACAGCATCAAAATCAAAAGGAAGACGACAACGATGCCACACAGTTGATCACGACACCGTCTCCGAAAAAGACGTCTGCTCCGCCTCCTGTTGCTCTGTCTGTGGCTGCTGCTCCTTCGGCTTCATCGTCATCTGCCCGTTTCAGCAAAGGAAAGGCACCCATGACATCAAGTCCCTCACCGGCCAGCAACGAACCTACATCGATGAGCGCTCTTATACGAGAGATCGGTCAGAGCACCCCGGAACCTGCCAAGTTCCCTCAGTACCGCGCACTTTCTTTTAAATGCTCTATTGACTCCTACTCTATTGCAGACGTACAACAAGATCTCAGAGCCGCCAGTCCCAAGAGCTGGAGGCCGTGATCGCTGCCGTAAGAACAAATATTATTTATGTTTGGTCAACTGGTTTGCTGTGTTCTAGCCCAACAAGCCGATTACCATCCCAAGCCGTGAAGCCTCTGCCGGACTAAGTCAGCCACAGAGCATCCAGGACGTCTTTGCTCCCCTCGTAGGACAGCCCTCGCGGCCAGCTATGTCCAGAAACGCTGTGGAGGAGGACAATGACAAGACCATCATCATGGCCACCAAGCAAGTCCAGCCGCTGATCACGCAGAACCACAACGTGCAAAACGACGAGTTGTCCATGCACTCTGAGATGATGATGGCTAGCAAGACCTTTTCGATCAGCGCTTGGGTACGATCAAAAATAAGTATTGAGATAAATTGATTCTCTGTTTCATAGATTGTTCAAAAAACGCCCGCAGCTGGATCTGTCTCTGCATCCGATGTACAAGTCTCTGCGACGTTCAAGCGCAACCGTCTACGCGTTCCCCATCCGGAAAAGGCTCTAGAAGTGGTCGACGCCAAGACAAAGCAGGTGCACCCGGGCAACACGGTCGTCTCCACGTCCAAGGATACGGTGCAGGCTGTGTTCACGCCCACAACGCCATTCCTCCCAAACAAAGCATACTCGGTCAACGTGCACGCCGCAAACATTTACGTCCTTCTGGACGACCACGGCGGTCGTGCGAAAGGCTACTATTGGAACTTTACGACGACAAACTGAATTTTTTGTATTTTAAAAAAGTTCATGTACTTGAAAAATTGCATCTTCAGTTTTATCGCTTGTGACGCGCCTTGAGGTGCTCTTGGTACTTGGCCATGTCCAGCATGATTTGCTGCAGAGTCTCCGTCAGATGCTCTTGGTCGTCCCTGGTGTTGACGAGTTCTTCGTCGTTTGTGGCTTTGATGAGGATTTGCAGCTGCGTCTCCAGAATGCTGCAGACGACCTCAATGTACGCGTCCGACTTTTGGGGCAGCTGCACAATGGTAAGAAAAAATTTTTTTTAATATTAAAAAAAAAAAAAGATGTACACAAAAAGGAACAGACGTCTTACCTGATCGTCACTGATGGCCCACTTTGTCAGCTGGACGTAGACCTGGTCGAGACGCTTGTCAAACTCGACCTTGCGCTCTTCGTCAGTCATGAGGCGCGGCACCATGATGACATTGTTTTTCCGCTTGCTAGACTTTTCGTGCTTGAGCCGCTCCTTGCGCACGATCGCAGACGTGTGCAGCTTGAGTTGGCGCTCGTCCTTGTCTGTTACAAGTTCCTTGTATGGCCGCGGATGGAGAGCAAGTGACTCGTCAAACGTCGTCGGGAAACGGTCATAGACGTACGTCGCGGCTATCGTTTTTTTTTTTCCCCGGTTCAAGGAAAGCAATAAACTAACAAAACATACAGTCAGGGATGCCAGATCGATTGGGCTCGTCCGCGACGACGCGTTTGGAGATCTTAAAGGTGTCTTTGTCCTACAATGCAAGGTCAGAAATTGGGCTCGCGAGCTTGTGTTTGCTTACATTTATGAATGGGGTGGGCTCTTTGGAGGTGAAGAGTTTGCTCTTGCGGTTCTTCTTGACCTTGATGCACTCGTCAAAGTAGAGGATTTCATGATCTGTCTCGATGCCCATCGCTCTCTCGTGCATGAACTGGGTGACCATCTGTGAGTTGATAAACTCGGCCAAGTATTCCTACAAAGTACGAATAAATGTTTATATCTTTTTTAATTTCAAGAACACGTACCCGCCGCTCAGCAGTCTTGGAGACAGTCAAAAAGATGTCCCTTTTGAATAGTTCCTGGTTGGGATCGAATGGCACAGATGCGGGCACAATATGTCTGCGGTACTCCTTGAACCACGAGACGTACATTTTTAAAAAGGAGTCCTGGATCATTGTCTCGTTCCACAAGGACAGCTCCTTGACTCCTAAGAAAGGACCAGAAAGTGGTTGTTGCTATATGCAAAAAAAAAAAATTTTGTTGTTGTTTTAATAAAGCATAATAGTACGTTGACAGGCGCCAGGTTGGGCTTGTCCGAGACAAGATCAACACGCGATGCCGATATGTCGCTGCTGGATGCCTGAGACGAAGACGCAGAGTCAGATGCGGACGCATAGAAACTCGAGTTGCCCGTCTGCGCTTGGATAGCACCATTGAGAATCATGCCGATGTCTGCACTCATCCTGGTGTCGACCGGAACGGTAGAAGACGCACGGGTGGGCTGGACTCTGAGAAAACTATTGGCCGGTCTGGCCCCGCCTATCGGGGAAGGGGGCAATAGTTTATCGCTTAACGGACTTGATACATCCGATGACGAGACACTCGTCGAGAGAGCATCATTCGACGTCGAAGAGGCGGCACCAGAGTCGACATTTCTGGCCACTGTAGGGCTCTTTTTGTACAGTTGCAAGGTGACCGTCTCGGGGATTCCCTGGATGGCCCAAAGGAAAAAAAAAAAAAAAGGAGGTCAGAACACTCACGAGAGTGCAACCAGGCTCCATTCTTACATTGCGGTGGGCGTAGGTCTCGTACCCAGGTATTGACAGGGAGGACTTTGTCGAGACGAGAGTGCATTTCTTGTTGTACAAGATGGGGGTGAAAATCGACGGCGACTCGACTCCACTGGGCAGCGTGAGGTTGGCATGTTTCTACAACACGAGTTGATTGGTGTGCACTCGCTCGCTCAATGCATACCTTGAGGCTCTCGATCAATCGTTTCCTGTCCTCGGAGGGCAACCTGCGGACGGGCTCCTCGGCTGTGACAAGGTTAGCGTCCAGGTCGGCCACGACAAACTGTATGCGCAGCACTGAATAAACCAACAGCCCAAACAAGCAAAAACAAACCTCTGAAGGCAACGTGAAGAGTGTCCTCATTTGAGAGTGCAGACCGCACACGATCGGAACGGGTGACTCTAGCAGGTCGCCGTCAATGATGGTATCGACAGGCAGACATGGCAGCCAGGGCATGTGCCACGAGAATGGATAAATAAGCGCGGCGACGGTCTCTGCCGCCAGATTGAGTGTCACGAGGTTTTTCGAGTAAAACATGATCTTCCGTTCGCTGAGCATGGCTTCCACGAGGGTGACAATGTTTTCCAGGGACATGAGACGGAAGATTGGATGGAACGAAAACTGCAAATAATAATAATATTAAAAAACGGATGTACAGGCAAGGCAACGCGCACGTTTTTCAGCATGGGCAGGTGGTTCCGAGGCGGGCGAGATAGGTACAGGACGACGTGATCAAGTGTGACCGCGACCTCGTCCTTGCCTGCGGGCGGTAGCGGGATCTCAGAGGTGATGTTGACAACGTACCTTTTTGTACGCACACAGGGTCAGTGCGCCTCGCTGACTCAAAAACATACCTCTCCAGGGGCAACAGCAGCCCATTCTGGCACGACCACACAAGTTGGCTGAGGTAGTCTCTGAAGAAATCGTAAAACGGATAGTGGCTGACGATGCACACGGCCTTGGGCAGGTACATTGCGAGGTTGTTTTGGTTGACGTCTTTGTGGTACTCTCCGAGGATGGTCGTGTGCAGTTGGATTGTGTCTTCGCAGTCGCGGATCTTTCCCTCGATCAGCTTTGTTGCTTTCGCATCGTTTGGATCCACCTTGCCCAGTTCTGCCTTGTGCTCGTCGATCTCCTGCTCGACTTTGGCGATCTTTTGCAGCAAGGCGTTGATAAACACGCGCATCTCGGGCTCCGGCTGCAAAGGGCCAACAGTGCACTCAACTACCAATAAAAACGACAATACAACGTACGACGCCGTATTTAAACTTGTTGCGCAGCTTCTCCTCGGTGCTGGGCTCCATCGGCTCGTTCAGGATGATAGCAAAGCCAAACGACTTGACGCCGTACTCGTCCGTGAGAGACTAACAGGCCACGCAAAAAAATTCTTTAGCCACGACGAATACGGTGGGCAGCATACGAATGAGTGGTAGGTCGTCTGTGGTACGCCCGTCTTGGCGTTGACCTGTTTGACCTGGATGTAGGTCGGAAAGCAAAACTACGGTAGTGCGTCCGTTGTTAAATCCACCGCGACAGCAGCAGCAGCACACGTACACTGGGCAGCTCCTTGTTGTACTTGTAGTCGGCATGGTCGTCCAGCGGATACCTCCACAGCGTCTGTGCCCTAAAGTTGCGAAAGATCGGGTGCAAGTCTGTTGGCCCGCCAGTCGGGACCGTGGCGTCTTTGGTGATTGCTTAGATTAAACGTGGTCGGGTCCCAACAAAACAAAGAGTCGGTACCAGCTGCCCCACCCGTCCCTGCGTCAGCGCCTGCGCCTGCCCTCTCTCCGTGTGCGGCAGAGGGGTCGGCGACCGACAGCAACGCCTCCTCCGTCAGCCCCGCGACGAAAAAGTAGTCGACAAGTCGACGTCGCGACGAAGTCATCGATCGTTTTATGTAAAATAATTTTTCGACATCTCTCACAATCAGTGCGTCTTGCGACGCTTGTCGTTGATACCAACGATCACCGGATGATGGGGCTGTTGAGGTGGCGGCACGACAGAAAACCACTCTGGCACAAACGAGTAGGACGTGGTCATGCGCAGGGAGAACCGATCCATGTTGTCTGACGACTGGACGATATAGCTCACGCGGCGATCATCGGTGCTCACGGAGCGCCGTAGCCACGACAGGAACTCGTCGAGGAATCGAAGGCATACGATCGGGTCCCACATCCCTGGCTTGCCCCGGACGAGCCGCGGCATAAACAACGTATCAAACGTCTCCAGGCTCCGCACAAAGCCGTTGTCGTCGCGAAAGCCGACGACGACCTTGGGTACACCTGCTAGGAACGACTGTGCCCAGAATTTGAGCAGCTTGTGCCTATTAAAAAAAAAGGCATCGGGAAAAGAAAAAATAAAAAAAATTTTTTTTACACTGCGAAATTTACCTTTCAAAGCTATACTGATCCTGCTCTGTCACGATCTGTTTTGAAGTTTTAAGCTCAATGTACGCCGACGACGCGGTGGCTGCTGCTGGATCTTGAAAGAAATGGCAGTGAGTAATTAAAAATTACGTATTTTTCACGTACCTGTGCAATCGACCTCAGCGCCAAGGACAATCGAGTGGTCGCCAAACTTTGTGCGCAGGACAGAGCAGTACGCCTCGTTGCTGTTGACGGGGGAGACAATGTCGCGCTGCTTTTGTTGCATAGATGGCCTCTGGACCGACCCGTTTGTGACGAGCTGCTCAAACTTGTAGCCCCAATAGGTGTTTAGAAGATGCCTCTCCATCTGTGTGTGACTATGAACATGTCGCACGGGGTTTCGCCCCGGCTCCTCAATGTACAGGGTGCCCTGCAGACAAGGAAAGAAAAACTCAGCAGCTCGCTTGTGAATGAAAAGGGGGTTACCTGGTAAAGAGTCACGGCAAGCGTCAAGGGCTCCTTGCGATTGTACGGCGCACACAGGATCGACGTGAGGATGCCTCGCCACGTCATGATAGACGGCCCAGGTCTTGGATGTGTCAGTTGGAGGTTCTGCACAGGGGTGGGCGCGTCAGCCCCAGGATTGAGTGGCAAAAAAAAAATCAATGGCATACGCGCCAGCACATGAGCAGATGGTCGAGGTGCTCAGGGACCGAGTCGTCGCGCCGCACAAACGTGTTGTACCCGTGCGACAGATTGTTGAGCGATGGCTCGAGACCGTGGTAGTACCTCTGTTTGTTGGCAGCGCGCAACCATCAACAACACAAGACCACGCTGCCAAAAAAAAACAACAACGTACGAGCCGGCTCGCGTCTTGGAGGTACCGCCTGTTCTCGTCCAGGCTGAAGAAGCCTATTTCCTCGGGTTTAGACACGGTCGGACATGCGCCCTGCAGATCTTCGTTGCGCTTGAAGTTCAGCTCGCTTATGACGGACGCTGTTCAAGGGAGAGTCAGTCACGTTCCTTGTAGCGCAGGCTCGCGGTTACCGTTGACGAGGAAGGGCGGCGCACTGGGTTGCTGCTGCTGGTGCGATGGCCGTGGCGGCTGTGGCGGGGAGGCAAAGAAGCCAGTGTGCTGCGGTGGGGCAACGCC
>Ga0302230_10000695_pt1 | contig 25746 bp, 34 predicted proteins | sample II_Palsa_N2_1_FD_193523 | JGI IMG/M metagenome (GOLD analysis project Ga0302230, IMG submission 193523) | Peat permafrost microbial communities from Stordalen Mire near Abisko, Sweden - II_Palsa_N2_1 | ecosystem: Environmental > Terrestrial > Soil > Palsa > Peat permafrost | place: Sweden... | reverse complement strand
CCTTTGATGAAGGTAAAAAAAGAAGAGTTTTTTCAAAAATAATAATAATAAAACTCTTGAAACAAAAAAAGAATTTGCGACCGAAGACGAAGACGATGACGATGAAGGCGACGATGGCATGGGCGCAGGCGACATGGATAACGAGGACGGGCTAAACGGAGAACGACGACTCAGCCTGTCTCAAACGAATCGCGAGCTACTGAGCGAGGAGGAGAAGCGAATGAACCACATCATGTCGGAAAAGAAGCGCCGCAACAATATTCGAGAGGCCTTCAAGACTATGACCGATATCATCCCTTCCCTTCGCAACACAAACTTTAGCAAGGCAACCATTCTTAATAAAGGTACGGCAGTGAAAAAAAAAGAAGAAAGGAAAAAGATTTCTAATCTTTTTCTTGCTTCGCAGCCAACGAGTATCTTGTTTTCGTCCGCGACCGCAACAACATCCTACTCAACGAAGTCGTTCGGCTACGAAAGGAGATGCAAAAGGCGTAAGACATGAAAAAAAAAAAAAGATTTTTTTTCTTTTCTAAAAAAAAAACTGAAATTAACTAGTGGACTGCCCGTTCCCACCGACGACCTCAGCAAGCTCAGTGCCGAAAACGACCCGACCCAATGGATCAGCGATCCTGCGCGCGTGCATCTTGCACGAGGACGTCGATGAGCCTTTTGAAAATTGTATCCGTCGCCCACACATTTCGCCCTTTTTCCTCTCCTACAGAACAGTGTTTGTTTGTTCTACCATCTCTTTCCTTGTTGTAAACCATGTATTTCGTACGTCTATGCCCATATTTTTTATTTCGGCTTTCATATTAGCATTTTAGAATTATCTTATGGCGAGCTCTTTTTGAAGGATTGTTTGGACATCGTCGACGTTGATGTTGCCGTTCTCTGGCATTGCCATGAACCAGTGGTGCTGGTGGAGCATGTTGGCCATCTGTGCAAACAGGAAAAAGTGGGTGCGCGAGGGCACAAACTCGATCATGGCAGTGTCCGACCCGCACCACATCATGTTGTAGAACGCGCCGCCGTGGGGCCCCACAAGCGCACGAACGTCTTTGAAAAAGGCACGCGTGTCCTCGGGGGTAGGGTAGCTGGCCGAGTCAAAGCTGATGACCTCGTAGCCAGGCGCGGCGCGTTGGATCGCACTGATGAGCTCTGCCTCGTTGGAGACCGTACGGCCGCCGTTGTGGGTGCCCTTGTTGCGCTGGAGGTACACAATCTTTTTGCGCTGCGACAGCGGCACAGACGTGTCGGCCCGGATGATCTGCTGCATTTGCTGCCACAGGATCGGGTGCCACCCGGGCGCGTCACAGAACGAGTAGTAGAGGCGCGCGGACATACGCGACGACGGACGGATCACGCGGGACTCGCTGATGCCAAAGTAGCGCAGGAACTCGGTCACCATGGGATACGGGGCGCAGCCGGGCAGGACGAGCTTAATGTCCTCATCCGAGAGAAGCGGCATTGCCTGGACCATCTTGGGAACGACGCCGTCGAAAAAGTGCTGGAACGAGCAGCCCTCGGGCACATCGAGGAAGGCCACCTTGTCGTAATCGGGTTTCTCCCCTTCGTTGAGGGGGCTCGCGTTCTTGGGGGTCGTCATCCAGCCGCACTCGTGGGGGCTGAAAGAGACATTGGCCAGGATCTCGACAGAGCCGTCGACGTGCGAATGCCCGCCGTAGATGTACTCGCTGCCTGTGCGTCGCGCACACAGCGACTGCGCGAGATCGTCGGCCTTGGCCTCGGGGCTGCTGCAGAACGTCGCCGTCTCGGCGAGCATCTTGCCCGTGTACTCTTTCCGCTTGAACTCTTGCAGGTCCGAGTCGTGGAGAAAGTTGGGCCAGGGCATGAGGAACGGAGGGTAGCTAACGTGCATCGCAAAGACAAAAGTGTGCGCAGGGTACTCGGCCAGGCGCGACCGCACCTCCTTGCCATAGTCGACGTGGATTATCCTCGGCGCCACGGCACTCTCGATCGGCAGGAGAGCAAACGCCTGCGTCAGCGCCCTGACCGCGTCGCCACCGCCGCGCACGATGATGCCGGTAGTGTCGACATCGCCATGCTGTTGTAGAAGCTTGGATTTGGTGGCGGTGGTGCTCGGGGGCAGCTGCCACTGCTGCGGCTCGGACGCTGGCTTGCGTTTGCCCACGATGGGACGCAGGATCATTCGTGCTGCCGCGTCCAAGTCGCCGTGGTGGCTGTTCTTGTTGGTGCCCTCGTCGTCCCGGCCGTTGTCGTCGTCGTCGTCGTCGTTGTCAATGTGGTCGAGGTGCGTCAGCGCGCCCAGCAGCGTCACCAGTGCGAACGCGAGCAAGCACACCGCCACCACGAGGACGACTGTACTCCGCCGCGCCATTTTACAAAGTGCAATGCCCTGTTCGTGCAAGTCGGGCTGTCACACGAATCGGTGCTCGTGCAGGCAGAAGGGCGACGCGTGCTCGTACGCGGCGTGCGGTTGCCTCGATTGTCGCAACAATAAGACGTCGCCGCCGCCGCCGCAGTCATCGTCCCAAGCGGTGATGGTGGCTGACAACAACAGCGGCGGCGGCGGCGGCGGCAGTGCAAGTGCAAGTGCAGTCACCAAGGCGGCAGTCCAGAAGCAGACACGGCGGGTCCGATATATCTACGACGAGCGCGGACAGGTGCGCGAGGCGATCGTCGAGCAGGAGGACGAGCGGTCCCTATCTGTGGCGGCGACCGGTGCGGTCGCAGAGCCCATAATGCAAAGGCTGCTCGAGATCCCCGCAGTGCTGCAGCTGACGCAGGCACCCAACGCAACGCTTGCCAAAGCCCTCACCGTGTCCTTCTTGGAGCAGTGGAAGCGTGACTTTGCGACCAACAGCCTGCGGCATCTCTACGTATGCCATCCAATCATCCAGACAATTGTTTCGCTTGCACTTTTTGTTGTTGTTGAATTGTTGTTTTAGACGGCAGATGCCGTGCTCGTGCTCAAGATCGGATCAACCATTCAAGACTACATACAGGGCGTGGACGATATCTGCCGAATCTTTGAAGTAAATCGCTTTTTTAATCGCCGGCGGGCACGATTTTTTGAAAATTCTTGTTGTAGTCACTCAATGGCATGTTTGAGGTCACCCATGCAAACATCCAAGACGACCTTCTCGACAATGAAAAGTTTGTCTTGACAGTAAGGAGCGGGCGCCTGGATGTCAAGGTAATTATTTTTTTCTCTGTCCACTGAAAAGTTCTATTGAAAACGCCAAAAAAAAAAAAAAAAAAAAACAGCCTGACGCTGTCCTGCCGCCCGACAATTCGCCAACGTCCACGGCCGTCACGCAGGCTCTTGTGAGCGCAATCCAAGTCCACAACGCGAGGGCGTTTGAATTTGTGCGATCGGTGCAGTGCGTCACTCTGAGTAGTCAGAATGAGCTTTTGCCCATCTATCTGGACACGATTCACATCTCCTAACCGGCCCCATAGTGTACAAAGACTGACTATAAAATTACGTATCTTTATTCAACAATAAGCGAGCACGCGAACGACGGCAGTCATAGTACTCGTGCTGGACAATGCCGTGGACGGTGGCGGCACGATGGCTGGTGAGATGGCGCGCCCACACGAGCGCCTGGCCCTGCGCACGGATGCGGTTGACAATGTCGCGGTTGCGGAGGTCGAGCACAATGTCGACGACGCCGCCGAGTGTGTCGCGGTCGTACGGCACGTAGTGAACCCAGGGTTCGAACCCGAGCGCGCGTGCCTTGTGGACCATCTCGCTGTTCAGCAGTAGAAGGCACCCAGCGGCGGGGATCTCAAAGATCTTGGCGACCGTGTAGTTGAAGATGGACCCGTCGGTGAAGCATGCCAAGTACTCGTTCATGGTCGCGGCGTAGGTCACACCCGTCTGGCCCTGCTTGTCAAAGGCGTAGCCCGGATGGGCGTACACGTCAAAGCGCGAGTCGTTGTGGACGTCAATGAGCTCTTGCACGTGGCCGCGGTAAGGGTACCAGCGGGCCTCGGTCGACCCAGACAGCAGGACCTTGTTGACGACACCCTCGGGCTGCATGCGCAGCTGGAACTGCGAGTGCGCACTGTGCGGCAGGTGGATCAGGCGGACGTCATCGGCCGAGATGCCGGTGATGTGCTCAAAGATGGTTGCGTAGGTCGAGAAGATGGCGTGGGGACTCTGGAGGACGACCAGCTTTCGCTCGCGCTGCAGGTCTACGAACCAGTGCAGGTCGTCGGAGAACTGGTAGTAGTGGCGGCACTCGTCGCGGCGGAACACCGATCGCGCTGTCCCAAAGCCGGCTGTCTCGAGCGGGTACACCTCGTCGTAGGCCTCCAGTATCAGCACCGCATCCGGTCGCCGCCCAAACCGATCCACCATCTGGTCCACGACGTCTGCCCATCCGCGCTTGTAGTGGCCCTTGAGCGCAAACGTGTGCCAACCGTACGCCTCCACCAGCAGCCGCTGCAGGTGGTAAAACTCGACCGTCACGTACTCGCCCCACTTTTTCGCCTCGGCGTGCACGACCACAAACAGCGGAGGGCTCTCGCGGATGCTGCCCTCGGACAGGCCGGCGACCTCGGCCGGCGACGGCTCAAACGGCAGCACGGGCAGGCTACCCAGCGGCACGTGTGGCGAGTGAGCGAGCTCAAAGCCGTCGATCACGAGCGAGCCAGCGCAAGGCACCATGAAGGCCCACGGGGCCATCGCCAGCAGCTCTGGGCTCGTGTTGACGCACTGGCCGTCGCGCGCGCACACGCTGAGCAGGTCCAGATGACAGTAGGGCGAGAACGCCCGTGGCGCGGATGGCGAGGACGGTGTCAACGGAAGCGAAGCCGGCGCAGTGTCGCGACGACCGCCACTCACGCCGTGGGACGGTCCAGGTGCGCCTTCAAAGGCAATCCAGATGAAAATTACAGCGACGAGCATGACAGCGGCCAACACGGCCGGATGCAGCTCGTCGGTCGCCACCTGTCCCACGACTGTCTCGTCGTCGTCTTGGTTCTCCTCGACAGTGCGCAAAGATGGCCCCCGAGGTTGCTTTGACGGCACATGCTCTCCCGCAGACGCCGGCCTTCCCGATTCAGGCCGTGTTTGTGGCTCCATCCGCCGTCACGTTTCAGCTGCCTGTCAGACTGGTCCGAGCGGGAAACGTCGTGTTGACACTCGGAACTGAAAAAAACTCTGACGAAAAAAAAAAAATTTTTTTTAAAAAGTTTTTGCCAAACAGGGGGGGGAATACACCCCGACGATCCGAACAAAAACTCTGAGAATGAATGTACTGTAAGACCGAGAGAGGGAAAGTGTGAATGTTTCTGTTCCTTGTTTCTTAGATGGCGCCCGTGCCAGCGGGTGATGCGCGCATAATGTAGACGTTCGAAGTGAAGTAGCCGTTTTGAGTCTGGACGAGGAAAAACACAAACGTTATAATTCTTATGGACGGTGGGGGGCGATCAATACCTTCATACTCCTCGACGCGACCAGGACGTCGTCGTTCTGGTTGAAGAGATACTGGATCTTCTTGGACTCTTTGTGCCGGATAACCTGGAGAACCTCGCCTGTGTGCTTGGAGAAGACGTCGATCATCTTTGAGCCAAACGCAAGGATAAGCTCGCCATGCAGTGGCACGACCGCAAGGGGGATGAAGCGCCAGTTGAGCACAACGGGCTTGGGTTTGAGCGTGGCTGTTTCCACGATGTAGCCAAAGTGCTTGAAAGCGACCAGGACCTCGGCGGCGTTGATCGGGTGTACGAGCAGAGGCACCGACTTCTTGGGCTCCTTAAAGTCGATTTCGTCGGGGGCGCTCGAGTCCACGTCGACGGTAAAGTATCTGGGAAAAAAAAAGAAGGTTTTTTTTTTTATATTTAAATTTATTTCTTTCTTTATAGAAAGCGACGCTCAAAGACGGCTTACCTGGACACGCACTGAACCAGCAGAGTTGCCAGCTTGCCCTCGCTGTTGAGGATTGGGTACACTCGTTGGACCTTTTCCGGTGCGTAAAAGTCCTAAAAAAAAGGTAACGCAGTGTTAATACGAGCTGAGATGCGGGTTTGGGGCAGGCACCTTGATTTTCATAAACTTGTTGAAGGGATAGTCGGCCCACATGAAGAGAACAATTGTCGTCTTGACAGAGGCAATCATAAACACGGCGCCCCTTGATCGAACTGGGCACGAGAACAAATGTACAAGTGTAAGCAATACGCCCTTTTGTGTGTTGTTGTTGTTGTTCTTACCGATGCTGTAGTGAGAGCTATACTTTGTGCCCTTGATCTTGCTGAACGAGTCCTCCCGACGGAGCAGTCGGCGTTGCTTCTGGTTCTTCGAATACAGGTCCTGCAGGGTGTACATGCGAATGTGCTGGTGGCGACCGCAGATGGCGATGAGCACACCGTACTCTTCGATGACGGTGATGCGCGTGAATCGGGTGTCCTTGATAACACGAGTCACTGTCGAGAGTGGGCCAATTTTTTAAAACAAACAAACAAAAGGGACAGTGCGTTACATGTGCCGTTCTTGTCGAGCTGGTACAGACCATAGGGTGTTCCAAAGAGGTAGCGCGAACCCCACGTGGTCGCGCAGACGATTTCAAAGGGGAAATTCTTGGCGAGACTGAGTGCATTGACCTCAAGGTTGTTGGCCGAGTTCAGGGCGACCTCGGGCTCGTTGAAGATGGCGCTTGCCCTACAACAAGGTCAAACAAACAGAAAAAAAAAAAAAGAAGCACAACGTACGGTATCCGGTTGGATTTGCTCGGGGACGACGCCGCCGCGTTCGCTGCAAGACCCGAAGGCACACGTTCGCCTTCCTCCTTGAACATTGACGCCAAGGCAGCATTGAGCCGCTGGGTTCCTTTGCGCGTGGCGCGGCCAGAGAAAGGCAAGTGTTCGGCAGTCTCGACCGAGGCATCCTGCGGGTTGGCTGGAATGAGGGCTTCTGCCGGGGCGAGGCGCTGGCTGAACCCACGAAGAGACTTGCGACCGTATGTGCGTCCGTTTGATTTCGATGCGGGAGAGGACAAGCCTTCCTCGGCCAAACCAGACGACGAGGGTGCCGATTGGTCAGCTTTGGATGCCTGGTGGATTGTTGAAACGGGAGACTAAGGACAACACGAATTTTTTTTTTTTTTTGCAAGGCTTACAGGCGACGAAGATGAACCGCCCGACTCATCATCGCTCGCAGAAACGACGCTGCGGAGGTTGGACGATGCACGAATCGTATTCTTGCGGGTCGAGGTCGAGTCACTAGAGTGTGAGCCCGAGGACAGAGGCGAGAATTCGACGTCCGAGTCACTAAAGTCGTCGGGATCGGTTTCTGCAAAACAATGAATCATCAATAAAAAAATGAAAACAACGACGACAGTGCGACATACGATCGGCCTTGGACAGCGGTGACAGGGGGTTGCTAAAGATAAAGCTGCCGTCATGCTGACCCATCTGGAGCAGGAGTGTGCGCTGATGGGCAAATGGATCGGCTTGGGCGGGAAGGGGCGTGGACGGGGGCGAGTCGTCGTCACCATAGAGGGGATTGGAAAAGACGAGACCATCATCGTCGCTGCTGTCGTTGCCACCACCACCACTGCTGGATGCGCCTCCGGCCACACGTCCCATCAACTGCGCGCAATTTAAGTACGAACGAGGCGATTTTTTTCCCCCTTACGTTTTGCCAAGTGCCCAGCGTCTCGGGGGTGATGATGTCGCTCGCGTCCGAGTCCCTCTGTTATCTCATGGTCAGGGGGGAATTTATGTTTGCTGCCTCGTTACCCTCACAGTGCGCTTGGTGTGGTACGAATTCTCAAGAACTGGCGGCCTGGTCTCGGGGAAGGCCATGTCGATGACGTCGTTGCCAATTCCCCCCAGTGTACCCTTGAGGACACCCTGCCGCTTGTTGGTCTTGGAGAGGGTTTGGTGCAGGATCGACTTTCGTTTGTTGTCGGCACTGCTGTCCTCGTTGTCGCTGTCACCACCAAAGTCAATCTCCTCCTCTGGCTCGTTGGCTGGCGGAGGTGGCTTATGGGGGAAAAAAACAGCAACCGTTGGTTAGACTATATGGGAAAAAAAAAGCGTGTTTGGTACAGCGGCAGCAGATCCACCCTTGTTGGCAATCCTATCCACCAGCTCCTGTAGGACAAGGCGGGCACGACGCGTCGACACCTTGGGCTTGATAAACGGGTGCTGTCATTTTTGTTTTTGTTTTTGATAAACGCGCATTAGTACAAACAACAGCATTGCAGCCGATACATTGAGAAGTGTCTTGGCGGAGGGACGCTTGGCGGGATCCTTGATCAGGCATTGCTTCAAAAAGTCGCGAAACTGTTTGCTCCATTTGCGTGGCTGTGCCAGTGTCGGCGGTTTATTGGCCGGGATGAGGAAAAGCGCACGAAGAGGATGGAGGTCGGCGAGAGGGGGGTCCAAGTCTGCCATCTCGATAGCGGTGATGCCCACAGCCCAGACGTCGCACTTTTCGTCGTACAGGGCATCGGCGTCCTTGTCGCACGCAATCACCTCTGGCGCCATCCAATACGGTGTACCGATAAACGTGTGGCGCATCGGGTTCTCTTCCGACATTTGTCCAGAAACACCAAAGTCAGCTGCAACGTTGCAACGAATAAAAATAGGTAAATGAAAAACTAGAGAGACAGAGCGAGCAAGGATTACCGAGCTTAATGTCACAGTCACCGGTCAGGAGAATGTTGCCGCACTTGATGTCTCGGTGGATGATACCTTTCTCGTGCAGGTACGCCAATCCCTGCAGGGTCTCGTGACAGATGTAGGATATTTGCTCCTCTTTCAGGCCCTTGGTGTTTTCTGGTAAATTTCCCCCACCACCACCACCACCCCCGAATCGCATAAGACCGGCACATAAACAAATGAAGGAGGCACACCTTTGTAGAGGTCCATGACCGAACCACCCTGGCAGATCTCCATGACGATCTAAAACGCGACAGTTTTTTTATTTATTTAGAAAACGAGCACCAACCAATCGCAATACCCAGAGCTTTTCGCTGCGCAGATAGGTACCAAAGAACTTGACCACGTTCGGGTGCTTGCACACGCGCATAAAGTTGATCTCCATCCAAATCTCCAAAAGCTCGTCCTCGACGAGGTCGATCACTTTAATCGCGACGATTTCACCCGTGCGGATGTGGCGACCCTACGTAGAGACAAACAGCGTCATCAAAAGCCACTTCTCGCGAGTGGCATACCTTGTACACAGAGCCGTAGCTGCCCTCGCCAAGCAGGTCGACCAGCTCAAAGATGCCCGTCGGATCTGGGGCGTGGTACAGGTCCTCGGGCTTGGAGCCGCCGTTGTTCTCGGCCATCTTCAAAAAAGAAAGAAAACACCTGCAGTGACCAGCGGGGGGTTAGCACGGGAGAGCACAAGTTGGTTTTTCTTTTCCCAGGACACGTCGCTGGTCTTCCCCCGATTTGATTCCGCGCAACTCAACCCTAAAAATAGCAAACTGGCGCCTTCTTGAATAAAAAAATTCCACTCTGAAGCCGCCGCTCGCACCGGCACCTTCAGTCCTCTGTTCCCTCCCGTCGCCCAAACAATAAAACGGATTCACGCCCTCGGCCGGAAAAAACAAACAAAAACAGAGAGCCGGGCGTGGAAGAACCGGATTGGCGGCTTTTCCACCAATCATCATCACCATGCCCGTGGTGAGAATCTTGAAAAGACACGCGCACCGATGGCATATTGTGCAGCGGAGCAAGGCAGGGAAACTGGACAAGAATGCAGTGTTCTTGGTGGACCCGGATGCGTCAACTCCCCTGTATCGTGGCTGCCTTTATCTTTTCACACAGTGGGCTAAGAAATCGCATGTGTTCCAAGGAAGCCGATGATGGTCAAGCCCGAGGAGGAGAACAGGGCGAGGAGGGCGCGATGGCTGAGCTTGTGTCGCGAGTCTGTGACCGATCTGTTTCTGCCGCGAGGGTATCCGCTGTCGGTGGCGCCGTCGTACATGCGGTTCTCCCAGTGGCAGTTCCTCCATCAAGTCACGGGCTCGACGACGGGCGTGCTGTCGATGCAGGCGCTGCTCTTTGCCGTGGGACTGGGCGCTGGCGCGATCCCCGTGGCGGCGGCACTAAACTGGGTGATCAAGGATGGGCTGGGACAGCTCGGAGGCGTGCTGTACGCCGGGATTATGAGTAACCGCTTTGACTCTGACCCGAAGCGATTCCGATTTTTTTCTGGCGTTGGTACACGAGAAATAAGAACAAGCGGGCACTGATAACAAAAATCAACAACACATTCATGCTTAGCCCTGCAAGCTGCCACCACTATCGAGGTCCTCACTCCACTCTTCCCGCAGTATTTCTTGCTGCTGGCGTCCATCTCCAACATTGGTATCAGAGTTTTATTTTTCTCTCTCTGCGCAGGGGGGGCTGAATGAATCACCAAACAATAATTTTTTTTTTTAAAAAAAAAAAAGGAAAGAATGTCTCGTGGCTGGCCGGATCGGCGACGCGCGCACAACTGAATCGAGCCCAAGCCCTGCGCGAAAACTTGGGAGATGTCACGGGCAAGGCAGGGTCTCAGGCAACCGCCGCTGGCCTGGCGGGTACCCCTTTGAGTGTCTGTGCTCTCTTTCCTTTTTAATAAAACAGCCAAACCGCAGGAACGGGCCTTGGAATCGGCATCTCGGCCGCTGTGCAAGGATCCATGTCTGGAGTCATGCTCGCGTTCGTACCTCTCTCCATCATCTCGCTGTACGCGCTCTACCGCTCCAACATGTCGGTCGCCCTCCCTCACCTGAACGAGCAGCGACTCGACCTCTTGCTCGCGAGCATGTTTAAGGAGCATCGTCATAGCCGAAAGCAGCAGCTAACCCTCGTCCTCACGTTGGATGACAACGTCTTGCCGAATGTCCTCTCGCCCACAGACGTCGCCCATGAGGAGACTTTCATCCGGCGCTATCGGTCGCCATACCACCTCAGCCTGGTGGTAGAGCCTTCGCTTGACCGGTTTTCACGGGTCAATGCCCCGCGTACCCACTTTCCCCAGCGCATGCGCGAACAGTCCTTCTCAAGACCCCACGCACATCTGCTCTGCCTAGTTGGAGATGCTTTGGCGGACATCCGGGTCGACGACGAGGGCAAGGACCGGCCCCATGCACAGCCTTCACTGGCCCTATTTTTTGTCGACAATTCAAGCGCCCTCGACATCCTCCGCGGGTACTACCACGCCTACTGCATCCGCCAGCTCGTCCAGGACAACCCGATGCTGCGCATCTCTGGGCACCACTTTTACCTTGTGGTCGAGCGCACACGCGCCTTCGTCAATTCAACTTTCGACCAGCTCTGCTCGCGGCTGCTCAGCAAGGGATGGAGCCTCGACCACGTCTTCCTCGCCGACAAGGAGCGTCGCCTGCGGGTCGGTCGCGATCTAGACGACTTTAATAATTATTTTTAAATCAAAAAAATTAATAAAAGTTGTAAAAATTGTTCATATGATGATGCCTCCATCCACCCCTATGACTTGACCTGTTATATATGTGGCGTCTATTAGGAATAGAGCTGCTTGTGCCACTTCCTACCGGTAGTTTGTGTTACTGAGGCACGTTTAAAAAAAAAGGAGGAGTAAGCCTACTTCAGCAGTTCCAAATCGCTTCAACGGGACGCGGTCAAGGATGCCGTTGCGTTGGTTCTCTGTCAGGGTGCGCGTCATGTCGGTCTCGATAAAGCCGGGTGCAAGGACGCTTGCCCGAACGTTGAAAGGCCCGAGTTCTTTGGCGAGAGAGAGCGTCAAGCCAACGAGACCTGCCTTCGATGCCGCGTAGACCGTCTGGCCCACGTTGCCCCGCGATCCGATGACGCTTCCGATGTTGATGATGCAGCCTGAACGTCTCGCAAGCATACCACGTTCCACAGCGCGGCAGGTGAGGAGGGCCCCGCGGAGGTTGGTGTCGATGACATTGTCGATAGCCTCGACCGACGTTGAAAACAGTAGCTTGTCGTGGTTGATTCCAGCAGCATTCACAAGGATATCGGGCGCCCCGACTTGATCTTTGATCCTCTGTGGACAAAAGTTACCAGTCGCGCGCACGGAGTGTTCGCGTACCTGAAAGACCGTTTGCACGGCCAAGGGGTCGGAGACGTCGCACGCCCAGCCGTGATGCTCTACCTGCAATGGTCCAGGAGAAGGCAAGCGCGCGGCTGCTTCCGCCGAGGTCTCAGAGGATCGTCCTAGGGCCACGACCGTCGTTCCCCCCCTCTGCGCCAACGCTGTCGCGATTGCATTGCCGATGCCCCTGGTTGCACCCGTCACTATTGCTACTCTTGATTTCATGCTTTTCAAAAGTGGCCGCCCTTTTTTGAGCTCGGGCTGTGCATCGTGCATCCGTATTGTGAATGTACAAGAAAAAAGGCAGAGTGCGTAGGGAGGGCGAAAATAGAAAACAAACATTAGTATTCCACGGGAATAAGCGAGGTGTCCGACAGCAGGTCAAATTGTTTGCAAAACTTGAGGAAACGCTCGAGTAAGTGGTATTCTCCCTACGGTCGAGACAAATGTTAGTTTCACAGGGAGGGAAAAAGAAAAATAGGGAAGAAAGAAAAAGAAAAGCACAGCGTGGTGGGGATCAGACTCTTCCTATCATATTTACTTTTACTATAATCAGCGAGAGCGAAGAATATATATTTTTTTTTCTTCTTTCTTTCAGTAAAAATTAAGCAGTTAACATCACACCCCCCCCACACAATCCGCATCTTTTTTTTTTTTTCTGTGTGTGTGCAGAAGAGAAAAATATTTTTGGGACGGTACCTCAAACTCGTCAAACTCTTTCCGATGTTGGTGGTAGGCGTGGGCAAAAATGCGGAAGAGACGGCGTGCCATTGGTTGGTACTGTTTTGACGAGCCAGCCGAAAACGATACTCTGCAACAATATATTTGATTGGTATTAAAGGGAAAGAAAAAAAAACCCACCTGCTAGGAAAAAGTTTGCTGCTGTTGAGGATGGACGACGAGCTGTCAAGAAGATGGACAATGTAGTCGATCGCCGAGCACTCTTGCGGCTGTTTATGTGTGGCACAGAGGTACTGCTGTTGGTCGTCGACCGTTGCCTTCATCACAGGACAAGTCGCGGGAGAGCACACTGGTGGCAATAGCTTGACCACGAGGAAGTTGAGGTCCTGGAGGATTTGTCTAGTTTGTGCGTTTCTCGTTAGACGGAAGGTTCAAAAAACAAAGGAACGGAAAGGATGAAAGGAAAGGAAGAAAGGAAGGTACCGAAAGTGTTCATGCTGCCACGAGTCCTCGTCCTGGCTCTCTGGCAACTCGAGTGCCTTGTCAACATCTGCAGGATATTTGTGCAGGAGGGTTTGGATGTGCTGCTGCACGGCAAACGAGCCGTCGGCCTCCTCCAGTGGCTGTTGGGGCCAGGAAAAGAGGTCCTATTTTTCAATCAATTAAAAAAAAAAAAGGAAATACTTTGGTTAGCTTGCTCCTCCCACACAAAATGAAGAGACAACGGAGGGCGAGGTATAACGTACAGCGCTCTTTGTCCCGGGGCGGTTTCTTTGAGTGGCTGCTATCGACATTTCCGAAGGGCTTAGGGAAAGCTGAAAGTGACCTTAGTCGAAACAAGCCAAAGGGACGCTGTATCAGCTTTCTTTTTTTTTTTTTTTTTTTGCTTCCACGCGACGGCTGCAGTCGCGGTCACTTCTGCGAGTTATGCGCAGGCCTCCCTTGTGCGACTTTCTTGTGCGTTGCTTTTTTTATTTTTAGAATTGCCGGACGGGTGTGTTTCTCCTCTTTTTTTTTTTTTTTGGTGACGATGTCGCTGGTGTCGTTCGTTTGAAAGGTACGGGCGGGCTTTGTCTTTTCGCTTCCTCGTTGGAATGCCTTTTACGTTTCCTCCTGCCGGACCTTTGGTGCTGTGACAGTGCCGGAAAAAAAAACCTGAGTCGGCTCTTTCTCTAGTTTTGCAGAAACGCTGATCCCGTTTCTCCCTGTGCGGGTATGTGTTTTATGCTTGTTATCTAGGGACCCGCTGCGACGGTTTTGCCCAAGCACCGTTCTGGCAGTATCCGTTGTTGTACATCAACAAGCTTACTCGGGGGGGAAACAGACCTAACACTGGGTGGTTGCCAGTGACGATGAGGAAGGAGGCACAGCAAGGCAAAGCAAGTCGGTCGTTTTTTTCCCCGGTGTGTTTGCCTTTCGAGTGCTGCTGTGCGTGTGTGCGTGTGTGCGTGTGTGGTGGTATGCTCTCGCAGTACATGCCGTGCACGTAAAGTATTTGTCTGTTTTCTTTTATCTTTGTGCGTGGGCTTTTGCCTGTTCGAGTAGGGTTTGTGTGTGTGCGCGCGCGCGCGTGTGCCGCCAGCCCTCTCGAGAGTCCTCTCGAGTCTATCTGCTAAATATATTTACCACTAACCCCTCGTCGCCCAGCTAACCCCTCGTCACCAGAAGAAGGAACGGCAGACAAACTGGCGGCGTCATTATCCGGCTTTCGCTTCAATGGTAAAAACCTTCAATGCACCTTCTTTACTGAAGACTGGCAACTCTATCAGAAGGCGACAACAACAAAGTGACCACGGTCATGGCAAGCGATCGTACTGGGGCCAACGTGGAGCTGAGCTACACTGCTACCAAGGTAGAATAGAAATCGCAGTCATCGATGTGCTCAATCCTGCCGTACCAAAAGATCATTGGCAATGGCTCCTTTGGCGTTGTCTTCCAGGCCAAGCTTGTGCAGTCGGGCGAAACCGTTGCGATCAAAAAGGTCCTGCAGGACAAGCGATTCAAGAACCGTGAGTTGGACATCATGCGTCTCGTTTCACACCCAAACGTCGTCCAGCTGTCGTACTTTTTCTATGGCAAAGGCGAAAAGGTACGCACTGCGTCATCTCTGGGAGAATTAAAAAGAAGAAAAAAAAATGTACCAAAATAAAACAATAGCCCGACGAAGTGTACCTCAATCTCGTCCTCGAGTTTATCCCGGAGACAATACATCGGGGGGCAAGGCACTATGCCAAGCTGAAGCAGCAAATGCCAATGATACAAGTCAAGGTAAGGGAAATCTAGGGAAAAGGCGACTGTTTTTTTTTTTTTGTTTTCTTTACACTGCTGTTTCCAGCTCTACATGTACCAGCTGTTCCGGTCGCTGGCCTATATCCACTTTATGGGGATCTGTCACCGAGATATCAAGCCTCAAAATCTTCTCCTCGACCCAGTGTCTGGCATTTTGAAACTGTACGCGATGCCACATTCTTTGTTTTCTGTCCCAACCTTTTTCTTTATTTTTTATTTTATTTTAGTTGCGACTTTGGAAGCGCCAAGATCCTCATCGCGGGTGAGCAAAACGTCGCGTACATCTGTTCACGATACTACCGTGCCCCCGAGCTCATCTTTGGTGCAACACTGTACTCGACAGCGATTGGTATGTCTTTTTTCTATACCGACCAAAGGAAATAGTAAAAGTTTAAAATAAAATATAAAGACATTTGGTCAACGGGGTGCGTTATGGCAGAGCTCTTGACGGGCCATCCCCTCTTCCCCGGCGAGTCGGGCGTGGACCAGCTCGTGGAGATCATCAAGGTCATGGGAACGCCGACACGGCAGCAGGTGCACGCCATGAACCCCAATTACAACGAGTTCAAATTCCCCCAGATCAAGGCACAGCCTTGGGCCAAAGTGGTAAGCAATCGCACGGGTCATCCGTCCTTTCTCATGCATTCTAAAACAAAAAAATTTTATTTATTTATTTTGAAACATGCAGCTTTTCCGTGGACGAACACACAACGGCGAGGCGATCGAGTTGATGACTCACCTCCTCGAGTACGTCCCTCACTTGCGTTACTCCCCGATGGAGGCGCTGGCGCACCCCTTCTTCGACGAGCTTCGTGATCCCAACGCTCGCCTCCCCTCAGGACAACCCCTTCCTCCGCTGTTCAACTTTACGGAGCAAGGCACGTCTGAATTGTGAAACCGAGAAATCTAAAACCACACACAGAGCTCTCCTTGCGGCCAGATCTCAACCGCATCATCGTGCCTTCGCACGCTGAGGCTGCCTTGAGGGCACGGCTACCTCTGGACAATTACTTGCGACCGGGGCCACCACCTGCACGGCCCGTTATCAACGCCGAGACGATTGCAACCATCTCGGCATCCAACTCGATCTCGGCACAGTCTGGACCCATCCCCCAGCATGCACCTGCTCCCGGAGGCAACTGAGAGACCCAGTCGCGGGAAAGGCCATCCATAATAAGAGAAAAAAAAACCCCCTTTTCATCTTCTGTTTTTTCCTGCCTTTTCTTCAAGTTTTCTTTGTTTCTTTTTTCTTCTCTCCTTTTCACCTCCCCAGTCATTTGCAAATCCATACACTTTCGTTTCGTTATTTAACCACCCGATCTTTTGTTTCTGTACGTTTTGAGTTTCTTTTCAGTTTCAAGTTCACTAAAACCGCCGCCGGATGGAGATCGCGGTCGGGACACAGAACGCAGCCAAGCTGAAGGCCGTTCAACTTGCAATCGATCAGCTCAAGACGTTACCCTCGTGGCCCGCGGGCGCCAACACAATCAAGATCGAGCCAGTCAAGGTGGCGTCGGCAGTGAGCGCTCAGCCAATGTCGGACGACGAGACGATGCGCGGTGCAATCGCACGTGCACGAGCAGCACTGGATGCGACGCCAGCGGCCACCTTTGGCATCGGCCTCGAGGGGGGCGTGCAGGAGATCTGCGGGCGCTGGCTCGAATGTGGGTTCATAGCGGTCGTCGAGCGCGCGAGTGGCCGCGTGGGACTGGGGACGAGTGCGCGCTATGAGCTCTCGGCCAAGATTGTTGCTCGTCTGCAGCAGGGCGAGGAGCTGTCGCAAGTGATTGACGATCTGTCCGGCCAGGACGATGTGCGATCGTCACAAGGGGCGATGGGGATCCTGACCATGGGCCTACTGCCTCGTGACGTCTGCTACGCACAGGGCGTGATTTTTGCGTTTGCTCCCTTCATTTCAGGATCTCATTTTTGGTTGTAAGACATTCTATATCCTATGGACAGGCTTGTCATTCATTGCTGCTTGCGCACAATCGTCCAGAGGACAGGTGCGTCGGTTTGGACCGTCACCCGGTCCGATTCGACATGGTTGGACGTGCTGATGGCGAGCCCGGCACCAAATCCCCACTGACTTGTCTCTGCAAAAAAAAAAAAAAAAAAAAAAAAAAAAAGGATGGACTGAGTGTCGGTGGTGGGGCAATCTTCCTTACCGCGTAGGTTCCACCTGAGGCCGGTTGTGCGCACGCGCGCTGGCCCGGCAACCGGAACGAGTCCACAAGTAGGTCCTTCCCTCGTTGCGTCGATCTCGATCGTGTGCTCGCCGGCCGGGAGAACGACGGCCCAGCTCTCGTCCGACACGAGGATCACACGGTACGTTGCGGGCCCCACGGCGTGTGCAAAGTGCACGGCTGCGAGGATATGGTCGAATCGTCCGCTCAGAGCGCCCAGCACGACGACAGTGCTCCCAGGCGAGACCGCGCCGCGAGCCAACAGCTCCTCCATGCACTTGCCCAAGTCTGTCGAGTTCTGCGAGACGTCGTGGAGCACAGACACGCCGCCCTCTGCCCGCTCATAGTGTTTGCGGACCTCTGGCCTGATCGAGTCCAGGTCGCCTTTGACAAACGTAGGCGGCGGCAGCGGCGGCGTCGACGACTGGCAGGCATAGTCAAAGAGGCGGTTGGCGCCGCCGTCCGCACAGGCACGCACAGGCGCGCCAGCCCAAATGGCCTCCCAGCCGTTCACCAGCGGAGTGTTCAGGAGGATGGCGGCGTTCGCATTTCGTGCCCACAGGGCCATCACTTCAAAAAACATGGCCTCTTCTTTGAAGCGTTCTACTGCAGACGACGCTGGTTCGGGCCAGAAGCGGCCGCGGGACGACCTATACGCAGCGGCGACGGTGCTGAGCTCGGCGCCGACGACCAACATGGCCAAGGTCGCGTCATCGGCGGCGGCGTACACGGCGGCGGCCAACTCGTCGCCGGCGAGCAACATGTACTATGGTTCGCCATCGTACGCAGCCGCCGCTGTCACGACGACCAAAGACGTTGGCTTGGTAGCTGCGGCGGCGCGCACCAAGGCCAAGAGTACGCGTCTTGCTCTTGTTGTGCTTGTCGCTGTTATGTTTTAACACACAAAATAAAAAATCAGTCGAGGCTTCCAAAGCCGCTAAAAAGGACGAGCGCCAGATTGTTCGAGCGGCGGGCGGCGAGAGCTGGAAGGACGACACGCTCAAGGAGTGGGACGACAGTACGCATTGCCTGGCGGTTCTTTGGTTTGTTTTTTTCGTTCTCAATAGTTGTATGCAGACGACTTTCGCATCTTTGTGGGAGACCTCGGCAAGGAGTGCAACGACGAGGTGCTCGCCGAGGCTTTCGCCAAATACCCGAGTTTCCTCAAGGCGAGGGTGCGTGCGCGTGCACGTGCGTGTGTATGCCCAATCTTAACTCTCGTAACGCACAGGTGGTCAAGGACAAGCACACGGGCAAGAACAAGGGCTTTGGCTTTGTGTCGTTCAAGGACCCCGACGACTACACCAAGGCCATGCGCGAGATGAACGGAAAGTATGTCGGAAGCCGGCCTGTCAAACTGCGCAAGAGCACATGGCAAGACAGGAATCTCGACAATCGCGATCCCAACGAGGTTGCAAAGCTGCACGCCCTCAAAAATTATGGCACTGGTAGAAAGTAATTAATCAGTTGTGTACTCGGCGATATTTTTTTTATTAAAGACTAATAACGGCGAAAGCTTGTACTCATGAGAACTTGTTGCTGCTTCTTTTTCGGCGAGCCCTTCTTTGCTGCAGAGGAGGAGGAGGGCGCAGAACCGGAATGAGACGCCGAGTCGGCGCTCTCGCCGAGATCCAGGCTTGGCATGATGTCCATCGTCTTTGTGGGTGAGGCCGACGAAGAGGTGGCGGCGGGCGGCGGCGATCGCGATAGGCTAGCCCACGAAGGAGCTTTCGAGTGGTGCGAAGAAGGGGCCAGCGGCGGGTTCGCGACAACGTCAGACATGAGCGACGTGGCCACACGAGCATAGGAGGCAGATGGATTCGAAACACCAATCGGAGCAAGTGGAGGGCTAGCAGGCACGACGACAGAACTGGAGGGCGGGGGGCCCCACTCGTCGCCAACAGGCAGGACAACCGGGTTGCTCTGGCGGTTGGCCCATGACAGGGACGGATATTCGCGCGCCAGGGTCTCTGCTTGCTTTGCGGCGTTCGATTCTTCGATCTTGGCAGACCTAACATCACACAAAACAGAGTGAGTACATAACCACCCAAAACAAGAAAGAAAAAAAAATTTTTTTTTACAGATCGTTCTCCTTGCGAACTTTTTGGCGACGCCTTCGTTCACGCTGTCTGAGCTCCTCAGCAAAGAGGCCCAGTGTGCGCTTGCTGAAGAGACCAGCGTGCGAGAGATCCAGTTCGACGAGAACAAACTCGCACGACAGGGGCAGGTGCTCAAGGGCCTTGTGGCGGCGGCGCGATTCGTCAGACTGAGAGATCTCTTCGACTTCGACAATCTTTCCCTCGATCGCCTGCGGAAAGTTCACATACGAGCCAAACTCTTCTCGCAGCATTCGCACATTGACCGGGTGGAGGTATATCTGCTGTCCGTCGTGCGCTGGTTTGTAAGCGCGGTGGTAAGCACAGTAAAACGCAAAAGATAAAGTACCTTGGAAAAAGTAGAAAGCGTCCTCGGCAGGATAGTTGGACGAGGGGCGGTGCTTAGTGGTTGCCGACGAGGGTGCCGACGACCTGAGCTTGAATTCGCCGAGGTCGGGTGAGCCAAACAAGTCTCCTTCGTCGTCCTCGCTGTTGTTATCGTCGTCTTCTGAAGCACTCGAAAAGGCGGCCTCGTGCAGCTTTTTATTCATATCAATTTAAAAAAAAAAAAAAAGGGAAGACACCTCCTGTTTTTTTTTACCTGCTCGGGAGAAGCCGCCAATCCGGCACCGCCAAGATCCGCCTGCACCTCACTGAACGGTTTCCAGTGGCCATTGCCGATTGAGATCGGGGGAGAGGAGGCCACGTCCTGCGGAGGTGCTGATGACGACTTTGACGCGATTGACGAAGCCATCGTCGCTTCAAAGGGAACAAGAGACGGAGACGGAGGAGGCCTAGATGCTTCCAATGTTTCCAGCGCCTTGATGGCTTGCGAGGGTGTACGAATCGCACCGTCGATGTACGGAGACAGGCGTTGCGGCAGGTCGAAAAAGTCCTGATCACAAAGCCAGTTGCACTTTTCATTAGCAAAAACTCCTCCGAGTTGTGCCTACCGCACTGAGGGACCTCTTGGCTAGGGCGCTCATGGCATCTTTAATGTAGGGCAGGGTGTCGACATCACCTCCGGTTACCGCGTCAAGATAGACGACCATGAGGTCGTGGGCCTCGCGCAGGCACAGCTGCTGCTGGATAGCAGGGGTCGAGCGCTGCAGTTTTGTGTAGACCTCGGACGCACGCTGTGCATACTTGAGCGGCACCGACTCGCCCATGCCTTCGAACCACGCGTCAATCGGAGCGCTCACAAACTCGTCCTGGTTTCCTCTTTAGGTGGGAGTGCAAGATTTGCTCGATACCTTGGCACGTTTCATGAGGTTGAGACGGATCGACACGCCTTCATGAAAGTACGAGACCCGTTGCACCGAGGCCGGTCGCAGGTCGTCTGCGTATACCGACTCAAAGCAAATTGGGCATCGGCGCCACTTTTTCTCGCCGAGGCTGAGGTAGCGCAGGACGCACACCCAACAAAACACATGGCCGCACTTGGTCACCTGTGCTGCACTCGGCTTGTCCAGGCAGATGGGACAGCACGGCTCGGTATGTGTTGTCATGATCTTTTTTGGCACAGAAGAAATAAATCGCACGTCTCCGTTTTTTTTTTTTTCTCTTTTTGGGGTCAATACCACTTGATCGACCGCGTCCCAGCTCACGGGCACGTCGGGGTCGCCCAGATTGACGTCATAGGCACCCTTGGGATTGACAACAAACCGGAAGCTGCAAGGGAAAGGCCCAATTTTTTTTTTTAAAAAAAAAAATTATGCTACCAAAGGGAAGAAAAAAGTTACTTTGCGTGGACATAACGCTCCTTGTTGTGGGGGGAGTAGCGGACGGGTTTGCGGTTGTTGCTGCGAGACGACCGTGCAGGGGGAGGATGCGACTCCCGTTCACGCTGGGGAAAGGAAAAGTTGAGCAAGTGGTTCAGCGATCGCGCGCCTTTGCGGTCATAGGTCTGGAGTGCGGCCTTTTTTTTTTTAATAATGCCTAACTCGCCCTTGGTAGAGATACCACATCCAAGCCATCAGATCCTGCATCGAGCAGACCCATCTCGGCGAGACTGGCGACCAGCTCGGGGTCGGCGAGTGGAGCGTCCTGGTGGTGATGGTTCTGATTGCCAGGTCGACCGCGAGGTTCGCGGCTGCTGCTGCCGCCACCGCCACCGCTCTTGTGCCCGCCGCCACCACTATTGTTTCTGTTATTGCCACCACCACCACCGCCGCCGCCTCCGCCGTGGCGACGCTGCTGCTGCTGCTGCTGCTGCTGTTTTCCGTTGGGGGATGACATGGTGTGTTTGGGGATGGGCGGCAGCAACCAGACGTCTCTTGCAACGCTCATCTGCTGTTGGTTTGGGGCTGTTGCTGCTGCTGTTGTTGCCAGTGGGGGTGGGTTCACGTTGTTGCTGCTGCCTCCCGACTGTATGGCGTAACCTTGCGCCAACACAAACATTTTTTTTTTCAGTGGGAAAGGGGCAATCACCCAAAAACGCACACACCTGTTGTGGCTGTTGTTGTTGTATACGACGTTTCCGGTACTGGTAGTGCTGCTGCTGCTGGTGCTGTGATACCGATAATAGCTCATGACGACGAATTTTTAGAACTGGCGGGCCATGGTCGGTTGTCGGTTACACTTCTTGTTGGTCGATGTCGTGAAAGGTGCTTTGTCGCTCTCGCGGGTGCTTGGTTCTTTTTTAAAATAGGTACAGGAAGGAAGGGGCCGCTGTGTTGCTGCCCGCCTGCTGTTGTGCTAGAAGACTTTAAATAGCCCGCCTGAACGCTGCAGAGTTCCCACGCGACGACTGTTTTTTTTTTTTTTTTCAAAGGAGAAAAAAAAAAAAGTGCGCGCTTCAAGGTTACAAAAAGGACACCTCAACCGTCACCATAAAGGGCAGGTTGGAATCGGAGACCCGGATCCTGTCGCCGCTCTGCAGGAGGGTGGACAGGGTCTTGGCGAGATTTGGCCGCGTCTTTTCCTCGAGTGATGGCGGCGCTTGCATGTAGAGCGTGCGGCCTTCCACAGTGAGCGATGGCTTCTTCATTTGGCTGACCGGGTCCCGGTTTTTAGTGTGAAAAACAACAACCAAAAGGGGGCCCTCGTCAAAAACTTACAACTGGCTGTCCATCGTGAGCTTTTCGACGAGGCTGTCGAGGGTTGCCTCGGGATGCAGTGTGTACTTGAGCACGCCCGAGCCGCAGACGGGGCAGTTGGGCTTCCGCTCGTAGGCAAACGTGTAGGTATACAGACCCTCTCCGCCCGAGTACATCATGTAGTTGTCAAGGCAGTTGGCCGCCTGTGTGGCCAGCTTGAAGGCCTCGTTGGCGCACGCCGCAGAGACGATCGCGTTTGTCGAGGCGATCGCGGGGATGATGTTTTTAACGACGCCCTGTGTGAGCCGGTACGTGACTCCCTTGATGTTGAACTCTGAGGCGCGCGCGCTCGCGGTCTCGTACAGCCACTGGATGTGATCGGGGTTGTCCTTGTCGATTTTCTCTGGTTTTACGAGAAAATATACTCTTCTAATTATTACTGCAATAAGAGACAGCATGTTTACCCTGCCTGTGGTCCTTCCACTTGATCTCAGATGCCCACTCAACACAGTGCTCGGGCAGGCGGGGTGTGTTGGCGATCGTGCAAATTGGGTAAGTGGTCCTCGGCGGGAAGAGTTCCAGGGTGCATTCAAAGCACGCGGTCATTCGGGGGATGATCACACGAGCCTGGCCCTTGAATCCTGTGTATTTGCAACGGCGTTGTAAGAAGAAAATAATAAATAAAAATAAATAAATAAAAAAGCAAAAAAACACAAACCCTCGGTGCCACCGTCAATGATTGGGATAATCGTCGCCCCGTTCGGGGTTCCGTCCGCGTCGACTTCGACCATGTCAATAATCGTGCTGTTTCGTAGACACACTTTGCGTTAGCATGAGTGAACAACCGGAGAAACACCGTTACCTATTTACCCATCGGCGCGCCTCGATCGAGTCGAGACCGCAGATGATCAAGTTGAACTGGCGGTAGTAGTCTTCGTCCTTGTCCTTGAGGTCACCGAAAAACCTGTCCCGTGGGCCCCCTTCTTTTAGATAAACTGCAGACCGGCGACAATCAATTACGGAGTCACGGTCACACCGGGGATGCGCTGCATGATAAACTTGGCGGCAACCTCGGCCTTGGACGAGCCAATGTCCTTGGGACGGAAGAGGAACTGGCGGTTCAGATTGGACAGGTCGATAGTGTCCATGTCGATCAGGTGGATATCGCGGAATCCCAGGAGCGCACAGTCCTTTAGCAACTCGCAGCCCAGGCCACCGGCACCGATGATCAGCAGCTTGCATTTGTTGTGCAGAAAGTCTTTGACCTGTTAATACCGGTCAGTCACCTACGAACCCACGAAAGCTGCCACATACCTGTGGCCCCGACTCAAATCCGAGTCCCGCGAGTGGGCCCGTGCGGTCCAGCAGGCGATGCACAGACGAGTCCCAAACGTCGACCATCTGTCTCCAGGGTGATGTAGTTTCAAAAATGGATGGTTGATTTTTTTTTGTTTCAAGTTTTTGCCAGCGCATTACACAAAGAGTACATGTAAAGAAGAAGAGCGGCAAATAATCACGCCCACCAGTCAGAAGGGAGCGGCAGCTTGTCACGGCGAACTTGCTCCAGCAGAAGCTCGGCTGTGGGTTCATCTAGCATGTCGTGGCTCAGCTTGTCCAGCTTTCCGTGCGATGTGCTCACAAACTCAACCTTTGCTGCCGTCTCGGGTGGTAAAAGTTTACTTATCTGAAGAAGAAGAAGAAGAAGAAGAAGACAAAAAAATTTTACTTTTACTTTTGAGCGAAATAATCAGGCATAATACCACTTTCCACAGGGGCTGAAATATGGACGGCGCATCGATAAAGACTGCCTTGCGGAGGCGCTCGGGAAAGTGATCGCCAAGGGTTCCGAGCACTGCGGATGCTGTGCGCGGGTCCATGTCACTAAAGCTGAAGCCTTCAAAGTGGACCATCAGCACGACCTTGTCCGAGCAAAGCGACGGGCCCAGTGCCTTCATCAGCTCCTCCGCCTTGAGCAATACCACAAACAGGTGAGGCGGGCCGCGCACGAGGTCGCGTCCCTGTGCGTGCTGTCATCGTTGTTAGATAAGCGATTGACGAAAAAGGTCGGTGCGGCTCACCTTAAAGTCGGTGTAGATGACTGGACATAGATCCTTGGAAAAGCCGACGACTTTCTAACAAACCAGGGCCCGCAAGTCAGTTGCCAAAAAAAAAAAAACGCAACAAGGGACGTACCACAGCATGCGCCTTGACTGACTCGGCACAAAAGTGGCACTGCTTGTACTTGCTCGTTGCCTCGCGCCGCCACTCAATAGACTTTGACAAGAGCTTGTACGACTTGCGCATGTCCCAGTCACGCGCACGAAGATAACGCCTGAGGCTGTGCTTTGGATGTTCAGTGAACAACCAGACTGGTCGGACGTACCACGCAGCGTCGCAAATCTTGCGGTCCTCGTCCGTGACGTCGCTGTCATTGGCCAGGTCGGCCGCAAACTCTTCCAGCTTGGACGCCTGCTCGGGGGTGTCTGTGTACGTCAGCACGTCGCCCTTGCGCTCTTCCAGGAACGGCCTGATCGCCGCAATGGCCTTGGCCTCACGTGCTGAAATCTCCACACTGCACCCTTCCTGGCGGAGCGTGTGGTTGTACGCCTCTGCAAACTGCTGCACGGCTGAGCCGGAAAACCAGTTGGTACACCAGGCTGAGGCCAAAAACAACAACAACCAACCTTGCGCGAGCGTTTCAGTCACAGCGGCCGCGGCCGATTCCATCCCGCGTCCGCGTTGGCGTCACGAAAAAAAAAAAAAAATTGAAAAAATTTTTTAGCCAACACATTCATCAGGCACATATTTTTTAATCCGATTTCTTTCATTTCTTTCTTTCTTTCTTCAGTTCTTCGTCACTGGCGCAGTCGACTAAGATTTGGCGAGGTTACTAACCGACGCTCTCCTAGCTTCTATGAAACGCGCCCTAAAACTCGCGGCCGTGAGCACGGTCGTCTACGTGGGCGCGGCATCAGCTGCGTACTCGTGGTTTGTGGCCCAGAAGTCGGCTCCCAAGGAGGGGGGTCATCAGGCGCCGTTCGAGCGCCTGGCGCCAACGTATGATGCACGGATGGACCAGGAGGAGGGGAGGGTGGGGATGGCCGCGCTGCGGAGGCGTGTGGCGTTGCGTGCGCGTGGAAACGTGATCGAAGTGGCTGCGGGCACGGGCAGAAACCTGTCGATGCTGCCATCGCCGCCGATGTGCACGTCGCTGACGGCCGTGGAGTCGTCGTCGGCAATGGTGGACGTGCTCAAGGCAAAGGCGAGTGGCAGCGGCGTCTTGGTGCCTGTGACCGTTGTGCAAGCCGACGCTGCGCACCTACCGCTCGCGGACGCATCCTTTGATACAGGGATGGAGACGTTTGGGCTGTGCTCGTACGAGGCACCGGTGGCAGCACTTAAGGAGCTGGCACGTGTGGTCAAGC
>Ga0302230_10000693_pt1 | contig 25885 bp, 25 predicted proteins | sample II_Palsa_N2_1_FD_193523 | JGI IMG/M metagenome (GOLD analysis project Ga0302230, IMG submission 193523) | Peat permafrost microbial communities from Stordalen Mire near Abisko, Sweden - II_Palsa_N2_1 | ecosystem: Environmental > Terrestrial > Soil > Palsa > Peat permafrost | place: Sweden... | reverse complement strand
CAAGGGTTATTGCCAACCTCATCACGCGCAGGCCGATAACCTCAAGGAGGTGGCTCAACGCTTTTGTGCGCCGCTATCCAAGGAGAAACTGATGAGCAAGATTCCCACTGGCACCTGGGTCGTTGTCGCTGACGGCACCCAAGCTCGTCTATTCCAAAATGTCGGCAAGCACGACGCCCTGCGTTTAAAGCAGGAAGATCTTATCAAGCCCGACGTGGTTGATGAGCAGGGCCAAGGCCCATCGGGCCACCGGCCGCCGGGGGAAAGCCCGGAACAGACGGAAGAGGCGACCTTCGCCAAGCAGCTTGTCCAACGCCTGAACGCCGCTGCGTTGAAGCAGGAATACGAGCATCTCTTTTTGATTGCGGATCCGAAAACGCTGGGCGAGATCAGGCCACAGCTTCACGTCGAGACAAGCAAGCGGATCACCGGCGAGCTGGCCAAGACGCTCACCAACTCGACGTTGGAAGACATCGAGAAAATCCTGAAGGCGAACGAGTAACCAGGACCCCCGGTCAGTCACCGCCAGCCCTGCACGGGCAGGGCGGCGGTGTTGCAGCTCAGCCAGGCAACAGGCTCACGAGGCGGTCGTGCAGCACGTCGCGGCGCCAGCCTTCGAGGAATTCAGGCCACACGGCGGTGACCACGTATTCCTCCAGAGCCTTGCGTGGGCAGAGCAGGCCCGGTGGCAGGTCCAGTTCGACGGCGAGGGTGTCGATGAGCTGCTTCATCGCGGCAAGGGCTTTCTTCGCCTCGCCTTGCGGGTGTCCGGGGATGCTGGACGTGGCGGCGATTTCGTCGGCGCTGACCGCCGGGACGAGCAGCTCGAACAGTTCACTGCGTTGCGCCGAGCGCAGCGCGCGTTGACCGCGGCTGCGTTGTTCCAGGTCGCCGAGGTTGGCGGGTGGTTGCTGCGCCAGGCTCAGTGCCAGCGCGTCATCCATCAGCCATGGGCGGGGTACGTCGAGGCGCCGTGCACTGCGATCGCGCCACAGCAGCAGGCGGCGCAGCAGTGCCTGTTGCGGGACTGGCCACTCGGCCGCGCCGCGCATCGCGGATTGAGGCTGCGGGTCGCCATCGCGGTGGCTGGCGCGGCGTCTAAGGCGCTCGCAGTCCTCTGCATGCCATGCGGCGCGGTCGCGCTGCTGCAGGCGCTCGCTGAGCTGCTCGTGGATGGTTTTCAGATAAACCACATCCAGCGCAGCGTAAGTGCATTGCGAGGCGGTCAGTGGGCGCTGCAACCAGTCCGAACGGGTCTCGCCCTTGTCCAGCTCCACCCCGGTCAGGTCGGCGACCAGTGCGCGGTAGCTGATGCCAAGGCCCATGCCGACAAAGGCGCCGGCGATCTGCGTGTCGAACAATTGTCGTGGGCCGTTCGGCAGCAGCGGCGCGAGGGTTTCCAGATCCTCGCTGGCGCTGTGCATCACGGTGATGGCCGGACCCTCGCCAAGCAGAGGCTGCAGCGCATCGCCGATGTCAAATGCGAGCGGGTCGATCAGCGCATGGCGACCGTTCCAACCAAGCTGCAGCAATGCCAGCTGTGGATAGAACGTATTGCGACGCATGAATTCGGTGTCCAGGCCAATCGCTGCGTCGGCCGGCAACGTGCTTAACCACGCCTGCAGCGTGTCGCGGTGGTCGATCCAATCGGCAGGGGCCGTCTCGGGCAGTGACATCAGTATTCCTTGGAAGATGCAGGACGCGGATTGCCCTGTCGGCGGTTTGTGCCTATGGTGAGCAGCGCACGATAACAGGCCACCACAAGGACGCCCATCCATGCCCAGCAATGCAACCCTGCACCGTCAGCGCACTCTTGGTGGGGCGCTGGGTATTATCGTGCTGGGCTGCGCGCTGACGTATCACTTTTTTCCGCGGGTATTCCACGTCGAGCCGATCCAGGAGCCGCGCCGCTCGATGTCGATGGGAACCACGCTGCCGGGCAACCCGCAACAGGAGCAGGTGCCAGGGATCGCCGAACTCAATGCCGGGCCGCCCATGACGTTGGCGCCAACGGCGGTGATCGTGGCGCGCAGCAGCTCGAAAGCGAACTTGCCCGAGCAGCTGAGCGCGGATACGCCGAGCGTGCAGGCGTTGCTGACGCGCGCAGCCAAGGCGCTGCATGCCGGGCAGCTGGTCGGCGACAAGGACAGCGCGGCTGCCTTGTTCGCGCAGGCGCAGAAGGAAAAGCCCGACAGCCGCCGCGCAGCGCAAGGCCTGTTCGATGTGCGTGCGCGGCTGGTAGCGGAGGTCGATCAGGATATCGCCGTGGGCGACGTCGATTCGGCGCAGGACATGCTCGCTGCGCTGCGCACGCTGCCGAATGCAGCCGACGAAGTCGCGCAGCTGGAAGCGAACCTGAAAACCCTGGCCAAAGCGCGACCGATGCTGGCCAAGGCAGCCAGCTTGCTGCAGCAGGGCAACGCCGATCAACCCGCAGGCGCCAGCGCGCTGGATCTGTACCACGAGGTGCAGAAGCTTGATCCGGAGAACGCCGTGGCCGAGCAGGGCGTATTGCAAGTGCAACACGCGGTGCTTGATCGGGCATTGGCTGCTGTCGCGCAAAACGATTTCACCGGTGCAGACACGGCACTGACGGAAGCACAGACCATTCGCCCCGGCGCACAGCAGATGCAGGACGTGAGCAAGCGCGTGGACGACATGCGCCAGCAGCGTGCCAGCGGGGTGCTGGCGCAGGCTCACTCGGCGCTGGATGCCGGCAACGTCGCCATGGCAAAGAAACTGGCGGCGCAGGCACAGGGCATCAGTCCAAGCCTGAGCGGTCTGGCCGATTTCGAGGAGCAACTGACCAATGCGCAGTTGTATGCCAGCTACAAACCTGGCCAGGTATTCAGCGATCGCTATGTCGATCTGCCTGGCAAGACCCCTTCGATGGTGGTGATCCCCACCGGCAGTTTCCAGATGGGTGCACCGGACAACGAGGATGATCACAATGCCACTGAGACGCCGCAACATGCGGTCACCATCAGCAAAGGTTTTGCGATGGCACGCAGCGCCATAACCGTTGGGCAGTTCCGCGAGTTTGTTCGCGCCAGCGGCTACGTGCCCGATTCGGTGAAACTGGATGGTGCGAGCGTCTATGACGAGAGCAGCGGTGCGCTGCGCGACGACCCGCGCGCCACCTGGCAGGACGACTACGCCGGCCACCGGGCTGGCGAAAATCTGCCCGTCGTGAACATCTCATGGAACGACGCCAAGGCCTATGCCGACTGGCTCAGTCAGCGCACCGGCAAGGTCTACCGGTTGCCCAGCGAGGCCGAGTTCGAATACGCGCTACGCGGCGGCACCACCACGCGCTACTGGTGGGGTGACGGCACACCCACCCGGCTGGTGGAAAACCTCACCGGCTCCGGCGATCGATCGCATATCGGACGTCGCTGGAGTCATGCGTTCCGCGGTTACAGCGATGGTTTTTGGGGGCCGGCGCCGGTGATGACTTTCGCCCCCAACCCGTTCGGTCTCTACGACATCAACGGCAACGTCTCGGAGTGGGCGCAGGATTGCTGGCATGAGAGTTACGTCAGTGCGCCGAATGACGGCTCGGGATGGCTCAACCCCGGCTGCAGCACCCACGTCGTCCGCGGCGGCTCGTGGGGCAGTTCACCGGATCAGGTGAACTCGGCGTATCGCGAAGGTGCCGATGGCAACATGCGCAGCGGCCGGGTTGGTTTTCGTGTGCTGCGCGAGCTTTAATCAGACATGAAAAGCCCCGCGCGAGGCGGGGCTTTCAAAGAGCGTCGCTGTCAGTGCGGGATCCTGGAATCATCTAACGGCAGCGTTAAAAGTGTGTCTGCGATATTCGTCTGAACGCTGAACTGAAGACGATGCGCTACGGTTTTGCGGGCTGTAACTGCGGCAACTTCCAACTGCCATCCATCAGCGAAGGGCCGGGGCCGTAAACGCGAGCCACCAGCGAATATTTCCCAGCAGGGGCAGGCAGCCAGTTGCTCTCCTTGTCCTTGCCCGGCGACGTATGCCCGACATAGAGAGTGAGCGAACCATCCGGCGCGTATTTGAGGCCCTTCGTGCGATCGCCAATCGAATAGCGATTCTGGGCGTTGTCGTAGAGGAAACGGTCGGGAAGTGTGTAAAGGGTCATCGACCAGAAGAACTTGGCCTGCGGCAACTGCGATTTGTCGAAGTGCACCTGGGAAGGTGTGATGCCATCGCCGACATAACCGCCGTACCAGGCCTCTTCCAGAGAATTGCCATACATGCCCTTGGCCGCGGCAACGGCACGAATGAGGTAGTCGTTGTGCTGGGATTCGCGCGAGCCGAACAGACCGTTCGACGAAAGCGTCACGGCTAGTTTCTTCTGCAGCTCGGCCTTGGCGTCGGCGATACCCGCGTCGATTGCGGCCAGCGTTGGCGGATCGACCTTCGATGCATCCCATGGTGCGCCCGGCTTGATGCCAATGGTCGCGAACTGATCACGCAACGTGATTTCACTTGGGTCGGGTGGCACAGCGAACTGCAGCAGAAAGTTCAAGTATCCGATGAAGTCATGCGATTCGGCGCGAGCTTTGTCGTAAGGCGGGAAATCCAACGGTGCCGCCGGTGGTGGAGCGGCCTGATGAGCAAACGTACTCAGCGGTTCCAGCTTGTAGCCAGCCTGCACTTTCTTCATCGCCGGAACGTCGGCGGCGCCGTCCAGTGACGTACGACCCAGCATGCCTACGATGTCCGTCTCTGCATGAAAAACCTTGGTGATGCCTTTCGGCACGGTACCCTTCCAGCCCGGGCCAACAAACAGATAGTTTCCCGCATCGAATCCGGTCGCGCGCACACCGACGTAGGCAAAGTTATAGGTAAACAGGTCGAACCACTGCGCTACGTAGTAACGGCTGTGCGGCACCTTGGGTACGCTGAATACCCACGGTTGCGCGCGAAGATCCAGCCATGCCCATGAATAGGGAGTGTCGTTGTTCGGCGTGACCACGTCATGGTTCTTTGGCGTGAAAGGCTGGGAATAATTTCGGATGTGACCGAAGCCGCCGACGTATTCCGGTGCGTGGGTATCGACGACCTGTTTGTAGAACGTTTCATAGTTCTCGATCATTGGCGTGGCGTAGATGTATGCCTGCTTGGCGATCTCGCGGGCCTGGACCTCTGAGGGTGTCCCGGAGACGGCGCTCGCGTCCCGTGCGGAACTCGCTGCGGGCTTGCCCGCCTGCCTATGCCCGCTACCGTCTCCAACGCCGCTCGCCATAGTTGCCATGGCTAGAACACTCGCGGTCAATAGATTCGTGCTAATGATCATGTCGATTCCCTGAAAGGTGATGCGGACTGATGTTGGTCACGGAAGTTTGATGACGCCCGAATTCTCAGGCGGTTGCCAGCCGTTTGCTGCCGTTGGGGTTTCCTGCTGGCTGACTCAATTGACGCGCTGGGGCTTCGGCGACTTCCACGTTCCAGCAAGAAGCTCGGGTTTGGGCAGGTAGTAGCGCAGCGTGAGCATGAACGGCCCCGCTGGCGCCGGCAGCCAGTTGCTGTTCTTGTGCTGCCCCGGATCATCATGCTGGATGTAAATGGTGAGCCCGCCATCCGGGTCCAGCTGAAGATTCGGCAGCATCGGCGAGTTGATCAGGTAGCGATTGGCCGGATTGGCGACCAGTAACTGATCGGGCAGGTCGTACATGGTGAGCGACCAGAATGCGTTCACTGGAGGAAACTGTCCCTTGGCGAAGTGCAACGTGTACTTGCCCGTGGAACCGTCGAGCGGTTTGCCGTCGGCGTCCTTGTCGTAGATGGGATAAATCGCCTCTTCCCTTGAATTGGCACCGATACCCATCTGCGATCCCAGCGCGCGCGCCACATAGTCGCCATGCATGAAACTGCGTGTACCAAACAGCTTGCTGGTATCGCTGCCCACCTCGATACGGCGCGCGTCGATTTCCTTCTGCCCATCGTCCATGCCGGCCACAAAAGCCGCCTTCATCTCCGGGCTCAGCGCCGTGCTATCGAATGGCTTGTCCGATTGCAGGCCAATCCGGGCGAAGCGCGCCCGAATAGCTGTTTCGCTGGGCGGCGTTGGCGCGAATTGCAGCAGGAAGCCGAGTACGTCGAAGAATTCAACCGAGGTGCGCTGGACGTCGGGCTTCAGTGGCTTCGGCCATGCCGGAGCGGCTGGCACAGGTGGCGCAGGCTCGTGCAAAAACGAGGAAAGCGTCTGTACGCGGTATTCCGACTGGATCTTCTTTACGTTGTCCAGATCCTGCGGGTTGAACAATTGGGTTCGTCCCACGACGGAGGCAAAGCTGGTTTCGCACGGAATGATCTCGGTGATGCCCGCAGGCTTTGTGCCATGCCATCCCGGCCCGGTGATCATGTAGTTGCCGCCGCCGTTGCCCGTCGCCCGCGTTCCGATGTAGGCGAAGTTATACGTGTATAGATCCATCAGCTGGAACACAAAATAGCGCTTCGCGTCGATTTTCGGCACGGTGATCACTACCGGTTCAGCGCGAAGGTCGAGGCCGGCAAAGGAGTAGGGCGTATCCGAGTTGGGTGTGACAAAGGCCTTGTCGTCGGGAGTGAAGACGCGGGCGATATTGAGAATGGAATTGAAGGGGCCTTTATAGGCCGGACTGTCCTTGAAGACCGAATATGCGAACATCACCCGATATTCGTCCTCCATCGGTAAGCCATAGATGTAGGCTTCCTTGGCGATCGTACGAGCCTCCTGGGGAGTTGCCTGTTGAGAAGGAACACCCAAGTGAGAGTTCGCTGCGGCCGGTCCTGCGCCCGCTCCTGCAATCGCGGTAGTTGAAAATATCAAGCTCGCCAGTGGAAATTTCATGGATTTATCTCTCAATCGGGAGGTGATTGACGCGGTTATCCGCGGTCGTTATTCCACTTCCAGCCGAAGATTTCATCCGCAGTTCTACTGAGCTTAAGTCGCAGGCGGCGTTCCGATGGACCTCACGCTTGAAGCTGTCGAGTACCGACCGCCGACAGTTCGCCGATGAAGCATCAGGTGTATGCGGGTCAGAATCGGGGTCGGGTTGAGCCACCCACGCTTCGGGCGTCTAATGCTTGTGAAGCAGCAGAGTGAGCCTCAGTACGACTGGAGCATTCGAATGAAGTCTCAGTTTCCTTCCGCACAAGAGTACTCAGCGCAGACGGCAAGCTACCCTGCTTTGGCTGTCGTTGATATTCGCGCTGAACAAGCCGTAGTAACCGAGGCCTATCGCAATCAGGTTCTGCTTGATGTCAACACTGACTGCATCCGGTTGGCGGTGTTCGAGGGCGAGTATCGCTGGCATCAGCATCCGGATTCTGACGAGCTATTCCTGGTTGTGGCGGGGAGCCTGCAGATCGACCTCGCGGGTGGTAGTCGTATAGAACTCACCGAATGGCAAAGCGTTGTCATCCCGGCAGGCACCGTGCATCGAACGCGGGCCATCGGGCGGACAGTCAACATCACCTGCGAAAAGATTGGCGCACAGACCGTATTTGTCGAGACCGCCGTCTGACAATTCCGCGGGCTTCCGTGTGCAGCGTGAGCTTCAGCCAGTCATGAAAGCCCCGCGCGAGGCGGGGTTTTCATACGGGTACCCAGGGTGGGCGCATAAAGTTGATCCGGAGATATGGCCCACTGATAGCGCAGAGCTTCGCGGGTCGTTTAAGTAGTCTTACCTACCGGAGCCGTTGCGCCGATTAGTTCTGGCGTTCGATGGCAATGGCGGTTTGCCATGGTGAGGAGCCCAAATACGGACACTCGCAGTGGGCCCCTTGGGAACTGCCGCCCCGGCTTTGCGTAGAACTACGGTGGCTGACCATACCCCTGCGGCGCACCCTATGCAGGTTGCAGCAAACGTCTCGCCGAAACTCCGCCTGACAGCATGCGCGGCTCCGTATCGTCTTGAACGAAAGCCATTGTTTAAACGCATGACATCCCCTTGGTCATACTCGGAGGGCTTTTAGATGTCAGACCCCAACCCCTTGCCCTCTTGGGTCGATGGGCCCAACAAATCGGCGATTCTTGATTTCGTTGCACGGGTGACAAACGAGGACGGCCCGGACTTTCGGCCTGCCGCGGAACGCATCGCGACCTTCGACAACGACGGCACCTTGTGGTGCGAATTTCCGCTGCTTGTGCAACTTCTTTTCACCCTGGCCGAAGTGAAGCGGCTGCCGTTATCTCAACGTCCCGAGTTGCTCGACAACCCAGCGTATAAGGCATTTCTTGCAGGCGACTCCAGGACCGTTGCATCGCTACCGAAGCAAGAGGTTGTCGAGGCTGCATTTGCTGTGCATGCCGGGATGACGGTCGACGATTTCGCGAGCATCGTCGGAAAGTGGTTTTCCACTGCCAGACATCCGACGCTGGGCCGTCTGGTGCTTGATAACACGTATCAACCTCAGCAGGAATTGCTGGCCTTCCTGCGGGCAAACGACTTCAAGACCTTCATCGTTACCGGCGGCGGTATCGAATTCGTGCGAGTCGTTTCGCAACGCCTGTACGGTATTCCAGCCGAGCAAGTGATCGGATCGAGCACCAGGTGCAGCCTGGAAACCATCGAGGGAAATCTGGCGCTCAGAAAGCTGCCCGGTATGGGAAGCTTCGATGATCGCGATGAAAAGGTCGTCAATATCAGCCTTCACCTGGGCCGCCGACCCATCTTTGCCTTCGGCAATTCCGACGGCGATCTGTCAATGCTTCGATACACGCTGCAGGGCGATGGCGCCAGGCTAGGTCTGCTGCTGCACCACGACGATGCAGCGCGAGAGTTTGCTTATGATCGGGATTTCAAAACCAGCCCGTTGAACGACGGACTGGAGCAAGCCGACGCGTATGGCATTCATCTGGTCAGCATGAAGAACGAGTGGCGGAATGTTTTTTCGTCCGCATCACTCTGACCCGCTGCAAAGTTGCTCAGGACAGGAGCGACGGCGGTGAAAATCGAAGGTGTCCGTCAAACCCGGGGAACTCCAGTGTGACTCTCGCGCCAAGACCCTTTGGCGGCTCTCGCCACATAAGTAACAGCTTCGAATGATGCATACAGTTGCAAAGGGACGAGCCTGCGCGTCCCTGTCGCCACGCTGTGACATGGGTGCGTTTCGGTTATAAAGACGCGAGACATCGCAGGTGACGAGGAAGCTTCCTATGCAGGCATCCACGGTTTCACCGATTGCTGCTGCACAACAGCGGCGGCAACGCCGACTGTCCATGGCCGCGGTCATAGCTGCGGCAACAACCTTTGGACTTACCTACAGTCTCACGGCGCCCCTGATTGCCATGAGCCTGATGGCACGCGGCTACTCCAGCCTGTTCATTGGCATGAACGCAGCCATGCATGCCGTAGGTGTGCTGCTGGCTGCACCGTTGTTGCCGGGACTGGCAGCGCGACTGGGTGCGCGTCGACTCACTGTCATCGCGCTGGCTGTTTCGGCTGCACTGCTCGCCATTTTTCGCCTATGGCCGCTGGTCTGGCTCTGGTTTCCCTTGCGCATTGCACTTGGGGCGGCTGCCGAAGCGCTATTTGTCATGTCGGAAACCTGGACGAACGTTTTGAGCGATGAAGACAGTCGCGGCCGCACTATGGCCATCTATACGGCTGCGTTGTCGTTAGGCATGGTGCTGGGACCAGCCCTGCTGTCCGAACTGGGGGTGAGCAATCAAGGTTTCACGGTGGGTGCGGCCATCAGCGCCGGCGCCATCCTGTTCGTGATTTCGCCGTGGGTGCGGGCGCCTGCACGCATCGCACCGGAGCCGGCTCAACCGCTGAAGTACCTCAGGCTTGCTCCTGTCGCGATCGCCACGACGGTACTCAATGCGGGTGTGGAGACTGCCGGTCTTTCATTTATCGCGCTCTATGCCACTGGAATGGGGTGGACCGAGCATCGCGCCATGCAGCTGATCTCCACGCTGATGCTGGGCGCGATTGTTCTGCAGCTTCCCATCGGCTGGCTGGCGGACAAGGTGGACAAGCGCCGCCTGGCGCTCACACTTGCCTGGATATCCGCATTGACGGCGTTGCTGTGGCCTTTTGCGTTGCAGGAGACGCGGCTGGCGTTTGCCATGGTCTTTGTATGGGGCGGTTTGTTCGTCGGCATCTACACCGTGATGCTGGCCATGGTTGGCAGCCGCTTCCAGGGCAACGACCTGGTGGGTGTTTACTCTGTGATGGGCCTGGCTTGGGGGATGGGGGCCCTGTTGGGGCCAAGCATGGCGGGCGTTGCCATGCAGGGTAGTGCGCGGTTCGGCTTACCGTTGGTGATTGCTGTGGCCTGTGCACTGTTTGGCCTTTTCATGATGCGCTCGCAAAGTCGAACATGATCGGCCTTGAGCATCGATTCTTGCGAACAGTAAATGGAGTGCTGATGTGACTCGCTTGATCCTGCTACTGCTCGGCAATGATTTCATGCAGCGTCGCTGGCTGATGCTGGCCATCGTGGGCTTGATCTGGGCAGTGTTGGGCGCCGCCATCTTCGTCGATGCGTTGGATGGCGTGATGTATTTTCCAATCCATGTGTTCGGTTACCTGTTGCTGGTCGAAGCTGTGGTCAGCCTGATCGTGACGCCATCCGGCAGGGACACCCGGGTCGTGCTGCGCAAGGCCCGCGGCGTGGCGTTTCTGATACTGGGTCTTTTGCTGGTCGATGAACACCATACCGCCAGCGTGATCCTCGCGATGCTTTTCGGGCTCGCGTTTCTCATGGATGGCATTTTTCGCATGGCCGCTGCCATCGTTGTTCGTTTCAGTGGTTGGCGGCCATCGCTTTTCACGGGGCTTTTCGAAGTGGGTTTTGCCGCTTTCATGTTCGAGCCTTACCCCACGTTCTATGCCGGCACCGTGCCGTACTGCATCGGCTTGGGGATTTTTCTATCTGGCTGCGGCTTGCTGAGGCAGGCGTTGCGGCTCAAGCATATCCCCGGGCATGCGGCGTTTTCGCGACGGTTGTCGGCGGGGGATTCCCCATGGGCAGTTGGGCGGGAAGAGGCAGCGCAGCAGGATGGCGATTTGATCGTGCACGTGTGGACACCCACTGGCTCGGCAGAAGATGTTGTGGTGCCTAGACCGGTGGTTGATCGCTACATCGCAGCCGTGGATAGCAAGGGCGTGATCTCCACGGGACATGCTGCAATCGAGGCGCCACCGGATATCTATATCAGCCACTACCCCAAAGTGGAGATTGATCGATCGAGTTCTGATTTCGTGCAGATGCTTCGTGCCACGAAAGACAACGATGTAGCGGGTCGCTTCCAGCCCAGCTATGCGGTCGAATCAGCTGGGTGGTGCCATTCGACGGCGCAGATCCACTTTGAACAGTACAACCGCCGCGGGCTTGCTGTGTTTTGGCAAAAATACCGCGATGACGATACCTACAATCTGACTAGCCGCAACTGCTCGAGCACCGTGGCACATGCGCTGGAGGCGGCACTGGAAGGGTCGCTCGCGAAATCGGGTTGGGGACCTGTCCCATTGCTTCGTGCCATGTTCAATCCCGAGCTGTGGGTAGCTGCCCAACTGCAACGTCGCGCCGAAGCGATGGCATGGACGCCAGGGCTGGTGCTGGACTATGCGCGCACCCTGCGTGCCGCCTTACGGCCAACGCCGCTCGGCTGGCACACGGTCTTCGCATTGGGCGGGCGATTCTGGCGCTACGCGCAAATGCTCCGGCGCCGCGAGCCCATCCGTAACATCGAGACAATTCGCGACGAAGTCGATGCGAGAAAAAACAAGCCTGGCAAGCGCGGCTAATGCCGATCGCGGAGTCGCTGATTGCCATAGTAGACCGTTTGATTAATGCGCTTTTCGCCTTATCGACGTCCGCGTCACACCGCTCGTGATATCCCGCACGCTTCGCGTGGAAGTTGCGTCCGCAGCGAGCACTTCTATTGAGCGATCAATCGTTCCCTGATGAGGGAGACTTGATATGAAGTCCAAAAACATCACGCAAATCGTCGTTGTTGCCGCGTCGTTGGCGGTCATCGGCAGCATAGGGGGTATCGCGCTCGCGGCGCAGGATCATGCAACGCAGGACAGGTACTCTCTGACAGTGCCCGGTGGCGGCCTGGCATTTGCCGATTTCAAGGGATACGACGCTTGGCAAACCGTTTCAGTCAGTGAAACCAAGACCAGCGTGAAAGCGATACTGGCTAACGACCTGATGATTCAGGCCTACAAAGATGGCATTCCGGGCAACGGCAAGCCTTTCCCTGAAGGCTCCAAGGTTGTGAAGATCGAGTGGCTCAAGAAGGTGAATACGAAAGCCCCGTACTTCGTCAACATACCGGACACATTGAAGTCGCTCTCATTCATCGAGAAGGACTCCAAGAGATTCCCGAACACGCACGGATGGGCCTATGCCCAGTTCACTTACGACACCCCATCACAGACTTTCAAACCGTCGGTGACGGGGCCAGAGTGTGGATATGCATGCCACACCCCCATGGCCTCGCAGGATTACATCTACACGGCGTATCCCGTGCGATAGAGCTTGCGTTGCTCCTCGTCAGTCGAGAGCGGAGACACTATCTGCTGCTACGCGCGACAGGCATGGCCTCCTAACAGGGCGAATCTGCGGTCAAGTTCATTTTTCGCCACCTCGGACGACCGTTCTGAGCGCTCGGAAATGAACTTGCCCCCAGCTCCGTGCTGCCGCGGCTGGCAATTTGAGGCCAACTGTTCGAAGCCTTACTCATCAGGGTCACGCGTCGACGGCCAGAAACTCTTGTGCAATGCATAGTCGAGCTGGTCGGCCAGACGATCGAAGCATTGGGCTAGAGCGTTGGGCGAGAGCTGGAGGTGGCCCGCTTCGTCGTTGATGCGCGCAGTGAGGTCGGCCAGCAGCCGGATCTCTTCACGTGTTTGGCAGAGCCGTTCGTGGGCTGCTTCGGGAAGTTGGTAGCACAGCTCGGCAACCTGATCTTTTTCCATGGCTCATCACTCCTTGTGAACTGAACAACCGTCGAAACGGACATATAGCGAATACCTTGGACGACCTTCGGTAGACAGAAGAGCTACCAAGCTGAGCCAAGATCGCTTCGCTGATCGGATATAGTGTGTTGCGTTCACCAGCTGAAATCGCAGGCGGAAGCGGACCATGACGCGCCTTGAAAACGACTATCTTCCATCCTGGTTCACACGAACCCAGGGCTAGACTGGCAGCTCTCCCGTGTGGCTGGTATAGACCGTTATGCCGTTCCCATCAGGGTCGATCAACTGGAAGTAGTCGTGACCAAAAAATTGATTCTCGGCAATTTCGTCTACCGACAGACCCTTTTCGACTAAGGCCGTCCTGTACAGTTCCAGATCGCTCTTGGAGCTCCCGTCAATCATCAGGTCGAGTCTTTCATGGAAAAAGCCACTGCGCTGGCCGAGCTGGCTAGAAGTTAGTGAAAGTGGCAACATTTCATTTTTGCTAAAGAGCAAAAGGTGTGTTCCACCTCGCAATTCGATGATCGCCAAATCGGGAAATATTCCACATGAGCGTAAGCCCAATTTTGTGTAGAACCGATAACTGGCATCTACATCGTCAACCTTCAAAATAAAGTGTGCGAAGGCTGCTGCGGGTAAATTGCTGTTCATAGTTTCGCTAGTCCTTCAAGGTATCGAGCTTTCGCTGGCTGATGAGTGCGTACTTGTCACTGGTTTCCTCGACGCACACTGCGGCGGTAATCTGACTGGGCAGTCGGAAATGTTATACGACTGGCCAGTCGGAAAAGCAAGGGGCAAGTTTTGACACGAAAAAAGGAAATTGACCGAGACCGGATTTTGGATGCCGCCGAGAGCGTGATACTCGATTCCGGTGGCCGAAATTTCACGCTGGATGCCGTCGCCGAGCGTGCAGGGATCAGCAAAGGCGGTCTCGTGTACAGCTTTGCGACCAAGGATGGGCTGGTTCGCGCGGCGTTGGAGCGCGAAGTCGCGCGCTTTCAAGAGGCGGTCGGACGTCGGATCGACGGCAAGCCAGTCAAGCATTTCGAACTGATCCTGGCCCACATCGAGGAGGCGCTCGACGAGGATGACGCCGCGACGCGCAAGGCGGCGTTCTTAGTAACCGCCTTGGTACATGCCCCCGACATGATGGAGCCAGCCCGACGCTACTACCGTGCTCTGCTTGATCCCCTCCTGTCCAAATCGGGCGAAGCCCATGAGGTCCGCAACGCCCTGCTGGCCGTAGAAGGAATTTTCCTGCTGCGAGGACTGGGCTTCGTCGAGGTCTCGGCGGAGGAGCATAGATCTGTCCTGCTCCATGCACGGGATACGGTCGCCAGAGTACTGGCCAAACGCCGAGCAGCACGCCCTAAACTCTAAGAAAGCGGAGCAAGGATCGGCCGGGCCTGCCACGAGAGTCGGCTACTGGAAAACAAAACTCGGGGTCAGGTTGCACCTTCCACGGAGATCTTGGTCGGCGGACTTCCGCGAGCTTCAGCCAGACATGAAAAACCCCGCACTAGGCGGGTTTTCAATAACTGGTACGGTGATAGGACTCGGATAGCTAGGATTCATGCGGCCTGTGCCGATCCGTCTTCCGAAGTACCGTCAAAAGTACCGTCATTTGCCGCCAGCTTGCCGGCAATCCACGCGTGCACTTCGATCGATGACCACGCTACTGTACTGCGGGTCGGTGTCAGTGCATGGGGTCGCGGGAACATTCCTGCGTTTGCCCACCGGTATAAGGTTGCCTTGCTGACTCCGACAAGTGCTAGCACTGCGGGCAGGCGGAGCAGGGCATGTGTTGTGCCCAGTTGAGTGGTTCGGATGGCATCGTTCATGGCTTTTATTCCTTCATGCATGGCGAAGCAGCCGACGTACTGGCTAGTGCGCCGTGGCTGGTGTGGTGTGGCCGGGGTACCGGGGGGAAGCCGCTTGCCGCCGACAGTTGGATGGGGTGACGAAAATTTGTGCCGGATATTCCTAGGGCTGTCAGGTATTCCCTAGGCGCTCCGATGGCCTTGTAGGCAAATGGCCTCGCCTTCCTGACGCTATTTGCGCAGCGTGCGTGGCTCCGCGACCCAGAACCCTCTGGCACTCTTGCTGAAGTTCTTGGCGACCATCTCGGCGACTGACAAACAGCGCCGTTGTCTTTCCCTGTGCTTGCCTACCCGGTGCAGGTCAAAGCCATACGCGTGGTTGAAATATTCCCCGCATCCGCCGCACTGGCAGCGATGGCCGGTGACTGGCAGCGTGGTCTTCGATTCTTTCTGTGCGGTCATTGGTATCTCTTAATGCATGGACGCCCGTCACCGTCCGGAGTGAGGACAGTGAACAGGTGCGTGGGTGGGATGTATGAACGGAGTGCGCTACGCCGGTGTGACCGCAAAGGACTGAGGGTGGCCGATGGCGGCCGGTGAGGTCAGTTCCGGGTCTTTCTGCTAACGTCCGTCATCAGTCCAAAGCGGTTACTTCGTCCGCCCGCTGGTCGAGTTAGGTCGGTTAGTAGTGATGCGGTCATGAAGACCCCAAGGGGGCTTCAGGTTAAGGTAATGGGGCAGTTCCATGCCCCTTGGGGGAGATGCATGCAGCACAAGTACCTGTTTATTGATGGTGCCTACCTGCGCGAGGTCATCGCTGACTTTGGGAAGTACTGGTTTGAAACCGCGAATGTGCCGTTCCAATACGCCGCTCTCGCATATGGGCACACAAAGGTCTTTTACTACGACTGCTTGCCGGTTCGACGCAGTAGTGAATCTCAGGAAGATTTTGAGTTTCGCCTTGCAGCTCAAGAGAAATTTTTTCAGGATCTTCGTTCACTTCATGGTTGGCATGTCTTGCAAGGCATACTGAAGCGAGCGCGAAAGGAAAAGGCTACTCAAAAAGAAATCGACGTGATGATAGCGGTGGATATGCTCACTCATACCTACCGCCGCAATATGAGCGAGCTGACCTTCATCGCAGGTGATCAAGACTTTCTACCCCTGGTAGAAGCCCTAGTCAGGGAGGGTATGTTCGTTACGCTTTTTTATGAGAGAGAGTCTGGAAGTCGCGAGCTGATCAACGCGGCTGATGCGCGCAAAGCTCTGGACGTCTATGTGCTGCACAGCATGTTGAGTGAGGAATTTAAGCAAAGCCATCCCCTACCTGCTTTGGTAACGCGTCGGGTTCTACCCCGTTTTCGCGGACGGTTGAGTTAAGGTTGTAAAGGCGAGGTCTTGACGATCAAGCCTGCGTTGCATGCGAGGATTGTGGAAACGCTCGATATAGTCAAAAACATCAGAGCAGGCCTCGGTCAGTGAGAGGTAACGACGGCGATAAATGCGCTCTCGCTTGATCATGCCGAAGAAGCCTTCCGCAGCGGCGTTGTCTCCGCAATGGCCGACGTCACTCATGCTGCTGGTGATGTTGTGGTCGGCCAGGAACCGTTGATATTCGCCGCTGGTGAATTGCGTGCCTCGGTCCGAATGCAACACCACCGGTGCCCGATCCGGTCGTTGCCAGCACGCCATCAGCACCGCTTTGAGCACCAGGTGACGGTCTTGGATGCCCGACATCGACCAGCCGACGATCTTGTGGCTGAAGAGGTCGAGCACGGTGCACAGATAAAGCCAGCCTTCGCCGGTGCGGATGTAAGTGATGTCGGTGACCCATTTGGTGTTGGGCTCCAGCGCGGAGAAATTCCGCTCCAGATGATTGCGGACGTGGGCTGGCCGCATACCGCTGCGCTTCCTGCGCCACGCGCGCCGTTGTGGAATGCCAAACAGGCCGTCCTTGGCCATCAAACGAGCCACGCGATTAGGACTGGCCGTTTCACCCTCATAGAGCAGTGCCTCATGCATGCGCGGCACCCCCATGACGCCATCGCTGGCGGCATGGTGCTGGCGAATCCGGGCCAACAAACGCTGGTTATCGTTCATACGCGCACTCGTGGGTCGCGTGCACCACGCATGAAAGCCACTGGTCGATACCTTCAGGCATCGACACATCAGTTGAACAGGATAGACATCGCGACAGCGTTGGATCGTCTGATACTTCAGCTCGATTCCTTCGCGAAGAACGCTGCCGCATCGCGCAAAAAATCCCGTTCCTTCTTGACCCGGGCCAGCTCACGCTTAAGCGCCGCCATCTCCTGATCTCGTGGCACGCCTGAACCTGAGAAGGCCTTGGCCTTACCGCTCGCCAACTCGCGTCGCCAGCGACTCAGCATGCCGTCACCGACACCGATATCGCGAGCCACCTGGCTCAGGCTGGCGCCCGGCTGGTGGGTCAGGCCCACGGCCTCACGTTTGAACTCGTCGCTGAACTTTCTTCGCTTGGACATGACACTCCTTTTTGCCGATCATCGGCCTTCTTGGAAGTGTCCGCGTTAACGGGGTAGAACCCATCCTAGATATGCATTGAAAGCGCAGACGCTTATCTGCACTTCGGAAGTGACCGATGAAGCGATCGTGGAAATTCGAAGCGATCACCATCCGAGCGAAACATTTTCGGCAATGGTCGTACGCCCCGGGCACTCAAACTGTCAGTGCTATGAGTTCAATGATTTGGAATTTCTCAAGAAGGTATGCGTGGACTGCCTCGGTTGTCAGGTGTGGACTGATGCCTGAGCACGGCATCCAAGGCACGAATTGGCGGCAAATATGCGTCACTTGCTGCGGGGTTCACGCATGAGAGCACTGGTTCGGTGCATCGCTACCTGGCTGCGCGCGTACCCTTGGACACTTGTTGCGTGGGCTACGGGCGTGATCACAGGGCTGTTGATCGCGCTCCCGTTTGGCTGGGTGTTGCCTGAGCCTATTGGCGCACTTGCAGGTGCCGGGATTGGTGCAGCAGCAGCGGTAGGTGGTGCAGTTTGGGCGGCGAAATACAAACAGGATGCGGAAGCTGCACAGGATCGGGCGATGCAACTACGGCGCGCCCAGCGGATCGCTATCGAGTCTTCTGAAGTGCTATTGAGACTTCGGAGCAGAGCGCTTGATGTCAGGAGCCTTCTGAAGGCTGGTGCTGAGGGACGTTATAACGGCATGCCAGTGGCGTTCGTCAGTAATGCGATGCTCTACGGTGCCGATGAACTTCCACATGGCGATGTATTGGACGACCTGCCATATCCGATAGGTCCAAGCATTGCTGCCCTGAGAGCTATGCTTGCTATGTACAACGGCTCCGTTGAGCGAATTCTTGCGAAAGCAGACGCGCTGCCCGAACGCTTGGCCTCGCTGAAGTTGCCCGAAATGCTTGATGCGTCCCAAGCCGCTATGGCCCGTGCCGCCAAGCATCTATCCACTTACGAACCATCCTTTAGCTTTGTGGACTATCTCGATAGAGGGGACGGCACTAGCGTTCCCGAATTGCAGGACTACGGCGATGAGGCTTAAGGCGTTGCACCGCATCGATCGGATTGCCTGAATCAGGAGATCAAGTGAATAGCTGCTCATGTCAAAGTCTCCAAGGCATGGAGAAAGTCGGGAATCACACTTCGTTCTTTGTTAGCCTCGATCGGCTTGAGGTCGGTAACTGGGTTCGCCTTTGCATGTGCCAACAGTGCAGGCAGCTTTGGGCAGTTTCGGAATGGGATAAGTATCAGACCCAGTTGGCAGCGAAGGTGCCTGACGCATCTAGGCACTCTTGGGAATGCTGGTATATCGAGGCACAAAAATCGTTTCTGATTAGAAGTCGCGGCGGCATATCGCCAACTAGGTTTTGCGCGTGGGCGGGGTGTGGCAAACCCTGCGTCGAAGAGTCGGCGTACTGCGTCGATCATTTATATGAAACGGGCGCTCGAGAATAGGGTGCCTGCGACGCAAACATCGAATGTCCGTGGCCAAGTGGAAACTGGTCAGCAATCATTGCGTTCAATACCAGCTGGGTTCCATCCGTAGAAATTTACAACAGCTACTGCGGACAGTTTCATCCAAACTTTAGATGTCATAAGGAGAATGTGTGTCTCCAGACGAGTTTCAGAGGCAGCTGGAAATTGTCTCCACGTACAACGGAGTGCCGTTTGGGCGTGTCCAACTGCTTTTCCAAGAAGAGGAGAAGCACGAAGTCGCCATGCTCCAGTTTCATGGGCACATGGCACTTTCGGACGCCTTCAAGTGCGTTTTCCTCGAGGCGACCGAACTCCTCAACACGGTAAGCCGGCCCAAGATAAAAAGGCCGCTGACAGAGTTCTATGGCCTTTACTCGGCGCGTGTCGCACATAATTTCCAGTCCCTGTGCGGCGCAGAGCGAGTGGCCATTCGCGGATATCCCCTGCTTGCATATACGTCGCTTCGGAACGTCTTCGACAACCTTTTGCTGTCATCAGCTGCCATGCAGAGGTTGACTGATTTCTATGCAATCGAGGGACTCGAGCGCGATGAGCCATTCGACAGGGTCAAAGCGGCGAAGCTTCGCAAAACCACGGAGTTCTCTGTTCGTCGGCACATGACTGGGCAGCAAAGCGGTCTCAGTGCTGACGTTATCGATGAGCTTACAAAATGGGATGCGCTGTTTGACATTGAGACGCACGGTGCCAGGCTTTCGTTGTCTGGCGCGTTAGGATGGCTGAAGGGAACGGAACCTCTACCCGTACTTCCCCGTTTTAATGAACAACATCTTGCGGTCTTCATGAACAGGTATAGCGAAGTGGCATGGATGGCACATCGACTGCTACCACTCCTTCAACCGCCTGATGTGCCTCTGCCTGGGGAATGGAGGGAAAAGTGGCGCGTTGTCGATGCCTCATTTCAAATTATGGTCGGCTCGCTCACCGAGCAGCTCGGAAAAAAGATAGGCTCGGCGATCTTGGAGTTCGTCGACGCGAAGTTTCCGTTCGACGCAGATTCGACGTTCCCTCTGTGACTTACGAATCCTTCTATCGACTGGCCTTTCGACGTGTGGCCTCCATCGGTTACTAAAGCCAAACATTGAATGTCCGAAGTCGAAAGCGGTCGATAGTCGTCAGCGTCCTGGGTGAGCATCACCGCCATGGTCACCCGACATGTGGAGGTTTTCGCACGGCGTCCCACTGGGATGCTCACTATCCCAAATCCATTCACTGGTGGGACAGTGCACCGCTATCTGAGGCCACCTCTGAAGTTCAGAAGTCCGAACTTTCGGCAGTCGCACTATCGAAGTCCTGCATGTCTTCGTTCACTGCTTCAAGCCGGGATTCCGCGCCAAGCATCTCTACGGCTCGCCTCCAAGCTTCGGGGGTGGCCTTCTCCATCAGTGCGCCTATCTTCTTCGCCAGTTGTTCGGCTTCATGCTGTGTGATTTGATCCATATCCATCTCCGATAAGTCCTGCTGCCAATCTGATCCCGCCTCGCGGACCTTCCGCCAGCGGGGAAAGCCCGTGCCACTGTCCAACGCGTCGCTCTGCCAGTCCCTCGGGTTCACCTTGGGCATCTTCTTCAGCATCCGATGGACCGAGCCGTGACCAATGCCAAAACGTCCCGCCACCGTTTTGCAGGATTCGCCCTTGGGTAACCCATGGGTGCCCTGCCGGGTCACGGCGGCTAGGTACTGCCACGCAGCATCCAGCTTCTGCTCGCTGTGCATCTCCAGTGCCCGGTCTGTGCAGTTGACCAACTTGGAAACCAGCACGGCTCTTTGCTGGTCCATCGGGTACACGCGAGCCGGTATGGTTTCTCGCTTGGCTCGCTTGTACGCATTCAACCGGTGGTGCCCATCAACGACGAACAACACGCCATCCACTTCCGCTACCAACACGGGTTCGAGCTGGATGCTGACGGCTGCCTCCAAGGCAAGCCGCATGGTGCCGATATGTTCCTCGCTGCGTCTCTCGACTCTCGCCTGATCCTTGAAGGGAACCATGCGGGCTTCGCGGGGCTGGAAGGTGTCGTCAGTTTTCAATGTCTGAAGTGGCAGGTGTTGCGCCTCGGTTGCCTGTAGTCGCTGGAGAGCTTGATCAACGTGCATTGGCCACCGCCTTCACTTCGGGATGGGTGCGAATCAGGTACTTCAATACCTCGGCGATTCCGGTGTCTCGGCGCAGCCAGCTCTCCAGCTTCCGCTGGAAGCCCTTGAGCAAGTCGAATGTGCCTATGTCAAAGGCGATAGTGCGGATGTTCAGCGGTTCGGATAAAGCGATGGCCGCTGCGAGCGCAGCTGGGTCGAGGTCGATCATGTGTCTGTGGCTCTCTGTGGCGGGTGGTGGTGGTGTGCCCGGATGACAGGCACGGCGAAGCGTCGGGGGAGCCGCTGGGGCCTCCTCGGGGTTCGGTGGTACGTGTTGAGATGGGGAGTGCGCGCCGCTTCGCTACAGAGAGAAAAACGAAACCCACCGAACAATATCAGTAACTTACGTGTGGCTGCCTAAGCAATTTCGGAGCACCTGGACTTGCACTAGTCGTAGCCCATGTCTGCAAGCCTTTCGTTGGCCCAGTCCTCAGGATCAAACGGCGAAAGATGAAGCTTTCGCGTCGACTGCGGACGCTCGCTCCGCAAAGTACTGCGCGCTGATAAGATCGCCTCTCGTGTCGTCGGGGCGATCCTCGGGTGTGTCTCGTCTCGGAAGGGCAGCAGCAGAGTTTTTCGGGCAGAGTCGGCGATGAACTCTCCGTCCCATGTGGCAGCAATTTGCTCCCATGGCGTCAGATGACGACGTGCATCGGCATCGAGTTCGACGGGGGAACCCCATTCAATGCACCACTCCCTCACGTGTGCAAAGCGCTTGGCCTCGGTGTTAGTCGGAGCCGTGTAAAACGCATTCAGTACCGAACTGGCACGGAGCCATGCCTGATACGTGACGGATTCCTCGGGAAGTGCCACACGCGGTCCGGCTTGTGCGGGTTGCTCCTTGGCCATAAGCAGAGGCATCTTCGCCCGCTTGGGACGTTTCACGACGGTTCTGAGTCCAACAGCCTCTTGATACTTGTGATTGTTCACGTCGCCGCGTGCATCAGCGAGCGCCACCAGCGCGCGCTCAGGAAGCTTACGTAGTGAGTCCTCGCTGTGGTCGGGGGGAAGTTTCAGCGTCTCAGCAAACGGCCCATGAAGCTTGTCCAGCCGCTGGCAGACAGACGCACTCAGATGGAGCCGCGCACCATTACGTCCTCGCGGAAGTTTTCGAGCCAAGGCACCTGCTTCACGCTGGCTGAAATTCCAATTGCGAAGGGTGACGTAGCGCTGTTCCTCGACCTTGGTCAGAGATGATGGTCTGCCGGGTGCCTTTTTGGCGTGGGCGTTGTCCAGCATGGTCGTCCTTTGCGGTGGTCGTGTGGTGCCGTTCTGCATGGGCAGGCGGCGGGGTTGACGAAAACTACAGATCAGAACAAACAGACAGCAAACACTAGCGAGGCAATCACCCGGCCTTGCGCTTGATCGCCACTACCTTCGCACCGTTGCGCAGGCCGTCCAGATAGTCAGCCCACGCCTGCATCATGCGTGTGCGCTCGTCCAGATACTGCGCCGCGTGCGTGTAGGCCGCCCTGACCTTGTTCGACTCCGCGTGCGCCAGCTGCCGCTCAATAGCATCGGCGTTCCAGCCCATCTCGTTCAATCGGGACGCGGCCATACTGCGGAAGCCATGACCGGTCATTTCGTCCGTGCCGTATCCGAGTCGGCGCAGGGCGGCATTGACTGTGTTCTCTGACATGGGGCGGCTGGCAGTTCGCACACTTGGGAAGACGTAACGGCCGCTGCCAGTTAGCGGGAACAGCTCTCGCAGTACAGCGACCGCCTGTGTTGAAAGCGGGACGATATGCGGAGCCTTCATCTTCATGCGCTCGCCAGGTATGCGCCATATCGCACCGTCCAAGTCGAACTCACGCCATTCTGCTTTGCGCAGCTCACCGGGGCGAACGAATACCAGCGGGGCCAGCTTCAAGGCGCAACACGTCGAGAACTGACCGGTGAATGCGTCGAACGAACGCAGCAGCTCGCCTATCTGCACCGGGTCTGTGAGTGCTGCCCTATGGGTCGGTTTTGGGGTGGTGAAGAGGCCGCGCAGGCTGCCGGTGATATCGGTGTGGGTTTTGCCCTCAAGGACAGCCCATCGAAAGACCTGACCCGCAGTGATCTTCGTGCGGCTGGCCGTCTCCCTCTTGCCGGTGTCTTCAGCCTTCTTCAAGACATCGCGCAGCTCTAGCGGGGAAATCTCGGTGATCGGCCGCGCCCCGATGTACGGAAACAAATACGATTCGAGCCGCCACCGGTCTTTGCTAGCAGTAGTCTCCGCAGTCTCGCCTTTGGCTTCGCGCCAAGCCATCCATTCACGCGCGACTTTCTCGAAGGTCTCCGAGGCTACCGCCGTCACTGCGGCCTTCGTTTCCTTCGCTGCTTTGCGAATCGCGCCGGGGTCGGTGCCGTTCGCTAGAAGCTTTCGGGCATCCTCGCGACGTTGCCGTGCATCTGAAAGGGTCACGGTCGGATATACACCGAGCGCCAACGTCTTGCGCTTGCCGTCGTGCCTGTAGTCCAGACGCCAGTACCGTCCACCGTCAGGCTTCAGTAGTAGGTACATGCCGCCACCGTCGCTCAGCTTCTGTGGATTGGCTGCGGGCTTGGTCTTGCGTATGGCGGTATCAGTCAACATGACGGTACTTCGTAGGTTCTTTCGCGAGCATCTTACACAGATACCGTCAAAAATACCGTCAGATACCGTCAGCTTCCCTGATACCCCGTGAGACCGCTTGAAACTCTTCAGGCATGAAAAAGCCCGCTGTTATGCGGGCTTCGGGTCTTTCATGGGTCTAGGTGGTAGTGCCTGAAACCCCTAACTGGTACCGGTGATAGGACTCGAACCTACACGACATCGCTGCCAGCGGATTTTGAGTCCGCCGCGTCTACCATTCCGCCACACCGGCACAGAAGCTGCTGATTATGCCGGTTTCAGTGGACGCGGTCGAGCCCCAATACGCGGACGTTGCGCGCGTACCAGCGATCTTCGGGTAGCGGCTGGAAAACCGAGCACTGGGTCATCGGGCCGGAGTAGATGTGCAGGCTGACGGTGACCGCGTTGTCGCTGGGGTTGCGGATGCTGTGGTACTCGTGGGGCGGGATCAGGCTGCCGGCGGAACCGGTGCCGGCCTGGATTGAGCCTACGGGCTGGAAACGGTAGTTCTGCGCGTCATGCTCCAGCAGTTCGTACTGCACGATTTCCAGTGCGCCGTTCCATACGCCCTCGACGCACCACATGCCGTCGTGATCGTGGATCGGGGTGCCCTGGCCTGGGCCCCAGGTCATCGCCACTACGCAGTAGCCGTGCTCTTCGCTGCGATACAGCTCGCGGCGGGCGTAGTGCTCGGCGCAGGGCTCGAACACGCATTCGGGCAGCGTCACGGCGTTGTCGCGGATCAGCTTGCACAGGCTGTTGCGCAGGCTGTCGGTGATGTCGTGGGTGTTCGGTTTGGCCACGGCGGCGTCGATCGCGTCGATCAGAGTGCGGCTGCCGGGGAAATCCAGGGTAAGCATGATGTTCTCGGGTGGTGCTTGATGCGACGTATCTTACCAGTGAGCTGGTTAGCGGGTTGCTAGGCGGGCAAGAAACCCGCCGATTGCCCGGCTGTAGTTCTCGATGTCGACCAGGAACGCGTCGTGGCCCTGTGGTGAATCCAGTGCCACGAATTCCACTTTGGCGCCGGCTGCTTCCAGGCCCTGGGCGATTTGCTCCTGCTGCTGCAGCGGAAACAGGATGTCGGTGCTGACGCCGATCACCATCGCCTGTTCGACGTGGATGCGCTGCAGACCTTCGTGCACGTTGCCGCGGCCGTATTCGGCGATGTCGAACCAGTCGCTGGCACGTGACAGGTACAGGTAGCTGTTGGGGTCGAAGTTGCGCACGAAGCGCTGGGCGTGGCCTTCGAGGTAGGACTCGACCTGGAACTCGCGGCCGAACGGCTCGTCCTCGCGCTGTTCCGGGTCGAGCCGGATGCGCGCGAAGCGGCCGTTCCATTCCATTGCCGATCGATACGTGATCACGCCGAGCTTGCGCGCGATACTCATGCCGATGTCGGGATAGTTACCGCCTTCGGCGGCATGGATGTCGTAGTTGCCATCGTTCCAGTGCGGATCGAGGCGGATCGCTTCGCGCTGCAACGAGCGGATCGCGATCGCGAAGGGCTGTGCCTGCGGCGCGGTATCGACGCTGATATGCGCACGAACGCTGCCCGTGTGAAGCAGCATGTAGGCCAGCGCACTCATGCCGCCCATCGAGCAGCCAATCAGGCAAGCCAGTTGTGTAATGCCCAGGCTGCTGACGGCGGCATGTGCCGCGTTAGCCACGTCTTCCAGCGCGAGCTCGGGAAAGGTCAGCCGGTAGGCTTCGCCGGTGGCGGGGTCGATCGATGCGGGGCAGGTCGAGCCCTTGTCGCTGCCCAGTGAATTCACGCAGATCACAAACCAGCGCGTGGTGTCGATCGCCTTGCCCGGGCCGACCATCTCCTCCCACCAGCCGGGTGTGGGATCTGCTGCGCAGGAGGTCATGTGCGCGCTGGGCGAAAGGCCGGTGAGCACCATCACGGCGTTGTCGCGCGCGGCGTTCAGCGTGCCCCAGGTTTCGTAAGCGACATGCGCGCCGTGCAACTCGCCGCCGCGCTTCATCGCGAACGGCGAGGGAAGGCTGAAATAGCGGCGCGCGTCATGAGTCATCAATGCACCTTGTCGATATGGATCGTGATCGGTGTCTTGCTGTCCACCGCCACGATACCGGCATCTCCCTCAAGGTCACCAGTCTGTGCGATCGGCTGGCCGCTGTGGCTGATCCGCGCGCCGACAAAGACGCGCGGAACCGACGACAATTTCATGGCTGGAGTCATCGCCATCGCATCGGTAAGCGTAACGTGGGTCGGCAGCTGACTGGCGTCCAGTTTGGCGACGGCCAGTGGCATCGGCGGACCGCCCGCGGCACGGGCGTATACAAATAGCGTATCGCCGGCGGTCAATTTGTTCTTGAGCGCGGGTGCCAGCGACACCTGCACTTGCAGCGAAGCACCTTGCGCGACGGCTGCAGGTGCTTCGCTTGATGCGTCAGCGG
>Ga0302230_10000689_pt1 | contig 26003 bp, 50 predicted proteins | sample II_Palsa_N2_1_FD_193523 | JGI IMG/M metagenome (GOLD analysis project Ga0302230, IMG submission 193523) | Peat permafrost microbial communities from Stordalen Mire near Abisko, Sweden - II_Palsa_N2_1 | ecosystem: Environmental > Terrestrial > Soil > Palsa > Peat permafrost | place: Sweden... | reverse complement strand
CCCCCCTCTTGTGCTATATAACGCTGTTACCTGCAGAAGGACAGCCGCTGGGCAGGCGCGTCCACAAGGCGTCGTCCCAGTTCGAGTCGTTCCAGTCGTTCATTCATGTGCACCACTCGATCGAAGAGCAGCGCGTGTTCCCCGTGATCAGGAAGAAGTAAGTGGACCAATGGATGCCACTGATTTTTATGCACAGGTTTCCACACCTCACGCCCTCGATGGACATGCTTGACAAGGACCACGGGGCGCTGGACGGCATGTTTGCAAACGTTCGTCAGGCCTTCCAGGCCAACGACCTATCAGGTATTGCGTGTCTCATGGCGATTTGTCTGATGACATGAGTGCAGAGATCAAGCAGGCCCTTCTGACACTGCAGAAGCATCTGCTGCGCCATCTTGAGGACGAGGAGGACTTGCTCGTGCCCCTGATGCTCCAAGGACATCTCAGTTTCGTTTGAAAATAATTTCGTCTCTACGTGTTTTTTTTTTTTTTGTGCCCTTTGCGTTTACAAATTCGTAGTCTTTGCTCCGAAAGCTCTGTGTCTATGTGCTCGTGCGAGTGAGCTTTATGACATGCTCGGTCAGATCGTTGACGATCGACTGCCAGGTTACGTTGATAAACGTAAGGGAGCACTGCAGTGTTGTCACGGGCGCTTTTTCAGAGAGTGCTTCCTGAGCCGCGAGTACGAGGCCACGCATGAGGCCTCGAATTGACCCCCGTCCTTCGTTGGGCAGCGAGTCTACAGAGCCTGGATTTGGGTTGGTTGGCCTTAATTTCACGACAAAGGCATTTTTGTCTTTAGCCAGTACCATCAGGTCGGGGCGGGTTCACAGCAACCTGGCAGTGTCCCTTCCCTCCAGGCCCACTCATCATGATGTATTGCGTCTTCTCTGCCAGGACAGAGGTGGATCGGGCATTGAACACGCGACTTAGGTCGCTCCACCCAACAGAGCCGGCAAAGATCGGGATGCGACGAGCCGGGCCTCCGGGCTCCAGTGGCGCCAGCTAATAATATTTTTTAATGAAAAAAAAAAGAAAAAAAAATTTTTTTTGAGATAGGAAGCCTTTGTCTTTTCTGCAGCACATGTGCATACGTACCCTAACAAACAGTCGCACGCAGTAATGCAGACCGTCGCTCGTGGCCAGATCTGACCATGCCGAGTCGTAGTCCTCCACGTTAAAGTAGATGAGCGGGAACGAGTACGTGTAATCGGCGCCCTTTTTGTCCATGCGCGTCTTGTTGGGAGCGGCGTACACTCGCTTTGTGATTTCCTTCACCGTGTCCTTGATGCGATTGTCCGCGCCTATGACCCATTTGTTATTGTTTGGTTCTCCGCAATGACGCGCATACCCTTGGTGCAAATGGACACAGCGAGTTCGTACTCGAGCTGTACCAGCATGTTGAGGTAAAAGGTCTCCTTCCATCGCACGTTGCCCTCCTCCTCTGGCGTCAGCGGTTTCTGCCGTTGTTGTTGTGCTGGGTTAAAAAAAAGACTGGCGACGACTCCGTACCTGCTCAGTCTTCCTTCGAACAAAGATAATGTCATTATCCGCGGCGGCGGCAGCAGCACTCTTGCCGTTGGGGGCAGCAGCCTTGACGGGCGAGTGCACGGCGGGCGGGCTGTCGTTGTTTTTTTTTGTTTGGCCGGTCGACAGGTTCAGTTTGGTTAAAAACAGATTTGAGCGACGCACCTTTGCCGCACGTAAAAGATGAGGTCGTCCACGTCAGGATCGTTCACGGCCAGGAAGTGCTCGGTAAACAGCTCCTTCCAGAAGGCGGCGTTGCCCGACGGCCCCGTCGCAACACGTGTGACAATCAGGTCCACGTCCATAACGATGGGCACAGCACTCTTTTCAACTGCCAGTGATGGCCGTTCGTGGCACGGTTGTCCTTGCTATTGGGGCAGCTGCAGGCGCCGTCGGCGTCCAGTCGTGGCAGCACGGGGTCTCTGCAGATGCCACCGCCCCGACAGCAGCAGCAGCAGCAACAGCAGCATCGGACGGCAAAACTGCTTCAAAGTACGCTCGAGTGCCGTCATCCCATGTGGGGTTGTATCGACTAACCATCGCGCTTGGTTGAAGGCACTCGCTGTACATCTGGGGCGACAACATCAACGGGATCCACCCAGAGTGCACGGACGAGACGATCGTCCAGCCGACGCCGGTAAAGTTCTTTGACGGCAAGCGGCTCAAGTCGGTCTCGCTCGGCTTCCGCCACGCCGCAGCCGTCGACGACAAAGGCGACGTGTTCCAGTGGGGATCGGCCTTTGGCGCCTCGACGGCTGTCCTCCTGGCACCGCCCATCCCCGACGGGATCGGTTCTCGCAGCCCGCTGACAGAGCTTGTCACACCCGTCTGTACGCTCAAAGGCTTTGACGCGACACAAGTCTTTTGCGGTTTTGCAAAGACGTTTGTCCTCACGCGCAAGGTATGGCACTGCGAAATGAAAAAAATCCATGGCTCAGACTTCTCTCGCAGGGTAAGCTTTTCGCCATGCCGGTGAGCAACGACATCAAAGTGACCGCGATGCCACTGGACAAAGTGCCGGACAAGAACGTGTCCTCTTCTCCTCCTACCCTGCCATCGCCAGAGCCTCAGTCGTGGTCTGGCTGGGTGTCCTCATTTTGGCAGCCGTCATCGTCGGCATTGACCGCGTCGTCGTCCTCGTCGTCGTCTCTCGTGCCTCTCAACTCTATCGAGATTGTTCTTCCTCCCGCGTTCAGCCAGGAGAGGTAAGAATTCCCCGTTCGTTCAACGGGCAGATTGACGAAAGCATCACGTTTCAGGATTGTCAAGGTCACAGGAGGCTACAACCATATCATGGTCCTCACAGAGTCTGGAAAGGTCTTCGCCGGTGCACAGAACGCCTTCGCCAACCAGGTCGGTCAGCTCGGGCTAGGCTTTGTGAACGACACACCCACGTTCTTCAATCCCAACGTGACACCGCAAGAGCTCATCCCCGTCCCCTTTGACGCACCTGTCGCCGATGTCGCCTGCGGTGCAGCACACACCGTACTGCTGACCGCACGCGGCGAAGCGTACTCGTTTGGGGCAAACAGACTCGGTCAGCTTGGCCTCGGCCAGTTCAAAGAGTCGCAGCTCATCGCCCCCTCACCCACTCGTGTTGCGCTTCCTGCTGACGGCAAGTGCACTCACATCGCGGCTGGAGGGGACAACGTATTTTTCGTAATGGAGACCCCCTCCAAGAGCGAGCTCTTTGTCAGCGGCACGGGACTGTACGGCCAACTCGGAATTGGCCAGGTGAAAAAACTCTTTACTTTTTTTTTTTTTTTAAAATGAAATTCTTTATTTTGTTCATAGACTCCTCATGTCAAAACTGAACCAACGCTAGTTCAGACGCTCAGCCGACGCCAGTTTTACGACGAGCAACGGAAGGTTATCCAACCGATTCGCATCGCCGACCTATCGGTTGGACAGCGCCACGTCGCCGCCGTTCTGGACACCTCCTATGTTGACACGACGGGCAACAGCACCATCGGCGGCTTGGATGTGTGGACGTGGGGCTACAATCGCTTCTATCAACTCGGTCTGCGCACGCGTGCCGCAACAAGCCTCCCGCAGCCGACTCGATCTCTCCACGACGCGAACGAGGCCATGCAGTTGTCACACAACAACGGCAGGATCCTCCAGAGCATCGTCTGTGGCTACGACACCACTGCTGTCTTTACCCTCCCGACGACTGGCAGTCCTCAAAAGTAGAGTCATCGCATGTTGTATTAAAAAACTGAGGCACAAGAGTTATATCGAAATACGAGCTGAACAATTATTTTTATGTCTTATGCGATTACAGCGAAACAAACAATGCGACGCACGCAAAGAAGACGGTGGCAGCGAGCATAACAATTGATGGCGTCACACTGCTGGCAGGATTCCAGCAAGCTGCTACGACTCCCTCGTTGCAAACGGACGTAAGCACGTTGCTCTGGCAGTCCACGCTGCAGGCATTGTCTTCGCAGGCAGTGTACGTGGGGAATCCTTGGTCACAAGAGTACTATCGTTTTTTTTTATTTAAAAAGATGACCGTCAAAAAAAAATTTTTTTTTTTGAAATTGGACAGGAGGGCTAATACCACCACAGAGTGGAGACCACTGGAAACCGCACCGCCGTAGTTGGGGATGCACGTGTCCACGGCGTAAAAGTTGATGGCCTGCGGACTTCCGGTGCACTCGGGCTGAGTGTACTGATTGACGATTGCAACGTATTCACCAGCACGCAGGTCTTGTTGGACGGTATCCGGGCAAGTTACCCTGAAGCCCACGGGACGTCCATCGACAACGGCGCCAATACAGCCAATCGAGAGGCAGCCTAATAAAACAACATAGAAACAAGGCCGAACATGAGCCAACGAGTCAAAAGGAACAGAGCAGTCACGCCATAGCTAGATCTAACACACACACACACACACACACTCTGTGTGGTTTGACCGCGACCAGCGTTCACCGTAAGAAGAGGAAGGAGAAAAGACAGGAGGGACAGGAAGAGAAACAAAAAAAGATTTGTATTTGTGGACGCCTACTCTTTGCGTCTTGAAAACCACGGTTCATTAACTTCAACTCGGCCATAGGAAGCCTATGTTGTTAGCGTATGTAGGCAGAGAGGGCCACACGCCAGCATAAGCAGCCCAAGATCCCCACAACAACAAGAACCGAGTTATTTTTGGTGTGGGTACGTACGTCCAGGAACGGTAATGAGCGACGCGGTGTAGGCTTGGCCCTGGCAGCCTGTGTCGTAGAAATACGACAGCATCTGGAAATTCCCGCCCACGGCGTACTGGGCCGACGCAGTTGAGGCCAGGAGCAGGGCAAGCACGGCAGCACGCTGAAGCAGCATTCCAAGTTTCGAAACTGGACGTGTTGCGTGGGGGGTCCTTCTTTCTAAAAAAAACGTGTTGCGTACATTGTCTATGTCTTTCCAAGTTTTATCATTGTGAGGCGGCAGCCGGTGTTTGGGTCAGCTGTGGGGAGTAGCGCGTTCCCTCGAATTGGCGGCAATGAATCCGAATGTGCATGTTGACCTCGTCCGGTCGCGAGAGGTACGGGAAGTTGCCGCCCGATTTCAGCAGGGCCTTGCGGCAGTCTGGATAGAACGTGGCCACGGGTGATCGCAACTCGTCGGCCAGGGCGACCTCGTCGTTGGTCTACAATGACCGGAAACACCGTTCAGCACCTTGCATTAATATATCGTGGCAATACATCTATAATCGCCACACGATTGCCCGGAAACACTCCGGGTTTCAGCTTGGAGTACGCCGAGTTGAGTGTGAGCCGTGCTGCGATTGATTGCTGTGATATTGCTTCAACCTTTTTTGGTTTGTGTGTGCAATCAGAAAGAAAAAGGATCGGTGAATCTCGAAAGTCTGCTTACCTGTTCGACCATAAAGTCTACAGAGTCGGCCACTTCGCGATCGAGGTTTCCAGTGGGGAAGTTGCCGAGAATGATGCGCTTGAGAGCAAACTCGGGCACCCAACTGAACCTGCGACATTTTGGATGTAAGCACGACGGAGAGACACAAAAGGACGTACATTCCCATGTATGGCGCATTCACCCGGAACGGCTCGGTGTCGATGAATGTGTTGCAGAGCATGAGAGACTCGACACGCTTCGTCCTGTACTGCGAAAAGACCTGTGCGAGGTACCCTCCCAGTGCCGTGCCAAACAAATGAACCTGTGCATCTTTGGGTCAGCACACACATGCACGGCGAGATACGCAACCAGAAACCTTTTCAACACCCAGCTGGTCCAGGAACTTGGAAAAGCCATCGCACCATTCGACGTGCGTCCAGTACGGCGGGTAGTCGACCTATCACCCCGATAACACACACCACTCGTGGTCAGCAAAGGGCAGATCCGGCAACACCCCCACAGCAATAAAACAGGGCACAACGTACGGAAATCACACGAAAGCCAAGACTCCCCAGGCCCATGATCTGCTTGAAAAAGGACTCGGCCGAGCCGCCGGCCGTGGGCAGGAACACGATCGGGCTGCGGACTTGCTTTGGTCCGTAGTCGTAAAAGCACCAGCTCTTTTCGCCGTCGCTCCCGTCCACGATTTTCTACACTCACAGTCTTTCAGCCTTTATCTGCTGTTGTTGCTGCTGTTGCTGCTGCTGCTGCACAGTACCTTTTGCAGGGACACGTTGCGCCTGAAGGAGAGGTACTCTTTGGACTGGGACGTGTTGCGCGACATCACTGCGGACGTATTGTGTAAACTGTGTCGTATGTTGTGGCATGGGCAAAAAAACAAAAGAACAAAAACAAAAAAAGTTCTACTGTACAATAGTGAGGCATGGCGCCTTCACGAGGATGATGGTTGCCGTGAGATTGTTACGGGCTGCCATGACGGCCTGCTCGAGGATGTCGAAAGGCCGTTTCTCCGTGGCCGCGGTGGCGAGCTGCTGGTCGTCCATGTAGTCATTCAGGAACTGCGCGACACGCTTGAGGAGCACCGCCGGAACAAAGACAAAGGCGAGATTGCCGTCCACGCACAAGAGCTTTTCGAGCCACTCGGTCATGCCGAATAGGTCTGCTGTCGACATGAGGAAAACGATTGGGCCGCCGCGATCGCCGTAGCGGTCGTACATGGCGTCGCGCACCATCGCCAGGGGGTCTCGGGATCGTTGCTGTATTGTATTTAATAAAGCAGACGCACACACACACAAAAAAAGGGGCGTACATTCTTGATCACAGCGCTCAGATCGATAAACTCGGTGCGCTTGTACTTTTTGCGATACGCAGAGATCTTGCGGCCCTTGCGCACGAGAGCTGACTGTAACAACCATGGCCAGGAGGTCTCACTGCCGCGGACGAGGCGCTTGGACACACCAGCAAGGCCGAGAGCCAGCTCGTCCAGCAGGAGCCGCTCCTTGTACACTTCCAAGGGTTCTTCATTTTCCCGGTCATAGTAGAACACGACAAAGCGGAGGTTTGCCAGCTGTTGTTGATGCTGCGCGGCGCTCGTCTGCGCGGCAGAGGCAAATAGTTCAGCCTGCTTGATCAGCGACGACAGAGACATGGACGGATGCACGGTGAACGCGTTGTGGATCAGCGTCGACCACGGCAAGAGTTGGTGCACAGGCGAGGCAATGATCATAAGCTTGGAGGGATTCTTCTCGGATAGAGAGATGACAGCGTCATTAATCCACGGAACGAGCTGCAGGATGAAATACGGGTTTTCTTACTATGGATTGCTTAAAATGTGAGGTACCATGCGCTGGAGTTCACCCAACAAGGCCGGCGTGAGGACACTGCCCGATTTTGTGGCCAAAGGCGAGTCACGCCCGATGGCGGCAAGGTTTTGTGCATACTCGACAAGTGGCGGAGATACAAAAGGCGACTCCCAGCGGCGGATGAACGCGTCCTCCTGCTCTGTCGTGGTGACAATGCTGAGGTGCACGTGTCGGCTGTCCCAACCAACAGTCATGTCGGCAGCAAGCGAGGCCAGGGTTCGCTGCATAAAGTGGCCCAAGGACAGATAGGCGCTGCGAACCGCCAGATAGCCTGTCGAATCGACCACGTCTTCAGGGCGATCTTGCGAGATGGCAAAAAAGCAGACGAGGCGGTCCGAGTTGTTTGGTGCAACTTCCTTGGGCCGACTTGAGAAAACAAACTAGAGCGTTAAAAGGAAAAACCACAAATTGTTTTGCTTACCTTTCGGGTTTGCCGGTCGAGCCCAAAAGACGCCAAAAATTGGGCGAGCAGCTCTCAGCGTAAGCAACACCGCCTGAAGGCAGACTCACGGGCGCCATCGGGTCGGACATGGACGTTGGAGTGACTTTTTAAATTTTGAATTTCGTTTAATAATTCATTTGGAAAAAAAAAAAAAGGAAAACCGCACATGGCATGGAGAGGATGTCGTCAATATCGTTCTTGGACTGAGGCACGAGCGTCATCAGGTAAGTTGACATGGCATCAAGTGTTGCTTCGGGCGGCATCTTTTTATTTTATTAAAAAAAATAAAAAAAAAAAAATTTTTTTTTTTTTGACGAATAATCGTTACCTTGAAGAGTGCGTACGAATCCTGGATCTGGACCATCACGCTGATCGACTCTGTGCTGGGGGGTGACCGCACACCGAGGGGCAACCTCTTCAGGGATCGGAAGCCTGTCGAGGGGGCGTACGCAGCCAAGAAACCGTCCATTTCAAACACGGCCAATGTGCCCGAAAAGATCTCCTTTGGCAGACGCTGCGACCATTGCTGGTACGTGTACTTGGACATGCCCGAGGGCGAGTCAGAGCTTGCACTGGCTGCGTTTTCGCTTGTCGAGGAAGATTCTGTTCCTGGAGGCGGCGGATTCTCGCCCTGGCAGAAAGAACGAGTTTATCAGTTTTTTAGTTTATAGATAAATTGGGTTTACATAAAGGCCGTCAAAGCTGTTGCGCCGCTTTGAAACAGAGCGACGATCTCTGGGTACGCCACCGTACGGCCTGTTGAGCGCTTGGAGCCGCTCCAAAAGGTCCTGATTCGCGGTCTGCAATTTTTCCTCAGAGATTGTGCCGGCTGCAAACTGCTTGAAGTTGGTCGACATGAGTTGGAAGCACGTCCAAGACTTTTCCGCAAGAGGGTCACGCGTCTGTGCCAAAGTGCTGATGGCTGTCGAGCTTGTCGAATGAGTCAGGGGAGAGCCTTGAGATGCCGCCGTGGGAGGGATGGTTCCTGCACTGGTTTTGCCGCTGTTTGGTGGAGATGCATCGGCAGAGTCCTTTGGCTGATGCAGCTGGGACGACGACGACGACGACGACAGCTGCGAAGAGGAAGAAATCGGGGTGTCGTCGTCATCCTGTCGCAGATCACCACTAAGGATGGTCGAGAGAGTCTCAATGGGTGTTATCGTCGAGCGACGGCGGCCACCGGCAGATGGAAACAGAGAAAAGAGCAAGGGGCGGTTGCCAGTAGTTGACTTGCGAGCGGTTTCGACAATGGCAGAGCTGTCGTGGGGCACTCGGGTTCGCGGTACTGGCTTTTGCAAGGTCATATGCAGCGCATGTTGTGCACTCAAGTAGAGCTTTTTTAGGGAACATGTTTTTTTTTTAAGTATTCATTAAAAAAGACAAACAAACGGGTACCTCAAAGGTCATGAGATGGTCGGCGGCAAACTGGTTGGGATAGCAGAAGAGGAGGCGCACAAGCCGCTTGTTTTGCCGCAGGACAAATTCGAGGAAACGAGGGGATGCCCGACGACGAAGAACAATGTCATTTTGGCGAACAAAGACGCTCGTGAACAAGTGGTACGCCTCTAGCCAGTAGGCCTGTGACAATTTGAGTTTCCTGCTTGTGCCGTTAGTATCTATTGCATTCAATAGCTCTCATACTTGGGGTCTTTGGCACTCACGACTAGCTCGAGCTCCGCATAGCTCAGCAGGGATTGGAGCATGCCCTTGACATGGCAGGTCGCAAAGAAAAACTCGGACGAGGCTTTGGTCAGCGAGCGGATCTCTGCGACCGCCTGTGGTTTGAGTTCGAACGGGGCTTGCAACCTATTGAGGGTAAATTGAAGCCTTTTCTTCTTCTACCTTGCCATTATTACCTGGCAGCCGGGGACAGATTGAGGGCGGTGTGCTGCCAATTGATCCAAGCCTGCATGCACCTGTCCAGCGTGTGCGCACTCGAAAGGCAGCGGCATTTGGCAATGCAGTGGCGGTCAGCAGCGGAGACAAAGTAGCCGACAGCACGAGTGAAGCAAGCGGTTGCGATCGAGTTGAGGCTGCGCTGGAAGGGGGTGAAGGACACAGGTACAGACGACAGTGTGCTGTTGTTGGCCGTGAGCAGGTCAGACGTCTGCGTGGGTGCAGATCGCGTATCGACTGGAAGGGGCAATTGTAACCTGTCGAGCTTTGACACGAGCTTCGAACCGACGACTGCCTTTGCAAAGGGGCCAATCGGAGGCTTGTCGTCAGTGTTGCTGATGCTCCCGCTCGAGGGTGACTTGATGGACGAAGCAGCCGAGCCAGCAGCTGCGGAACTCGTCGCGACACTGACGGAACTGCTGCTGGGCAGGAGTTCCGATGCGACAATGTGCAATGGTGACTGTGGTACTTCCATCATACGCCCGCCGCCGACCATGGGGCTCTGCGGAATAACGAGACGAGGCGCGCCCAGCAGCCCAGATCGAACCTTTGGTGGCACGGCCATGGATGCCGCACCGCCGCCATTAGCTGGGGAAAACGAGTCCACGGCGGACGGAGGTAGATTGCGACGGGATGGCAGTGTGGCAGACGAGCTTGCTGTCGGCGTCGACGACACAACCGTTTTGGAACGGGCGCGATTGCCGGACGCTGCACTGATCGTATTGGTGAAAGCCGCGGCTGCCTTTGACCGGAAACGATTCCCAGCACTGGCGCCGTCAATATCGGCGGAGGACTCCATCGCCAACGCAGGGTTGAGCCATGTCGATGCAACGGTCGCTTTGCCCTTTCGCAGCCAGAGACGGCCCTTGGACATCAGGTTGGACTCACCACAGAGCTTAATGGCCGAGTTGACAATGGCGAGGGCATCCTCGATGCGCCCCGCAGAGAGGCACGTCCGCACCGTCAACTTGATCACGTCGTGGTACATCCTTCCAAAATATATATTTTTTTAAAAAATAGTCAAAGTTATTTCTTTTGTCGTCGTACCCTTCAGATGGAAGCTTGAGGAGAATGCCGCTGAGCACATTCTTGGACAAGTGCTCAACCACTGGGTTGATGTATTCGACTTGGTTTCTGTTCCATGGTTCGTTAAAAGACAAAACAAAATGAAAAAAAAAAAAAAAAAAAGTTACATTGCCGAAGTATTCCCAGACGTCGCGGACGAACCAGCCAATTTGGACGATGCGCTTAGGTTGGCAGGAGAATACCTTGCAACGATTCTGGTAGGGACGCCTCCCGAGCCAAGGTCAAACAACGACAGGGCACCAAAAACATCCTTGATCCAATCTGCAGGACATGTTTAGTTTGTGTAAGTTGGAACTTTAGGACGACGATTACCTTTTCCAGAGTAGGCCTCCGCGAGGAGAAAGGCAAACGTGGACAGCTTGTTGATCGGGATAAAGTCACTCAAGAGTGCTCGTTCGAGCCAGGTGATACACGCATCGTGACAACCGAATTCTGGATATGAGGATTTTTAGCAGCGGTTTCCATATTAAAAAAAAAACCTCGTACTCAGGTAGATTTCGCAAAGTCGTTGCGGCAGTGCCCAATAGACAGGCTTGATGGAACTGGACGAGGGCGTCTGTCCTGTGCTTGTCCCACCCACAAACAGCGGCGGTGCAAACAATTCCATCTGTTTGTATTGCTCAGTACTCAAGCAAACTAAAAGAAAAATTCCCGTACAGCCTTCAGGAGTGTCTCCTCGGCACCGGCAAAGTCTCCGAGCTCGGTGTAGATTGTATTGAGCATGAGTGCGATATGGACGACCTCATTGAGCTTGTTGTCGTTTTTCGCAAAGGTGTAGACAGACTTGTAGAAGAGGAGCGCTCTAGGCCTGCGGAGAACAGAATCAATGGATGGATGATGAGCAAGTGTCGTACCAATCTTTTTGGTCATAGGCAATCACAGCAAGCTTCCGCTCAATGCTGCGCCGCTGCTCACCAAACTTGTTCCTTTGTTGGAGGTTGACGAGGGCTCCTTCGAGGCTGAGGATACCAAATTTATACTTGCGGTTGGTCAAGAGGACGTCGCCATAGAGGAGTGCGGCCTTTTTTAACAGGTAAAGTTGTAGTTGTTCAAAAAAAGAATTATTATTTAATGGACCGAGATACCTGCAAGCCAAACTGACCCATGAGACACGGCCTGAGCTCGGCAGAATGGTCGAGAATGTAGAGGCACTCATACAAGAGGCTTTCGGCCACGTGCGTGTCACCCAATTCTCGCAGGATCTCCGAGGCCAGTGCAAAGACGACGCGCGCGCGAAAGTAGCCTGCGGGCATCGATGGCAAGGCTTGTCGCAGTGCGTCGAGGCGATCAGACCCCGATGTGACGAGTGGCGATAGCAGCATCACTTGGGTCTCACGAACAGGCGATTGGTCTCCATCGTCATCATTCGTTCGAACAGCCATGGAGAGCGGAGACACACCGTGCAGGATCATGATGATGCAAGATACCAGATCGATGGTCAGGGTTGCCAGGCCGGGTTGCTACGGATTTTCGAGTTAGCCCCCCTCACCTATTTTGCGGAGAGTACCTGAAACACCATAGAGCTCCATTTGTCATGTTGTTGGGACAGGTAAGACAGTGCCTCAAAGGGCCCAGATCCACCCCTGGTGCTCTTCTTGTGCGCTTCGATGAGGACCGCTGTGATACAAAAAAAAAATAATTAAAAAACAACATATAAATATTTTTTTTTTGTTTGTTATTTTACCATAGTAGTCAAACAAGAGAGCCCACCCAGGACCAAGTTTGCGAAGGCGCGTGTCCAACTGTGCAACAGTGGGGAGACCAACCAGAGGCGTGTCGACATTGGCATTTTCAAGATTGAGTTCGGCCTGGGCACAAAGATACAATAGCTGTTGCGAGTTCCACCAAACCGGACTCTCTGCATTTTAAAAGATTATTATTATTACAGAAATGAGGTGGTGCTCTACCTGGTTGAATTGCGAGGTTGACACTCTTTTCGCACGCGGCAAACCAGTCGTTGACGAGGGTGGTGACGACGGACGGGTGTGACTTGAGCATGCTATCAACTGCCTTTTGGAAGGCAAGGTTGCCGTCAATGTTGTCGTTGGAGATCGCAGCGAGAACAAGTTGCTCGACATCTGGGGTCGACAGTGGACGAACATGGGCTGGATCACGCGGTCCACTGACTTTGCGGCGCACAATCGTGAGGCTGCGGGTGATCTGTGGGGGCGTTTGCGAGGGCGACGCGTCTGGAGTCCTCCTAAACAAGTCCCTGAGCCAACTCTCGAGTGCAATCTCCGTGATCGGCTGGTAGTTATCATCAGTATCTTTGGACAGCGCAAGCGCACTTGAAAAGTACCGTCCGCTTGCCATCGGGCCCCTTGAGGTCATACAGCTGGGATGCCTTGGGGTAGAGGACAATGTTTAGCCTAGCCGGGTTTGGCCTGGGCACGTGAAACTCAAGGTGTGGCTGCGCGTTGTCGTCGGCGACGTCGTTACCGGTCGACGGTGGAGCTGCGGGCACATCGTCTTTGAACAGCTGCATTTTCAGAGTTGTGAACGCATTGTTGGTATCGACGGCGAGCGGCTGCACACTGAACTCCTTGTCCCAATCCTACATGTACGCCGTCAGCTGCACGCCGCCGAAAGGGCATCATACCTCTTCCGATTCGTCATCGCCGGTGATAGCATTAGACTCGTCGGTGCTCGTTGCTGCACCTGTTTGCGACGTGATACTGCCCGACTCGCCCGCTTGGTCTGCTTGCAAACAGTGAGTTGACAGGGGGGGAGTGGTGATGAATGTCATACCTGCCGAGAGTCCCTCCATGTCTGCAAACTCCTGGCCAAACAGAAGACTATGTCGAACATGCTGCAGAGCGGGCGCCAGCTTGGACGACTTTCTTTGTAGGCCCCCTCCCTTTTTCTTCTCGGCACTGCTTGCGAGGCTAGAGGATCGGAAGACTATATACACGCACACACACACACACACACACACACATGAGGGCGCGACGCAAAATGACGCCTCTCACCTTTGTTTTCCTCGTCAAAGTCAAAGTCCTCGTCCCAGTTGACATGGTCCAGCGGGTTGGCCTGGCGACCGATGACCTGTGGTGCCTGGTGAGCACGCCACAGTGGCAAAGTCAGTAGCAGCAAGCGTAAACAAATTGAACGGTACCCTCGTTATGGGCTCGTCCATGTCAAACTCGGCCGCCCAGTCGCCGTCGTCATCGTCGTCATACTCACCAAAGGCTCCTCCGGCGCTCGTCCCTCCTCCGCCACCCGCAGCCCCTCCCGCCGTCCCCGTGGCCGAACTCGACGATATGCTGGGCGTTTTGACAGACGTGCTGCTGGGCGTTTGCTCTGCCGTTGCCGTTACGGCCGTTGCTGCTGCCGTTGCCGTTGAAGAAGACGAAGACGACAAAGCAGCCACCTGAGCTGGCGGACCAGAGACGGCGGCAGTGGTAGTCGCTGCCGCCGCTCCGCTCCCCGTTGGGCCTGGAAGTTGCCTTGGCGTCGCCATGACACCTAGGGTCGACACTTCAAAAATACTCGCATGTTGTCGAGGGCGTTTGCGACGGCGACGGCCAAGGTGCCGCTGACGGTGGGGCGATTCCCTGGCTACGTGCGCGATGCTCGATTTGCCAAAGTAACAGCAGCGCAGAAAAAAAAGAAAAACATGATGCTGATTGGCGTGACGCAGTTGAACGAGTACGATGTGAACGTGTTCAAGACCATCCTCGCCGCCGGCGCCGGCAGCAGCAGTGGCATCGAAACCGGCCCCGAGGCCCTTGAAAAGTACAACACCGATTGGCTGCGCAAATACCGTGGCATGTCGAGCCTCGTGCTAAAGCCAAAGTCGACACAAGAGGTCTCTAAAATCCTCAAGCATTGCAACGAGCGCAGGTACGCAATGTTGTTTTTTTCCTTCTTTCCGTCTTATTCATCTGGGGCAGGCTTGCGGTTGTCCCACAGGGCGGCAATACCGGTCTTGTGGGAGGTGGCGTGCCATTGTTTGACGAAATCGTCCTTTCGACCGAGCGGATGACCGAGATCGAGAGCTTTGACAACGTGTCTGGTAAAAAGCCGCGCCGTAAGAAATAGCACTGATAGGCAGCATGAGCAGGCATTCTCAAATGCCAGGCCGGATGCATTCTTGAGAATCTGGACAAGTACGTGGCCGAGCAGGGCTTCATCATCCCGCTGGATCTCGGCGCCAAAGGCAGCTGCCACATTGGTGGTAATGTCGCCACAAACGCGGGCGGTCTTCGTCTGCTCCGCTACGGATCGCTGCACGGCTCTGTCCTTGGACTAGAGGTTGTCCTGGCTGACGGGACTATCCTTGACAACTTGTCAACGCTTCGCAAGGACAACACAGGCTACGACCTGAAGCAACTCATGATCGGCTCGGAGGGCACGCTCGGCGTGATCACCAAGATCGTCATCCTCACACCCCAGAGGTCCAAGTCGGTCAAGGTCGCCGTGTTTGGGTGCCAGGACTACACCAAGGTGCAGGAGACGTTCAAGGCGGCCAAGCAGATGCTTGGCGAGATCCTGTCTGCCTGTGAATTTTTCGACGCCAAGTCCCTCGAGCTTGTCGAGAAGAACATGCAACTGCAGAGCCCCCTTGAAAAACAGTACCCATTCTACGTCCTCATCGAAACTTCGGGATCGAACGAGGCTCACGATGCAGAGGTAACATACGTCCGTCGAAAGTTTCTAAACATTCCCAACACAGAAATTAAACTTGTTTTTGGACAACTGCTTTGCAAAAGACATTGTCGTCGACGGAGTCATAAGCGCAAGCGAGACACAGGTGCATGACCAAATGAAAAAAAAAAAAAGATTCTAAAATTTTTCGTCATTTAGAATCGATCGTTGTGGAAGATCCGCGAGTCTATCCCCGAAGCGATTGTGCGATATGGCATGACGTACAAGTATGATCTGTCGCTGCCCGTTCCCAAGTTGTACGACATTGTGGAGGACATGCGAACAAAGGTGTCCAAGTTTGATGGCGCCGGAGCATGTGGCTTTGGGCATCTCGGCGATGGTACAGGGGAAATTTTTTTTTGTAAATTTTCAACCTTTTTTTTTCTTCTTTCTTTTTTTCTTTCAGGCAATCTCCATCTCAATGTATTCTCCAAGGCCTACAATGCCGAGCTTTTGCACGCGATTGAGCCCTATGTGTACGAGTTCACTGCCAAAGACCGTGGCTCGATATCTGCCGAGCACGGCCTCGGCCTGATGAAGGCCCCCTATCTTTCCTACAGCAAGGACGCGACGACGATCGAGTGGATGCGGCGGATCAAGAACCAGTGGGATCCCTCTGGCATCCTCAACCCGTACAAATACCTGCCGCCGTCTTAGTCAGTACAACGTAGTTTCGAGTTCAGTTTTGTTTCACGCACGGCCTGCTTGGGAATGGCTGACTTTAGCAAGCTCGACATGGGCACGCTGAAGCGGTACAAGCGGCACTACAAGCTGCGTACCAAGCACAACTCGAACAAGACCGAGCTGGCCGCGACTGTGTCCAAGCACTTTTCCAGCCAGGCCGTGCTGGAGATGGAGACCATCTCCTTCTTTGTGTACGCCGTCAAGAACCAAGGTATCGACGACGACCTTTGGTGCCTCAAACAACTCATTCCCCCCCCCTCCCCCCCTCCCACCCCGTTCTCTCTCACTCGCAGACAAGGTGCTCAAGCTCAAGCCGCCAAAGGAATGGCCCAAGGACCAATGATGATTTGCTGCCCCCGTTTGTTTGCTTTTTCCTGCCGTGTGCAATCACCCTCGACGACTCTTTCATTGGCATATTTTACGTTTGGTACAAGGCGTGGGCATCAATACAACTCTACAGACTATAGACTAGGCAGAACTCTGCGGATAACGTGCTGGAACATCGTCACCGGGCACACCGGGCACACCTGACTTTGTCGTCTCGTTGTGCAGCTCAAAGAGTTGGCCCAGCTGCTCGTCCGACAGACGAGCGACATCCTCTTGCTGCAGCCGCTGTCCGACGACGTTGCTGTGTACTGCGCCACGAACGCTCTTAGTCCAACATATGGGGCTGAAAGAGAGACAAAGAACGCACCAGAGAGCTGTTCCTGCAGGACCACATGGTACTGCCTCCACTCGTCCATGAACGCCTTGGCCTGAGCCGGGGTCGCGGACTTGTGCCGCCGGAACTCGTCGCGCACGTACCCGTTGCCGACAGCCTGCATGGGCGCCGGCAGCTGCTTGTGCAGGCGCATTATCGACCGGAACAAGGCGCGACCGCTTTGCGACGACATTTTCAAATGAACGCAAACAAGGACATCGCGGCACTGGTCGTGCTGCTGGGCGGGCCGGATCAGGCGGCCGCGCTGGCGCCGATGCTGCCGATATTGCTGTCGGTGGACACCTGGGATAGGGTTCTGTCTCCAGCAGAGCGACAACGGCTCCTTGTGCGTTTCTTCACCCCCCCTTTGTTGCTCTACGTACCATCCTAACCTCAATCGTGCGCACGCCACCACAGGGGTTAATGCCGCCCATGTTGACAGCATCGTCCGGCACTGTGCAATCGCGACAGCAGTTGCAGTTACAGCAGCAGTCTTCGACCAAGATCGGAGAGGCAAACGCGGCAACCCGATTTGCCCTCGAAAGGCTGCTCAGTGGCGACAACCTCTTCTTCGGGACGCCCGTTGGCACCCTCCAATCCATCCTCATTAGTACGTTTGTTTTCGAACCGAAAAGCAGACCAAAACTGGCTGTTTTTACCCACCCCGTAGACAAGCAGTACGGAACGGACTGGGCCTACGAGAACAAACGGAGGCAAGAGCAATACGAGATGGAGAGGAACTACTACTTGTCGACCCGCAAGTACAAGGCCGACTTTATCATGGAGGCCCTAGTCTTTCGCAAGCAACTGTTTGGGCCCCAGCAACACGAGCAAGATTGCACTGAGGTCAAGAGTAAATTTCGCGCTGTCAAGCGATCTCGCAAATCTCACCCCCCTTCCATCGCCGCCACCGCCGCAGCGGGCACTGCTGTCTCTTTGTACGTCGTCGCTTGTGTAAACTCTCACTAAAATTTGAAAAAAAAAATTTTTTTTTTTTTTGTACTCTGATGAAGAAGCAAGGCGACGAAGACCAATAATGCCCCAACGTTCCCCGATCTTGCATCAACCGCGACGCCTCCTCCTTCCACAGACGACGATAGTACTTACTTGTACTAGGCTTACGTTAGTTGAAAGAACTTTTATTTCTGTCAACTTTCCGTTTCTTTTTTTCGGGTTAGGGAGGGTCTTCTGTTAATCATGGTTCCCTTTTCTGTTTGTCATGTTCTGTTTGCGCGCGTGCTGTTGTCTTCTCCTGCTTTGCTCTCGTGTCCCTTCTCCTGCTGTGCTCTCGTGTCCCCTATCCTGCTGTGCTGTGCGTGCACCGTCCTCTTCTGTCCCTGCTGAGCTCACACGCCCCTTCTTCTTCGACGGAACCAACTCATTACTCCACTCCCTCGCGCGCTCTCTCTCTCTGGCGCACGCCACATCGTTCCATCGACTTCTCTTTGTGTGGTCTCACTGGATCGTTCTGTCGCCTTCCCCATCCAATCTCTCCAACGACTGAATTCGTCATGCACATATTTTTAATCCGATTTCTTTCATTTCTTTCTCTTCAGTTCTTCATCACTGGCGCAGTCGACTAAGATTGGGCGAGGTTACTAACCGACGCTCTCCTAGTTTTTGGTCGACACGAAGGAATGCAGCAGGACGACCCCGACCCGGTACGCACGCACGCCGACGTCTGCTCTACTGAGATCTCTGTACAGGCCTCGAGGCAAGGCTGCACGGACTTGCTGCGGGCTGCGTTGGTCCAGCTCAAGCTTGTGCACAAGGCCGTGGCCGAGGGCGGTCCGCTGCAAGAGCTCGTGCAAGCTTGCGTGACAGCCGTCGAGGCGTTTGTGGAAGTGGCCAAAGTCGTTGTACGCACGCGGGCACCAGCCCCCTTTTCTAACCGCCACCACCGAGACAGGTCGTGCCCGTGGGCGACGCGGTCGTGTTTGTGCGGCTGAACGAGGCCACCACCAATGTCCAACTCGAGCTTGCCAACCTGCAAGCGGCAGGGCTCACCGTGGATCTGGAGGCCGACAGTGCCCTTGGCAAGCAGACCCTCGAGCAGGCCCTGCACGCGGTCGCCCACCACGTCGCATACATAGGGACCCTGGCAACGTACGCAGACATGTGCAATCGATGGACACTAAATTTCGATCCCCTGCTAGCAACCTGCAGAAGGGCACGCCGTCTGCCAAGCAACAACGCCAGCTCGCAATCAGCGACGGCAATCTGCTCACTACAGCGTTCTCAAAGTCGGTCAGCACGTTTGTGAACGTGATCGCTGCAGAGCTCAAGACCCACATCATGTACACGGCGGCCGACGTGCTTGTCAATGCAGGCAGGCTGAATGCCTACCTGCACGCGTCGTCAAAGGTGACACCAGACAATCGGCAAGGCACCTTTTAAATAGTAAATCACCTACTGTAGATTGCACCAGACCCAGAGGGCCCCGTGGCCGCGTGGAATGAGCTCCAAACACTTAAAGGCGGATTGGTGGACGAGATCGTGGCAAAGGCGTCCACGCTCATGCTCAACGCCAAGCTTGCACAGGCCGCAACGGCCGCTATTCCGGCAGATTTAAAAGAAGCGTGCACAGTGGCTGCCAAGTTGCTGGCAGAGCAGACCAAACAACTACTGCTTAAAGCCAAGGCAGCCGGCGTCATGGACCACAAGCTGCTCGCAGTGAACATCACACCAGCCTTTAGGGACCTCTTGGCGACTATCACGATCGATCCCAAGTCTTCAGGTGACGAGATGCACCTTTTTTGTTTTTTTGTTTGATGAATAAAAAAAAAAAAACAGGCCCGGCGGTCCTAATGGAGCTTGCAGTCAAGACAGTTGTGTCGGGTATCTCCAAGATCCTTGAGAACACTCGGACAAATGCTGCCCAGTTGGAGGATGGGTTAAAGGTGTGCATCTTGTTTCATCTCCTTTTTTTTTGGGTTAAATTTTGTTTTGTGGCCAGCTCTTGCAACGAGCCCTCGGCGACATTACAACCGAGGTTGCCAAGATCGAAATGCCCGGGTCCCAAATGAACGAGTTCCATAACCATGATCAACAGGCCAACCGTCAACACAACATCCTCAGTCCAACAGAGTCTGATGGGGAATCGTCGCTCGGTGGGTCTGCGCTGACCAAGAACCCCGAGGAATTGGTCGATCCCATCATTGTCGCCATTGCCAAGCTCAAGGAAGAAGGCGCCTCTGACTGGGCTTCTTCAGAGGTACCAAGCTTTGCATGCTTGTGTTTTTTGAAAATTTCTATTCAGGAGTATTTGGAAACGCTGCGAACGATCGAGTTCACCAGTGAAGACTTGTTTTCGTGGCTCCATCGCACACACCGTACGCATTATTTTTTATTACTCTTTTCTGAAACCACCCCAGCGACGACCCAAAAGCTCCAGCTCACGTTGGACGAGGTTGTGAACGCAACACACATTGCAGCGGGCCCCTGGCCAGGACCAACAGCTGTGTCTGACATGGACGCCAAGTTGACGGAGTTTGCCGCACTTCTCAAGAAGTTTGTGCAGGAGGAAGCAGAGGACATGGGCAAGGGCAGTTCGATCTTTTACACCTCACGTCGCTCGTCGATGGAAAGCTCCAAGAGTTCCGGCAATTTGGTGGGTTCGAGTTCCTTCAACGGGTCTCTGGCGGAAGCTTCGGATGTCTCGAGCGATTCTACTGAAGCGATCTCGCGGCCACGGCAACGCCGGTGGGGTCTGCGCATCGAAACAGCAACATTGAGCAGTAGGCACCACAGCTTTTTATTATTATTATTATTATTATTTGGTTTATCCTTAATTATTCCTTGCAGTGATGTCGTTATCGGACAGTGACGAAAATACAAACTTGATTGCCGCTTTGCAAAGGCTCGCCATGCAAGTGAAATTGCGTATATCCGAGCTCAGCGACGGTGCAGACCATGCCGCCTGGTCCGACCAGCCCATCAAGGAGGCTGCTGGGGTAATAATAAAAGAAATGTGTGCTGTACTGATTTGTGTTCTAAAACAGAACCTCGCACTGGTTGCCAAGAAAGTCGTGGGGAACCATTTGAATTTGATCTTCAAGCCTGCACTGCTGGGACCTGTACCGGCTGTTGTGCCAAAGCCGACGGCATCTCCTCAGTCCCCTCCGCCTGTGCAAGCAAAGCAGTCTCCGCCCGTGCATGATTCACCGTCCAAGAAAACTGCTGCTGCTTTCTACACGACGACGCCCGCATCCTTTGCCGCTGTGTCAGCCCATGTGAAATCGCCTCCCCCTACAATCAATACGTCGCCCAATGGGATTACATCTCCAAAGCCCGGCAAGTTTCTTACATCTCTTCTCCCCGATAAAGGTAACGTCTGCCTTTTTAATTATAATAATATTTCATACCGCTGGACAACAGCAGACGCGCCAAGCCAACTCTTGGCACAGAAATCATCTCTCTTTGACCTGGAGTCGCCAAATCTGAAAAGTAGCAGCGACGAGGCGCTCTTCCTGCCCGAGTCGATGCCGTTCGTGACGGGTGTTGCCCTCTCGCCCAAAAACTTTGCTGCCCTCCTCGCCGACGACGTGACTGACCTCGTTCTCGATCCTCCGTCAACTCCAAACGAACGCCCGGTCATTCGAGGTGGCTCTGTGAAACAGCTTGCCGATCGTCTCACCTACTACAAATATCCCGGTAAAAATAATAATAATAATAAAAATAATTTACCTGTGTGCAGACACGGATTACATCGAGGCATTCCTGCTCACGTACCGCTCGTTCATGCAACCGCTGGAGGTTCTGGATGCTATCATCACCCGATACGATCAGCAGGCGCCCCTCGACATGTCCAAGGCCCAGTTTGACCAATACTACAAGATCAAGGTGATCCCCACGCGGCTGCGTGTGTTCAACTTTATGAAAATATGGGTCGACAAGCACTTTGAGGACTTTGCCGACGAAGGACCCCTCGAGGAGCGTCTCTTGCTCTTTGTAACGGAAAGGAGAACACACCACTACTACCAAGGCGCGACAATGAACGCAGCCGCAGCGCAGCTGAAGAAATTCTACGAGAAAAAGGCACGTCTGCAATACTTCAAAAGAGCTTTTTTTAGCTTAATAAATTCCTATGCAGAAGCGGAGTTATTTCCAGTCAATATCGGCCCAACTCATGATGAGCAGCGTCCCTTCGTCGCTGTCTCTGTCGACGCTTACCATGCGGGTATGCTGCCAAAAAAAATACCTATTTTTTTTTTATTTTATTTATCCGATTGCTAATGACGGCTACAGCTCTCGGATGTGGATATCAACGATCTTGCCAAGCAAATGGCCATGCTCGACCACACGTCCTTCCGTGCCATAAAGCCGCACGAATGCCTCAACCAGGCCTGGAACAAGCCTGAGATCAAGCACCGTTCCCCCAACATCCTGGCCTTCATCAAGTGTTTCAACGAGCTCACGAAGCGTGTCACGTTTGAAATCTTGTCGACGGAAGTCGTGAAAGATCGTGCGTCGACGGTCAAGTTTTTTATTGCGCTCTGCCAGGTATGCTGAACAAAAGTCTTATGTTTTTTAATTTTTATTCTAAATATAATTTGTTTATTAAAAATAAAAATAAAAATAAAAAAACGTAAACAGAAATGCCTGGCTCTCAACAATTTCAACTCGCTCAACGCCATCCTGGCAGCGCTGTCGTCTTCCAGCGTGCGCCGACTCGCCAAGACATGGGACCTCGTGCCGAAAAAGTCGACATCTGCGTTTGAAGATATGAACAAGCAAATGTCACACGAAAGCAACTACAACACCTACCGTGCCATTCTGCACTCGGTCGATCCTCCGTGCGTTCCCTTTCTGGGTATGCGTCGTCCATGTGTATAAAGAATGTGCTTATTTCATGCTCGTTTGCAGGCGTGTCTCTCACCGACCTCACCTTTATCGAGCAAGGCAACAAGGACTATGTCTCTCCAGGAATCGTCAACTTTGACAAGTGCCGCAAAACGGCAGAGTCGATTCGCGAGATCCAGCGGTACCAACAGGCCTCGTACTCCATCGCGCCCATTGCCCACATCCACTCCCTGCTTCTCAACGGAGACGTTGTCGACTGCACCGACAATGACTTTTACGAGATGTCCATCAACCTGGAGGCTCGCAAGAAATAATCTATAATTATATGTATTCAATGATGTAGTCTTTTTTTTTTATATCTCGTCCAGGAATGCCAGGGGATTACGACGGGAGTTGGAGGACGAGGACGAGGGAGCAGGTGCCACCGCAGGCTTGGGATCGAGGAGCTCTGCGAATTTTTTTTAAAAAAAATAAATAGAATAGCGTGAGTTACCATCCAGCGAGAACGGCTTTTTGTACGACAGGGTTGAGGACAAACTCTTTATCGAAAGCGATGTTGGTGGCACGGGATCAGGTGCGGGTACTGGTACTGGTACCGGCCGATTTGACGTCCGATTTGCACGCGCGAGAGGAATATCGTCTTCTTCCTCTTTGTCGTCGTCTTCAGGTCGCTGCTCCTCTACTTTTTTCCTTTTGGGAGCAGGCACGACTGGAGCTGGTTCCGTAAGCTTTGCAGAAGACACGGGGCAAGGCGACGGGGAACGCGACCTCGGTGCAGGCGATCGCTTGTAAGAATTGGCCGTTACTTTTGCCTTACTTGGAGAGTTGGATTCGGCTCCGTTCTCAACCGCCTGGACAATCGTTTATTCAGCGAATGCCATCGTGCCATTGGTACGAGCCTTGAGATAGTCGGCGCACGCAGCAAGCAGCTCAGTCTCGAGCATGACAAACGTTTTGTTTTTACGCTCTTCTTCTCGCTTTGCCACCAAATCCGCTGTCGTCTTTGCCGATGCCGTTGCCGCTGTCCCTGCTCCACCACGCTTCTTGGGCAGCGTCACCTTGCGAGCCTGTATGAACCACTGCGGCAGATTGCGCCCCGCCTCCTCCATCGAGCCGAGCTTATTTTTTTTATTTTTATAAATCATGACGTCACCCTTGCCGACTGCGTACGCTCGGCTTGGCCGAATCACGGCCCTGCCGGACTACGACGTGGAGGCGGAGGATGCGGCGATCCAGTTTGGTGGCGAGCAGCAGGACAAGTTCACGGAGGGCTCCTCGTCCAGACCCGTGTATGTGTTTTCAGCGCACGCAAACGACGACTTGCTGCACGAGAATGACGCGTACTACAGGAGACGGGCCGATGCAACGGGCGACAACAACATCATCGATGATGTCGAGTACGATTATGACGACGACGAGTATGAGGATGATGACGATGATGACGACGAGGAGTTTGAGGATGACGACGAGGAAGGCCAGGAGTCTGGGCGAGTGAAAGAGGTACGCTGCCCCAAATTGCACGTGTGCTATGTACTACGTTTATAGCCTTTCCACGTGCGACACGCGGGAACACTGTGCTTGAGCGTCTTTGTGGTCCTGCTGGGAGCCATCATTGGGAGCGGCGCCGCTTTTTATTCCGTGCGAGGTTCAGTAGTTCACCGTTCTTGTTTGGCGTACAAACATGTTGGGGATTACTAGGGTCTATCCTGCCGTACAATACGACGCTGATCCTCGTGTCGCTGGATGGATTCAGACCCGAGTACCTCGAGCGTGGGATTACGCCAAACATCACAGCATTCGGTAAAACAAGCTGCCAGGGGGGGAGAAAATGTTGGTTAAAAATCAGGCACAGGCACAACGGGTGTGCGCGCCAAGTTTATGAGACCCAGCTTCCCGAGCAAGACGTTTCCAAACCACTGCAAGTCTTTTGAAATTGCGGGTGCTCAGAGGCTAAGGAAAAAAAATTATTAATGAATCAGACTCGATCGTGACTGGATTGCGGCCAGAGTCGCATGGGATCGTGTCCAACTGTTTCTTTGACCCCAAGTACAACGAGACCTTTCTTGTGACCTCGTCAACGACTTCGCAATCAAAATGGTGGGGTGGCGAGCCGGTACGTACCGCCAACGAAGATAATATTTATTTATTTTTTTCTTTCATCAAAGTTTTGGAACACTGTCGAAAAGGCAGGGCACAAGTCGGCCTGTTACTTTTGGCCAGGGTCGGACGCCCCCATCCAAAACATGAGGCCGACGTACTACATTGAGAGTTACGAGCACCTGGTGCCCAACGAAGCTCGCATTGACCAGGTGATCGAGTGGCTGAAGCTACCGTACCAGCAGCGGCCGCACTTTGTCAGCCTCTACATTAGCATCGCCGATGACACTGGGCACCAGTTTGGGCCGGACAGCCCTGAGATGAACGACGCTATCCGCTCGGCGGACCAAGTGTTTGGCTATCTGCTGAATGAACTGGATCTTGCCGGTTTATTGAACAAGGTACAACTACGACCTACTGTCTTGTCAATCCTTTTTCTTTTTTTTTTTTTTGCTTTGGTCCAGGTCAATATTATGCTCGTGTCTGACCACGGCATGACTGCGACAACGGAAAATCGTGTGGTGCTAATCGACTCGATCATCAAGCTCGACACTGTGCGGGTGATTGAAATGTCGCCACAATCGCCCATCGTCTCAATCATCCCCGAGACGATCTCGGAAGAGGCTCTTTTCCTCGAGCTGAAAGATTCTGCTGCCGACCATCACTACCAAGTATTGTAGATAATTAATTATTTTTATTATTATTTACTTGACAAAACATTTTACGGTCCTAGGTGTACTGGAAAAACTCGCCCAATGTCAGCGACCACGCACCCGAGCGGTATCACTACGAGGACAATGACAGGATCACACCAATTATTGTGGTGATGGACTTGGGCTGGAGCATGACTGACCAGACCACCTACGACCTGAACCCGACCCTGTTCAACGGCGGCAGCCACGGCTACGACAACGATCTCCCCGACATGCTCTCCATTTTCCTGGGCAGCGGGCCTGCTTTCCAAATCAACGTGACCGTTGACCGTACGTTTTTTTTTCCTAATCAAGTAAATATATTTAAAAAAAGCCATATGTGCCAGCCTTTGACAACATCGAGCTATACAATTTGATGGCCAAGATAATGAATATCAAGGCCGCGCCCAACCAAGGGACAATCAACTCGACGATCCTCATCGATCAGTCGTTGCTACCTCTTAGCAATCAGGAATAAGTGTGTAACCATCATGGGCCGATGTCGAACTGACGCGCTCGGCAAAAGATGCCTCGGCATTTACAGTACAAACTCTAATTAGTGGCTCGTAACACTATTCGAAGATGTAGCATGTAGAGGGGATTGCGAAACCCCACTTGGTGAGATACCCTCAGGACACTCAACCAAAGATGAAATGGCTCGGGCCGCAGAACACGGCCGGACGAGGGGCACCGGCCATATGCGCCTCGAA
>Ga0302230_10000679_pt1 | contig 26364 bp, 40 predicted proteins | sample II_Palsa_N2_1_FD_193523 | JGI IMG/M metagenome (GOLD analysis project Ga0302230, IMG submission 193523) | Peat permafrost microbial communities from Stordalen Mire near Abisko, Sweden - II_Palsa_N2_1 | ecosystem: Environmental > Terrestrial > Soil > Palsa > Peat permafrost | place: Sweden... | reverse complement strand
AGGCCCTTCTTTCAGAGCCCGATGCAGGTCGGACACGGGTGTGCAATGTGTTCCTTCCTGCAAAAGTTGTTGTTGTTGACGTTGTTGTTGCTCAGAGGCCGCGGCACATGATGGCGGGACGAGGGAGACCAGCCACGTGCGCCTTGAAGAGCGTGCCGATGTTGCGAGCATGTTTGTTGTTGAATGAACGTGAATGTAAACTGTTGTTTCTCGTCGATTGTGCACACCGGGTAGAATTTTTTTTTGATTGCACTGATGAAAAAAAATTTGACATTACAAGAGAGAGTTCCAGCTCAAAGGGACAAGAAAAGAGAGAGCGAGAGAAAAAGAGATTTAATAGTTGGAATAGTAAGGATACGTGTTGGTGGGGAAAGCCGTCGGGCAGGTCGAGCCATACTCGACGCAGGAGATGGTGAAGAGCTCGTGGGTGCAGTTGCCGTTGGTGTAGGCAGTGAGGACGACCGAGGTGGACTGGGGAGGGAGGCCAAAGTTGATCGCGCCGTTGACGGGGAAGGCCTCGTGCGTGTCATCCGATCGGGCGACGCACTGGATGTCGAGGGGCAACTGGCGAGCGTAGATTTTGTCATCCTGGATAATGCAGACGGGGCCGGCGGGGACAGAGCAGGGCGAGGGCGTGGCCGTGGGCGTGGGGGGGAAGGTAAAGTTGCACACGATGAAGGGCTCGGTCTGGATGGTGACGGTGCAGTTGTCGTCCGAGAACAGGCGCAGCTGGATGCTGTTGGTCAAGGCGAGCTCGGTGAACTCGAGAGTCGCGTTGTTGGTCGTACTGTTGTTGGTGCCGTTGTTGAACACAAACGAGGTGTTGAGGTCAGCGCGCCCAATGCAGCTAGTTTTTGAAAAGAGAAGAATTTAAAAAAAATTTTTTTTTTATTTTATTTTTGGTTACCGAACGTCCGAGTACACAGTCTCGACGACGATGACGCCCGTGTAGTTGATAAAGCAGGTGGTGGGGGGCAGTTCCTGGCAGGGGATGACGGCAACGAGAACCTGGCACTGGTCGTCCGAGTAGAGGGAGACGGTGACGTTGGACGAGTTGGTGGGCAGGCCAAAGACGACAGTGCTGGATCCGTTGGTGAGGGCATCGCCGCTGACATCGGAGCGGCCCACGCAGGTAATGCCGCTCGTGATGTTGTCGACGTGGATCAGGCCGTTCTCGATCAGACACAGGGCCAGCGGGGTCGACGTGGGCGTAGGAGACGTCACAGAGGCACCGCCGCTGCCGTCGTCACGCTTGGCAAAGGGGAAGGCGCTGATGGTCGAGGCCGCGGTGAGGGCCAGGGCACAGAAGGCAAAGGCAGACAGTCGGGTCATCTTGAGATGGAGGAGCAAGAGAGGAGGAGGAGGAGGAGGAGGCTGAGGAAGCACAGGCTGCAATGTGAGGAGGACGAGACGCGACCCCGCATTCTTTAAGTACTCCCCCCCTGCCACGATCCATGCAGTGTCGCGAGTGCCCGAGCTGTCCCGAGTGTTGCATCTTGCACTCATTTACCACCAACGCTAGGGAGGGAATTGCACGCTGATCAGCCTTTCTCGCGTCGTCATGAAGTCATACGGCTTTTTTTCACATGGCGGGGGATGTGGGGCAGGGGGGTGATTGCGGGGGTTGGTGTGCGTGGTGCCTGCAGTGTCGATCGACAAGCAACTTGAGTGACTGTGTGGGACCGGCACTGCAGTAAAATGGTGATTGATTTTGTGGCCACGTGGGTACGGTTAGCAAGATGCGGACGCTGGTTCTGCTCGACGACGCCGTTCCCAGCGGGGCGCCCCCTGCTGTGCCGATGCCGCTTCCGCAAGCAGGTCTGTGTCAGCCTACTCGTTGGGTTTTTCGGTTTTACAAGAACAAAATATGCTACAGAGCTCCAGCTTTCTCCCATGACCCTGTTGCGCGCAGCCGCGATCGAGTACTGCCGCGTCGTGCTGGACCTGTTCCCGACGGACCAGAACGTTGCCGTGATGCAGTGCACAGAGCCCGTGCAAAAGTCGGTGATGCTGGATTGGTCGGCGTGCAAGACGGTCGCGCCCCTGCCGTACTTGGTCGATGGCTTGCAGGGCGGCGGGGAGGTCCAACCCCAGCCGATGGCCTTTGCAGACATGGTCCCGGCCGCCGTCAGCATGCTGGCCAAACCGCTGGTCGACGTGCAGCAGCCCGCCCACAACAGGACAAGGGTCGTCCTCTTCACCACCGGCGCGAGCATCGTCGATCCCGCGGGTGCGACGACCGTCCGCTACAGGTGCGCTCGCAGCGGGCGCGTCTTTGACATTGCCGATCTGTTTGCGCAGTACCTGGCGCCCCACCGCAGGACCAGCCCCCAGTCGTCCTCGGACCGCGCGCAGTGGCCCATCACGCACTGTGCCGTCGAGATCGTGGCCATCAGCAGGCCGTCCGACGTGCTCCTGCCGACAAAGAGGATAGAGTGCTCGTCGCAGCTGTCCCTGCGGTGCCGCCTTGTGCCCGGCCCGCTGTTGTTCGCCGCGACCCAGCGCCTCGTCCAGCTGCACCACAACCTGGGCTGCGTCATCGTCGCAAACATCCCCATGAAGGAGGCCTCGTCCACAACCGAGAAAAAGGACTACGAGGTGCCTATGCTCTTCTGTCAGGCCGACCACGTGCCCGTCGTGCCCCAGTTTGTCTCGCGCGCGGCAACAGAGGAAGACCAGCAGCTGGGACTACTGGGCTTTGGCGAACCCCCTGCCATGCTCCCGCTCAAGTGGTCTGTACGGCCAGCCGCCCCCGAGCAGAGCGAGTACTGCTCTCGATGCGTCCACCGGGTCACCCCGCTCGACGTCATGGCCAACCCGACCACGTCCCTCGTCAAGTACGTCTTTGGCGGCAAGACCGTGTACTGCGCCCCTAACGTCGCCGCCGTCCCAAAGGGTGCGGCGATCTCGCACCTCGTCCTCTCGCAGCAGGATGAGATGGTCCTACGGTGCATCCATTTCGCATCGTTGCCGCCTCAAGCAGCGTCTCCTCTTTTGGACCCTGCGACTCTCCGGTCCGATGATTTTGGCGTGATCATGGACGTTAACGACCTCTCTGGCGTTTTGCCCCTACCAGTCCCTCTGCCGCTGCCGACCGTCCATCGCCACACTGAGCAGAACCCGTGGCTGGTGCAACTACAGCGCGATCCACGTCCGATGGCGGCCGCCAACCTGGAACGCAGCACACGCTCTTGGCCGACAAAGATCGGCGAGAGCGCCCTTGACCGTGTCTCAAATGGACCAGACTCTAACCTCAAGGAGAACCTTCGCAAGTTGCAGCATCTCGTCCAGAACCCGTACCCCACAGTGCCCGACATTGATGCGATCCAGAAGGTCGGTTCTCCTTTCCATTTTTCTTTTTTTTAAAACCAAAAAAAAAATTTTTTTTTCTCTAGATCATCAGGTCACTCGCAACAAACAAAAACATGCGCAAGGACATCGAGTACCTTTGCTCGGTGGAACCAGCAATGTAAGCGCTTATTTTATAAATAAATAAAAAATAAGTAATAAATATTTTGTAGAGCAAATGCATTTCGCTCGTTCTGGGAGGAACTTGCCGGGTTCACAGAACGCTACAACCAGTCCAAGATCCACCACATTGTCGACAGTACGCTGACGTCCATCCAGCAAGCAGAAGAACACCGACTGGCCGCTGCCGCCGCTGCCGCCGCCGCTGCATCTGCGAGCGAGGTCGTATCTCCCCTGCCGTCTGCTGTCCCTGAAGGCAAGCAGAAACGCGAGGTATGGGAGCCAAAAAGACATACTGGTTGTACTCATTTTGTTGTTTAGCAAATCGCACTGCAGCAAGCATCAGCACTGCGGTCCATGACGACGAGGGAACGACAGGACTTTTTAAACCAGGACGCCAACAACGAGCACCTCGGCGGCGGCGCAGCTCGCGAGGGCACACCCGTATCGTCCTCTTCTTCCCTCGGCAAAGCGTACCTCTTGCCGCGCAATCTGCTCGGGGCCAACGTCGACGTGGGCTCGCCCAAATCCCTGCTTTATCTCCATGCGCTCTCGTCACGCCGGCACCAATCCAAACGCCAACGCACCGCCGATTTCGACGGACGCATCGCCGCTGCCGCCAACGTCGTCGCATCGACCTCGGTCGACAGCGGTCCTGCCTTTTCAGGCCCGCAGTCGTACGAATAGACGGTCGTGACTTGATTGGTTGTTTATTCGTCACCATTGTTGGCCACGGGAACACTCGGGCTGGCCACTTATGAAAAATAAAGAAGCACCTGTGAAATGAGGGGAAGGGCCAGGCGCGCGGGGGGTTTTCAAACGCGGCTGCTGCTTGTGCATTTGTGCCCTCTGGGTGGAGAGGAGTGGGGGTGGGGGGGGGGATTCGCAAGCAAACCTGGACTGATTAAGGAACCTACACAGCCAAAAGCCAGATGATGGCCACAAGCGGCAACGGCACTGCCGGAGCCGGGGCCACCGTGGAGACGCCCCGCAACCTGCTCAAGGGCTACCTGACGCAGCTCAGCGTGGTCATGCAGGGCAGCGACTACTCGTCCTGCGAGGAGCTCGTGGGCAACATGTACCGTTTGCCGCTTTGGCCGCGTATTTTTTTCTCCTGACGATGATTAAATAAAAAAAACCATGTCAGTGACAAGGCCGCCGAGGCGTTTTTCCTCTCGGCCAACCAGGCTGCGGAGACGGGCAACAAGAAGCAGGTCATGAAGCTGACCATGCAGATGAACAGCAACAAGACGCAGTTGAGGAAGGTCATGGGCCAGGTGCGCTTCTTAGAAAAGATGGTCCCCCTTATCAGAACCTGAACCTGCACGCTCAAACATTAGTACATCAGCGGAGGCGACTTCCCACTGGAGGAGTTGAGGAAGCACTGCGCGGCGCTGACGAGCGGGATCCAGCAGGTGCAGTCGCTGCTGCCGAACCTCCAGCCCACGTCGCCACCGCCCATGGAGGGACGGCAACGGACGTTCAGTGCACTCAGCATCAGTCCCGTGATCTCAACCTCGTCCTCTTCGCCCATTGCTATCCCGACAGCCGCCGCGGGCAATGGTTTTTCACAGCAGAGCGGGGTTGCGCCGCCAACGACGTCAGGAGGCACAGTTCGGCTGTTGGTAAGGGGGGAGGAGGGAGAGGGAGTATTGTGGCCAAGCTGACTTTGCACTTGCAGAATCGGGCATTGTCCAAGTACGCCGGCCTTATCGCGCACGACTACTCGGTGCCCGTACGCTGTCCTATCGTTGCCGTCTCTATTTCAACTCACATGTCACTTGCAGGACCTGAATCTGGAAATGTTTGAGAGCTACTTGGACATTGTCCAACGCGGTGCAAAGCAAGTCTTGTATGCGCTGGAGGACCGTGATATGGAGCTGTGCAGGCTGCAGGTGAATGCAATCCTCGAACCAGTACGTTTTCTTCTTATGTTGTCTTGTACTGATCGTATCGTGTCGTCCCCTCCCCCTTTAAAAAAAAAAAAAACATAGCTCAAGGAAATGCTGCAAGAGATTGGCGACATGGACAAGTCTGGTCTCGAGCGACTCATCAAGGACATGCTGGATGCAGGTGCAAACGACATCAAAAAGCATGCCGACAAGTTGGACTTCACGTGCAAACAAGCCTGTGCCGCCATTCCTTTGCCAGATGCCGAGCAAGACTTTCGGTATTGTCCTTGCTCGATTTCGCTGCTTGCTGATCGCATTTTTTCCCCCCTAGCTCCCAAACACTCGCCCTGGTTGTGTTTATGAAGGACTTTATCAAGTTCTTCACAAACCAAGTCGTGGTCGCGGTCATCACATCGAGGGCCACAGGCGCTGGCGGGCTGCCGTCCTCGTTCCCTCCTGAAAACTATAACCAGAACAACGGCGCCCCCAGCCTCAATAGCCCAAGTGGTTCCAACAACCATGCTGACAATGGTGACAATTTCTCCGACGGACTCATTCGCGAACGTGGCAGCAGCGAGCCTACACAACGGTCACGCACGGGCAGCGTATGTGAGAAAGAGAAGAAAACAACGTGTGTGATTTTAATCTGCCCAATGCAGACGTCATCCAACACCGATTCGGATAAGGCGGACACCCCGACAGTAAAGACGCGACTTTTTTTTTTTCCCCTTGCTGACTGTGCTAAATAAAACAAACAATTTAGCATTCGACTTTCCCTCCGTCTTTCCTATCGGCCGACGACCTCGATCGAGCTGCAGCCGAGCCGGTTACCCCCAGGGACCTCTCAAATGGTTCTGCCAGTGCGAGCACCAAGCAACGCAACCGCTTGTCCTCGTTTGGCTCGATGATGAGCCTTGCTGCTAAATCGTACGATCTGAAAAAGCGTCACGTTCATTTTTATTTATGTTTTGTTTTTGTAGCACTCGTACGTCCGCGAAAAATATCGCCTACGAGTCGCCGGTAGTGGCAAAGCCATCGCAGAAGACGACGACCACAACAACTCGGGGAACGTAAGCAAACTCTTATCAGAGTTTGTGTGCACCAAATATTTTTCAATTTTACAGGAGAGCGGCCTCGGTCTCCGAGTCTTCCGAGCAGAAACAGCTCAGACAACTTATCGAAGAGCTCGAGGTCACGTACCTGACCCCCCCAGACGTGACCTTTAAAGATGAGGGCAAGAACGTGCTCGTAAAATCTGGCAGGTATGTGGTTCCACTTGCAAAAAGAAAAAGAAGAAGGTCTCACACCTCTTGCAGTTTCGAGGGCCTTGTGGAACTGCTGACGGCGCACAGCTATGCCGATGTGTCCTTCATGGGATCTTTCCTAATGACGTACCGGTCGTTTACTACTTCTCATGCTCTCCTGGATGCTCTCGTGTCCAGGTTTGACATCAGGATCCCTGATGCACTCGGTAATAAAGCTGGCCGTGATGGTTCTTTTTTACTCAACTCTTGCCACAGAGAATGACCCACAACGGAGGGAGGCTTTCCAGAAGCACATCTGCAAGCCCATCCAGACGCGTGTGTTGAATGTTTTCAAGCACTGGGTAGGGCTTTTTCCTCTGTGTTTTGTTAAAATCAACTGTGCTTTCTCGCAGATCGACAAGTACTTTTACGACTTCCAGGACGACCCGAAACTGCTGGAAAAATTCGACCAATTTCTCAAGATTATGGTGATGGCCAAGGCACCCGAGTTTGGCAAGCAATTAAAGAAAAGGTTGGACAAAGCGGCCACCGCACCCGACATAGTACGTTTTTTTTCTCCCCCCTCCGCTTTCTATTGCTGATTTGATTTGTGCCTATAGCTGTCAAGGAATGATGTCATGAACAAATCGGCCCCAAAGCCAAAGCTCTTCAACATCAGCTCCCAGACCATGACAATATACGGTGTTGACGAAGTGGAAGTCGCACGGCAACTAACTCGTATGCCCGTAACAACTGTTTTATTTTATTTTTAATGTTGTCTTTGCTGCAGTGATGACCTTTGAGCAATACTCTATTATTCAGCCGAAAGATCTGCTCGACACCAAACTCGGGCAATCCGGCGATGAGGCCAAGCGCAATGCTGTCAACATCATGATCAACACCTTCAACGTCTTCTCCGACTGGGTTGTGACAGAGATTGTCCAGGGCGAGACTCCCAAAGATCGAGCGGCGCGACTGTCCTACTGGATCGGCGTAAGCAAGGAGCTGAAGGCCCTCAAGAACTATGACTCGATGATGGCCATCAACGCCGCCATGAACAAGTCCTCGATCAATCGTCTTGCCAAGTCTTGGGAGAAGGTGCCACCAAAGGACATGCGCCTGTTTGAAGAGTTTTCGGTATTTTGTTTGGATTGTGATGGATCGTTTTCCCTAACCAATATGATACTGCAGCTGCTGCTCCACAGCAACGAAAACTACAAGTCCTTGCGTGGAGCTCTCAAGTCCATCGCGCCTCCGTGCATTCCCTTCCTGGGCATGTACAAGACGGATCTTCTGTTCATCGAGGTATTTTTTGGGGGGGTCATGCCCTTTTGCTAACTTTGTGTTGTCAGACCGGCAACAAGGACAATATCGATGGGAAAATCAACTTTGATAAGCGGAGGAAGCTGTCGATGGTCATCAGCGACATCCAGCAGACCCAGCAAGCAAAGTACGATCTGCACGAGGTGCTTGTCATCCAAGATTTCCTCCGGAGAATTCGCAGGGGCAAGATGAGCGAAGATGAAGCGTACAACCAATCACTGAAAATAGAGCCACGAACATAGGCAGCAGTCAGAACCATCCATCCATCAATTATGTACCATTCGCCTACAGTGTTTTTATCTTGCCTGCTCATTTGCAAAAAAAAAAAAAACTTTTCTTTTTCCTCAGTTTCAATACTCATTTCTCCCTCTCCCGACCAAATGTGTATTTATTTTCCTTTTTCTTTTTAATCAAAGTTTCTTTTTCACTTGGACAATGAAAAAAAACAAATGTACACCGGGGGTGGGGCGGGATTAGAGCAGGAGGGACTGCACAACAGCCTTGACATTCATCTTTTTGAGATCAGTGTAGGTCTGGCCCGTTCCAACAAAGAAGATGGGCTGGCCGGTGATGTAGGTCATGGAAAGGGCAGCGCCAACCTTGTCGTCAATCGTGTCAAACTTGGTCAGGACAATGCCGTCGATCTGTCGAGGATCTGCGAGATCCGAAAAGTCCTTGAGGGCAGCATTGAATTTAACCAGCTGGTCAACGCCGTCGTTGCCTACGAGGGCCTCGCCAACAAACACGACCTTGTCGGGGTCATTGACTTTCACGAGCTGGGGTAATGGTTGTGTTTATTAGCCAAAAAGGAAAAGGGGGTTGAGATAGGCATACACGAGCGAGTGCGCGCATTAGTGGCTCGTTGTCTTGCATGCGTCCAGCCGTGTCGACCAGGACGACGTCAAACTTTTGTGTCTTGGCATAGCCGATGGCATCCTTGGCGATCAGGGCTGCCTCCTTGCCATAGCCCTTTTCATAGAGCTCAATATTTTCGGTCGCCGCTCCTTGTCCGTCGAGATCGAGAGCTAAGGAGAGAGTAAACAAAGATATTTATGCTGTTTTTTTTTTTTTTGACGAGCAAGCATACACTTGAGGTTGCGAACGTGCACACGCAGTTGCTCGACGGCACCGGAACGGAAAGTGTCACAGGCGGCAATGAGGATCCTTAGCTTGTTTTGAAGGAGCCAAAAGCAGATCTTTGCAAGGTTGGTCGACTTGCCGACGCCGTTGACGCCACAAAACACGATCGAGAAGGGCCGTTTCTCGGCCTTGGCGGCGAGAATATCGCGCAAGAGATCGGTCGACTTCTTGGGCGTGAGGATGCGTTGCAGTGCTGGCTCCATGCTCTCCTTGACGAGAGTGTTGAGTCCTGGAAAATTCACGCGTAAAAAAAAACGCGTTTCTTATTGAGACTTTTCATTTTACCTTTGAAAGAGGACACTTTTTGGCCGATCAAGCTCTCACGCAGGGACGCGCACAGGTTATCGGCGATGGACTCGGCGACGTTCTTGTTGATCAAGTGCTCCTTCATTCCGTGGAGGGCCGGGTCGAGGTCGGATCGCTCGAGCACCTTTTGGCCCACGAGTCCCTTGAAGAACCCAAAGATGCCACTGTTGGTGCCTGCCGGTGCAGCCACTGGCCTGGTGCTGTCGACAGCCTGTTTCTGCTGTTGCTCCTCCTCTTGATCGTCCTCCTGTTCGTCGTCCTCCTTGACCAGGAGATCGCTCACTTGGTACTCGCTGCCGGCCTTGGACTTGATCTCTGCCAGTGCGTTTCTGTCAATCTGTGCTTATTTTTTAGCCACCGGAAAAAGAGGGGGAACGTGCGTCTTACGAATTGCTCGACAATCGTGCTGTCCTCGACGCCCTTGCTGTTGCTGTAGTCGAGTGCGGCCATCGCCTTCTTTGTGACCACGTTGACATCCCGCTTGCTCTCTGCCATCTGCTTTGGCTTTTTCCTATTCATTACGGGAGCGTTAGCCAAAAAAGCTCCAGTGGATACAAACTCACCCTGTCGGCGCAGGTGCGGGGGCCTCCACCACCGGCTCCTTCTTGGCGCCCTTGATACGTCCCTTGGCCAACAGCAGCTTGGCAATGTCCTCCTTTGACAACGTGGTGGACGTGGGCGACGTCGCAGCCGGCGAGTCGTCCCTGTCGTCCAGCTGTTTAGGTGAGGTGGGTGACTTTGGCGACGTGGGCTCGGCAGCAGTCGCCGCTGCTTTGCTCGTTGCCGTTGCACCTCCCGCTGCCTTGCCCTTTTGTGCCTCGGCATAGGAACGTTGCCGAGCGGGCTTGGCCGCCTTCTCCTCCAGCTCGGCACGGATCCCGCCAAAGGCCTTGTCAAAGCCGTCGAACGAGTGCAGCACCGCCGTGTCCTTGATCTTGTCTGCGTACGTGGCAGAGAACGCGCTGGCTACTTGCGTCAGCAGCTCGCCGGTGTATGGCGGAGCGATGCCCTTGTTGTACACGACCTGAGAGCACCACAGTAAGGACGTGTCGTTGCTTGTGTTTTTCTCTCTCGGTGCTTACCACATAGACGAGCTCGAGCGAGTTGTCAAAGGCCCACCGCAGGCCGTACGCGTCCGTCTCGTACTCTGATCGCGACGCTCGTTCCTGTTTTTTTTTTTCCCCCAGTTCCACTGAGTGATTAGGCACGTGTGTGCCTTGCCGGTTACCTCGAGCAGGACAAGGCGGACGAGGTCGTTCACGGGCGCGTTGAACGAGCGGTCGCCGGCAAAGGTGAAGTTCCAGAGGACGCGCCCGCCCTTGGTGAACACACAGAGATGTTCGATCATCTGTTCGTCGAGGAAAAAACTGAGCCTTTTTTTTTTTTTTCTTTTGAGCTTGGCCCAGTGCCTTCTCTTTCTCGCCCAGGCGTGCTCAGCAAGATGGCTCAGCAAGCAAGAGGTGTTAATGACACAGGTATGTTTATTAGAGATCGGTCATGAGAAAGCTGTTGATATCAACATCGCTTTGGCTGGGAGCTCCTGATGCTGCGGCTGCGACGGCCGATGGGACGGCCTTGTCGTCGGCGAGCTCGTCGTCAGGGCTGAGCTCGGTCACGGTGGCTCCGTGGTGCTCGTCCTCTGCCATTATAGGGGCAAATAAATACATATTTTTAAAAAACAAAATCGGAGCGCACGAACCGATGTCATATTCCAAGTCCAAGTGGTCGTCCTCCTCCCCAAAGAGAATCGGGTCCGAGTGGAGGGTCCTTTGCAACGTATCGATGCGTTCTTGCAGCTTATGGCAAAGAGCAAACTTAGTTCAACAGCAATGTAATAAACAATACGTACCGAGTGTATTTCGTCGTTCAGCTTGCCCGCCAGCGCAGAGCCCGGTTGGACGACCGCAACACCAGAGCTGCCGGGCGAAGGGGGCTGCTGGCTCAGCAAGTCGCTCAGCAATGATACTGCCTTCTCCTGATCGATCGAGCTTTGCCCCGTGGCGAAAAACTGCGAGTTGAGCTGCCCGTTCTCAAAGAGATCGCTAAAGTTGGCGGACGCAAAGAGGTTGGCGTCGGCGCTGATTTTGCGTCGCAGAGGCGGCGGTTGCGTCACAGTCGAGACCTGGTTGCTGCTGCTTCCTCCGGGGGTTGTCACAAAGAAATCGGTGGGGCTGGCGTTGCTTGCCTCTGTTGAACTAGCAGTGGCTGCAGACGCGCGGGTTCCGGGGGTACCCTCGGGCGAAACGTACGGCCGTGAGTCGATGAGCAGACGTCCAGGCGGGGGCTTGACCTTGGGTGCGGGCAAGTAGATGGACGCGAGGAACTGGATGATATTGTTGGTTATTTGCTGCTGCTGCTTGCTGCGCTCGTTTGCCTGGTGCATTTCCTGCCAGAGAGACTGCAAGAGGCAAAATTAGTTTGCGGGGGGAGGGGGGGGAAGCACGCACACAAACATTACCTGGTTTTCCAGCTGCAAATCCTGCAGACTGGACTGGATGATGAACTGGTGCTCGCGGATGGCCTGCAGCTCTTGCAGGACCTTGATATGGTCCACGGGGACGACCTCGCCACCCGCCCCTGCTGCCACTCCACTCGCATAGGACGCTGTTGACGCCGCCGCGGCCGCCGACCCACTGCCGGCCTTCCGCTTCATCTTGAGCAGCAGATCCGGCCGGTTGCGCTTGAAGAGATCACTGCGGAACTCCCAGCTGCCATCTTCGGCGTCGTCGGCGACGAGCCCTCCGTGGTTGGCATGAATGACCTTGTGGAATCCGTACATGTTGAGCTGTCGCACAAAGCTGGAAAAGTTGTTGTGCTTGAAGTAGCGCGGCAGGACCGTCTTGGCAAACTCTTCCGGCTTGATGACTGGGCGATAAATCGGGTGTTAGCAAAAAACAAGACTGGTGAAAGCGACGACTTGTTTACCAATAAAAGTATCATTGCTGTCGCCCCAACGCATCAGGTGCCCGTAGTGGTTGTTCTCGTGGGTCATCCTGCACAACAAACATGTTCATCGAATGCAAATAATTGGTGCGTACTTGTAGAGCTTGTGCAGGAAGGCAGGGACGGTCTTGTCGTTGCTGTTGTACGGCGTCGATATCGGCGGCACTACAGAGGAGTACAAAAAATTAAGCTCATAGCCTCTCTCACAGAAACGCCATACACTCTGTGGTTTGCACAGCAGCTGGGGCTGTGTCATGCACCGTGCCCGTGTGCAAGGCGAGCCCGTACACGCCACCGTCGTCACCCAAGCTGTACGCCGTCTGTTGCCCACCGGAAAAAAAACAGGTCAGTCGTGTGTTGGCACGCTCAAGCCCCCCCCAAGAAAAAGAAAGCCCATACGTCGTCGCTGGCAGGATCGTCCACGCGGCGTCGCTTGACCGGGATCGTCGCCGCCGCCGCCGCAATCGTCCCTGGCGAGTTTGCCACAGCCGCCATGGAGCCCAGCAACGCGCCTTCTAACATAATAAACATGTCATTGACTGGTATGCCCCCTGGTTCATCGAGAGAGCGAACGTACGAGAAGCAGGAACAGTGGTTTGCTCTGGCTGCGCACGTCGATTGGCCATATTTTTGTTGCAGTGAAGTGTCATACCCTGCGACATGCCAAGCGACGCCAAGGAACGCGTGCTAGGTCTGTTTTTGCAGCGTAATCCACTCCCCACGCCCCGTGCTGAGCCGATTGTGTGTGTGTGTGTGTGTGTGTAGAATTGGAGAGGCGGTACGAGGCACGTGCGCAGATTGTCAAGAGGCTGCAGGGCGAGATCGAGCGGCTGTTGGAGGACGGCAACAAGAGTGCGGCGTCAGGTTGGTCGTTGTTGCGCGATGTGGAGGACCAGCTGGCGCAGCTGCAGCCCCAGCAGCAGGATGGCAAAGGGGACGAGGCGCCGACGAGCCCAGTGACGCCATCGACGCCTTTTAGTACTGCATCGCCCATGTTGACCGTGTCTCTCTTCTTGCTGGGCGGGCACCCCCACCCGCGTTCAGGCTCGTTTGTGGCCGTCGCGCCAACAGAGGGGTCGAGCATGCCTCCAACTGCGCCGACGTCAACGCCTGTTCCACTCAGCACGCCACCGCCGATCGACGTGCCGGTTGGGCCACGACGACCACGAGCGACGTCGCAGCTGCCGTCGCCCCAGCGCTCGGGGTCGTTCGGCTTGTCACTTCTGAGCTCCTCCTTTGAGGTCATGTCGCCAATCTCGGATGCGGGCCTGTTTTCTCCGTCGATGCCGTCGCGCATTTCAATGGACGCACTCGACATGATTCAAACGACGCCTGCGGCCGGGGCAGAGAGCTACCCAACGCCGGTTCCGCAGCATATCCGCACTCGTTCGCCTGTGATGATGGGCGGCAACGGCGCACGCCCCTCTGCAGGTGTGCCCAAACCGTCCGTCAACGACGTCGCAGCGGCTTCGTCAGACTACTTTGCCGACAAGGTGACCGTGAGCGACCCCATCACAGTCACGAGCGGCCTCACGTCGTTCACCCTCTACAGCTGTGCCCTCATCAAGCGGGGGAAGGTCGAGATTGTCGTGCACAAACGCTACTCGGACTTTGAAAAGCTGCACGAGACGCTCATCCGTCTCCACAGCAGCAGCCGCGCCGGTGGCTCCTCACAGGTCATCGGCATGCCTGACATGCCCGAAAAGCGGACGATCGGTATTGTGTTACATGCGACTATGACTACAGCGTGATAAAATAGGAAAATTCAAGGCGTCGTTCCTCGAGACCCGTCGCCGCAGCCTCGAAGAGCTCCTCTTCTTTGTCGTCAAGAACCGCGAGCTGAGCCTGAGCACCACCGTGCGCGATTGGTTCGCCACGTCCTATCCTCCTCCCTCTGACTATGCCGTTTGAAACCCGCCGGGCATGATGTAAATCAGCAACGAAAACAAAAACAAAAAAGCCTGGCAAGAAACACGTCATAGTACGTTTTCAAGGCGGCGTGTCACTGCTCGAAACAGGTTCCTTGCTTCCTGCTCGCTCGGGGAGGGGAAAACACCAAGCGCAGGAGCCCCCCCACTTAGTATCGGAAAAATGACGGACGCGTACCAGCCCTTTGGCGACGACGAGCTCGAGGTCGACTTCAGTCATCCCGACGAGTCGTCCTCAACGGCTCCTTTGACGGCGAGCACCGTCAGGCCCAGCGAGAGCAGCGCCAGCAGCAGTCCCAAGGCGAGGGCAACAAGGAGAGCAGCAGCAGCACCAGCCACAAAGGAGAAGAAGCCCGGCACAAGCAGGCTCAGCACAAGCCCAGCTGTGGGGCCAACAGCAGCAGCACCCGTTGGAGCAGGCGAGATGCGCCATGTGTCTTTCAACGATGATGCGGCGAACGGACGGACGCGCTACGTGAACAACACGGTATGAGAATACGGGAGCCGCTGGTGGTGGTGCGTGTGTGCTAACCGACTGCTGCTGCTGCCGTTTTTGTAACCACCAGGTCTCGACGTCAAAGTACAACGTGGTTACGCTGATCCCACGTTTCCTGTTTGAACAGTTTTCACGCGCGGCCAATTTTTTCTTCCTCTGCATTGCGCTTATCCAGGTGGGGCCCGGAGAGGCTGCTTTCGCGTGCTGACTAAGCCGGTTTTTTATTTCTGTAGCAAATCCCCGGTGTATCACCGCTCGATACGACAACGACAGTGTTGCCGCTGGGCATCGTGCTGGCTACATCAGCGGTCAAGGAAGTCGTCGAGGACGCGGTAATTAAACGGCGAGATAAAGTAGGTGGGTGGTTATTGATGCTCGTTCCCTCTTTTTTTTTTATTTTTTTTAATTGGTTTGCAGAAACGGCATCGGATGGACTATGAGGGTATCGATCACGAACACGTCAAAGGAAAGCTGACACCCCCCTTTTTTTTTCTCCCTTAGTGAACCATCGGAAATCGATCAAGCTCAATGCAAACGGCGAGTTTGAGCCCGTCGAGTGGAGTAGAATCAAGGTAGTTGCTCGAGCGTGTGCATTTCATATGAATTTTCAATTCTGTCAGGTGGGAGACATTGTCAAGATCCAGGTCGACGAGCACTTCCCCGCCGATGTCGTGCTGCTTGCGTCCAGTGAGCCCGACGGCATTTGCTACGTTGAGACGGCCAACTTGGACGGAGAGACCAATTTGAAAGTGCGACAGAGTTTGTCGGAGACCTCGCACATCACAACGCCGCAATTGCTGCACGACATCCGAGGCACCGTCGTCTGCGAGCAACCCAACAACAGCTTGTACACGTTTGAGGGCGTCCTCAAGTCCAACGTCGGCGACAACGTTCCCATCGGTCCCAATCAAGTGCTTCTCCGCGTAACTGCGATTTGAAGAAAAAAAATTTTTTTAATATCGTTTTTTTTTTTTTTTGTGCAACTTAGGGTGCACAACTGCGCAACTGCAACTGGATCTACGGACTCGTCATCTTTACTGGTCGCGACACCAAGCTCTTCCGCAACTCCAAGTACAGGAGCATTGATATGCAGAATGGAACTAACCGATATGCACAGCCCGACACCCATCAAGCGCACGGCCATGGAGCATTTCATCAACCTGCAGATCATGTACCTTTTTGTTCTCCTCGTTTCCATGGCCATATTTTGCTCTGCCTTCAACATTGTCTGGATGGTAATTTGTGCGTCTTCTTCAAGGCCTTGTTGCTTACGCATATTCACAGTACTTGGAGATCCTCAAGTCGCCCGACAGCGAAATATTCTACCTATTATACAACCGCGACACGTTCTCGACCAACCTCGGCGTCAACTTTATCCTCAACATCCTCACGTTTATCATCCTTTTTCAAAACCTCATCCCCATCAGGTACTCCTTAAAATGTAGTTGTCTTGGTTCTCATCCCTTTCTTTTTTTTATTTTTTAGTTTGATTGTTACCACCGAAATCGTCAAGTTTGGCCAGGCGTTGCTCGTGAACAACGACATTGACATGTACTACGAGGAGAACGACACACCCGCACGCGCCCGGACGAGCACCCTCATCGAGGAGCTCGGTCAGGTCCAGTACATCTTTTCCGACAAGACGGGCACGCTCACGGAGAACAAGATGGTCTTCCAGAAGGCCTCAATCGCCGGCCGAAACTACTATGACGAGACCAAAGTGACCCCCCCCAAGCTCGCCCGCAAAGAGTCGGCGTACAGCAACCAAACCTCGGAGATCGAGCTGCAGTCGTTCCACAACCCGATGGTCGAAAACGGCAACGGCAGCAGTAGTCACGGCAACGGCAACGGCAATGGCAATGGCGCCGATGAACCCCCCGCACAGCTCGACAGTTTCAACCTGCTCCGTGGACGTCTAGTCGATCGAACGCCAGACGCTGCCACCATTCATGAGTTTTTCACACTGCTCTCCGTTTGCCACACCGTCATCCCCGAGTTTAAAGAGTCCGCTCCCAACGGTATGGTTTTTTTTTGTTCTATATAAGAAAGAAGAATCCTTTGTTCTTATTTTAATACGACAAAAAATAAAGGCATCAAGTACCAGGCCTCCTCGCCAGACGAAGCCGCGCTCGTAAAGGGTGCAGCCGAGATGAACTATGTCTTTACGGTTGGTTTGCTCCCAGTTTCTTTCTTGCTCAAACAAACAAACAAACAACAACAACAAAAAAAAAAAACCAAACAGATCCGTCGACCCAACTCGGTGACGATCCGAGTGCACACTAAGGAGCTCGAGTACCAAGTGCTGGCGGTGCTCGAGTTTAACAGCACGCGGAAACGCATGTCGGTGGTCACTCGCACGCCCGAAGGCGAGATCAAGATCTTTTCCAAGGGTGCCGATACTGTCATCCTCGAGCGCCTTCGCAAGACCGATCAACCCTACGTCGAAGCCACCCTCGGTCATCTCGAGGCCTATGCTCAAGAGGTATGTTTCTGAACGAGATAATGGCTAAAAATTGCCTTTGTTCCTCTAGGGCCTGCGAACGCTCTGCTTGGCCGAACGAGTGATATCGCAAGAAGAATACGATGAATGGAAGGTCACGTTCGACAAGGCCGCGACCTCGCTGGTGGACCGCGAAAAGATGGTAACACGTAATTTCTGCATGTTTTCGGTTTTTAACGCAGCAAACAACCAACCCAGATCATGGACGCGGCAGAGCTGATTGAAAAAGACCTGTTCTTGCTGGGCGCCACGGCGGTCGAGGACAAGCTCCAAGCCGGCGTGCCCGAGACGATCTTTGAGCTTGCCAAGGCCAACATCAAGCTGTGGGTGCTCACGGGCGATCGCCAGGAGACGGCCATCAACATTGGCTACTCTGCCAAGCTGCTCAACCAGGAAATGTCGATCATCATCTGCAACGAGGATAGCAAGGCTGAGACCAAGGCCTTCCTCGAGAATCGTCTGGCTGCCGTCGAGGAGATGATTGTCAACCACGGCTCCTCCGAGCAGTCCTTTGCGTTCATCATCGACGGAAAGAGTCTCACGTGGGCCCTCGAGCCCGAGTGCTGCGACACTTTTGTCAGCCTGGGCAAGTGGTGTCGATCCGTCATCTGCTGCCGTGTGTCGCCGCTCCAAAAGGCCCTCGTCGTAAAGCTGGTCAAGCGGAAACTCAACAAGATCACCCTCGCCATTGGGGACGGAGCAAACGACGTCGGGATGATCCAAGCAGCTCACATTGGCGTCGGTATCAGTGGTGAGGAGGGTCTGCAGGCGGCTCGTGCAGCCGACTATGCCATTGCCCAGTTCCGGTAAGGAACAACGAAATGATACAATATGTTCACTTTATTTTCTGCGTTAGGTTTTTGAAAAGACTCCTGCTCGTGCACGGCGCTTGGTCGTACAGGAGATTGTCAAAGCTCGTCCTGTTTTGCTTTTACAAGAACATTACACTGTACATGATTCAATTTTGGGTACGTTCTCTGTCTTTTTTTTTAAAAGAAAATAAAAATATTAACAATTTTTGAAAAAAGTTTGCATTCTACAACGGGTTCTCTGGGCAAATTGCGTTTGAAGAGTGGACCATCTCGCTTTACAACGTTATTTTCACCGCTTTGGCACCCATCACTATCGGTCTTTTCGATCGCGTATGTTTTGTTTTTTTCCCCAACTTTTTTTTTTTTAATGCTTTCGTCCGCGACCTAGTTTTTGTCTTCAAAAATGCTACTAAAGTACCCAGAGCTGTACCGGTACGGCCAGAAGTCCAAGTCGTTCAACGTGCGCAGCTTCTGGGTCTGGATCGCCGATTCGCTCTTCCACTCGCTCGTCATCTACTTTTTCTGCGTTGGATTTTTCGGAGAGGACTACACGCTCGCCGATGGCACCGAGGCCGGCCTCTGGTTCCAGTCCACGCTCATCTACACCATGGTCATTGTCGTCGTCACGTTCAAGGCCATCCTCATCACCGACACGTGGACGCTCTACTCGCTCATTGCAACCTACGGCAGCATGCTGGCCTGGTTTGCGTTTGTGCCGCTGTACGTCGCCATAGGTCCCTCGATCGGTGTTGGCGAAGGTACGTGCTACTCGTAGTGCATCGAGCAAATATACATGTATATTTATTCTATTTTCCAGTGCTCTACGGCCTCACCCCAGAGCTCTACGGCTCGTCCTTTTTCTGGCTGGCGAGCCTGATCATCCCCGTCGTTGCCATCTACCGCGACGCCGTGTGGCTCTACTACCGCCGGATGTACATGCCCCAGGGGTACGTCATCGTCCAGGAGATCGAGCGCTTCCGATCGGGCGAGCATCTCGAGTTGCCGAACCCGTTTGCCGGCAGCAACGTCGCCGCTCGCCTCTTCCAGCGCATCAAGAAGAACCGCGGCTATGCCTTCTCGCAGAACGAGTCGGGCCAGGCGGAGCTCGTCCAAAAGTACGACACGACCGCGCCCAAGCCCAGCGGCAACTAAACATTATTGCAGACCAATTTTTTTTTCTTTCTTTCATGTCTACCTCTTTTGTTTTGGCATTTTCTAAAAGAGAAAAAATACAAGTGGAAAATGCAGAAGAGGTCATGTTTCTAAGCGTTAAGCCAAGTTGACGAGGGTATCGCTATGTCATCTCTCCGTCCTTGCTGGTACTGTGGGTTTAATGTTTTGTATACTGACATCCAACGTCCAAACCCAAAAGGGAAAATCCCTTTCTTCCTCGCGCTCGCTCGTCTTCAGCCCAGAATTATTTTTTGAATTCATGGACTCAAAATGATGTCATTTTCCCCCAGCGGAGTTGAATGTCTACTCTACGGCCGTCCGGACCAGCTGCTGCTCCTGGGGGAGCTGCAAGTGCGCCATCGTTGCCTGCCCGACCGACAACCCTTGTGAGAACACAGTCTTCGTCCTTTGCAGCAAACACGAACAACAATGCGAGCCCTGGAGCACGAGCATCCTCATCGACCACATCCCCGGCTGCTGGCCTCAGCATCAACAAGCCCCTGCCTCCGGCGCCCGTCCTCAACGGAAGCACTGGCGACATTGCGACACGGACACCGCTGCAACTGCAGCAACACATGCAACTGCTCAAGACGATTGGCAGCGGGGTCGGCGTGGCGTCGGGTGGCGTGGGGGACGTTGTCACGTCCATTGGCAACGGGCGCAAGTCGCCCAGCGGCGGGCGCACGTCGCCGTCGATGGCTGCGATGCGGGGCAGCCCAACGGCACGTGTGGAGAGCGCCAACGTGTTGCGCGAGCTGTTTAGCGCGACGCACGCACGCGATGTCTGCCGCGTGATGGTTGGGCCACTCGTTTCTGCCGGGCTCGAGTCTCACGATAAAACCAAATAGATATTGCTGTCCAGCAGAACGCCAGACCTGGATGTAAACACGCCAGACAACAACGGCGACTCGCTGCTGCATCTGGCTGCACACACAGGTAGTATCATGATTGCCCTGTTGCTTTTGCAACGAGGTGCCAATGTGAACGCCCCCAACACACGAGGCCAATGTAAGAAACCGGAAAAGAGTAGCGTAATAATTTATTGCTTTAACCAGACACCCCTCTGCATCGTGCCAGCTGGAACGACCACACCGAGATGGTCCAGTTGTTCCTTGAGCAGGGTATCTGTGTACTTTTTATTGTGAATGAGCAGAGCTAAAAAATGTTTCTTCTTAGGTGCAAACATCCAGGCCACAGACTCTGACGGGTACACGCCCCTGCATTGGGCTGCATGGAACGGAAAGGTATCTACGTGCACTCTATTATCAATCTAGGTCACACTCCACCCTCCCTTTCAGCTGGAGGCCGTCAACTTGCTCATCTCTGCCAACGCCATGGTCAACAGGCCCGACAAGTACGGCTACACGCCGCTGCACCGCGCGACCCTGGACGGCCACAACGAGGTCATCTACGTGCTTCTAAAGTGCGGCTCAGATCCCAACCTGGCCAACGAGGACCAGGAGATGCCGCTGCACATCGCCGTTCGCCAGAACAACACGGACGCAGTCAAGCTCTTACTCCAGTTTTTCGCCGCGCCATCGGCGTTGAATCGACTAGGACAATCCCCGCTGCAGCTCGCCACCAACCAAAAGATAAAAGCCATGCTGCAAGAGGCCGCACGGGCAAGCAACAGCGCTTCGCCCAGAGAGGTCCCCGCGGCGACCATCCCGGCTTCGTTGTCACCCCGTCTTCGCAATAGCAGCACGTTTCCGACGGCTATCTCGCCTCCCTCGGCAGCGGCAGCAACACCGTTTGCAACAGGTCCTCCGATCCCTCCTCGGCCGGCCTCGATTGTCGACAGGGGGCTGTCACCAAGTAACGCTGAATTAATTTTTATTTGTAGTAAGTCTTTCCTTCTTTTTTTTTTTTTTGGTAGAACCCAAACGGCCGTCGGTCATCGCCCGTCCCGTGTCGTCCCTCCCCGTCCTAAACACGGATGTCGTGCGCGACTGGTCCCCGGAACAGGTCTCCAAGTGGCTGGAGGCGTCCAACATGACCTCGTGCATCCCGGCCTTTGTCGAGAACGAGATCGATGGGCAGTCCCTCCTCCTGCTCACGGCCACCGATCTCGTCGACCTCACAGGATCGGTCACGGCCGCCCAGCAGCTCCAGAAGGCCCTAGGGACGCTGTAACATTTGACGTGGAGCCATCAGTGAAGAAAAAGAAAATCATTTTTTCGTCTCACGTTGAATGGACCTTTTGAGCTGGTTTGGCGGCTCGTCGACGTCGAGCTCTGTGCCGCCAACGCCGACGGCGACCTCGTCCATGTTTGGCGGGCGTGACGCCCTGTTAACGAGCGGAGGTGGCGGTGCGGGTCCCAACACGGCGAGCAACGGGGGCGACACGACCGGGCCGTCACGGCAACCTGTTGTACGTTTTCTTTTTTCACCTGCCTGGCCCTCCCCCAATCCCCACACTCACCCAAATGAAAAATGCTACGCAGTTTAGGCTGAGTGAGCAGGAGCTGTACCGCTTCCTCGTGGGCGCGTGGAAACGGAACCTGGAGTGGCGCGAGTTTGGCAACGACTGCCAGCACCTCCGCCAGACAAACACGATCGTCATGATCGAGGAGCATCAGAAACTGGACAATGAGCTGGGCGCAAGGCACCTAAAGTGGAGTTTCGGGAGGACGCTGCAGCGCAACGAGCTGCGGGGTGGCTATATCATGAAGGCACGCCCGTATTTGCTTTACTACTCTTCTTTTTTTTTTTTAGTAATCGCTTTCTTATCCTCGTAGTGCACAAATATACCAAAGACGGGGGAGGTGCAGCTCGATTGGCAGTACTCTGGCGTACCATGCACAGGTAACTATCGCTGCGTCCTCCCCCGCTTAAATAATGAAATAAAAAAAAAAGGCAAGTTTTTCCCATCGATGAGCGTGATGATATTAAACTTTCTCCTGCGGACATCGACGGTGGTGGCCACGTACCGCATCCTGGACGCAGACAGTATGCTTGGCTGGATAAAACCGTTGAGGTACTCACTGACTCGGATAGCAATGGCCGTGTGCGTCGTCGAGGTGGACGATAAGGAGCCCTCCATCTCGTTCGGAAACATGTACCGCATAGATCAGTCTGCTTATCAGGCGCCCATCTACCAACAAGGCCCATCTCACGCATCATGATAATTTAGAAGATTGCACTCATCTTTTTCGGCCAGAAAGCCACGAAGAATTTTATTTGTACATTTTACAATCACGCACATCAACATACAACGATTTTTTACCAAAATTTTTCGAGGGCTCACTGTCAGCTCTGCATGTAAGCCGCGACCAGTCGGCGATGGATAGGCTGGATGAAGGGAAAGACCGCGAGCGGATCAGCAGCGGACGCGTTGGCAGGTGAACCAATGATCGCGACAAGGCAGTCGATTACGGACTTGCGTTGGGACGCATTTGTGGAGGACCACGTCTCCTGGAACAGCTGGTTCAGTCGCTGGAGGGTCGTCGCGTCGATCGTCGCGACCTGCAGACGGCTGAAGAGCAGCGGCCAGTTGTCCATCGTCTCCTTGGCAACGAGGATGCGAGGCCACAGGCGGGTGACGGCATCAGGGCGGCTGAAGAAGGACTGCAGGGCCTTACTGGACTCGTAGGAGATCTATCCAAATAAAATATATAAAATGTATAATCACGCTTTTAAATAAATACCTGGAGGGACTGGTGAGATCGGAGGGTAGCAACGGTTTGGATTGTGGGGAGGATCGACGCAATCTCGAATAGGGGAGCACACGTGCACGCACACTCGCCCAGAATGGCCGTGGCGTTGGCGATCGACGGGTCATCCTGCGAGTTCTTGATGACGTCCACAAACAACTCGATGATCCCTGCAAGCTCGTTACGCAGTTGGCCCTCAATGTGGGCGTCGGTGGACTGGATGTGGAGGACACGGCGCCACCGGCGGACGTTTTCAGAGGAGATTGTATTGCTATGCCGCAACGTGTTGAGAAGGTCGCTCAGGGCCTTGGACGGCTGCCACATCGGTGAAGGGGTGATTGCAGGCCCCTGTGCTCCATAAAACTGCATGGCATAAATATTTTTTTATCTAAAATTGAGGAAATTATAGAAGGTGGCTTACGTGTCGGGCAAGCTCAGAGGACGAGATCTGCGAGCGATCACGCACCGGTGTTACTAGACCATTGATCACGTGTCCGTTTATAAGAGCAGGTGGTGCGACTGGTTCCGGTGTCCTCGGTCGAGCGGCCTTTGCGGCCTCGGCTGCTGCTGCTGACTCTGCCTTTGCTTTTGTCTCAGCAGCTGCTGCGTCCGATCTTGCCTTTGCTTCTGCTGCTGCGGCTGCGGCGGCGGCATCTGTGTCGGCTTTGAGCTTTGCCTCCTGCTCTGCTCTCGCCTTTTCCGCCTTTGCCTCTTGCTCTGCTCTTGCCTGATTCGCTCTTTCCTTTGCCTCCTGCTCTGCTCTCGCCTTTTCCGCCTTTGCCTCTTGCTCTGCTCTTGCCTGATCCGCTCTTGCCTCTTGCTCTGCTCTTGCCTGATCCGCTCTTGCCTTTGCCTCCTGCTCTGCTCTCGCCTGATCCGCTCTTGCCTTTGCCTCCTGCTCTGCTCTTGCTTTATCCTGGGCAGCCTTCTCTAGAGCGGCCTTATCCTGGGCAGCCTTGGCCTTGGCCTCCTCCTTCGCCTTCTCGACAAATGCTTTGGCCTCGAGGGTGGCCTGTGTCTGTGCTTGAGCTTCCGAGAGACGCAGTTGCTCGCTTGAGGGAAAGGACTCTTGTGAGATGTTTTTGGCATCGCTGAGGCTCGAGGATGACGAGGACGACGATAGCGATACAGGGGCAGTCACGCTGATCGCGTTGGCACGGGGGCGAATCGACGACGCGCCAGAGTCTATCGTACTGCGTACTGCGACTGCTGCTGCTTGGGCGGTGGATGCAGTCGACGCTGAGCGTGTCATAAAGCTCGCAAACGAACCACCGGGTGGGCGCTCCATCGACAGAAAGTCAATCGACTCGTTGTCGTCAAACATAATCTCGTCCATCGACGACAGAGCAACGCCGAGGGAGGCCGACTGGGCTGCAGTTAGAGCCGGTTGAGGATTAGGGTGGCGGGGACTGACAGGGCTGTCATCGTACTCGCCGGGTGCATCCTGTGATTGGGGGAGGGCCGCAGCGATCGGTCGTGCAACAGTTACCACAGGCGGCTCGGGTAGCGGTGTCTGCAGGGACAATCGAGGAACGCTGGCGGCAGCTGCTGCGGCTGCTGGAACAGGGGCTGATGTCAGAGGCACGGGCAGGCTCGACCGGCTCACTGCTGCATCTTTTTTTACAGACGAAGGAGGAGCTGCTGATATGGCAGGAGCTGACGTGAGGACTGGGGTGGACGGTACTTCGGCGGCAACACGTTCGTTGTAGATGTAACCCGTATGCTGACAACAAAAAAGAGTATTATTTCACTAAATTCCTTCTTTTTACCTGCTTGAAAGCCGATTCGCTCTGGCTGATGAGCTTCTGGATCGACGAATCAAACGATTTAACGAGCCTACGAAGGACAGGCTGTTAAAATATTATCTGTTGGTCCATGGAATTACTGGTCAATGGGACCAGGAAATGTCTTGCGAAGGGCCCAGAGCGTCAGCCGGGAGACCTCACGGACGGGCGGGAGCGCGTCGACGACCGTGGTCTTGAGGATCTTTGTGAAAAACTCTGCGCCAAGCTTGGTGAGGAGAGCCGGAGGGCAGTGGAACGCAAACGTGAAAAAGACATTGGCCACGACGACGCGGTAGTCCTTGTTCTGGTGGACTACTCCGGCCGCAAGGTGATTGGCCATGCGTATCGAGGGGATCGTCACGGAGGCCGTCTCCAGAAATTTGGCCGCACCGGGGATGACGATCTTACGAGCCTGCTGGCACAGCTTGAGGGCGGATGTAGTCAGCTGTTCCTGCACAACACCATCCACCGAGCTGCGTAACAATATGACCAGATCGGAGGCTAGACGGCACGCCTTCAAGTTCAGCTGCGTTCGGAGCGAAAGGACCTGAAAAAAACGCAATTAGAAACAAAAAGAGAATAAATGAAAGTACCGATTGGACAATCCCACCAAGGGCATCACGCACGATTTGGCCGACGATGGGGGCATACTCACGGTTTCGCTACGTATTGGGCTTAACGATAACGCAAAAAAAAAAAACAGTGCGTACGTTTGCAGAATGAATCAGGGCACGAAGGGTCTCAAGGGTCTTGTCGCGTTGGTTCCAGTTTTCCTCGGTCTCCTTTTCCGCCAGTGTCGCGATGATCTTGTCGCCGTAATTGGAATAGTCGACCTCGCTGTATATTCTGAGGCTGGGCAAGCTGTCGTCCGGCTCGATCTGCAGCCCTCCGAGCATCGGTCCTGCGGCAGTAGTTGGAGATGTGACCGACAGCGACAGCTGCGAGCCTGGCGGGGAGGGATCGGCGACTCCTTCGCTTTCTTTATCCACGTTATCTAGCAGGGCGAGTACCAGAGCAGCCTTGACGTTGGTGACCTGGCGTCGTATGCCCTGCTTGAGGGCGTCGCTGCTTTTTCTGCACAAAATGTTTTTTGATCAGTCAGTCTTCAAAAGAAAACGATGACGTTACATGTAGGCAGAAACGACAGAGTCACGTCCTGCCTCACGAATGGCCGATGCGGGATCATCCTAGTAGCAGTCAGTCGATGAGTTACCGAGCGCTTTTTTTGTGAGACAAACGTACCAGCTGTTTGAAGGAGAGTGCAATGTACTCTTTGTACTGCTGGGCAGACTCGGCCCCCTCGTTGAGGTCCAGCGACTGTTGCAGCCATCTCAAGGCCTAATATGCAAATAAGAGACAGCAGACTGGACTCTCACAAAAACGGTACCATCTCGCGAACAACCGGGGTCTTGTTGCTAAAGAGCGCCTTGAGGTCCTTGTCAAACGCCGCGACCAATTCCAAGTTTTGGGACAGCTGAGCGAGCAGAGCGACGGCCTCGACACGCAGTTTCTGTTGCCACGAATGCCACGCGTAAGCGCATCACAACGGCACAAAGACACACCTCTTTGGCATCGGCCAGACGACTCAAGCCTGCCTTGAACGCATTGGACTGGGCCGCGGTAGACAGTCCTTGCGGGCCCATGCGCGACACCAGCCTAGAGCATTCATTCGGGGTTAACAAATGGACAGCAACCCCCCCCC
>Ga0302230_10000665_pt1 | contig 26797 bp, 33 predicted proteins | sample II_Palsa_N2_1_FD_193523 | JGI IMG/M metagenome (GOLD analysis project Ga0302230, IMG submission 193523) | Peat permafrost microbial communities from Stordalen Mire near Abisko, Sweden - II_Palsa_N2_1 | ecosystem: Environmental > Terrestrial > Soil > Palsa > Peat permafrost | place: Sweden... | reverse complement strand
CCCCTCGAAAAATGAAAAGGCATGACCTATGTGGAAATGAGGAGCAAGTTCCCTGGCGACGGGTCGCAAGTTCCCGTGCTCCGACTGCTTCCGGTGACATCGATTCCGCCCTATGGGTCGCCCGGAGAGGATAGCAACTTCCCCGCACAACGAACCGCGTCCATGGGCGGGTTGAACAATGACGACTCGAGCCGGTCACTCGGCGGGAGCGCACGCTCGATCCGATTCTCTGCCGAATCGGCGCTCGCAATTTTCCAGCCGCCCTCGTTTGCACCATCCCTCGCGTCTCCGATCGCGTCGGTGCCCTCTTCCGGGAACCTCCTCAGCCCTGCAAGCGCCCCCGCACCCAAGATCAGCCGCAGCGTCTTCTCCAACTTTTTCGGGCGTATCCTCAATCCTCTCATGACCGACCCAGTACCGCAAAAGAAGGGTTCGCAGAGCATGCCCGGGTCGTCTCAGTCAGACACAAACACCCCCACCGAAGAAGAAGAGGAAGACATTGTGTTCCGCCAGCGTCTCGTCGATGTTTTGGTACTTTGGAAGAAATTTTTTCTTTCTTTCTCTGATGTTTTTTTTTTTTCCTTTTTTGAAAAAGACCGAGTTCTTGGCTGCAAACCTGCCCAAGGAGACAAAGGCAAAGTGCAACGTCTGGGCCAAAGACTATGCACAGTGCCAGTCAAACCAGGTCAACGCTCTCTGGAACATTATGTCAGACGTCCTCAAGACCCTGCCTGAACTGCGCTCTGGCGAAACCAAGGCCACCGCAGAGCACCAGGCCATCTTCCAACTTTTAGGTATATATAACCTGGGATGAAATGCAATAGAGAGAGAGAGAGAGAATAACGTTGTCTCATTATTCTTCAGAGTCGTTCTATTGCGCGGTCGAAGAACTCCACTTCCCGTTCCCCCACGGCTTCCATACCAAATTTGCCGTGTTTGGTCTGCATTGCCTGCCGCGGTACGTCTTTGTGCAGTACATTGACCGCGGCGTGCTGCGGCCGACCGACAGCTTCATGGACCACGTCCAGAAGCTCTATGGCGCGTCTGTCTCCCAAGATGACCTTCGGTTTAAAGTGCACCTTGTGTCGCGCATGCGCATCAAGGTACAAGTGAAATAATGAATTGCCGCATAAATAGACTAAATCGAATTGCGCTTCACAGAAAGCACACAGAGAGCTCAAAAAGCTGTCCGAGCACGAGAGGCTAATGGCAAAGGTCGCGATCCAACAGCGGCTGCTGGACGCCGAAGGCTCGGACGACGACGACAACGACGTGGACACGTCGGCGGTCATGAACCTCGACGGTCTTGTCCTGACCGAGGCGGACGCAAGTGCCGTTGCCTCCATGGACTTTCACTTTATCCCGCAAAACGTCTTTGGCCAGCATCTCTGTGCCAAGGGCCTTAGCCAGGCGGAAGTCATGAAGGTTCTTTCAGCACAGTCGTCTGGTCTGCACTTCTGACATAGACTGAGATGCGCCTTTTTTTAGGAATGAAATAAAAAGAAAAATATTTTTTTTTTATTGTTTGTGCCATGAAAAGAAAAGAAAAAACACAACATTGGCACGAGGGCTACTGGGTAATTGTCTCGGGCGACTCTTCCGTTGTGATGACGTGAACCTCCTGTTCCGCGCCGACTTGGGGCGAAACCACTTGCTCAGGTACACTTGCTGGCGTCGAGGTCGCGGCCTCGTCGGTAGTTGTTGCTTCCAAAAAGTCGCTCAGAGCCGCTGCCTCCTCGGGTTTGACGTCGACGCCGACCTTGGCAAGATCCTCCTGCTCTTCGTGGACCGACTTGCCCGACGAAACGCTCACCGAGCGCACCTTACCCTCCTTCCTGAACTCGTCGATCTGTTTCTCAAACTCCTCCTCTGCCAGTCGCTGCTTTTCTGCGATAATAGCCTAGGAAAGAAAGCAGGATTAGGGACAGCACACACCCCTGGCGCACACCTTGTCGATATCAGCTTGCGCCTTCTTGAAGTTGAACTCGTGAACTTTTTGCTCGCGTCGCTTGTTTTGCATGTACGCCTCGGTCTCGTTGATCTGGGTGAATGCCCACCTGTTGTGCGCCTCCGCATCCTCATAGCGCGAGATCTCGGTGAAGAGCGCTTCGGTGGCCTCGATTCGTTTTGTTATCTCGCCTGGGCAGGGCAGAGTGAGTTTTGCATTTCAGCTAAAAAACACGAAAAGTAGTCACCAAGCAGATAGGTTGTCCTGCCGACGGCATCGAGCAGGGTCGGGAGGGTCTTGAGCTGGGTGGCAAACCGATCGAGCGCTGATCGCTGCTCGTCGCACGACTTGAGCATCTTCTGGATCTTTGTGTCTGCGGTCTGTCCATCCAAACGTAAGCAAGTCCGTTTTATGATAAATAGCGGTACCGCCGCGTTCTGCGCAATATCGACATAGTCGCGATGCAGGCGCACCCAGTGGTTCTCGTACTTGTACAGGATATCTGCAGCGGCCGGGGGCACCTCGACCTTGACCGCGGGCGGCTGCGGCGCACCCGAGGCCGTTGTCACGCCCGCAGCCGCCGCAGCCGCAGCGGCGGCCGACGCCACGCTCTGGATTGGCGGCGCGGGGACAGCGTTGCGCAGCGTGTTGGCACGTGCCAGCCACTTTTGCTCGTTGATTTGCGTCGCCTCGTCCAGCTTTTGCAGCCTTATTTACGCCGTGAGCCAAGAGTCAACTGAGGGACGAAATTACCCGTTCGAGAACGTCTGCTGCAGGGCCTTGAACGGCGCGGGCATACTGCTGGTCGAGGCGCCTGTGGACGACCCACCAGACGCGCCACCAGACGCACCGCTGCCAGAGCCAGCAGGGGCCGCCGCAGCGGGCGATACCACGACAATGATTGAAGGCGGAGACACGGACGCCATCTTTCTCCAAAGTGCTGCGTCCGGGCCTTCACTACCCACGTGGTCTTTGCGATGCTCAATCGCCTCCGGCTCGTCGGCGGCTGGCGGCACCGCGCGATGTCGCCTCCAGCGCCGCTGGCGACGGCCCGCCTGATGGCGTCCCTCCGTAAAAGCGGAGCCCCGCAGTGGTGGATCGACGGGGTGCCCAGCAGGATGCGGCCGCACGAGCCCGCCGAGACATCATCGAGGGCAGAGGTGGACGAGGCCATCAGGCGGCTGGAGGCGGCGCGGTCGACGGCGGACGCAGTGGCACTGCTCAGGCGACAGCAGCAGCCGTGGCCGCGAGGGGTCTACAGGAGGCTGCTGCAGATGCCACAGCAGCAGCAGGACGAGGGGGAGGACCTGGTCTGGCAAACGTACATGGACGCACAAGATGTGCCCGAGACGGCCGACCTCGTGCTGCTTATAAGGAGGATCCAGCGACGGCAGCAGGTGGACCGGTCCAGGGCAGAGGAAATTGCTCAGCTGCTGCGCTGGGCGCGGGACAACGATGTGCCCTTTGACGTGTCTGTGTACGAGGCTGCCTTTGACAAGGTCGTCACAAGCCCAGAGGTGGCCGCTGCCCTATTTGACCTCCTCCTCACCGATCGCAGCGTTGTCCCCGACGAGTCGTTGCTGCTGCACTGTTTTCTGGTGAGGAGAAAAAAATATTTATTTTAAAATTTAATCATGCTCTGCAGAGCGTGCCGAGGACGGCGCTCAGGGCCAGCTGGGCACTGGACGTCGCCAAGGCGGTTGACGAGTACCTGCCGTACATGTGCATCCGCGCCACCGACGTGCCCCGGTACATGTGCGTGGAGATGATTGTGCGCGGGTTGCTGTCCAATCCGGCCAAGAACGATGACTCTGCCACCTCGCAGGCCGTGGTCAGGATCTTTGGGCAGCTGGAGCGTCACTGCAGCATCACAAATGACACGCAGCTGCTCGATGCGGCCGTGTCGGGCATGATCCGCTCGCTGCCGCCGTGGCGAGATTTGGACGCGGTCGAGCTCGTGCTCCCCGTGGCCAACAAACTCGGCGAGACGGCCGTGGGCGACATCTTGAGCGCTGTGAGCCTGGGCATGAGCAAGACGCGGGTCTCTGGCAAGCTCTACGACACCCTCTCTGGCCGCCAGCGTCGCTCGTTCACGATGTGGAGTGCCCTGTTTGATCGGATCCCTCTGCGAGCGCTCAATGCAAACGCCTTTGCAACCATCGCACACGGCCACAACCACTGGTTTCAGTTCTCCAATAGCTCGCCCTCGACGTCGCCCCCGAGCGCTGCCTTTGGTCGCTCTGCCTACGACACGATCGTGGCCCTTCGTGAGCGAATGGTGCAGCTCGGCGTGGAGCCGTCCCTGCGCTTCGACAAGGCCGTCCTGCAGTCCCTGCAACGATGGCTGCCGCCTGCCGGCTCGCCACCTACGGCCCGAGCCGACCGTGTGGCAGCCGAGTGTGCCTCCATCCTCGAGCGCCACCCCGAGATTGCCCAGAACCCCCAGCTCGCCCTCCCTGTGGCCGCCAGCTTCATCGTTGCCCAGCCCTTTGCCTCGTTTGCTGCTGCCAAGATCGATCCCGGGGATCCTGTGGTCGAGCCAGTGGACCTCTGCGCATCGCCCTATAAAATGGACGCGCGCGGAGAGGGCTTCCTTGCGACGGTGCTGGATCGCGTGGCAGCGACCAACGATGACGCGCTGCTGCTCGACACCCTCGGCAAGCTCGGGCGCATCGCCGACCTCGTCGAGTGCTGGAAGGTTCGTCGGCCTCTCGCGCTTGCCGGGAAGCGTTTGATCGTCGACGATGTTTTTCTGCGGAATGTGGCTCGAGTCACCCGTCTGCCCAGGGGCAAATCGATCGACGATGTGGACCCGGAGAGCGCACCGGCTTTACTCGCTCGCAAGTCGCTGCTGACCTTTGCGGCCGTCGTGGGCAACTCGGCGAAGAGGGCCGAACACAGCAACTCAAAGACCGAGCTCTTTGTCATGGACGGGTACGAGTACCTGTTTGCGATCGCCGCTGCCACCGGCGAGCCCAAGCTGGCCGAGAACCTCTTCTGGTGCATTGACAACGACTTTCACCCTTTCTACGGCATCCTAGCTGCTCTGCGGCCGACGGCTCTGTCCTCGAGCCACGACGGCATGATCCCGTCGGCCCTGCAGTGTGAGCGCGCGACCGTGCCTGTCCTGCTCGGCTACCTCCGCAGCTGTCCCATCGAGCGGCTGGCGGACGTCTTCCCCGGGCAGTACTCGTCGAGCGCCCCACTGGACGCTGCGTGTCTCCGAACCGCTTTCGCCCGACTCGAGCAGAACCCCTCCTCCTCCTCGGCCGAGGCCAGGAAGGCCATCTCGGCCCTACTTGATCGTGTTTACGCCTCGGCAGACCAGACCATGCGGAGCGGCCAGACGGCCATACTCGCCAGCCTCAACTCTGGCGATTTCATGGTAATTTACATACAAAAAAAAGATGATTCTGATAAGAGAGAGAATTCTCTCTTTTGCAGGGCGCGGTGAACAAGTTTTATGCCCTTGCCAGGTTCCGGAGCAACTTTCCGCAGACCAACCATGTGATCCACTGGACAGGCCATGCGATCGTCGACCGCCTTGAGCAAGTGCTTCTGCCATCGCCAACGTCGCCGTCATCAGCCCCGATCGACGCGGGCGCGATCGTGGCAGCCAAGGTGGCCGTCATCCAGATCCTCAACCAGCGCTTCTGCAAAGGGCGGGAGACCCCGTGGCTTGCGCGCGTTGCCCAGATTGCCGAGCTGAGCGGCCTCGTGGGCGAGAGCCTCACGATGAATTTTAAGGAATTCGATCCCGATCTAATGAACCAACCCTGACACGGTACTGTACAAAAAATAGAGACTTAGGGGGGGAGGGGAATGGCAGGCACATTGTCGCGCTCATAAATAAAACAGCCGTGCACGCTGACCTTTCCTCACCTGTCCGACGGCTTGACCCATAGGCCAAATGCGGTCAGGGACTCTTCCTTGTCCTTGACCTTTTTGGGTGATAGACAATGCGGCACAACGGCTTGGCTGATATCAATTCCGGTGCAGTTCCTCGGCACAGCTACGAAAAATAATTAAAAATAGTTGCTTTGCATGAATGAATACCAGCCTTGTCCATCATCGAGACGCGCAGGTAGATGAGCCGGTTGGTCTCGCCGTAGACTGGGGATGCCACGTCACTGCCGTTCACGTTGGAACTGCCGCCGCTAAAGTCTGTGAACACGAGGCCCGCGTCTTTGAGGATTAGGTTGACGGCGATTTGGTCGTCCTTGGTTACGGTGAGCATGCGCACGACCGCGAGGCGCACGAGGGATCGCACGCGGATGTTGGCACGGAAGAGGACGACGCCCATGCATATGGTGGTGTGCCAAAGGTCGAGCGCCTCTCGTGGAAACGTGCCTTGACTCGCGACAATGTCGCTGCAGCGTATGAGCGCTGCGATCGAGTCGGGCAGGGGCTGCAGCCACACCGAATCCGAGTCCGAGTGGAACGTATCCAGGCCTGCGTCCAGCAGTGCGTCGATGATGAGGGCACGAACGACCCACAGGCCCACCTTGCCCGGTTCGACGGTGCTTCCCACGATCGCCGAAGCCAACAGGACTGGGGTCTCTGTCGAGATGGCGACGACGCGTCGCTGCTGCGATGGCGCCAGCAGTGACCTGACATCGCTGCACGACACACTGTCGAGACACACGAGGACATAGTTGAACTGGCCGGTCTTCTCGAGGGAGTGCGCCCAATTGGCCGCCACGGGCGCGTAGTCCCCTGACACGAACGAGAGGTGGATCAGCTGTGCTTCCGATGCGGCCGTTGTTGTTGAAGCTGCTATGGCCCGTGCGGTGCGCTGCAGGGCGACAATGTCGTCGGGCCACTCGTTCTGCTGATGTCGCCAAAGCGCGGTGACGGGGTGGAGCACGCTCATAGCCCTTTCACCGCGGCTGCACCTGACAGGGGCAAGCACCCTCAGCGTGGCTTCAGCCTGCGACAACGCAATGTCCTCAGCCGAGTCACCCAGCACATGCCACGCGGAAATCGCGGTGGCGAGGAGTAGTAGCACGGCAAGGTTGAGCCGCCTTGGCATGTCGATCGCCGCGGCAACTCGGAAATTCCGCAGGGTTTTTTTTTTCTTCCCTTCCTGAGCGGGCTGCTGATGCCGCCCAGACGGCCAGTTGGTTACTCGGCCAAACTGGTGCCCAACGCCAACTGAATCAATCGGTCCAGTTGTTTATGTTTGTTTTTGTAAAAAAAAAAAAAGAAAGCTACAAAGGTAAACAAAGTTTAATACGTGTAAAAGGGGAAAGGGAGAGCTAATAAGGTCCAGCTTGTCTAGATATCAGCGGGGAATCGGCCCTCGGCGATCTCTGTGTTCCAGCGCTCAACCTGCAAAAGAGACACTGGTTAGAAACAAAAGACATTGCGGACGCATCGTACCCAATCATTGGGGCACAGCGAGCGGTACGTCTTGAGGAAGCGCTGGCACACGGGGAAGTCCTCGCCCTTGGCCTTGATGCACTTGTTGTAGTCGACAAAGTTTTGCCAGCAGTTCTTGGTCTACAATTATTTTAAAAGTTATTAGGAAAAAGAACGCAATCGGAATAAAGAAAAGGCAAGGAAAGAGACAGTAAGCCCAAGACCACGCGTACAGCCGATGCAGGGTGCGCTTTCACATCCCCGTCCTCGGCCAGTTCGTATTGAAACAAGGTCGCCCGTTGGAAAACGCAACGGAGCAGCAACACGCACAGAAAAAGGAACAACCTGTGCGCACACACGACCAGTACACTGGAACCTTCCTCTCCCTCCCCCCTCTCAGCTCAAAAGCACGAGGCCTTGCGCTGCCCCGGGCTTCCCATCCCCTTTCCGATCGACCGACCATCCTCCTCCGACAACAAAATCAATCCCGCGCTCGCAAGGGGGGAAGAAAAAAAAGCATAGGAGAGTTGAAGTCTTGTGTGGAGGAACGAACCTGGTTGGTGTTGGGGAACCGCGCGTCGAACTGAGGCGTCTGGAGGACGATGTCTGCGTTGGCGGTCGACATTTTGCGAGACGGGGCGTTGTGTCTAGAGAAAAAAAATGAGAAAGACGGGGGGGGAGGGAGGTCAGTTCGACGTTCGGCCTGCACTTTCAACTAGACAGGGAAGAAACGAGCAACGCTGGCAACGATACGCCGGGGTGGCGCGAGGGCTGCCGGGCCACAAGCTGCCACGCGAAGAATCAGAGCTTTTGACTCATGTTAGGGAGAGCAATTCGCGTCCATATTTAAAAGTTCCACGCGTTCTTGAATGGCGCAGCACCCGTGGGCGCGCGTCCGGACGCTTACGGCGCTGATTGGCTTCTTTGTGCTGTCGTCGATCTACTACTACTACAGCTCGGTTATGACCACATCGTCCCCCAAGACGATATGCAACATGCTCTTCGAGGACGCGGACGACAACGGCTCCGCAGGCTTCTCTGCGTTCCAGCAGCGCCTGTACGCGGAGGCCCTGCCACAGTGTGATTGCGGCGACAAGGATGAGAGCGCCAGCGATGCCACACCAACCAAGAAGAGCGCCAGCAGAAAAGGGGCCGACAACCTGCCAGCAAAGGCGCCCATGCCGCCACTCGATCCCAAGGCGCCCGCGAGGCTCACGTCGTGCTCGATGATGCGCAACACGGGGAGGTACATCGAAGAGTGGCTTGCGTTCCACCGCATGCAGGGCGTGGACAAGTTTGTCATCTTTAACGACTACTCGTACGCCGTATTTCTTTTTATTTCTTTCTTTTTTTTTTTTTTTTTGTATAAACACTGCACTGCAACTAGAACCGAGGCCTGGTGGGACATCCCGATGGTCAAGGTGCTCATTGACAACAAGGTGATCGAGGTGCACAACGTCAGCGACCACATTGCCAATATGGAGGAGAAACGCATCGCATACGAGAAGCTCAATGTGGCGCCGTGGAACTCGAAGATCTACTTTACCAGCTTTGAGGAGTGCAACAAGACGTCACAAGACTCGGAACACCGTTTCGGCGAGTGCCAGATCTCGATTTATCGCGAGTGTGTCTTGCAGGCGCGGCTGGCCGGCGACGAGTGGGTACTGATCAGCGACGTGGATGAATTCCTCTTTGCCATGCCGGCGCCGTTTCCCAACAAGACCAAGACGATCGAGCAGATCCGCGAGGACGTCCGCCTCGTCGAGAAGAAACGGCGCGAGCGGCGAGAGAACCCACCCAGCGACTATGACAGCTCCCAATGGCCGCAGTGGAGCACCCTGACCTCGGCGCTCGACTCGCTCGAACCGTGGACGTCCCAACTCACCGTTCTCCCGACGCTGTTCGGCACGTCCTACTACCACGACAGCGACTGGGAGGGCCTCCTGACAGAGACGCACACGTTCCGAGCGAGCCTCGACGTCAAGGGCGACCCGATTTTCCCAAGCCGGTTCAGCGAGCTCGGATCGTATGACGTCTACCGCCACCACCTCGTCCTCCCGTTCAACGGTGGCAAATCGTTCATCCGGCCCAAGGACGTCGTCCCGCACGGCGTCTGGATCCACCGCCACGACCTGGCCCAGGGAGGCAAACAGGAGTACCGCGGCTACAACTATGTCGATCCGATCCGCTACAACCACTACGCGTACCTGTCCGTGGAGGAGGCGTACGACAAGGTCAAGAACAACCACTACGCACCAGGGAGCGACCAGGGTAAAAACTACTACTTTTCGCACGACGAGCGTGTGATGGAATTTTACGCCACGCACCGAGACACTCTCATCGCCGACGCTGCTCCGCGCCTCCGTGTGTGCATGCTGCCTGAAAACATCATGCATCCGTACTGTTTTGGGGACAGGTTTTACACGGCCCCCTAAATGTAGTTTAGCGTCGTCGCGAAAAAGCGTTTTTTTAGGGTTAGTTTGCAGCATTATTTAACTGAAGAGGAACTGAAGAGGACCTGTTTTGCTGTGAGCTTAGAGGACGGTCAGTTTAACGTCAATGTTGTTGCGGGTGGCGTTCTGAATTTCCTCAAGTCAGTACAGGTTCAGATCGAGATCGGACGATACCGAGTAGGGGCAGACCTGGTGGGCAGCATCCACCAGCTTCTTGGTCTCGTCGGCTGTGAGACCAGGGGCCTTGACCTTGAGCTCGACGCCCAGTTTGAACCCAGCTCCCTCGCGACCGAAATCGACGAGGGCGGTGACGGTAGTGTCTGCGGGCACGGGCTGCGGGGGGGATTGACAACGAAGGTCCGAGTCAGCACACTAGAACAACAACAAAGCTTGCCTTGTTGACGGTCTTGGGGGCGACGGCCTGGATCGCGCCCAAAAAGCACGCAGAGTAGCCCGAGGCAAAGAGGATCTCGGGGTTTGTGGTGCCGGGTGCGTTGCCAATGCCACCTACACACCGCTGCAATTAGGGAACCTTTTTTGCGCATGGACGTGGCACCGCACGACAGCTTACCAAGGGCGGTCGGCTTCTCCAACTTGAACTCGGCCTTGTTCTCGGCAACCGAGACCTGTTACGCTGTGTTTAACATAAACACCAGGGTAAATGCGTGCGCACCTTGCCCACGCGGCCGCCGGTGGCGACAGCCTCGGCCGTGTACAGCTTGGTGTAGAAGCGGCGGCCGGCGAGTGATCGGGCGGTCAGCATATTCGTTTGGCTGGCTCGTTCAGTTCAACTAATCGGAAATGCTGTGCTCGATGGCGGCGCGCCACTTGCTGCTCGGTGGCGGCCTGGGCCGTGCCGTTGTCGCCAGATCCGTCAAGCCGTCGTCCCTTGCGATGGCAGCGGCAGCCGCGCCGACGCGCACGATGGTCACGATTCGGGGCGTCGAAGTCACACCCAAGCGAGTGGGCTACACGGCACTCGGTACGTTTACCGTTTACGATGACCTACGATGGGCGTCTGATCGATGCGGGCCCAAACACAGGTCTTGCGGGCGGATACGCCGTGTGGAGAGTGTTTTATGCCGTCACTGCGGCCTACCTCGAGATGACCATCTTGTACGTTTGTTTGTTTGTTTTTCTCGCCGTCTTTGGTGAACATGCGTCGTACAGCGACATGGGAGAGATTGGCTTTTTCACGGGCGTCGCCTTCAGTGCTGTCGTCGTGGGTGGTGTTGTGGCTCTGCGTCGCTACGGCACGCCGCATCCCGATGCGATGACCAGCTATGGTACGTTCCCGTTCTTGCGTGCGGGATTGAACTGCTTCTTCTTATTTTTTTTTTTTTCCGTGTTCACCCAAGTCCTCAAGCGCCTGCGCCAGGATCCGCTGCTCCAGCGCAAGCTCGGCAACCAGATCCAACTGGGCGAGTTCAAGTCGTACACATACAAGGGCGGCTTCAGCGTTACGGGGTACCAGCCCCGGAGACTGCAGATGATCCTGCAGCTCAAGGGCGACAAGGACAATGGCATCGTCAGCTTTGACGTCGCCCGCAAGTGGCGCCAGGGCCTTATCTTCAAGTCGCTCTGTCTCGACGTCGCCACGTCCAACGAGCGCATCCTCTACGCCGGAGGAGCAGAGGATGTCATCTTCCGCGGTTCGATCAAGATGCTCTAGCTGTCTGGCACGGTTCGTCTCAGTATCAAGTCCTAAGAGTGCATCCCGTCAAATTACCGTGAAAGAAAATTTAAATAAATTGGACGGAAATCGTCAGAAAAAAAAAAAAAAGTTTGGTGAACTTTCAACTGAAATGACGCCGGATTGCGGCGGCTGACTGCCCACCGTTGTGCCCTGGCCAGTTGGCGCCTCGTGGCCACGTCGTGGTCTGCCGTGTGGCCCGCCTCGTGGGCCCGCCTCGTGGTCTGCCGTGTGCTCTTCTTTACTGGGGTCTGGGGGAGAGTGGGGATTGCCAACGTGCAGCCACTGAAACCAACACAAACAGAGGCATGGCCGCCGCCGCCACACCGACGGCGCAGCAGCTGCAGGCTATCACCATGAACCTCAAGGTGCTGCAGCGCAACGACAGCACGATCGTGCGGATTTTTGATCAGTCCAACCGAGTGGACGTGTTTGAGTTCAACCAGACCACGATGAAGTGGAACACGCTCAATATCGAGGGGGCCATGTTCATGGTCCAAAGGTATGCACGCAGCCTCAGGCCAACACCAATAGCGTGTTAAAACAGTGCGTACGCTCCAAACTAGAACGGTCAAGCCCACATACGGACTATGCATGCTAAGTCGTGCGACCAACGTAAACTACATGGAGCTGATTGACGCGTCTGTCTCGGTCGTGGTCGAGCAGGGCCTTGTCATCCTCCGCTACCCCAGTACGGCCGTCTATCCTATCCTTCCCCCCCCCAAATATAAAAAAAATAAAATAAAAATCAACGTGCTCTGCAGCTTATATCCGCGGCTTTGCCTTCCTCGCCAAGGAGGAGATTACAAAGTTCCACAACTTGTTTTCTATGCTCACGACCGAAGCTGGTGTCGCCGAAGTCGAGCGCCAGTATGGACTCGTGCCGCCTCCGGCCAGCCAAAACTTGCCCGCACACATCCAGGTCCCCAGCCCACAGAAGAAGACGCAGGACCTGCCTTTGAGCCAGTGCGTTCCATTTCCGTGTTTACCTGAGCTAAAAACAACAACAACAACAACACAGATTGCACATTGGAACGTCGGCATCAATGGCTTTGCCAGTTTCTACGTCGACACCCGTCAGTGGCCAAACCCAACGCGCCTCAGAAACCCTCGCAGTCCTCTTCCAAAACGGCGGAACGCCTCTCTCCTCAGTACGTGTCCTCCCCCACTTGGAATGAAGAAATGACAAGAACGCTTTTAGACGCCGCCGGCGCAGGCGCTTTCGTATCAACCCGCCACTATTCCATCGACTCCTTCTAAAAAGCTCTTTTTCGTACGACGCAAAATGGAAAATTCATGTTTTTTTTTAACTTTTCTCAATCAAGGACGAAACGGGCGCCCTCAAGGTCGACATCGTGCCTTCAAATGTCATGTTGCCCAAACTGACCTCGGAGATGCACCTGTCCATCGCCCAGTTCCGCGCGCGCCTGGCCACCCTCGCCACCTCAGACACCGACTTTATCAACGCGGCCTACATGCGCTACACACAGGGCCTTCTCTCTTAGGGTGGTTTCTTTCCTGTTTTCGGACAACGATTTTCACCCAATTTGCCTGGCAACGTATTTCTCCTCTATTAAAACATGCACCAGCTCGGACCAGCACCCGCTGCGACAACCACCCTCACCTGTTTGGCAACGAGCCACTGACGTACCGGGCGGTGGTGCTGGCGTGCGATCGGCGGGACTGCCTGGTGACGCTGATGTGCTGGGGGACATTCGGCAGAGCGTTCAGAGCGTGCTCGAGCGGACCTCCAAGAACCTGTGGGTGACAGACGACTGCTCGCGGTTCATGGCTTTGCTGCGCGAGTCGCAGCTGACCCTGGAGCCCTGTGACCTTTGGGCACACATCCTCGCGCCCTTTGGCGACTTGACCGCAACCCAGACGCTCAAGCTCTCCTCTCTCTTTAGCGGCGATCTGGCCAATTCGATTCTGCGACACAATCGTTGACACGAATCATTGATGGGTTGTTGTAACACAGATGTCTCAAAGGGGGGGAATCAACGATCTTTGCGCACGGATGGGGCCGATGGACAGTAGTACAGCACGTACACTCCCTGAACGGAGCAAGAAGCCCGTGTTTTTGTTTCTGCGAAATGGCCGCCGAGCGACTCGCGCGCATCCTCGCGCAGGTGTCGCCCACGCTGACGAGCGACCCGCTTGCCCAGGTGGCGGCGACTGCTGCCCTGCTGACCGCGTCCGTGTCCAACGCGTACCTGGCGTTCCGTGCGCTGGGCGCGCCGACGACGCCCGACGGCCTCGTCGCGTTCCTGCCCGTGGCCGCGGTGAGCGAGCTGGCGCACGTCGCGCTGCTGGGCGACGCGGTGCTCGTGCTGCTGGCACTGCAGCAGCCGCTAGTCCAGCGCACGGCCACGCTCGTCCTGGCGGGCTTTGCCGCGGCGCGCCACGTGCGGCTGCTGCGCGCAGGCCTGGGCAGCATCGACACGTTTGCGGCCGCTCTGGACGCACGCGGGATCGCGCACGAGGTCAGGGACACGCTCAAGCGGCCCGTCGTGTGGGCGTCGTTGTGCCTGCTGCGCCCGTACTATGTCCGCTCTGGGATCGAGCGCATTGCCGACGTGTCCTACGACGACGACTGGGAGGAGGAGAACCAGCAGGACCAAGCCGCGCACAACGACAACAAGGAGCAACAGCGCAAGCACCACCCAGCCCGACGGCTCGACGTGTACCGCCTCAGACGGCGCAGCCGTTCCAGCACAGGCGAAAGCGGCGGCGGCGGCGACGACGACGACGACGACGACGTCGATACGGCTGCGCCCATCTTCTTTTACGTGCATGGCGGGGGCTGGATTGCGGGCGACAAGCGGTACGGGTCCATCGCGCTGCTGTCGCACCTGGCCCAGCGCGGATGGATCGTGTACACGGTCAACTATCGCCTGGCCCCGCGCCACCGCTTCCCATCGGGCCTGGCGGACGTGCGCAAGGCGCTCGAGTGGGTCCGCAACGTCGGCTGCAAGCGGTACGGGGGCGACCCAGGGCGGATCGCGGTGGGCGGCGAGTCGGCCGGCGGACACCTCGCGCTGTTGCTTGCCCTGGACCCATCCAGCAAGGTCATGGCGTGTGTCGATCTGTACGGCGTGCGCGACTTTGATGACTCGGAGGGCCACCGCGCCAAGCACGACCAAGGCAGCTACAAGCAGTTTATCACGCACGTCGTCGTGGGCAAGCGCATCCGCGACCACTCGGACTGGTATGCCCAGCACTCGCCTAGAGCCATCGTCGAGACGGTCGATGGCAGCGTCGTCCCGCCCATCCTGTCCATCCACGGCACGCACGACTCGCTCGTCTACGTCGAGGACGCGAGGAGCTTTGTGGCCGCGCTGCGTCGTTCTCGCGATGCGACGAATCCAGCAGGCGACGACACGAGCGCAACTCAGCAGGATGTCTATGTCGAATTAGACGCGGCAGCTCACGCGTTCAACATTTTCCCCTCGATCCGTGGGGAGGCGCTGAGTCTCGCGGTCGAAGCGTTCCTCAAGCACCATCTCCTCAAAGCTAAACTCTAATGTTTTTCTGCAGAGGCTTTTTTTTTTTCGTCCATCGAAACATCTACTTTAAAAGATAGAGAGAGAGAAGAAGAGAGAGAGAGAGAGAGGAAGAGAGGGAGGGAAAGAAATAGAAGAAAAGAAAAAGGAAAGAGGAGAGAAATACAAGAAGACAGTATGGACACAGCAGGAGGGAGAGAAGTGGTTGTCATCAGTCCATGTTGTTAAACTCGGGACGGTCTTGGGGACGGATCATGCCGGGCACCCTCAGGGCCAGCTCCATCTCGTTCTTCCGTTGCTGGGCGAGGGCCGTCTCTGCTTCCTCCGAGTACATGTCCTGGTTGTCCTGGCCAAAGAACTCCTTGAGTTGGATCAGGAAGTCACGTAGTTGCGATTTAAACGCGGGCAAGTCCTTGGTTAGGGTCATGAGACCGTTCACAAACGACTGGATCTGAGACCTACATGCATTGCAGAGAGCAAATTAGAGAGAAAGAAGAGATCACAAGGAACACGTACGGGCTTAGGTTCTGGAAGGCGTTGCCAAAGAGCGAGACAAGGTGGTTACGAAGGAAGAGCTTGTTCGTCATAGTAGCTGGTTGCGAGTCGGTCCACAGAGGCACCGAGATCTAAAGAACAATGGAAAGCTTGTCAGCGCGAGACTGCGGACAAAAAAAAAAAAAACTTACCTTGTTCTCGTCCACAATCTCAAACATGTGCTGGAGGATCATTGCTTGTAGCTTGAAGCCCGTCTTGTGCTCGCGGTCAGTCAGGACGACAAAGATATCTTGCATGAGAGACAAGTAGAACGACTGATAAAACGTTGCGGCCGCCTGCGGATTGTTTGTTTGTAGTACTTGAATGTTGCCCTGAGTCGAGAGACATGTTAGATTGGCAAGAGCACATACAAACAGGCGCCCGCTTACCAAGAGCTCGTGGCAGATATGCAAGCCCGTCTCGGCAATGTCTCGCATTGTATGTTTAAACGCCCACACAACAGAATCCACAATGAGTTTGAATTGCGGCGGTGGCAACCTGCTGATGGCGGGGAAGCAATGCAAGTTGACGCAGCGGATAAAGTGGAAGAAGCCCACGCGGTGCTCGGGGAACTCTTGGAAGTCGTGGCTGATCATCTGGATCGTGCACTCGAACGTGGCGTCCAACATTGCTGGGATCTTATCGACCATGTAGACCTGACAATGAAACGATTGGTTTTTTCTTTGAACAAAAAAAAGTTTGCAGTGCATACCTCGAGCTTTTCCACGCAAGTCGCCATCAGGTTGAGGACATCGGCCTCGCGTGCTTGGGGAGGGTTGCGCGCATAGTCCAAGAGGATGACCTCAAACATGGGGGGAACAAACGTCTGTACTCACAAAACCACGATCAAAAAAAAAAAAATAAAAAAAAAAAATTAAACTAAAATAAGAAAATGAAAATAAACGAAACGGTACCTCGGCAACCATCTTTTGATCCTCGCTGCCCTTGATGAACGTGTCGAGCAACTTGAGCGTCTCCTTTTTGATGCCGCGGAGATACTTGGGAAGGCTGTGCTTGAGGACTTCTGGGCCGCTCTGTAGGACTTCAGAGCTGATGATCTCGGAAACGGCCTTGTACAAGTTGAGGATGTCCAGATAGATACGCCCGAGCTGGACGCTGAACGCGTGGCCGATCGCGAGACATGCCTTTTTATAATTAAAGAAAGGAGGAAAAAATGAAGAAGAAAATTCAGTTTTATGTTTAGGGTTTCACTCATTACGGAGATGTTGGTCTTGATCACATTGACGATGGTCTTGACTACTTCCGTGTCTCGGAGAACGTTGATGTTGCGAGCGACATCCTGGATCGTCTTGTCCCAAGCGTTGTTGGGCAGCTCCATAAACTTGGTGATGAGCCTTTCCTGCACGGCCTTGTCGTTCTGTGCCTGCAGCATGTAGCCGACAGCCTCGTAAAAGGTGTTGATCTAAAGCGGGCAAGAAAAATGAGCACAACAAAAAAAAAAAAGAAAAAAAAAAGGGCACCTGCTGCGGGGTGAGGTCGGCAATGATGCTGGGCATCATCGTGAGGATCTCTTCAATAAAGGGGACGACTTCGCCGACCTGATAGACAACAAAGTGCTTGCGGCACTTTTGTGAGATCTTGATAAACGTGTCGCAGGCCATGTCCTGGACACCGACGTGCAGTTCGTGCATGAACTCAAAGAGCTTGTTCACGACCGTCTTCAGGAACTTCCAGTGTGCCTTGAGGAAGCGTGGGTACTGGCCCACAATGTACCTTTACAAAATACAAAAATAATTTAGTAGGTTGAAAACAAGGGTGCGCATACATGATATTGGATGCAACGACGGCCTTGTTGTCCTTGCCGCGCTTCATCTCAGTGAGGCTGAGTAATTCCTTGATGACCGTCACAAGGAAACGCTTCTCGTCTTCCTCGCTCATCGCACCAGAGATGGAGCCCATGGCCCAGCAGAGCTTGTTTAGGTTATTCCACGACCATTCCGAGCCATCCATCTGCTTGCCGAGTTTATCCAGCATGATGTACTCCATGTTTTGGTTGTCCAGGTGCGTCAGGTAGATCAGGCACTCGCGCATGCTTTTGTAGAGAGCGATTGTGTCGGTGTCCTTCGAAGAAAGAAGCAAAAAAAAAAAAAGTTTAAACAACAACAACAACAAAAAGAGCACACCTTTTGCAGCTCGCGGATGATTTCACCCTCGTCGGACTCGGTAATGAGGACCTCCTCGGGCTTGGCCATGTGATTGATCATGGTCTACGGGTGCGAAAAAGTTAGAAGCGAAAAATCCAAAAGACAAGGCGCACCAGGCGAAGTTTGGAAAGGATGGGGCCATAGAGGACGCGTCGATCCGAAGAACCACCATTCAGCATGAGAGGGGCAGCCTGGGCAAACGGCGACACCGAGTAGAGCTCAAGAACCAGCTTGTTCCAGTACTCGAGGCAGACCTTGAAGATCTCGCGCTCGTCGACGTCGGTGACGTTGAGCAAGTACTGGTGCGCTTGCAGGAGGACCTGTTGGTACTGTGGACCTTCGAGTAGCTGCACATAGTTTGATCACACCACGTTAGGTCTCAAATTTGCCTTTTCTTCTAGACGTACGCGGCTGTGCTCACGCATAAAGCCCGACAGGAACAGACCAAGGTCCTGGATGAAGCGGTTCTCCTCATCTGTGCCGTTCTCGTACGCCTTGGCAAGGCTGAAATCGAGAGGGAGGAACGTCGAAAGCTTTTCCAGGCTGCCGACAAAGAGGTAGCGGAACTGCTCGTCGTACACATTGCCGACGTTGAGACTGCCAATCTCGGTCAAGCACTTCATCACAATGTTCCGGAAGAGAGGCACACCAAAGAACTGGACGGAAAAAAGAAAAAGAAAATAAAAAGCAAGTTTAACCAAACGGTCAAGCCCGCCTTTCTTTTACCTTGTTGATCAAGAGCTGAATCACAGAGGTCTCAAAGATGTACCCGAGCGGGATCCAGTATAGAAAACGCAAGAGCGTGTGCAAGGTGGCTGCAAGGAGTGAAGGCTTCTGCGCCGACTCGAGAACGAGAATGCAGAGTTGGAAGATAGCTGCGAACTCGCCGCACATCTGCTGCTTAAGGTCCTTGACCTTTTGCGATGTCATCTGCTCTGCCGAAAAGTCAAAGATCTCCTCACTGTGCACGTCAGGGTTAGGCCGACTCAAAAGGGGGGCACAAACATTGCGCACAAACCTGAGGTAACGGAAAATAATCATGTTGTTCTCGCACAGCGTCTCGTTGGTCTTGCTTGAGCCGACGACGTCCGAGATGAACGTGGGCCAGTTGTGGGGCCAGTCTTGCTTGAGGATCTAAAAGCAACACCAAACCAATGAAACCGGCTGACATTGAATCGGGCGTGGGGCGTACCTGCACAAGCGTGAGGTCGAGCTTTGTCAAGAAAAACTTGTTTTGTTGCATCACTGCCTCGTCGGACGAGAGCTTGATAATCAACCCGACGACAAAGTTCTTGATGCCCTCGCACTGCTCGCGGGGAAGGATCTTCCAGCGTGTGGCGATAAGCGGCTCGAGGATTTGTAGTGCGTAGAACTGCGTGTGCAATAATTTTGACTTATTTTTTTTCTTTCTTTTATGGTTGGTTACCTTGGTGTCTACATTCTTGGCCTGCTCGAGGATGGCATCGACGCGTGTCCACGAGTCGGGATGCTCGCGGAACTGGACGAGGATCGTGTCGGCTTGTTTGCGCTGCACGAGAGAGAGGAAGAAGGGAAAAAAAAAAGGAGGTGGTTGTCGGTGGGGGGGTGGTTGCGAGATCACAGGGTGCTTACCTCAGCCTCGTTCGTGGACTTGTTGAAGGCTTGGACAATGCGTTCAAGCAGGGCCACGTCAAACGGCTGCGAAAAGTCGAAGAGGCTGTCCATGGAGTGGCGCACAGACTGACTGCTGATGGGGCTAGGGACGTCGAAGAGGTTAGAACGCCGCACAGTGAACAGGCCCACAGAGAAACGCAAGTCGGGATAAGCAAGTAAAGAGAAGCACTCGCACGCGTCCTTCCCGGCCCTCCAAACAGGACGAGGCAAGCAAGGTCGTGCCAATGTCAACGGGAGAGGAAAGGGAAAAAAAAAAAAATAACGGTCATGCACCCAACGTCACGCTTGGGTCTGTCACTGGCTGTGGCCCTCAGACGAACGCGCAGGAGCACGCGAGAGGGCACGGCTACCACCGAGTCCATGAAAATTACGTAAAAAAAAAAAAGCAGGGCTTGGGTCGGTGTGTGTGGCGGAAAAGAAAGAAAAACCAGCAAAAACAGGCTCAGCAATACGACGCATTGCCTTTGCCTTCCCGACCATGGCGGGCGGGACGGACAGGGAAACGCATGGCGTTGTGTGTCTCCGCGCGCGCGTGTGTGTGTGTGTGTGTGTGCAAGCAGAACCGCGCCCGCCCACGACGGACCTGGCAAAAACAAGTTTCTATGCCTTGGGGCCTGCACAGCTGAAAAGATGGCCGAATTTAAATAATTCCGGACATGGAGCACAAGCCGCGCACTCCTCTGCTGAGCTAAGCCAGTTTCCCTTTTCCCTCCCTCCCTTTGCCTCGCAGAGCCTCGGCCGAGAATGACCACCACCACCACTGGCTACGCCGCCCACGGCAAGGCCGAGCCGCTCGTCCCGTTCACGTTTGAGCGCCGCCTGCCGGGCCCGACGGACGTTGCGATCGACATCCTCTTTGCCGGCGTCTGCCACTCTGACATTCACACTGCCCGCAACGAGTGGCACGGCACGGTGTACCCGTGCGTTCCTGGCCACGAGATTGTCGGCAAGGTCAGGAGCGTGGGCGACAAGGTGACCAAGTTCAAGGTGGGCGAGACTGTTGGCGTCGGCTGCATGGTCCAGTCGTGCCACTCGTGCGACGCCTGCGGCAAGGGCCTCGAGCAGTACTGCGGCAAGTTTGTGGGCACCTACAACGGCAACCTCAACGGCGAGATTACCAAGGGCGGCTACAGCAAGCACATTGTCGTGGACGAGCACTTTGTGCTCAACATCCCCGCCAACCTCGACCTGGCCGGTGCCACGCCCCTGCTCTGCGCCGGTATCACCGTCTACTCGCCCCTGGCCCACTGGAAGGTGCACGCCGGCCAGAAGGTCGGTGTCGTCGGCCTCGGCGGCCTCGGTCACATGGCTGTCAAGATTGCCAAGGCGCTCGGCGCCGATGTCACCGTCTTCACCACCTCGAGCAGCAAGACCGAGTCGGCCCTCAAGCTGGGCGCCAAGGACGTCGTTGTCTCGACCGACCCGGAGGCGGTCCAGGCCAAGTTTGGCTACTACGACGTCATCCTCGACACGGTCTCGCACGAGCACCCCCTGCTGATCGAGCAGCTCAAGGTGGACGGCGTCTACATTGTCGTCGGTGCCCCCGAGAAGCCCCACGTCGTCTCACCGATGCGCCTGATCTTTGGCCGCAAGAGCCTCGTTGGCTCGCTCATCGGCGGCATCCAGGAGACCCAGGAGATGCTCGACTTTTGCGGCAAGCACAACATCGTCTCGGACATTGAGATGATCGATGCCAAGGACATCAACGCCGCCTACGACCGCGTCGTCAAGTCGGACGTCAAGTACCGCTTCGTCATCGACGCTGCCACCTTCTAATGCTAGATCAAGGTTAGGATTGCGGCAGCAATGTTCAATACACCGGTGTGCACAATCGACGAGAAACAACATTTTACATTCACGTTCATTCAACAACAAACACTGGCCCTTTTTACAAGTCGTTCACTCGGAAATCACTTTTTTTGAAATCACTTTTTTCGTTTTTCATTCGTTCGCAGCCGTCACATGGTATGCCGCCCAAGCGCAAGAAGGACACCAACGGTGAGGGCGACGCAGGTGAGTACGAGACCAAGCACTCGACCGTCGTCATGTCGGTGCACACGGCGCTGGAGAAGGCCGCTCGCCGCTTCACCGAGGGCTCGTTCACGCCGTGGCAGGCCGTCCACGACCGCCTCTTCGCCGAGGTCCTCCGCCAGGTCGACGCCAACGCCCGCCTCGGTGTCCTCGCCAGCTGGTTCATGGCGTTTTACCTGGCGTGGCTCACGGACAACCAGCTGTACGCCGACCTGCCCGAGGAGGGTCGGATCACACAGAACACGTGCACCACGGCCGTCAACCTCGTCAACAACACCGGCCACGCCGCTGTGGGCCGCTCGCAGCCGCTCATGGTCGAGTGCTTTGCCGTGTTCGAGGCGCTCTTCCCGCTCGGCTACCTCCCGGCCGGCTTCCTGTGGCCCCGTCACCAGCGCGGCGGCAACCTCGCCAGCGCCCTCGGACGCGAGATGGCCACCAACTACGAGGTCTACATGGACTTGGGCCTCACCGCGCACGCGATCCTCGCGCGTCTTCACCCCGTCCTCCTCCACCGCTTCCTCCTTGGTGCCGTCGAGCGCCGCCAAGCTGCTGCCATGGACGCCAACGAGATGCGCACGCCGTCCGTCTTGAGTTCGTTGGTCGGGGTCCATCCGCCCTTGCGGCGTGGGAAGAACGCCTTGAGCAGGTCCTCGTCGGCGATGCCGAGGCGGTCGACGTTGGCCTTGACGGCGGGGTTGAGCGTCAGCCACAGCTTGAGGATCTTCACGTCCATCGTGGCAAAGTGGACTTTGACCGTGCGCTGCGGGAATAATGGGAAGGTCTTGCCCGTGCGGCGTGCACGTTGCTCCTCGTCATCGTTCACCTACGAGCGCCGCGTCCTGAAGCGCGTCGTGGGCAGCGACACCATGGCCGAGCGACGCAAGAAGCGCAAGTACAACAAGAAGAAGGGCAAGGGCAAGGAGCAAGCAGTTGAGCCAGCAACTGCCGCCGCGTCTTCTCTCGTCCTCGTCATCGTCCAGTGCCGCTTCTGCCTGTGCCACCGATCACCACGACCATGGCGACAACGACCACGGCGACGACGACGACGATCCGCCACTCCCTCGCGCTCTCTCTGGCGCACGCCACATCGTTTCATCGACTTCTCTTTGTGTGGTCTCACTGGGTCGTTCTGTCGCCTTCCCCGTCCAATCTCTCCAACGAACTGAATTCATCCGTCACATATTTTTTAATCCGATTTCTTTCTTTCATTTCTTTCTTTCTTTCTCTTCAGTTCATCACTAGCGCAGTCGACTGTTTGGCGAGGTTACTAACCGACGCTCTCCTCAAGTGAAACACGCACTTCCGCCGCGCAATTTTCACGTTTCACGGACACTCTGGCAACACGCCCAAAATGGAGGCCCTCTCGGTCGACCTTGCGTGGACGCTGCGAGGCGGCCTCAGCAGCGGTGGTGAGAGCGGCAGCACCGGCAGCAGGGTCCAAGTGGGCGTCGGCGCGTTCGTGGCGGCCCCTAGTGACGGCACAGCCAGTCAAGAACAGCTCAACCAGGCGCGCCCAGACCCAGCAGCGCCAACACAAGGGGCGGCGGCTGAACAAGAGCAGCTTGAGCAGGACCCCGAGGCAGACATCAAGGCGTACTTTGAGTGTACTGTTCCGGATGGTTTCTTTTATTGACCAAGAAAGCAAAACAGCCGGCCAAACTCCGCTCATGTACGCCGTGTGCGCGGGCCACGCGGCCTGCGTCGAAATAATCCTCGCCTATGGAGCCAACATCAACCAGCCCAGCCGAGGTAAAAACAAAACAAAACGGAAAAAAATATTTTTTTCAACGCGTCGAACAGGTGGATGGTCCCCGCTCCATTGGGCCGTACTCAGCGGCCACCCGTCGTGCGCACGGATGCTCCTGGACAATGGCGCCGACTACAACCAGAAGAATGACTGTTTGTGTTTGGGAAGTTGGTCCCAATTTTTTAAACTTTGGAAAAATAATAATAGTTGGCTCGACACCTCTCCACGTCGCGGTCTGTAGGCAAGACATCGAGTTTGTCCGTATGCTGGTGGATGCAAGCGCCGACATCACGCTGTGCAACGCAAACGGCGCGACGGCTTTCGACATCGCTGATCTCCTAAAGGTGTCGGACGAAATCAAGGAGCTTGTCACGCCCAGAAACGTGTCCTTTGGAGAGGGCCTGCGCAGGGCCGCGCGGGAAGGAAACCTCGAGGCTGTCAGTTATTTCGTCACGCGCAACGATTTTGACGTTGATCAGGCCGACAAAAGTATACTCAATCTGAATGTGCATTCGTTCAAATTCGTATTCACCGGCACATAACAAACAGGCGGATGGACGGCGCTGCACTACGCTGTCTCAAACGGCCACGTCGAGTGCGCGGAAGAACTCGTTGCGCACGGCGCATCCGTTGATCGCACGACAAAGTGTATTCTTTTTCGTTTTCTTTTTCTTCTATTTCTTACGGGAAATTTACTTGGTCTACAGCCGGCGCGTCCCCACTCCACCTGGCTCTTTGCGATTTGCATGTCCACATCAGCTGTGTCGCCCTTCTCTTGAAGAGGGGCGCTAAAGTCAACGGCACAGACACACGCGGCAACACCCCGCTGCATGTCACCCCGAGCGTCCAGGCAGCTGTCCTCCTTTTGGGCCATCATGCCGACTGGACGATTGCCAACAAAAGTACGGCAGCCAACCATTTTCTTGGGCCTGTTTGCTGATTTGGAACGAAAGATGGAAAGAACGCCCTCCAGCAAGCGACGAGCCTCCGGCGATACGACATTGAGTTTCTGCTTCAATTGGCCGAGGCGTCCGGGCCATCCGTGGCGCTGGCCTCGTACGGCCTACTGGAAGCTGCTCAAACCAACAACGTTGACACGCTGATGAATTTGGTCGCGCTCGGCGGCGATGTCAACATTGACCACAGGAGACGCAAGAGGACCCCGCTGCTTGCTGCCGCAACGTATGGCAGCGTTGAGGCCATCGAGTACTTGCTCTCACAAGGCGCCGACATCCACCAGAGTTCGTGCAACGACGGTTTCACGGCCCTGCACACGACATCGGGAGGAGGCCTCACATCCTGTGTCCGCGTCCTTCTCGAGCGCGGTGCCAGGGTTGACGAGCCCGACAGCAGTACGTCCTTTGCAGTAACCCAAATTGCAAAATACTAAAGCACCAAAAACACCGACAAGGCAACTTTACACCGGTCAAGTATGCCATCGAGCGAAGCCAGATCGAGACGATCGAGCTGCTGCTGTCGTATGGCGCGGTGAACCCAGACTCTTGAAAAAAACATTTCTTTTTCTTTAATTTTATTATCACCACAACACAACCTCAATCATTGCACGTTAATTATTTGTATTTTCATCATCTTCTTTAGGAATATGGTACGTAACAGGCGTGGAAAAGAAAGGGACTTGGAATAATTTTGAAATAAACTGGATTTTGAGCAGATTTTTTTTAAGATGGCGTGACTCTTTCTTTTTTTTTTTCACGTGGGAAATTTTGATACAAAAAATTTTTTGGGACTTTATGAGGACGGCGCACCGCCAGTAGCGGCCTCTTGAACCTGTTTGATGTGCTGATCGAGGTTGAGGGCAAGGCCCTGTGCCGGCTGTTGGAGGAGACTGCTGAGGAAAACCATTGGGCTTTGGATCGTGCCGACGAGCTCTGCTCGCAGCTGGTCCAGACCGGGCAGCGCGAGGACCTTTTTGATATCGTCTGTTGTCATCTGCAAACAGAGGGGGGCGGGGAAATATTTAGAAAGGGAAAAAAAATAAAAAAATCCGGCAGTTAGTACCAACGACTTTTCGATCTTGGCTCCAAGGACAATGAGCTTGGGCACCTTGGCAACAACCGCCATGAGGCCGCCGATAGCGTGCGGATCGACGTTGCCGTAAGCGACGGCTGTGGGCCCGTGGAAGAGCGGGGAGATGGGCTCGACATTGGTTCCCCTGATGCTCGACTTGAGCACCTTATTTTGGACGACGGCCAGGGATATATTTGCCTTGGCGAGCTCGGCGCGCGCCGCGATCCACTCGGGCACGGTGAGGTTATTATGCTGGAGGACGACGACGACCTGGTGCTCCAGGATCTGCTTGAACTTGGCGTTGAGATACTGCTTCTTGGCATTGAGCGGCCGCTCGTCCTCGGGCTTGAGCGGGTTCTTGGGCTTGTTTAGCAACTTGACAATCATCTCGTGGATCTGCTGGGGCGTGAGAGACTCGAGGAGGTCGGGTCTGCAGAAAAGACGAGTTTTTTTTTTTCTTGATTAAAAAAAAAAGAGTCGAAAAAGGAACGTACTTGTGCTTCTTCGAAGTGGGCGGTCTGTACAGAGTCGCGACCGTGCTGGAGGCAGTGACCTTGAACCGGCTGCTGTTGCGCGAGACCTTGGCCTCGGCCTTGTCAAAGGCCGCCTGTAGCGCCGAGACCGGCTTGACGGGAGGCGGTGCGGGCTTCAAGGGCCTGGCTCTCGAAAGCATAACTTTATAGGTTGACGCCGTGCCTAGGTCTGTATTTAGCATGGGAGGGGGAGGGGGTCTGCTTACTGGCTGAGCGCACGGGCGCGTGGCCTTGCACTAGCACTCGCGCGAGAGCTCTCAATACGGACGCCATTTTAAACAAGTGGCGGCTCTGTGGTCCCCCTTTCCGATTACGTGGGCGTCTGCCGGGGAGTATATAAGCCCCCTAGGGTTGCCTAATCACTTTCACTTTTTCGCCAAGGTTTGTCGTCGTTCTCTTGCTTTCCCTCGTTCTCTTCGCTTCCGTTGCCGAACGGCAACCTTTTTTCCCCCCCGCCTCTCACTTTTTCTCTCTCTCCCCCCCTCCCCCCGCTGCTGAGAGGAGAAAAAAAAGAAACGTGCCACCTCGGCGCCAAAAAAACTGACGTCGTTCGATTGTCTCTCTCCCCCCTCTTCTTTTCGCCTCTTCTTTTCGCCTCTTCTTCTTCTTCGTCGTCGCTCCTTTTTATTTATTCCGCGCTGTTCTTTCCCCAAGCCTTTTTTTTTTTCCTAGGAGAAAAGAAGAGGAGGGTAAAAAAAAAAAGAACGTGTCACTGACGTGTTTGTTTGTTTTTTTTCGCCTTTTTTTCGCCTTTTCTATTTTACCCCTCCGTCCTTCTTTGCCGCTGCGCTGTTTCTGCTTGTGTTTCCCCATTTTCTGTCCACTCGTAGTATTTATGAAGCGGAAAAAGACCCTCTCATTTTATTTTACTGCTGCCCTCGACACTCCCTGCAACGACTGTCGCTGACTTATTTTTTTTTTTTTGGTTTGTTTTCCCAGTTTTATTACCTGTCGACCGCAAGCATGCAAATTTTCGTCAAGACCCTGACCGGCAAGACCATCACCCTCGAGGTCGAGTCGTCCGACACGATTGAGAACGTCAAGGCCAAGATCCAGGACAAGGAGGGCATCCCCCCGGACCAGCAGCGCCTCATCTTTGCCGGCAAGCAGCTCGAGGACGGCCGCACCCTCTCGGACTACAACATCCA